>WNFC01005105.1_pt1 | contig 20295 bp, 20 predicted proteins | sample 5400541 | NCBI WGS metagenome assembly WNFC01 (sample SAMN13153342, study PRJNA577476) | soil metagenome | isolation source: 120 cm saprolite under Douglas fir tree site 2 hole 2 replicate 1 | place: USA:California | collected 2015-04-18
TAATCGATGCGCAGGAAGCGCTGCGAATGGGCTTGGTGAGCCGCGTCGTTGCTGACGGTGAGTTGATGCCCGCCGCCCGGGCGCTGGCCGTCGACCTTGCTACGCAGTGCTCACCGCTTGGGATCTCCTATGTCAAACGCTTCGTCTATCAACATCTTTACACTGATCTCGCCACGGCGCTGCGTGATGAGGCGGAAAGCGCCAGGGTAATGCTGCGCTCACAGGATTTTAAAGAGGGGGTTAAGGCGTTTCTCGAAAAGCGTGCTCCGAAATTTACCGGCAGGTAGCGAAAGCTGCCTGCCAGTGGGGCAGGCGTCCCGCCTGCCTCCTACAGGAAAGACCCGATGAAGCAAGTGGTCATTGCCCAGCGCGTTTTCGAAGCCATCGCCGCCCAGGCCGAGCGTGAGTTTCCGTTCGAATGCTGTGGATTCATCATTGGCGATGCCTCGGACGAGGTGCGCCCCATCCGGAACATTCAAAATGAGAAGCACGCTGCCGACTCGGCCCCGTTTCAACGCGACGCGCGCACGGCCTATTTGATGGATCCCAAGGAGCAACTGGCGGTGCTGCAGGAAATCGACCGGCGCAAATTGCAACTCAAGGCCGTTTACCATTCTCACCCTGACCACGAGGCGTATTTCTCGGCCACCGACCGCGCCCAGGCATGCTCGTTTGATCCAACCGAGCCCGACTATCCGGAAACCGCATATATCGTAATATCGGTGCGCGGCGGCAAATTCGTTGGCGCCGCCGCTTTCGTCTGGGACCCAGAGCGGAAGGATTTCGCCCAAACGGAGTTGCGCGTTTCGTGAGTCCTTCCGCTCAGCGCGCCCCCTTTCTGTGTATCTTGAGCCGGCCGCGCAGCGCGCGGCCATGTCGAAGAGTCTGTCCTGAGGAGCGCCGAGCAACGAATGGAACTCGCGCGCGATTCTTTTCGCGCGTTGCGGGCGCTTCGCCGCCCAGAGAGGGTGACACTGTCACCCGTAGCCGGTTTTGATGTTTGCGCTAAAATCTACTTCGTTACGCGCGGAGAAATCAGCGATCGCTCTCTATAATCGCAGGCTAACAGCGCCCCGTTCGAGGGCGAGCTCACCCGTGACCGGCATCATGCCTGTGCTGCAGCGAGCCTCTTCGCGGGTAGCCGCGGATAGCCGCGGATCTCGGCGGCTCGCCACCCCCTTCGCCAGTTCCGATTCGCATGTCGCAAGCGTCGTCCGAGAAGGCAACGACTCTGGCTCACTTAAGCGTTTTTTTGGGAGAGTCGCCAAGGGGAACGAGAGAGCAGAGATTGGCGGCTGGCAGACTCGTACGCCGATCGGCCCCTGGCAACTCAGGCCTGTTCCTCTTTTTTCACCGCTGACTGAGCTTCGCGCACCGCGACGCAGATGGACGCAGATAGACGCAGATCTACGGATATAAAGCCACTTTCACAGAGTAACGCACATACGCACATCCCAAACTTGTAACCTTTAAACTCCAGTCTCCAGGTTCAGCATTTGTGCGACACAATCGACCTTGGCGAAGGCGCTTTTGTCATCCCGACCGGAGCAGCATTCCTCTGCCACGTAGTGGAGGGATCAACGCGGAGCGATTTTCTGGATGCGGGAGGGCAGAATGAATGGCTTCGCGTTGATCGCTCCCCTCGGACAGACTCGGGGCAGGCTCTGCCTGCGCTGGCGCTCCGGCTCGCCCGGGATGACAAGAGGAGGACCTGAAAAAGTGAAGAAACTCGCGGCACCGGCTTTAGCCGGTGTTTTGGGGCCCTAAACGTGCGATTCTTCTCGCCCATGATTCCCTGGCCGGGGGCTTGCCCATCACACCCCACAGGAAGTAGGAATAGGCTATGGAACGCACATCGATCCGGCTAGGCGGCATCGAACTCACTTCCCCGGTGATGAATGCGTCAGGACCGCATTCCGCGGAAAAAGGCGAGATTTACGAACTCAGCGCGCGCCATCGCGGTGCCATCCTGTTCAAATCGTGCAACGTTGCGGGACTGGAGGCGCCGGATAATCTGAAAAATCGTGGAGTCGAGCATTTCGCGGCGTTGGCGCGCGAACTAATCGGACGAGGCAAGACCGTTTTCGGCAGCATAGTTGGCAATAGCGACGACGAACTGGTAAACGTCGCCAACATCCTGGATCGCGCCGGCGTGAAAGCGATCGAACTCAACCTGGCCGACGACTACGTGCAGAATTCCGTCGGCGCGTTCGCTTCACTCGACCGGCTAAAAGATGTGATCGGGCGGGTTCGGCGCGAGATTCAGGCGGTACTGGCGATCAAGGTCCCCCCCAAACTCTCACTAGAGCCGCGTGCCGTTGCTGATTTGTTTAAACAGGTTGGCGTCGCAATCGCTGTGTGCGCGAATGACCTGGCGAAGGATTTCACAGTCGACCTCAAGACTGGCGCGACCCCCGGTGCACAACGGACGGTATCTCAGGTGCAGGCATTCTTTCACGCCGGCGGCGGCGTTCTCGACGTCGTGGCGGTGGGCGGAATCAACGGCGGCCACGACGCCTACATTGCACATCTGACTGGCGCCAAGGCGGTGCAAGTGGGTTCGGCTCTAATCAAGGAGGGGGCCGGCGCGCTCGGCCGTATTGATCGCGAACTCGACACTCTTCTGGGCGACAATGGCAAAAGCTCGGTCAATGAGATCATTGGAGCACTTCGTTTTCATGGCTGACGCGATGCTCTTGCTCCGCCTTCGGTAAGCAACCAATTACTTCGACCTGCGACAGCCAAACGAAGCCGGAGTTGAGAGAGAAAGAGAAGCGATCCGGCGCAGGTTAATGAGACTGGCTACCTGTCAGCGGCCCTCTTGTTGGTGACTGAAACATGCAGGCTGGCATGTCCCTTGCTCTCACGCACATGTTGGGGGTTGATGCTACTCGATAGGAGCGCATTTTATGGCACAGCTTGCGATCGTCTCTCAAGCGGAGGACGAGATTGAACGCAAATTTAGTGACTGCGTTGAACGTCTTGAGAGTAGAGGAGTTTGGGTTTACGCAACTCATCGCGGGCGAGGGTACGCAGTCATTGGGCTGATGATCGGTTGATCGGAAGAGCTACCCAAGTACTGCGGGAAGCTGGTTTTGACGTTGCGCCACTGAAGCGTAACCGCTCGCCTCAAATCAAGACGCTGGCACCGGCAATGACTGTCTCGAATCAGAACAGCGGTGAGCAGGGCGCTCGCCAGACCGCCCCGGACGAAATTAAAAGACCGATTCACCGCGCCAGCAATTAACCAAGCGAACATCATGGAAAGTCGAAACGAGTAGGAGAGAAGTTAGAGCAGAAGAACGGTCCCGGCAGGGCGTTGAACAAGGAGTTATCAAGAGCATTTGCTGGAAGATCGACCTCAACACCCTGCGAAAAAGCTTCCTTCCTTTGTAATCTCCCCCGCAAGCGGGAGAGAACTAACGAGGGGGAGCAGGCTGTGAGACTCTTCAACAGCCTGCTGGTCAACTGTCCTTGCTCAATTTTTTACTGGTTTCGTGGAGTCATCTGCGGTAGCAAGCCGATTTGCCCTAACACTGAGGCCTGATCCCAGTATATACGCTCGGCCGCCATCAGTCCGTCGCGGAAGTCGATGAAGACCACAATGTCGATTTCGATGAGTTTGCCGGTCGGCGGAATGCCGGGCAGAAACCAATTCATTTGCTTGTTGTGGTGGAAGCGGAGTCGCGCCTCCTCCGCGATGCAGTGATCGGTAGCCAGGCGATTCCTGAGTGTGAGCGTCCAGTCTTCGGGGATAGAAGGGATAAACTCATCGCGATAGTAACTGCGCAAGGCGTTTTTGCCAATGCCGCCAGATCCGGTTGGTACGTGGCTTACCGAGGCATCTTCGACCATCGTGGCGAGAGACTCCTCAACGTTGCGGTGGCTGAATTCGCCGGCGAGATGCGCGAGCCATAGACGAATGTTCTCTTCTGCTGTCATCCGAACTGCTCCGCTTGCGTGGTTACTTTGAATATCTGCGAATTGTCAGAGGCGCTGAGCGCGCCTGGCGATGAACCTGTTCTTTCTCAACAGCCTGCTAATGTTTCAAATACGGAAGCAGATCGGTGTGATGGCCGATCATCTTCCACTTACCCTGCTCTTTGCGAAAAATGCTGGTAGCGCGAATCGCAATGTTCTCATTCTTTCCACCGGCGTTGGTATTCACTCCCTTTTCATAATTCTGCACGATGGCAATCTCGTCGCCTACCGTAATCCGCATTTCATCCGGTTCCACTTTGCCACCCAGTTGCATTGCCGCTTGCTTCTTCCAATCCGCCAACACCTCAGTCCATCCAACCTCAAATCCACCGCCGGGACCCATGTAGGTAATATCATTGGCATGCGACCAGACCAGTTCCATGGGAGCCAGGTTGCCGGTAAACAGCAGGTTCAGGGCGGAATAGAATTCGGCGGCCGCCTCGCGAACCGCCCGTTCGCTACTCTGCCCGGCTTGCGCCGCATTCGGCAATACAAACCAAGCGATCGCTGCAATCACTGTCAACCACCGATCGTTCCTTTTAAGCATCCTGCACCCCCTCCTGATACTGCCGAAACCACTTTGATAGAGTCGTGCGCCTGAATCAATGGTCGGTTACCTCGAAACGGCGCCCACTAGGACGCCGAACTTTGTGTTCCAGTTCTCTTAGCTATGAGTAACACCTCGGCTGTTCGGTTCCGTCATCCCGAGCGGAAGTCGAGGGATCGCGTCCCGTCTGCGGGGCGCATCCTCGGACCATGGCGCGGGCACAAGAGTTCCAATCGGCGCGATTACGCAATGCAAAGAACCTCGGCTGCGCGCCGCCGGCGTCGCGCGATCCCTCCACTTCGGCCGGGATGACGGACAAGGCCTTCGCCCCGAGCCGACCGAATCAGGACCTGCAGCTAAGCACTAGCTGGCGCCAGCTAAAAATAAGGCACCGGCTAGTCATTGTGCAGTGCCGGCAGCAAGGGGGCTTTCTCGGCACAGCTAAATCGCTGGACAAACGGTAAAGCCGGCCAAGACAAGAGCGCATACTCAGTAGCCGCTGCCCCTCGAAACTTGATTAAGCATTTGTTTAGCAAATGCTTAATCGCTTTATCTTGAGAAGTTCACACCAACCAGAGGCATTTAAGTTTATCGTATGCTCGAATGAGGGTGGACAACAGGTACTCGGGCGGTGCTAACGACCGGTCTAGTGCGAGGGAAACGCGCGGTTAAAGGAGCGCCCATCAAACCGCGATCGCAGGGCTCATGCGCACGCCGCGCACTGTGCCCGGCTCTGCCATGCTCCGCCGGATGTGCAAATGCGCTTGGACTTTTACCCAGGCCTACCTGCGGCGCGAGCCGAGCAGCGCAATTCGTATCGCTCAATCTGGATCTCCGATTTTCATCTTGGCACCCATGCGTGCCAAGCCGGTGTTCTGCTCGATTTTCTGCGCCACCATGAAGCTGAAAGGCTGTACCTGGTGGGCGACATAGTCGACGGCTGGAACCCGGGCCGTTCGTGGTGCTTCGGCTCCGCGCAAAAGGCGGTAGTTGAGGAAATTGGTGACTGGCGGGAACGCGGTGCTTGCGTTGAGTTTCTACCGGGCAATCACGACCAATCCAGTCTCGAGCTGGTCGAGAACCTGTTGGGCCTCGTACCACACCGGACAGAACTCATTCATCGCACCGCCGACGGCCGCCGCATGCTGGTCACGCACGGACACCAGTTCGACCGCTCGCTTACATCTGGCAATTGGCTCAAGGGAAGCCAGGCCTACGCGATGGCGCTGCGGATCCACCAATGGTACGGGCGTGAGTGGGCGGAACGATCGCATCAGCCGCGTTCGGTCTCGGCTTACCTGAGGCATCGCGTCAAGAAAGTAGTCCAGTATCTGACCGACTTCGATGATCGTGCGGTGTTCGAGGCGGTCCGGCGCCAGCGCGCCGACGGCCTCATCTGTGGTCATGTTCATCGCGCCGAGCAACGCCTCATCGGTCCAATTTGGTACATCAATGAGGGTGATTGGGTGCAGAGCTGCACCGCGCTGGTCGAGGACTACAGCGGTGCCCTCCGCCTGCTGAAGTGGGCGGGATCATCGATTGAGCTAACCGAAGCCGACGCGACGAACTATAGGGCGGCGCCATGAGCCCCGCCGGTGTCTCGCCGCCCCGGCAGTATTACCCGTTGGTTGATTTGATTTATTTTGACGCCGGGTGATGGCCATCGTGCTTCGGCGACCGCGCTCAAGACGGTTGCGGAGCAGCAGCGGCGGCCGTGGCGGATTCGGCTGACAAATCTGCGCGATGTACTTGAGCCGGCCGATTTCATCCGCCGTTTGACCGGGGTCCGGGCCGAGGACTTGTACAATGCAATGCTCAAGTTCGACCTGACCGCCGGTGTTGGCCCGATGCTGCCCGTTATGCACATGCTGATTCGCCGGGCACATCCACAAAATGCCACGCTGCTTGCACGCTACTGGGCGGAGCCGCGGCCCGACCTGGTGGTTTCGTTGATCCCTCATTTCAACCGCACAATCTTTGATGGTCTGCGGATGGCTGACGCCAGGCGCAACGGGCGCGCGACACCGATGGTCACGATTATGACCGACCTCGCTGATTGCCCGCCCCATTTTTGAATTGAACCTCAGGATCAGTTTCTCATCTGCGGCACTGCGGTGGCGGCACGTCAGGCTCTGGCGATTGGCCTTGATTCGCGGTACGTGGCGCACACGTCTGGAATGATTGTGCGGCCTGAATTCTATGATCGCGGGCAGATTCACCGAGCTGATGAGCGGAGGCGCCTCGGCCTAAGTCCGGAGTTGCCCACCGGGCTGGTGATGTTCGGCGGCTATGGCTCGCGGCGGATGCTGACGATAGCACAACAGCTGGCCGAGAGCGGCCAACCGCTTCAACTTATTTTCATCTGCGGACACAACCAGTATTTGCGCAGGCAGCTCGCTGCAATGGAACTGCCGTTCTTGTGCCACGTTGAAGGCTTCACCCGCGAGGTTCCCTACTTCATGCAACTGGCGGACTTTTTCATCGGCAAGCCAGGTCCGGGCACCATCAGCGAGGCACTGGTGAGCGGCTTGCCGGTGATCGTGGCGCGAAATGCATCCACCATGGTGCAGGAGCGTTACAACGCGGAATGGATAGTGCAGAATCAACTCGGAATCGTCATCCGCCGCTTTTCCGAGATCAGTAAGGCAGTCGCCGGCATCATTGACGAGGAACAATCGCGACGGTTTCGCGCGTGTGTTGCGAGCCTCAATAATCGAGCAGTGTTCGAGATTCCCCAAATCCTCGATGAAATTATGGCAACGCCGCACGCGAGGACGGCGCAACCAGCGGTTCACGCGATTGCCTGAACGCGGTAACCTATATGAATGAAATTTCCGCAGGGGTTTCTATGGGGTGCGGCGACTGCGGCTCATCAGGTCGAGGGCGGCAATATCAATTCAGACGCCTGGCTCCTGGAACACGTCGACGGCACGATTTATTCTGAACCGTCCGGCGATGCTTGTGATCATTACTACCGGTATGGCGAGGACATAGCGGCACTCGCCAGGCTCGGCTTCAACGCTTACCGTTTCTCCATTGAATGGGCCCGGGTTGAACCCGAGGAGGGCGAGTTTTCGCTGGCGCAACTCGATCACTATCGGCGTATGCTGGCGGCTTGCCATGAGCACGCCATTAAGCCGGTGGTGACCTTGCACCACTTTACCTCACCGCGATGGATTGCGGCGCGCGGCGGATGGGAGTCTGCAGATACGGCGGCCTTGTTCGCACGCTACTGCGAGCGGGTCGCCAAGCATCTCGGCGATTTAATCGCCATCGCCTGCACTATCAACGAACTCAACCTCGGAATTATTTTGCAACAGTCCGGGTTCCTTCATAGCGACGACGCCATCGTCGGATCGCGTTGGCGGCGGGCAGCGGCACGTGCGATGGCGGTCGAACCCGAGATGTTTTCGAGCTTTCCTTTCTGCGTGCGCAGCCGCTCACGCGACGTCATGCTCGAGGCCCATCGGCAAGCCGTGCAGGCGTTGCGCACGGCCGGCAACTGCACGGTCGGAATGACGGTGGCGATGCTCGACCTGCAGGCCGTGCCCGGGGCCGAAGAAGTTCGTGATCGTGCCGCGGCGGAATCGCAGGACATCTTTCTGCAAGCTGCGCGCGCTGACGATTTCATCGGGGTGCAGTATTATACACGCCAGCTCATCGGCGTTGCCGGTCTGCTGCCGCCTGAACCCGGCGCCGAGTATACGCAGATGGGCTATGAATTGTGGCCAGACGCGGTCCAGGCGGCGATCCGCCAGGCAAACGCCGTATCAAGGGTCCCAATTACGTGACCGAGAGCGGCGTTGCCACCGATGATGACTCGCGCCGGATCGCCTATGTGGAACACGTCCTCAACGGTGTCGCGCAGTGTCTGCGCGACGGCATCGACGTGCGTGGATACTTCTATTGGTCACTGCTCGATAACTTCGAGTGGCTATTTGGCTATGGCCCGAAGTTTGGATTGATCGAGGTCGATCGCAGGACTCAGCGCCGTAAAGTCAAACCGAGCGCAGAATGGTTGGGCCGCCTCGCCCGCAATAATGAAATCTAGCGTTCGGTCCCTGAAGTGGAAGTAACCAGCGAGCGATGTGCCCTTCCGTCATCCAGAGCGAAGCCGAGGGACCGCGCCCGTTTTTCCGGGCGCATCCTCGGATATGACGTTTGCACAATGCTCCGACGGGACTGAGCCTCTTTGCGCGGGTTCACGCCTGCGCACCAGAGGGCGCGCGCTCCCTCCACTTCGGTCGGGATGACGGAAAAGGCCCGAGCGCGTTACCGCCATTTACGAGGGACGACGCTATCCTGGCGTTTACGGTGTTCCGGGCGTAGCGGAGTTGGATTTACCTAATCACTGCCGGAGAGGGCGCGCCGATGAACTATTTTCTTGCCAAGACTGACCCGGAGACTTACTCAATTGACGATCTTGAGCGTGACCAGCGCACTGCCTGGGATGGGGTGACTAATCCTCAGGCCGTGCGGGTAATCCGCGAAATGCGGCCGGGGGATCGGGTGTTCATCTATCACAGCGGCGGGGTTTCCAGCGTGGTCGGCTTGGCGGTGGTGAAATCGCAACCACACGATGACCTCAGGAATCCGAAGTCGGCGGTGGTCGCTCTCGAATTCGCAGGCCGCCTGAAGCCGCCGGTAACCTTATCCGAGATCAAGCTATCGAAGAAATTTGACGACTGGGCGTTGGTACGGCAGGGACGTCTATCTACAATGGCGGCACCGCAGAAGTTCGTGGAATGGATAAGCACGCGCTATCCGGAGCTCAAACTCTAGCAGGCTGCGGAAAAAGGCCTTCCGCAGCCTGCTTTCCCTCTCTGTAATCTCCCCCAGAGGGGGAGAACTAACGGAAGGAAGCCAGTTTAATCGCAGGGTGTGGAAAGATGTTTCATTAAGAAATTGGTTTTTCCGCACCCTGCTAGTGGCGCGTCACAGTGAAATCAATATATCTGGAAATCCCTCCCTCTGCCTGGCATGAAAGCGGGGACTCTGTCGGGTCGACAACAGACTCTGTCATCCCGACCGAGCGGAGGGATCGCGCGCCGTCTACCGCGCGCAGGCGCGAGTCTCGCGCCTCGCCGGGTTGCCTCGATTATGCAGAGATCCGAGCATGCGCTCCCGAAGACCGGGGCGCGATCCCTCGACTACCCCTTCGGCTTCGCTCAGGGCTTCGGCTCACCGGGATGACGGACAATATGTCTACTTTCGTACAAGGTGGGGGGTCCAACGGACCCGTGAATATCTGGCATGAAAGTGGTCGTTGTGTGGCTGGCAGCCTTTTTTGTCATCCCGAGCAGGCCGAGGGATCAACGCGAAGCGATTTGCCTGAGCGGTAGGGCAAGCAGCTAAAGAGACGAGACCGGTCGCAAGGAGCCGGTCGCTATGGATTTGCCTGACAGCCAGGGCGAGGAAGGGAGCAAAATAGCTCGCGCGAAGTTCTTGTCTGAACGCATGAGCGGCACTGTATGAGGTCCTACCAGGAGCAAGGTCATTGTCAAAAATGCTCCTATAAACCGCGGGCAACCGCCGCTAGCGACCTGTAACACTAATAGCGGTATTGCTATTAATCCCTCCCCCTGACCAGGGGGAGGTTAGGTGGGGTTGTCTGGTTCGTTTCGCTGGGGCTTGTTGATACTGATTTCAACGTTACATGCCGCGAGCCGCTCACCCGATTCATGCTCTTTCGTAAAACTCCTCGTGTGGTAAAAATTGTCCTAAAGTAAAAATTGTCTCAAGAGGTTTGCGATCAGAGGTTCGCTATCAGCGCTCGTTATATCGCGCGATTTGAAGCAGAATCGCCCTGCGGTTGGCTGACCCAGAGTGGTACAGACTCTGCTTCCGGACGATGGTGAGATCAAGGTGTCGGTTGAGACGTTCGGTGATTTTGCTGGTCGATGATAATCGCGATTTATGCGAGGCGCTCGCGGAATTCCTTTCTCTCCAGGGTCACGCCGTCCAATGCGCGGCGGATGGAAGTGAGGCACTTCGGATGATTGCCGACTCGCAAACGTGTCCGGCGGTAATTCTTCTGGATCTGGCGATGCCGATACTCGATGGCTGGGGCTTCCTTGCCGAGCGCGGCAAAGATGCTCGGATTGCCGCTGTTCCTGTCGTGATAATGTCGGGATGTTCCGATGTTGCGCCAAGAGCCAGGGAAGCCGGGGCGGCCGCAGTTGTGCGCAAGCCGGTCGAACCGCAGGCTCTGCTTCGCGTCATCGAGCACTTTGAGCCTGTCTAGCAGGGTGCGGAAAAGCCCATTTCTTCATGAAAAAGTCTTTCCGCACCTTGCGATAAAACTGGCTTGCTTCACTCGATTCCCAGTTCTTCGATTTGTTGCATACGAGGCGTTGGCGGTTGACGCCAAGCCCCTTTGACCTTGCACAACGGTCCAGCGCGTGGGCGATCATGCGTCGTCTGAGCACGGCCCGCTTTGGATAAGCCATCAACGCTCCCGTAGCTTCATCGCTGAATCCCGGCGGGAGTAGCCTCAACCGCGCCTGTGAATGATTTGACAGGAGCGGAGATACTACGATATTCGATGCTCTAGTATCCGAATAGAGATAGTCCATAAGTCGCCGTAGTAGCCGCCTCGCTAGAGGAAGGAATGCCATGGAACCTGCCGCTCAGCAACAGGCCGCGAACCTCGTCGATGCGTCTTTGAATTACATTGCCGAAACCAGTGAGAAGCCGGTCTACTATGCCTACGAGCCTCCGCCGGGAGTGCCTCGGGTGTCGGGACGTTTTGCCGCGCAAATGATGCCGATTCGAAACGCGCGCACGATGCTAGAGAACTTCTCGCTCGATAAACAGGGTTTCGAACTGCGCCGGCACGAGACCTCGGTCGTGGACTTTTACGATCGCGAAGAAGTGAAACGCGTTTACTATCCCGAAGTCGAGCGGCTCCTCAAAGCAGCGACCGGTGCGGCGAAAGTCGTCATCTTCGACCATCAGGTGCGCTGCCTGCCGATGGCGCAGCGCGGCGAGCGCGGTGCGCGAGAATACGCCAAGACTGTTCATAACGATTACACCGCCAACTCCGGCCCGCGGCGGGTGCGTGACCACGTGCCGCCGGCCGAGGCAGAAGAACTCCTGAGACATCGGTACGCTGAGATCAACGTCTGGCGGCCGATTCGCGGCCCGGTGGAGTCGTCGCCACTGGCGGTCTGCGATGCGAGATCAATCGAGCCGGATGATTTCGTTCCGTCTGACCTGGTGTATCCCGACAAAGTCGGCGAGACTTATCGCTTTAAGCACAATCCCGATCATCGATGGTTCTATTTCCCCTACCTGGAGCGGACCGAAGCGATTCTGCTGAAGTGCTACGACTCCAAGGAAGACGGCCGCGCGCGCTTCACTGCCCATACTGCGTTTGAAGATCCGACCAGTCCTCCGGACGCGGCGCCGCGCGAGAGCATCGAGGTTCGCGCGTTGGTGTTCTGGCCCCAGCAGAATCGAACCTAACAAACTGTAAGCAGATACGAACTGTGCGGCGGCAACCACCTCACCGCCATCATCCTTGCGCGGCCCCGCACGAATGATGCCGACAGCGGCTCTAACGGCTCAACTCTTCGAGCAAAGCCTTGGCGTCTTCGAGGTCCGGCGTGTCGAAGCCTTCGCTGAACCAACCATAGATTTCTGCCAGCATCCCGCGTGCCTGGGCTCGATCTCCCTGGGAGACAAGCAGGCGCGCGAGGCTCATCGTCGTGCGGAACTCCCACGCTTTCGCGCCAAGCCTTTGTGCGAGTGCGAGCGCCCCGCGGAAGTCGCTTTCGGCCATTTCTGTTTGCCCCAATTCGAGCCGCAGTGCACCGCGCAATCTGAACATCTCTGGCCGGTACGCGAGTATGTCAGGGTTTGCCTGGAGCGCCTGCTCGACAGTTTCAAGCGCTTCTCTGAGAAAGCCTTGCCGCTGCTGTGCCATTGCCAGATATGTCGTGAAATTGCCGATGAGCAAGCGTGCCCCGCTCTCGACCAGGTTGGCGATGCCATCGCGGATCAGTGCGGTACCCTCGTCTGCGTGGCCTAATTGAGCTCGCGCATGACCCAGAACGCAGCGCGAAGCCGCCCCTGTATAGGGAAACTGATGTTTGACCGAAAGCTCCAGCGCCTGTTCTGCCAGCGCAGCGGAGCGGACGTTTTCTCTCATGAAAAGCTTGAGGTGGGCGGCGTAGTATCCCGACCATGCCAAGTCGTACGGCCGGTTTCCATCTAGGGCCTCCATCATTTCAGCCTCACGCTTACGAGCCAGGTCGGCTCGACCCAGCGTCCACGCATTCCAACTCGCGTATGCGAAGACTGCTATAGGATTATTGGTCTGACTTTGTCGGATACTTGGATCCTGGTAGAGCGCGGATGCGGTGGCGAAGTGCTCTTCCGCGGTGGCGAAGTTGCCTGACCAATAATGCGCTATCAGGTTCATCGGTTCGACGCTTGCCAGACTATTGCGGCTGCCTTCGCGGACTGCGAGTTCGAAGGCTCGCGCCGCGAGCCGGCTTCCGACAACCAAATCACCCGACAGCACCGTGGTAGTAGCTCGCGAGCTTAGCGAGCTGACGAGTTGCGCGAGATTTCCGCTCTTCTCGGCAAATGCGGCGGCGCGCTCGCTCGCACTCATCGTCTCGGGTGCTGCATAACCTTTGGTCACATTCAAGCAGCCGAACAGTGATTGCCATAAGTGCGACTCCTGAAGGTCCCGCTCCGGCGATTCCGGCACCAACTCTATAAGAGCAAGAGCCTGCCGATAGCTTTCCCCTGCTTCTTCGAATGCGCTGCGGGCCCACGCGGCCGTGCCTGCTGTCGACCATTCGCCGATTGCTGGTTCGATCTCACCCGCTTCTGTCCAATGCCGTGCGAGAACCTCCGGCTGCGCATCCTTGAGCGCTGGAAACCTTTCATTAATCGCGCGCGCCACCAGCCGATGCAGCTCCTTGCGCCGGCTCTTGAGCAGCGCCTCGTAGGCAGCGTCCCGGATCAATGCGTGCTTGAACAGGTAGGTGGCGTCCGGCGCGATACCCCTCACATATAGCAGTTCGGAATCGCTGAGATTCAGCAAGGCGTGCTGGAGAGCTTCTTCAGGTATAGGGTGGACTGCGTGCAGTAATGCATAAGAAAATTCGCTGCCAATCACAGCACCGACCTGAAGAATCTCCTTGGCCGGTCCAAGTCGATCGAGCCGCGCCATCAGCGAGTCATGCAGCGTCACCGGGATCTCGCGAGCGCTGACACCGCTACGTTCGAGAACCGCCCGTGTCAACTCTTCGACGAACAACGGTACTCCTCTGGTGCGCTCTACCACCGCGCTGATGATATCCTCTGATAGCGCGTTCTGTGCCGCCACCTGGCCGACCATTATGCGCACGTTGCGGGCGCTCAGCCGGTTGAGCGTGATTTGGGTATGATACGCCCGCAGCGGCCACTGGATGTGGAACTCCGGCCTCGTGGTGTGCAGTAGCATCAACGGTGCGGTGGCGCACTGCTCGACCGCAAGTTGAATCAATTCCAGCGTCGACGGGTCCGCCCAGTGCAAATCTTCGGTCGCCATCACCAGCGGTTGAGCTTTCGCGAATCCGATGGTCCACGCCACCACGGTGGCGAGCAGCCGCCGGCGCTGATGCTCTGGCACCATCGACAACGGCGGATATTTGGCGCCAAGCGGAAGTTGCAGGAGCGACGCGATCAGCGGTACAGCCTCCTCCAGCTTTAGTCCGGCCAGCTCGAGCGAAGCCTCTAATGCCGCCAGCCGCCGCTCGGGGTTCTGGTTGGTGTGCCAGTGAAAGGTCTGCTGCAACATCTCAGTCACAGCATAGAAGGGTGTATTCTGGAAAACTTCACGCGCGCGCTCCCAGCGGTTCATCAGCAGGCGCAACTCCTCTTCGCGATTGATGAACCGTGTCATACCGCGCACGGCTGCTGTCGCGGCGAACCGGCCGCGCATCCCGCTGGGCCGAATCACGCGGTAGAGGTCCAGTGGTTGGACAATGCCCCTGAGCGTCTGCGCACCACGCTCTTCAACCACGAACAGCCCTGACACCAGCCGATGCGTCGCAGCCGTGATGAGGACAGTGCCCGGTTCGGCCGCTGCTTGTACCCTCGCGGCTATATTGGGAGTGTCGCCGAAGACGTCGGCCTGCTTGCCTGCTCCCGCGCCGACCACCACCGAGCCCGAATCGATGCCGACCCTCACGGTGAGCTTTGTACGTTCAGGTTGATCGAGTTTTGATATCGCATCGACAATCGCCAAGCCGGCGCGTGCCGCGCGCTCGGCGTCGTCGTCGTGAGCCTCGGGATAGCCGAAGAACGCCATCACGCCGTCGCCAAGAAATTTCGCAACGTGGCCGCTGTATCGGGTGATCGCGTCGGCAGCGCTGCGTTGATAGCCGGCTATGATCTGCTGCCATTCCTCAGGGTCGAGCTGAGCGGCGAGCGCGGTTGAGCCGACCAGATCGCAAAAGAGCACGGTCAGATGCCGCCGCTCGCCGGGCAAACCTCCTTCGCGCGGTACGGTGTCCGAACGCGCAGGCGCACTATCGGCAATGGGCGGTGTCGAGTGATCGGTTAATGGCGCCGCACACTGTGAGCAGAACCTGGCTTCTGGAGCATTCTCGGAGGCGCACTTCGGGCAGAGTTTAGCAAGCCGCGTTGCGCACTGATTGCAAAACCGAGCGTCAGCGGCATTGTCGGCTCCACAGTTGGAGCAACGCATTGAGCAGCCCCCAAGGTCATGAATGACTCCTCCTTTTATCATTCAGTTAAGAAAAGCGACAGTGATATATGCTTTTTCACCTCGAATTCAGAGCCGGCCAGTCTCTTGAAATTTGATCCTGCACGGCGGCTCGCACTCCGGGGCAAACAGGATGATAATGCCAGCTCCGGTCATCTAAGAACTCGATGAATTGATGAACTTGAGCAGTGCGGCGGCGCAGGCATCTGCTTGATCCAAGAGATTTCGTGCCCTTTCCCCATCGATCACGGCGATGCGGGCGCCGGGGATGGCGTCATGCATTGCGACCTGCCCCTTGAGCGGCTCGAATGCGCTGCTAGCTGGATTAGGAGCAGGGTCGGCACTTTGTCTTGGACAGGAGCGGTCTCGGCCTGCTTCCACCGATCGGAGAAGTCGTCGAGTTCGTAATACATCTCGTAATCGGCCTATGCGGGTGGACCCCATCGCGAGTCGGGTTAGCTGCTCGGCAACGTGAAGGCTTACAACTTGTTGTTTCCGGTCCCAAAACGCGAGTACCCGGAACCCCAGTAGAGCGCGTTGTCGGCGATTGCGGGGGCAGCATTAACGGAACTTCCAGCAGCAAACGTCCATAATATCTGCCCGGTCGCCGCGTTGAGTCCAAACATAGTCGGATTGCCAGCGTTCGTATCCATCGAACCCACATAAAGCACGCCATTGGCCACGCTCGCGGGACCGAGAGCCATACATCCTCCAGTCGTGCCGAGTATGCCATCACACGTGCCTGGTGTAGCCGTTTGCCATAAAAACCTCCCGGTCGCTGGGTCGAGTGCACTCCATGAGCCGCCGTTGGCGCTGGTTCCCGACGGTTGGAGCGTGTACGTAGTCTGCTCGGCGTTCGAAAGCGGCACGTACACTCTTTGCCCATCCGTCGCAGTGCCCCATTCGATACCGCCAAGAAAGGAACCCGGACCAACCGAGGTATTCCAAAATAGGTTGCCGTTGTCGGGATTCAAGGCCCAGTAAATACCGCTTTTCTGGCCGATACCCAGCACGTCATGCTTACTTCCGTTTATCCTCGCGGTGAAGAGGTTCGGCCCTGCGCCGAAATCGTAGTCTGGCCCGCTGGGGGAAGGGCACACGGGCAGGACGAATAGACACGCTACCTGCCAAGCATCGTAGCCCTCTACTCTGTCGGCCCACTTAATAGCCCCGGTTCTAAGATCGAGAGCAAGGACCGAATCGAAATAGTCTAGAGCGTAGTTGTCGACGCTATTACAAACCGAATCTGGCTCACCGTCTGCCTGGGCATTTGCGACACATGTTTTGACATCCTGCGGGACTTCGTAGTTGTTGCCGGTCGCAACGTAAAGCGAGCCGCGCTTAGGATCTACAACCGGCGTAGATTCCCACATGCCCCCGCCGGAGTAGCCGCCAGGGTTGTTGGGACTCGACGGCATATAGTGGGCCTTCCAGAGAATCTGCCCGGTCTGCGCTTTCAGCGCCACGACACTGCCTCGAAACGAACGGCACGAATAGTCTGAAAAACTCGTCGAAAGGGACTCCTCGGTCAAAGACGCGACGCCCACGTACACGGTGTCACCAAAGACCACCGGAGAGGAAGTAATCTCGGCCGCTGCGAAGGAATCGACTTGTGTGATCCACAATGCTGAGCCCGTCTTCTTATTCACAGCCATGACCCGCGCGCCAGGACCGCTTAGCTGGCCATTTGAAAAGGTCGCAGTGGCCCCACCTTGATCGCCTAGGATAATGGCGTCGCCATCGATTGCCGGATCGTCACGCGCCCAGTCGCCCTGAACCCCTGTCCAGTCGGATACTTTATGCGACCATATAAGTGCTCCATTGCTTGCGTTGACGGCGTAGAAGTAACCTGCCCAGTCCGGGAAATAGACAGCCCCTTTTACTACTGCTGGCGTTGCTGACACATCGCCGCCGGTAGTAAAGACCCACTTTGTCACGAGCTTGCTCACGTTTGAGGGGCCGATGGCTGCGTGAAATGACTGGCTCCAGGTATCGCTCAGGTTCTGTCCACCCATCGGCCACTGATTGGCGTACTGGCTCGGACGCGACCGTTGCGCCCAGACTGGATGTGGCAAAAAGCCGATCAGAAAGGCCACCAGCGCAAGAAGGATTGCGAGACGATAGTTAGCTGGCGGCAGACATGGGGCAAACACGCGCAACTTACTCATTGGCTCTCCTCCCGTCGCGATATTTTCCAGAGGCTCGGAGTTTGATCGGGTTTCGCCGGAGCGGTCACGGTCGAGTTCGACTCAGCCGCCGGCATTCACAAATCTGTCGCTCGCGATGAATCGAACGTCACGCCGCGATGCACGCCTGTACGGCACGTGCACGCTTAGCTAACCGCCGCTTCCAATGCACTTGACGCTCGGATTAGAAGTGTTGTCGAAGGAGACTGCAACAGTTCCGTCGGGCTTAATCGTTGTGTGCGCGAGTATTTGAAACAGAACGCCGCCCGAAGAGCCGCACACAGTGGTGCTTGTAAACCTGGCGGTTAATGTTACGGGCAGGCCAGTCACACTGTCAGTGGAAAAATCGAAATTCAATGCATGCTCGTCTAGGTTTCCCTTGTCCACGCACTGAGCGCCGGTCGAGAGGTCGGTGGCCCTTGAATCCTCCTCGTTAAAATGAAACGTGGTCTGGACACCGGCCGAATCGATAGTAGTAGTCGCGAGCAGGTGAATTATCTCGCTGAACGCCATTTGGTCGCCGTTACATGGATTGGCGACTGTCTCAGTGAACGGGACAGTTACGTTGGTCACGACGGCGGCCAATGATGGCCGAGCGATCATCGTTGCCAATGCCGCAATTGCTACTCCGATTGATAATCGAGTTTTCATTGGGGTCTCCTCCTTGCGTGGCGGAGACTACCTGGGCGATGGCTCGGAAGTCATATAAGATTTCTATAGAATTTCGATAATTGTGAGCGAGAACAGCGTGGTAGGCGCTCTGTGCCAAGCCGGACGACCCCCACCTAACCTCCCCCTGGTCAGGGGGAGGGATTTCCAGCGATACCGATTTCACCGTTACGGGCAACTAGCAGGGTGCGGAAAAACCTATTTCTTCATAAAAAATCCTTCCGCACCTTGCGATGAAACTGGCTTCCTTCCTTTAGTTCTCCTCCTCTGGGGGAGATTACAGAGAGGGAAAGCAGGGTGCGGAAGGCCTTTTTCCGCAGCCTGCTAGTGGTGAGTAACGGAGAAATTAGTAGCAGACTGATTTCGCAGCGCGGCCCCCGTTTTGTCATCCCGACCGGAGCGCCCCACCAGGGCGCGCAGAGGAGGGATCAACGCGAAGCGATTCATTTCGGCTCGGCCGAAGCGGACAAATCGCTCCGGGTAGATCTTTCCGACTTCGTGCGTCGCGCGGCGCCGCACTCCACTCAAGATGACAGAAACACGCGTCACCCTTGAACGGGAACCGAGACCGTAGTCACTGTTACAGGCGACTCGAAACTCGGAGATAGAGAATAGCCAAAAGCGCTGAAATTTCACTGAATTCGCGTGTGGCGACGCCGAAAATCAGATAAGTTTCCGTTGAGATTGGGCAGTGTTGTGCGATCTTGGTTCCATTCGTCTAGCAGGGCCTTCGCTTCAATGAGGGCGCGCGTGTCGAAACCTTCGGTGAACCAGCCGTAGATTTCCGCGAGCGTCGTTCGCGCTCGTAGTCGCGCGCAACTCCCAGAATTTTGCACTTGGAATTCTTGCGATCTCAATCGCCCGCCGAAAGCAGTCTTCAGCGTCAGCCGCATTCGACACATTTTGCCTGAGCAACAGCTCGCCCTTGAGCTGATACATCTCAGGTGACCCGTTCTCATTCACCGCGGCGAACACTTCCTTTAATGTGCTGAGCCCCTCATCGATGTGCCCTGCGCGACAACACGCCTCAGCTAGGAGGCACAGGTATGGTGGGCGGATGTATTTCGCGCCGGTGGGGCGAAACGCGACCAGACCTTGCTCAATTTGCGCGATCCCTTCTTCGTGGTACCCCAGCGCGGCGATTGCTCCACCGCGCTCGCAGGTTGCCTGAGCTAACCAGTACTTGAAACCGAGCTCGGCAGAAACTGCATACAGATGATCCGCAACCTCTTGAGTCGCGCGCGGGTCCTGGCGAAGTTGACGGAAACGCCCGGCCAAGGACTCGGCATAAGCCAGTGTATAAGGATTGGAGGATGCCCTCGCCGCCGCCAGCGCTTGCTTGCTTCTCTCGAGCGCCTGGTCTGGATAGCCGAGTGCCAATAGAACAAGGGCTAAGTACGACAGGCAATTTACCCTGGGATCCACCCCGCCGAGCAGCGGATAAGGCTCGTCGTCAAAAAGCGCGACCCCCGTTTCGAAGTGCTCCCGCGCGTCAAGCAACTTCCCCTTGAAGATCGAGCTGTCCCCTAGAGCGACGTGGGCATAGAGCAATAGTGCCGGCTCGTGCGCGCTCTGCGCACGCCGCAGAAGCTCTTCACCCAGGTCATACGCCTTCAGAAACTCGCCCCGCTGATAATGCACAATCCAGAGTCCGAACAAAGCGTGGAAGAGTTCCCGCCAATTGCCTACCCGCTCAGACAACTCCCGTACGCGCTCGTATGCGGTCTCAATTTCCGGCGCGGCCCCGCCTTTAACCGCGAACAATGCCGCTGCAAGAGCAAGCTGGAGGTTTAATTCTCGCTGCATGCGTTCGGGGCTGTCTGGCAGGCTCCGTAGCAAATCGATCGCCGCGCTCAGGCTGCCGATCGCGTCGGCTTGAGCAGAGCGCTGGATCGCCTGCTGACCCACACGCCCCAGATATTCGATCGCCTTGCTCTTGTCGTTTGCGCGGCGGTAATGATGAGCGAGTTCAGCGGCAATTTCGCCAGCGCGTTCGCCGTAAGCGTTCTCTTCCCGTTCGGCAATCCGGCGATGCAGCTCCACCCGATGACCCGCCGCGATACGCTCGTACAACACATCGGCGTACAACGCATGATGAAAACGAAAGCTTTCCGCGACCGTGCCGTCAGGCCATTCGCTCACACCGTGGGCCTGGACAAATTGCTCGTGGCGCGACAATCGCGCAC
>WNFC01002358.1_pt1 | contig 20293 bp, 16 predicted proteins | sample 5400541 | NCBI WGS metagenome assembly WNFC01 (sample SAMN13153342, study PRJNA577476) | soil metagenome | isolation source: 120 cm saprolite under Douglas fir tree site 2 hole 2 replicate 1 | place: USA:California | collected 2015-04-18
GCAGCGTGTGGGTCTGGAACTCGTCGACGATCTGGAGGCGGTGCTCGACCGTTCTCAGGAAGCGAAGCGCCTCGCCGAGGAAGCGCCCGAGCGACTGCGGCAGGTAGCCGCGCTCGGTCAGGCGGAAGATGGCGCGCAGGCTGTTCCGCTCGCGGAGCCAGGGGTCGTCGCCCGAGTACAGAAGCTGGAGCGCCTGCACCAGGAACTCCACCTCGCGGATGCCGCCCACACCCAGCTTGACGTGGCGGCGCTGAACGCCCTTGGCGCGCAGCGACGCGTCGATCTGGGCCTTCATGCCGCGGATCGCGGCGACGATCTCCGGCTCGATGCCGGGACGAAAGACGAACGGGCGGACGAGGTCGAAGAAGCGCGCGGCCACGCCCGGGTCGCCCGCGCAGAAGCGTGCCTTGATCAGCGCCTGCCGCTCCCACAGCTCCGCGCGCTCCTCGAGGTATGCGCGGTAGCCCTCGAGGGAGAGGATGACGCCGCCCGAGCGCCCCTCGGGGCGGAGGCGCAGGTCGACGCGGAAGGCGTAGCCCTCATCGATCACCGACTCGAGCGTTTCCGCGATGGCGCGGGCACCGCGCGCGAAGTAGTCGCCGTTCGGGACGCTTCCCTCGGAGCCGCCCGACGTCTCGCCGTCGTCGCCGTACACGAAGACGAGGTCGATGTCGGAAGAGTAGTTCAGCTCGTCGCCGCCAAGCTTGCCCATGCCGATCACGGCGAGGCCGGTGGGGGCCCCGTCCTCCGCCCGCGGCTCCCCGTACCGTCGCCGCAGGTCCTCCTCGGCCAGGCGCCAGGCCGACCCGAGGCAGACATCGGCCAGGCGCGAGAGCTCTTCGGTGGTGACGGTGAGATCGGCGTCGCCCAGGATGTCGCGGCACCCGATGCGGAGAAGCTGGCGGTACTTGAAGCGGCGGAGCGCGTTCCAGCGCGCCTCGGGTCGGTCGAAGGCTCGAACGCTCTGCTCGAGCTCCGTCTCGAGCTCGTCGGCGAGCCACTGCCGCATGGTGTCGGGCTCGAGGAGCCACGGCAGCAGCGTGGGCCGGCGCCTCAGCGTGTCGGCCAGGAACTGGCTCGTGCCCCCGAGCTTCGCCAGGAGGTGGAGCGCGCCCGGGTGAGTCTCCAGCAGCCGGAACAAGGCGGCGCGCTCGCCCTGCGAGGCCAGGCGCTCGAGGTTGTTGAGCGCCATGTCGGGATCGGGCGCCTCGGAGAGCGCCTGGAGGAGTCGCGGCAGGAGCGGCGTCAGCAGCAGCGCGTCCGCCGGCTCGGGCGTCAGCGCGTGGAGATTCGCGAGCGCGGCGCGCGGGTCGGCGAATCCCCGTCGCTTGAGCTCGCCGAGGGCCTTCCTGTCGTCGGCCGCGGCAGCGAGGAGGTCGGTCATTGGAGAGGGGTTCGGCTAGATGGCGGATTCGCCCTTTTCGCCGGTGCGGATGCGGATGGCCTCGCCCATGGGGATGACGAAGACCTTGCCGTCGCCGATGGAGCCCGTGCGCGCCGCGGCGGCCACCGCGGAGACGATCTTGTCCACGAGCGCGTCCGGCACGACCAGCTCGATCTTGACCTTGGGCAGAAAGTCGATCGTGTACTCGGAACCGCGGTAGAGCTCGGTGTGGCCCTTCTGCCTTCCGAAGCCGCGCACCTCTGTCACGGTCATCCCGATGACACCCAGCTCCGTCAGCGCCTCCTTGACGTCGTCGAGCTTGAACGGCTTGATGATCGCTTCGATCTTCTTCATCGCGACCTCCGTGACGGCCTGGCGGCCTGCGGGCGGAGTATCTTCTTGTACAGCGTGGCATACTCGCGGGCCGAGGCGTCCCACGAGAAATCTTCGGTCATCGCGTTCTTGACGAGCGCGCTCCAGAGCTCCGGCCGCGCGAAAGCGGCCGCCGCGCGCCGGACCGCGTCCAGCAGCGCGTTCGAGGAGAGTGCGTCGAACAGGAAGCCCGTCCCGGCGGGACGGGCGGCGTCGAACTCTCTCACTGTGTCCGCCAAGCCGCCCGTGCGCCGCACCACCGGAATGGCGCCGTAGCGCAAGGCGATCAGCTGCGCGAGACCGCATGGCTCGTAGCGCGACGGCATGAGGAAGCAGTCGCCCCCCGCGTACATCCGCGAGGCGAGCTCCGAATCGTACCCGATGCGCACCGCGACCTCCCCCGGGTTGCGCGCGGCCGCCTCCATCCACGCTTCCTCGAGCGGCGCCTCGCCCGAGCCGAGGAGCGCGACCCGGCACCCGGCCTCCAGCATGCCGGGCAGGCTTTCGAGGGCCAGGTCGAGCCCCTTCTGCCACGCGAGCCGCGTGACCATGGTCACGAGCGGACCCGGCCCCTCGTCGAGCCCGAGCTCGCGGCGCAGGGCCTCGCGACAGACGGTTTTGCCCTCGGGCTCGTCCGCCGAGTACGGGCGCACCAGCGCGGGGTCCTTGGCCGGGTTCCACTGCTCGTAGTCGATGCCGTTGACCACGCCGTAGAGGTCGCCGCTGCGCTCCTCGAGCACCCCCTCGAGCCCGGTGCCGAACTCGGGCATTCGGATCTCGGTGGCATACGTGCGGCTGACCGTGGTGAGTAAGTCGGAGAAGACGAGGCCGCCCTTCAGGAAGTTGAGCTTGCCGTAGAACTCGATCCCGGCCGGAGTGAAGACGTCCCACCCGAGGCCGGTCAGAGGCATGTCGTGATGCCAGAAGACTCCCTGGAAGGCCAGGTTGTGGATGGTGAAGACGGTGGCGATGGATGCGAGCGCCGGGTGATCACGGTAGAGCGTGCGGAGATAGACGGGCAGGAGCCCGGTCTGCCAGTCGTTGGCATGGACGATCTGCGGGCGCCACCCATCGCGATCCATGCCGTCGAGCGCGATCAGCGCCTCGAGCGCGCCGCGACAGAAGAAGACGAAGCGCTCGCAGTTGTCCGGGTAGTCGTCGTCGCCGGTGCCGTAGAGCCCGTCGCGGTCGAAGTAGTGATCCTGCTGGAGGAAGTAGACGGGCACGCCGCCGCTCGTCTCGGTCGCGAGGAGCGCGCCCGGGACGAGCCGGTCGCCCACCGGCACCTCGAGGCGCGGGACGACCGTCCTGATGCCGGAGGCGTGGCGCTCCACGCCGCGGTAGCGCGGCATGAGGATGCGCACGTCGTGCCCCAGCGCGCGCAGCGCGCGCGGCAGCGCGGCCGCGACGTCGCCGAGCCCGCCTGTCTTGGCGAGGGGCGAAACCTCGGAGGCCACCAGCAGCACGCGGAGACGCTGCGCCACGTTCTGTGCTCCTCAGGCGTCTTCTTCGAGGATCGGAAAAACCAGCTGCGAGATGTGCGAGGAGATGCGCTTCAGGTTCGTCAGCACGTCCAGGTGGATCTCGGAGGTCTCGAGCGATTCGGCGAGCCCCTGGCGCAGCCGCGCCAGGTGCGAGGTGCGGAGCTCGCGCTCGCGTTGGCGGATCATCGGGCGCTGGTCCAGCACCTCCTGCGCCAGCGACCGGTCGTTGGCGGCGAAGCCCGCGATGGCGCGCTCGAGGTTCTTCGAGATCATGCCGTGGAACTCCAGCAGCTCCGCCCAGCCCGCCTCCGAGAAGCGCCGACCCTGGTAGAGCTTCTTGCGGGCCAGCTCCATCAGGTTCTTGTCCACGATGTCGCCGATGTTCTCGAGGTTGCCGATGAAGGAGATGAGCCCGATCTCTTTTCGTAGCAGGTCGGGAGACATCGTCTCCTGCCCCAGGCGAGACAGGAAGAGCTTGATCTCGCGCTCGAGGTAGTCGAGCTGGTCGTCGCGCCGCTCCACGTCCTCGAGCAGCTCCTGGTTGTCCGTCTGGAGGACCGTCATCGCGTCGCGCAGCATGCCCTGGGCGACGTCGCCCATGCGCAGCGCCTCGCGCGTCGCCTGGCCGAGGGCGAGGGCCGGCTGGTCGAGATACCGGTCGTCGAGATAGCGCGTCTTGAAGGGATTGTCGGCCGGCGTCACGTCGTCCGGCACGAGCATCGTGATCACCCGGGCTGCCCACGGGGCGAAGGGCAGGAAGAGCGCGCTGATGGCCACGTTGAAGAGCGTGTGCGCGTTCGCGATCTGCCGCGCGGTATCGCCCCCCATGGCGGCCACCAGTGCCGCCAGCGGCTGGATGAACGGGAACACGAGGGCGACGCCGAGCAGCTTGAAGCCGATGTGCGCCACCGCGACGCGACGCGCGTCGGCGGAGGCGCGCAGACTCGCCGCCAGCGCCGTGGCACACGTGCCGATGTTGGCGCCCAGCACCACGGGGATGGCGCCGTCGAGCGGCAGCAGCCCCTGCTGGGCGAGCGAGAGCAGGAGGCCGATGGTCGCGACGGAGGAGGTCATGCCCGCGCTGAAGACCGCGCCCACGAGGAGCCCCAGGCCGGCATTGCCCGAGAGCGCCACCAGTACCTGGCGCGCGAGTCCGCTGTCGGCCACCGGGGCCATCGCCTCGGACATGACACGCATGCCGAGGAAGACCAGGCCGAAGCCGAGCACCGCCTGCCCGAGATTCTTGACGAGTCCGCGCCGGCCGAAGAAGGTGAGCGCGAAGCCGAGGCCGACCATGAGCAGCGCCAGATCCTGGACCTTGAAGGCGAGGAGCTGCACGGTGAACGTCGTCCCGATGTCGGCGCCCAGGATCACCCCGAGGGACTGCGGGAAGGTGACGAGGCCTGCCGACACGAAGCCGATCAGCATGAGGGTGGTCGCCGAGGAGGACTGGATGAGCGCCGTCGCGAGCGCGCCCGAGAGGACGGCAGCGAGCCGCGTGCGCGTCATGCTCGTGAGCAGGTGCCTCAGGTGACCGCCGGCCGCGCGCTGCAGTCCTTCGCCGCAGAGCTGCATGCCGTACAGGAGCAGGGCCAGGCCTCCGAACAGCGCCAGCAGCACCATGGCTAGCGGCCGAGCCTCGAGGGCGACAGCGGTGAGCCGGCGCCGAGGCCGGCCAAGTGCCGCGTGCTGTTGACGGTGCGCACGCGCGGCGGGACGATCTCCGTGATCGAGCCGTTCGACAGCGTCAAGCGCCAGATGGATGACAGCGGCAGCCCGAGGCAGTGGGCCAGGTAAGCGCTGATGACGCCGCCGTGGCAAACGACCAGCACGTCCTGGCCGTTCGGGTGAGCGGCCGCGATATCCGTCATCGCGCGCACCACCCGCGCCTGGACGGCCGCCAAGGGCTCGCCGCCTGGAGGCAGGCAGCCGACGGGGTCGCGCACCCACTGCGCGTATGGGTCGCCCGGGAGGGCGCGGACCTCCTCCACCGTGAGCCCCTCCCAGTCTCCGAGCGAGAGCTCGCGGAGGTCGTGCACGGCCGTCAGCGGCAGGCCGAGTCCGGCGGCGGCGATCTCGGCCGTCCGCCGCGCGCGCTCGAGAGGGCTCGTGTAGACCGCGGAGACGCGGCGGTGGCGGAGGGCCTGCCCGAGCGCCTCGGCCTGGCGAGCGCCAAGCTCGGAGAGCGGCACGTCCTGCGTGCCCTGGAAGCGGCGCACGGCATTGGACAACGATTGCCCGTGACGCGCGAGGAGGAGGCTCTTCAACGTCAGCGCTCCGCCACGGCGCGCTCTGCCACGGCGCGCGCCGCCTTGAGGCGCGCGCCTGTTTCCGCCTTCCCCACGAGGGCTGCCACCTGGAAGACCGGCGGGCTCGCAGCCTTGCCGGTCAGCGCGATGCGCGTGAGCTGGGCGAGGTCTACGAGCTTGAGTCCCATCTCCGCGGCAAGACCCCTGTACAGGCCCTCGAGGCTCTCAGGGTCGAACGCCTCCTGGGCCTCGATGCGCTTGATCAGAACGTTGTACCGCTGCGGCGCCTCGGGCCCCCAGAACTTGGACGTCGCCTGGCGATCGTACGTTGCGGGCGGCTCGAAGTAGAAGGCCGCCTGCTCGGCCATCTCGACGAGGGTGCGGGCACGCTCCTTGAGGCTCGCCGCGATTTTCGCCAGGCGCGCCCGATCGGCCGCGGCGGCGGAGAGCCCCACGACCCGCGCCAGGAACGGCACCAGGGCCGCGGCGAGGCGCTCGGGCGCGGCCGACTGGATCCACTGGTGGGAGACCCACAAGAGCTTCTCCCTGTCGAAGACCGCGCCCGCCTTGCCCACGTGCTCCAGGGAGAAGTGCTCGACGATCTCTTCGCGCGACAGGATTTCCTGGTCGCCGTGGGACCAGCCGAGCCTCGCCAGGTAATTGACGAGGGCCTCCGGCAGAATTCCCTGGTCCCGGAACTCCTCGACGGTAGTGGCGCCGTGACGCTTGGACATCTTGCTCCGGTCGGGCGCCAGGATCATCGGGATGTGGGCGAAGACCGGCGTCACGTAACCTAGCGCCGCATAGCACGCGATCTGCTTGGGCGTGTTGCTCAGGTGGTCGTTGCCGCGGATAACGTGGGTAATCTTCATGGTGACGTCGTCCACCACCACGCAGAAGTTGTACGTCGGCGTGCCGTCGGTGCGCACGAGGATCCAGTCGTCGAGCGTGTCGTTGTCGAAGCTGACCACGCCGAGAATCGTGTCCTCGACCACCGTCTGGCCGCCCTGCGGCATCCTGAGACGGAGCGCGTGCGGCTCGGACTCTGGGACGTTGGCCTCGCGGCACGTGCCCGGGTACCGGAACTGCTCCTTCCGGCCCCGGGCAGCCTCTCGAAGCGCGTCGAGGGTTTCGGGCGTGCAGCGGCACCGGTACGCGCGCCCCTCGGCCACCAGACGCTCGGCGTGCGCCCGGTAGATGTCGAAGCGCTCGGTCTGCCGATAGCCGGGTGCCGGAGGGCCCTCGTCCCAGTCGAGGCCGAGCCAGCGAAGGACGTCGAGGATCTGCTCGATGTGCTCGTCGGTCGAGCGCGAGCGGTCCGTGTCCTCGATGCGCAGGATGAAGACGCCCTTGTGATGCCGCGCGAAGGCCCAGTTGAAGAGCGCGGTGCGGGCGCCGCCCACGTGGAAGGAGCCGGTAGGGCTGGGAGCAAATCGGACTCTGACCGTGTTCGGCATGGACATTCATTCTACCCTGATGCGCCTGGGTGGGCGCGCGATCGCATTTAGAAGCGCACGCGCCGCATGACGGCCCGCGGAAGCATCCGGATGGCGAGCATGATGACGCGCCAGATCGGCGGGGCGTAGACCACCGGCGCCCCTCGGTCGATCGCGCGCAGCACGCGGGGGGCGACCGCTTCGGGCTCGCCCGCGAAGGGCGGGACGGGAAGACCCGCCGTCATCGCCGTCTTGACGAAGCCCGGCCGCACGCAGACGACGCGCACGCCGCGGTCGGCGTACGCGAGGTGGAGTCCCTCGAGGAAGGCCGAGAGTCCTGCCTTGGACGCGCCGTAGAGGTAGTTGCTCCGCCGCGCCCTGTCACCGGCGACCGAGCTGAAGGCGCAGATGGTGCCGCCACCGCGCCGGGCCAGGCGCTCGGCAACCTGCTGGCACAACACCGCTGTCGCCGTGAAGTTGAGGTCCAGGAGGCGCTCGAGCCGCGCCGGATCACGCTCGAGCGCCTCCTGCGGCGCGAAGTCGCCCGCCGTCACGACGAGCGCGTCGAAGCCTCCGAGGGCTCTATCGGCCGCCTCGAGCGCCGCGGCGAATCCCGCGGGCTCGGCCAGATCGAAGCGCTCGGTGGCCAGAGGTCCGCGCGCGCCGCGGGCCAGGAAGTCGCGGGCCGAGCGCTCGAGCTCATCCACGTCTCGCCCGAGGAGGCAGAGCGCGTCGCCGCGCTCGGCCATGAGCCGGGCGAGCGCTCGCCCCATGCCCCGCGTGGCCCCGACCACCACCGCCTTCACGGCGTGTCTCCGAGCACCCGTACCGACTGGGCCGAGCGGAAGCGGTGCTCGGGATCCCACTTCTCGCGGACCCCCCGCCACTCGGAGAGACGCGGCACCATGAGCGCGAAGTCCTCGGCGCGGGTGACGGCGTCCTTGGCGAGGTAGACACGGCCTCCGGCCGCGATCACCGTCGCGTTCAGGTCGTGGACGAGAGCCTCGGTGCGCGGCCCCCGGTACGGAAGGTCGAGAGCCAGCGTCGTGCCCTCGAGGGGGAAGGACAGATAGGCATCGGACTCCGGCCCGCAGTCCTTGATGACCGCGAGAAAGGAGGCCGCTCCCGAGGCGGCGAGGCGCTTCAGCAGTTCCGCGACGGCCGGCGCGCCGGCCGCGCGCGGCACCACGCACTGATACTGGAGAAAGCCGCGCCGGCCGTAGAGGCGATTCCAGCTGCCGATCGCGTCGAGCGGATAAAAGAAGGCGTGATACGGCACGGGCCGACTCGTGCCCCGGGCACGCCACCCGTATTTCCTGTAGTACGCAGCGTTGAAGGCGCGCATCAGGACCGGGCTCAACAGCCACTCGGGGGCGTCCAGCGGTACCCGGATGCGGCGCGGATCGGGCGGCGGCCCGGCGGGCGCCTCGGCCCGGGAGGCGTGACGGCCGCGGATCAGGATTCCCCGCCCCAGGGCAGCGCCCCGCGCGAGGCAGTCGATCCAGCCGACGGTATAGGGCCAGTCCTTTGCGGCATCACGCAGGCCGTCGAGCATGGCCCCGAGCCCCGGCACCGGCTCGGCCTCCGGGACCATCCACGCGCTCTCCACCGGCTGCAGCCGGAGCGTCACCTCGGTGATGAGCCCGGTCAGCCCCATCCCGCCCACCGTGGCGAGGAAGAGCTCGCGCTCGCGCGTGGGGCCGCACTCGACCATGCTGCCGTCGGCGACCTGGAGTACCAGGCGATCGACGAAAACGCCGAAGGAGCCGTCGCGGTGATGGTTCTTGCCGTGGACGTCGCAGGCGACACAGCCGCCGACGGTGACGAACCGCGTCCCCGGCGTGACCGGCGGAAACCACCCACGGGGCAGGAAGACGCGCAGGATCTCGGCGAGCGAGAGCCCCGCCTCGCAGGTGAGCGTGCCCCGTTCGCGGTCGAAGGCCAGCACGCGGTCGGCCCGCGTCGTCTCGAGGACGAGCGCGCCGCGAGTGGCCGGCACCGCCGCGTCGCCATAGGATCGTCCGAGCCCCCGCGGCAGCACTGGCCGTCCGCCCGCCGGCAGAAGGAGCCGCTCCGGCCGCGAGACGGCTCCTTGCTCGACGGGACGACGCCCCCAACCGGCGACGGGCTCGAGACTCGAGCCGGTCACGTTCAGGAAGTCCATCGGGGGCCGTAGATGATGACGAGCGTTGCCAGCATCCACAGGACGACGTCCAGCAGCAGCCCCCGATCTGTGACCAGGAGGTCCGACGGGTTGCCGCCCAGGTCGCGTCGGTACAGGAGATAGAGGTAGCGGAAGATGCCGTAGAGCACGAACGGCAGGGTCAGCGGCAAGAGGCGCGTATGGAACTTGGCCACGGTCTCGGGCGACATGGTGTAGAGCGCGTAGGTCGTCAATGTGGAGGCCGTGACGACGGAGATCATCTGGTCGAGGAAGCCCTCGCTGTAGTCGGCCAGGGTCGGCCGGTGGGCGGCGGCGGCGGCGGTGAGCGACCGGTACTCGTGCCGGCGCTTGCCGAGGCTCAGGAAGAGGGCGATCAGGATGGTGCAGATGAGCAGCCATCCCGAGATCTCGGCGTCCACGGCCACGGCGCCCGCCACGGCGCGCAGGACGAAGCCCGTGGCCACCGTCAGCACGTCGACGATCACGACGTGCTTGAGCCACACGGAATAGGACGTGAGGAGAGCGCCGTAGCCGAGCGCCACGAACCCGAAGGGCGGCGACAGTATGAAAGCGGCGGTCAGGCACCCGGCCAGCAGCACGACGCCGAATCCGACCGCCGCGCCGATCGGCAAGGCGCCTGACGCGACGGGGCGCAGGCATTTGGACGGATGGAGGCGGTCCTTATCGGCGTCCGCGACGTCGTTGAAGAGGTAGATGGCCCCGCTGAGGCCGCAGAAGATGGCGAAGGCCGCGAGCGCAGGCCAGATCCGAGGGGTGAGCAGCTGTTGGGAGAAGATGACCCCCGCGAAAACGAAAAGATTCTTGACCCACTGGCGGGGGCGGAGCGAGACGAGGAGGGCCAGGGACAGGCGCACGCCCGCGCCCCCTACAACCGGATCACATGCGGCTGGGCGCCCAACGGGCCGGTCAGGTTGCGGGTGTCGATGATGAGGCGGGCCTCGCGGCAGAGCCGGGCCGGATCGAACTCGCGGTGGGCCGTGAGCACCGCGACGAGATCGTAGGACGCGAGGTCGGCGGCCGCCCAGTCCACCCCGGTGAGGCGCCGGTTGCCCACCGCGAGCAAGGGCACGTGGGGATCGGTGTAGTCCACGCGCGCGCCGCGCAACAGGAGCGCATCGATGATCTCGACGGCGGGCGAGTCCCGCACGTCCCCCACCCCGGGCTTGTAGGCGACCCCGAGGGCCAGGATGCGCGAGCCCTTCAAGGGCTTGCCCTGGTCGTTGAGAGCGTCGGCCGCCAGCTGCACGGTATAGGCGGGCATGCCGCCGTTGATCTCGTCCGCGAAGGCGATAAAGCGCGCTTCGTAGCCCAGCATGCGCGCGCGCCACGAGAGATAGTACGGGTCGCTCGGCAGGCAATGGCCGCCGATGCCCGGCCCCGGGTAGAACGGCATGAATCCGAAGGGCTTGGTCGCGGCCGCGTCGATGATCTCCCACACGGACAGTCCCAGCCGCCGGCACATGATGGCGAGCTCGTTGACGAGCGCGATGTTGACGCTGCGGAAGATATTCTCGAAGAGCTTGACCATCTCCGCCGCCTGAGGCGACGAGACGGGCACCACGCGCTCGACGATCTGGCCGTAGAGCGCGCAGGCGAGCTCGCGGCAGGCCGGCGTCACGCCGCCCACGATCTTGGGGATGTTGGCGAGTGCGTAGGTGCGGTTGCCCGGATCGATGCGCTCTGGGGAGAAGGCGAGGAAGAGCTGCTTCCCCACGGCGAGGCCGGAGGCGGCGAAGCGGGGCAGCAGCACCTCCTCGGTCGTGCCGGGGTAGGTCGTCGACTCGAGGACCACGAGCTGGCCGGGGCGGAGGATCCGGGCCACCTCGTCGGCCGCCGCCACGATGTGCGAGATGTCCGGCTCCTTGGATTTGCCGAGAGGAGTCGGTACGCAGATGATGATGGCGTCGGTTCCCCCGAGGGCCCCCACGCCTTCGGCGACCGTCAGCCTCCCCGTCCTGACGAGCGGCGCCAGCTCGTCGCTCGGGACGTCCTCGATCGGGCTCTGGCCGCGCCCGATCAGTGCCGCGCGCTCCGCGTCGGCGTCCACCCCGATCACGGGCATGCCCGCCTTGGCAAAAGCTACGGCCAGAGGAAGCCCGACGTAGCCGAGCCCGATGACGCCGACCGTCGCGTCGCGCCGCTCGAGCCGCTGTTTGAGATCTTCCGCGACACCGCCCGGGCCTCCGTCCCCGCTGCCGCCTCCGCTACCACCCGACTCCGCCACCATCATGCGAGCCTCTTGATGGCGGTCCGCACCGCATCGGCCACGCTCCGGACCTCCTCGTCGAGAAGCTCCGGAAAGCACGGCAGCGACAGGACCTCGGCGGCCGCGCGCGCGGCATTGGGAAAAGCACGATCGACGTCGGGCACGGCGAATATGGGCTGGGCGGGAACAGGGATCGGGTAGTGCACGGCGGTGCCGACACCGGCGTCGGCGAGCGCGCCGACGAGGGCGTCGCGCTTCGGAGTGCGAACCGTGAACTGGTGATAGACGTGGTGTGCCGGCGCCCGCTCCTCGGCCAGCACCAGCGGCGTGCCCTGCAGGAGCTCCCGGTAGCGCGCGACGATCTCCCGGCGTCGGTCGTTCCACACCGGCAGGTGCCGGAGCTTCACGCGCAGGAGGGCCGCCTGAAGCTCATCGAGCCGGCTCGAATAGCCGAGCTCGATGTGCTCATACTTCCGCGGCGAGCCGTGATCGCGCAGCCGCCGGACCGTCTGGGCGACGTCGTCGCGGGCCGTCAGCACCATGCCGCCGTCGCCGCAGGCACCCAGGTTCTTGGTCGGGTAGAAGGAGAGGCAGGCGACGTCGCCCCACGCTCCGGCCGGCCGGCCGGCGTAGGCGGCGCCCACGGCCTGGGCCGCGTCCTCGATGACGGCGAGCCCGCGCGCGCGGGCGAGGTCGGTGATGGCGTCCATGGCGGCGGGCTGCCCGTAGAGGTGCACCGCCACGATGGCGCGCGTCCGGGGCGTCACGGCCCGTGCCACCAGCGCGGGCTCGAGGTTGTAGGTCACGGGGTCGATGTCGACGAAAACGGGCGTGGCGTGCACCATCACGACGGCGCTGCCCGACGCGACGAACGAGAACGACGGCGTGATCACCTCGTCGCCGGGCTTGACTCCCACCGCCTTCAGCGCGAGCACGAGCGCGTCGGTGCCCGAGTTGACGCCGATGCCGTGACGGGTGCCGCAGAGCGCGGCCAGCTCCGCCTCGAGCGCCGCCACCTCGGGTCCGAGGATGAACCGGCAGGAGGTCAGCACCCGCTCGGCGGCCGCGACCAGCTCGGCCCGGAGCGCGCCGTGCTGGCGCGCGAGATCGATTTGCGGGATCAGAAGCCCGACCCCCTGGCCCCGGTGCTCGCCTGGCCGACGCCCAGGAGGTTGAGCGAGAACCGGAACTCGCTGTCCTGGCCGTAGCGGTAGATGTACTCGGTCTTGATCGCCCAGCAATCGAAGTGGATGTCGAGTCCCCCGCGGGCCTCCGTCGCCCGGCCGCTGGTCACATCCCAGGCAGTGCTCGCATGCGCGTCCACGAACCGCGACAGCCGCGCCGTGGCGCCGGCCTGCAGGAAGCGGAAGCCCTGCTGCTCGTTGAAGCGCGGACCCACGCTCGCCGAGAAGTCGCGGAAGATGGCGCTGATCTCCGCGTTGGCGTCCCGGAGCCCCAGGTTGTAGACATTGTACCGGGCATCCGTGCGGAAGCGGAGGTGGTCGTTCGGTTGGACCATGACCTCACCCACCAGGTCCTTGAAGGGCTCCGAGACCGGCAGGAAGTTGTAGGTCTGGCTCAGCGTCAGCCGCGCCAGCTCCCAGCGGACCGGCTGCTCGTTGGGCCCGGAGGTGGTCCGCGCGTTGAGATGGTTCGTCAGCTGGTACGTCACCTCGTTGGCCTTGTTGATGGAATCGATGCCCGTCCGCGCCTCGTAGCCCGGGTCGATGCGGGTGGTCGGGCCTCCGCCCGGCTCCCACTGGGGATTGGCCTTCTGGTTGATGCCGCGGATCTCGATGAAGTTGGCGCGCGGCTCGATCACGTGCTGGAGTGCGGCGATGCTGCCCCCGCCCTCGAGCGTATAGACACGCGCGGCCCGTGTCTCGAGGAGCACGCCACCTTCCACCTGCTGCCGGAGCCGGTCGGTGTTTCTCGTCAGCTCGATCTGGACCAGCTCCTCCGCGCGGGGCCCGGGAGAAATCCTCTGCCCGACTGCCTCCTGATTGTAAAAGGTCAGGCGGCCGCCTCCGTAGGGGGTCATCGTGAAGAGCCCCGCCACCGAAACGGGCATGTAGAGACGCGGGTGGAAGTCCGCCCGGATTCCCGAGGAGCCGACATCGCGGACGAAATTGACGAAGGAGGCCTGCCCCTCATAGAGCAGGCCCGGCACGCCGGGCACGGCCTGGCGCAGGCTGGTGAACTTGATCTCGGGGGCCCGCTGAAGCTCGACCGCCCGTTTCTGGGTCAGGTCCTGATACCAGTAGACGCGGCCGACGAGGGTGAACGCGTCCCAGCGCTGGGTGACGAAGCCATTCGTCTCGGCGCGCTGGGTCACCCGGTCCGAGGTCGAGAAGGCGTACGTCTTGTAGATGTTGTCGTCGGACGTGACGTTGGAGTCAATTTTGAAGGACAGGCCCGGCGTCGCCTGCCAGACGTGCTGGAACTTGAAGAAGCCGCGGTTCTGGGGCAGTCCCTGCGTCTGCCGCGAGTCGGCCAGGCCCTCGTTGATGCCGAAGGCCGTGAGCTGTCCACGGGTCTCCCTGGAAAGCATGTAGCGGTACTCGATATCGGCGCCCACGCCGCGCTTGGTGTAAACATCCAGGGCCACAGTCATGTCCTGGCTGTCGCCGATGGCCCAGTAGTATGGCGTCCGCGTGAGGTAGCCGTATCGAGAGTTGGAGCCGAACTCGGGGAAGAGGAAGCCCGACTGCCGCTCGCTCCGGATGGCCGCCGCGAAGAACGGCACCCAGGGGATGACCGGCACCCCCTTGACCAGGAACGCGGTGTCGGTGCCCGTGATGACATTCTCCAGATCGGCCTCTGCCGAGCCCAGGCGGAAGGACCACGCGGGGTCGTCGCCCTCGCACGTGGTGAAGATGCCCTGGCGGATGCTGTAGACGCTCTCCCCCAAACGGTCCATGCGATCCGCGGAGAGGCGGTAGTACGGCGGGACGAACGTGGAGCCCTTGTACACCACGCCCGTGCCCGTCTTGAGATTGAAATCGACTCGCTCTCCGACGAGGCGGTCCTGACCGTCGAAGAACACCACCTTGCCCTGGGCGACGGCCTCGCCGGTGGCGCGGTTGAGCTCCACGCGGTCGGCCATGAGCCTGGTGCCACCGCGGGTGATCTCGACATTGCCCGTGGCCAGCAAGAGGTCGGTGTCACCCCCGATCTGCTGCATGCGGTCCGCGACGACGTTGGTCTCGCCGGCGGGGTCGCGCAGAGACAAAGGGGTCTGCTGAGCCAGAGCCGCCGAGGGCCCGAGGAGACCCCAGAGGGCTGCGGCGGCAAGAGCGGAGCGACCCCAGAGGGTCAGCGGGCCGCGCAGGCAGAGGCCGAGCGCCGAATTTAGGGACACAGATGACTATGGTATCAGCCGCGTGCGGTGCTCTGGCTAGAAATATCTGTGTTTTCAGTGGCTTGGGCGAAGATTTCCCCGATCATGAAGAGGGAGCCGGCTACACAAACCATAGGGGTGTCCGGCCCGGCGAGGGCCAGCCGTAGGGCCTCCACGGGAGACGGCGCCGACTCCACGCGCAACCTCTGGTCACCTGCCGCCAGGCGGGCGATCTCGGCCAGGGTCTCAGGTGGGGCCGCACGCGGATGATCGGCAGCGGTGCAGATCACGCGTTCGGCGAGCGGCACGAGCGCGCCCAGGATCCCAGCCTTGTTCTTGTCGGCCGAGATCCCGACGACGAAAGTGCCGCGCCGGCCGGGGAAATAGGCCGCAAGGGATGCCGCGAGGGCGTGCGCTCCGGCCGGATTGTGCGCCCCATCCACGATCACGGGCGGAGCGCGGCGGATCAGCTGGAAGCGGCCGGGCCAACGCACGTTGGCGAGCCCATCGCGGATCGCGGCATCCGAGGCGCCGAGCGCCCGCGCCGCCGCAGCCGCCAGCAGGGCGTTTCCCGGCTGGAACACGCCGAGGAGGGCGCAGCGGACGTCGTCGAGCCGCCAGCCGGGTCCCTCGAGATCGAGCCACTGGCCGTCCAGGGTCGCGCGGCGGACACGCACGCGGAGGTCGCGCCCTTCGACCAGGAGCGGCACGCCGGCCTCCCCGGCGCGGCGGCCGAGCTCGGCTTCGACGGCCGGCTCCTGGCGGGCCGAAAGCGCGATGCCGCTCCGGATGATCGCGGCCTTTTCGCGGGCGATGGCCTCGAGCGTGGAGCCGAGGTAGGCTTCGTGGTCGAGGTCGATACGCGTGATGACCTCCACGGCGGGGCGCCCAACGGAGGTCGAATCGAGTCGGCCGCCGAGACCCGCCTCGAGCACGGCCGCCTCCACGCCTTCGCGCGCGAAGTGATCGAGGGCGAGCGCCGTGAGCGTCTCGAACATGGTCGCATCCAGCCGCGCGACCAGGCTGCCGAGCGCCTCCATCCCGTCAGCGACGTCGGCCTCGGGAATCGGCACCCCGCCTACGCGGATGCGCTCGCGGAGATCGACCAGGTGAGGCGAGGTGAAGAGGCCGACCCGGCGCCCGCTGGAGGTGAGGATAGCCGCCAGCATGGCTGAGACCGAGCCCTTGCCGTTGGTGCCGGCCACCTGCACCAGGGTCATCGCGCGCTCCGGGCTGCCGGCGGCTTCGAGAAGGGCCTCGATACGCTCGAGGCCGGGACGCATGCCGGCCATCTCCCCGCCCCGCAGCCCGGTGATGCGGGCCACGGCCTCGCGGTACGTCATGGCACCGGCAGCGAGCGACCCGCGAAGAAGCCGACGATGCGGCGGAGCGTCTCGCGCATCTCGCGCCGCTCCACCACGAGGTCGAGCTGGCCGTGCTCGAGCAGAAACTCCGAACGCTGGAATCCCTCGGGCAGCGGCTGGCGGATGGTCTCGGCGATCACGCGCGGCCCGGCGAACCCGATGAGGGCGCGCGGCTCGGCGACAATGAGATCGCCCAGCATGGCGAAGCTCGCCGTCACCCCGCCCGTGGTCGGGTCGGTCAAGAGCGAGATGTAGGGCAGGCGCTCGTCGGCGAGCCGCTTGAGCGCCGCGGCCGTCTTGGCCATCTGCATGAGCGAGAGGATGCCCTCCTGCATGCGCGCCCCGCCGGACGCCGACACGATGAGAAGCGGCAGCCGCTTCTGGATCGCGAGCTCGATGGCGCGCGCAAGCTTTTCGCCCACGACCGAAGCCATGCTGCCGCCGAGGAAGCCGAACTCGAACACGGCGAGGACCACGGGGTGCCCTCCGATGCGGGCGATGCCCATGAGCACGGCCTCTTCGAGGCCGGTCTTGCTGCGGGCGGCCTTGACGCGGTCGGTGTACCGCTTCGTGTCCTTGAACCCGAGCGGGTCCTTTGAGCGCAGGCCGGCCTCGCGCTCCTCGAAGGAGCCTTCGTCGGCGATCGACGCGATGCGCTCGCGCGCGCTGATCCGGAACGGGTAGCCGCACTTCGGGCAGACGCGGCCGGCCCTGTCGACCTCGGCGCGGTAGACGATCTCCTTGCAGGAATCGCACTTGACCCAGAGTCCTTCGGCGATGTTGACCTTCTTGGGCCTGTCCTCGCCTTCCCCCTTCCCCTTCCAGAACCACGCGGCCATGCTCAGGCCCTCGACGTTTCCCCGACGGGTCGGAGCGGCTCCTTCAGCGACGCGATGAAGTCGCCGATCTTCGTCACGAGGTCGCCCGCGCCCGCATGCTTTTCGACGAGCTGGACGATGGCCGAGCCCACGATGACGCCGTCGGCCGCCTGGCCCACCGCGGCCGCCTGGTCGGGGGTCCCGATGCCGAAGCCGACGCAGATCGGCTTCGTCGTGATGCCGCGAAGCGTCCGCAGGTGCTGCGCCAGCTCGGCGGGCAGCTGGGCGCGCGCGCCCGTCACGCCGGTGAGCGAGACCATGTAGAGAAACCCGCTGCTGGCCTGCGCGATCTTCCGCATCCGGTCCGGCGTGGAGGTCGGCGCGACGAGGTGAATGACGTCGAGCCCGGCGGGGTGCGCCTCGCTGCGCAGCGGGCCGGACTCCTCGGGAGGCAGGTCGGCGACGATGACGCCGTCCACCCCGCTCTCCACGGCCGTCCCACAGAAGGCCTTGAGCCCGAAGGCCAGGATGGGGTTGTAGTACGTGAGGAAGACCAGCGGCACGGAAGTCTCGCCGCGCAGCTCGCGCGCAAGCTCGAGCACCCGCGGCAGCGTCACGCCGGCCTGGAGCGCACGCTGGGTCGCGCGCTGGATGACGGGGCCGTCGGCCAGGGGATCCGAGAACGGCACCCCGAGCTCGACCACGTCCGCGCCCCGCCGCGCGGCCTCGACCACCAGCCGGCGGGTGAGGGCCAGCGACGGATCGCCTGCGGTGAAGTACGGAATCAGGGCCCGCTCTCCGCGCTCGCGAAGCGTCGCGAACCTCGCGGCCAGACGCCCGACGGCCGTCACCGCCGGCCTCCTGCCGCCGTGGCCTTGTGGTGAGCACCGGATTCCGCCAGCGCTGTCTCGACCGTGTGGACGTCCTTGTCCCCGCGGCCCGACAGGCCGACCACGACGCTCTCGCTTTTTTTCATGGCGCCGGCTGCTCGCATCGCCCACGCGACCGCGTGCGCCGACTCGAGCGCGGGCATGATGCCCTCGAGCCGCGTCAGTACCCCGAAGGCGTCGAGGGCCTCGGCGTCGGTCACGGACTCGTACTGGAAGCGCCCCTGCTCCTTGTAGTAGGCGTGCTCCGGCCCGGCGCCCGGGTAGTCGAGGCCGGCGGAGATCGAGTGCGCTTCGGCGATCTGTCCGTCGTCATTCTGGAGCACGTAGCTCATGCTGCCGTGGAGCACGCCGACCGCCCCCGCGCTCAGCGAGGCGCCGTGCCTGCCGGTGGAGACGCCGTGGCCGCCGGGCTCGACCCCGACGATCCTGACTCGCGCGTCCTTGATGAAGGGCCAGAAGAGGCCGATAGCGTTGGAGCCGCCGCCGACGCAGGCGACCACGAGGTCGGGCAGCTTCCCGGTGAGCTTCCGCGCCTGGGCCCGCGCTTCCTCGCCGATGACGCGGTGGAAGTCGCGGACCATGACGGGGTACGGGTGAGGCCCCATCACGGAGCCAAGGAGGTAGTACGTCGTTCGTACGTTGGTCACCCAGTCCCGAAGCGCCTCGTTGACAGCGTCCTTGAGCGTCTTCGAGCCGCTCTCGACGGGAACGACGGTGGCGCCCAGGAGCTTCATCCTGAACACATTGAGCGCCTGGCGCGCGATGTCCACGCTGCCCATGTAGACCTGGCACTCGAGGCCGAGCAGCGCGGCCACGGTCGCCGAGGCGACCCCGTGCTGGCCGGCGCCCGTCTCCGCGATGATGCGCCGCTTGCCCATGCGCTCGGCCAGGAGCGCCTGGCCCAGCACGTTGTTGATCTTGTGCGCGCCGGTGTGGCAGAGGTCTTCCCGCTTCAGGAAGATCCTGGCTCCGCCGCAGTGCCGCGTGAGCCGTTCGGCGAAGTACAGCGGCGTCGGTCGCCCCGCGTAGCTCGTCAGGAGCCCGCTCAGGCGGCTTCTGAAGCGCTTGTCCTTCATGGCCGCCCGGTAGGCCTTCTCGAGCTCGACAAGGGGAGCCATGAGCGTCTCTGGGACGAAGCGCCCGCCGAAGCGGCCGAAATGCCCGGCCGTGTCGGGGAGCGCGGCGGGGTCGGGCGCGCGGACCGTCATGCGCTTTCTCCGGCCGCCGACCTGGCCGCGGCGACGAAGCGCCGCAGCTTGGCGGCGTCCTTGGCCCCGGGCCGCGCCTCGACCCCCGAGTTGACATCCACGGCGTACGGCTTCACGACGGTGATGGCCCGGCCCACGTTCTCGGCCGTGAGCCCGCCGGAGAGGATCACCTTCGGCCTCGGCCAGTGCCGGTAGGAGGCCACGATGCGGGCGGCGTGGCGCCATTCGATCGGCTCGCGAGTCTCACCCTCGCTCCACCGCGCGTCGGTGTCGAGGAGCACGGCAGCGGCGACCTTGAAGTACTGCAGCATCTGGAATCCCTCGCTCGTCCTGAACTCGGGCAGGCCCTCGATCGTCGAGCCCGGGGGCAGCTTGATGGTCTTGATCGCCGGCAGCCGGTGATCGGCCAGGGCCTCGGGCGGTTCCTGACCATGGAACTGCAGCGCGCCCAAGCGGCACTGCTCTGCGACGGCCTTGACGTGCCCAGGGGGATGGTCCCAGAAGACTCCTACCGGGGTCACGAAGGGCGGCAGCCACGCGATGATCGCGGCCGCCGCGGCGGGCTCGATGAAGCGCGGCGTGTCCTCGACGAAGATGAAGCCGAGCGCGTCGGCGCCGGCGTCCACGGCCATCCGCGCGTCCTCGGCCGAGGTGATGCCGCAGATCTTGATCCTGATCATGTCAGGAGGGCCAGCTCCCGCACCTTGGCCGCCACGTCCGGGGCGCGCACGAGCGCCTCTCCGACAAGGACGGCGTGCGCCCCCGCCCGGACGAGCCGGTCGACGTCGCCCCGTGTGAAGATGCCGCTCTCGCTCACCGCGGTGTGGGCGCGCGGGATGCGCGGCAGCAGGGCGAGCGAAGGCTCGAGGCTCGTCTCGAGCGTCTGGAGGTCGCGGTTGTTGACGCCGATGACGGGGGCGCCGAGCGCCACCGCCCGGTCGAGCTCGCCCGCCGTGTGCACTTCGACCAGGGTGGCCAGGCCGATGCCCTTGGCCGCGTGATGGAGGTCGCGGAGCCTGGCATCATCGAGGGCCGCCACGATCAGCAGCACCGCGTCGGCGCCCGCGGCGCGCGACTCCCAGAGCTGGTAGTCGTCGAGGATGAAGTCTTTCCGAAGGAGCGGCACGTCCACTTCCGCGCGCACCGCGACGAGGTCGCCGAGAGCGCCTCGAAAGTATTTCTCGTCGGTGAGCACGGACACCACCGCCGCGCCGGCCTGCGCGTAGACACGCGCCTGGGCCGCTGGATCGAGGGTGGCGTTGAGTGTGCCTCGGGAGGGCGAAGCCTTCTTGACCTCCGCGATGAGACGGACGCCGCCCGGAGACGAGGCTCTCAGCGCCGACTCGAACTCCCGCGC
>WNFC01002680.1_pt1 | contig 20289 bp, 15 predicted proteins | sample 5400541 | NCBI WGS metagenome assembly WNFC01 (sample SAMN13153342, study PRJNA577476) | soil metagenome | isolation source: 120 cm saprolite under Douglas fir tree site 2 hole 2 replicate 1 | place: USA:California | collected 2015-04-18
TCGTCATGGGCGACGAGCTCCGGCAGACCCTGGAACGGCGCGGTGGTTTCCAAAACCAGCTTTTTCATGGATCGAGCTCTCCTTGCCCGCCTTGCGCCGGCAGTGGACGACGCGCGCAAGATTATCAGATTTCCGGCGGGGGGATGCCGGCTTTCTTCATCGAGCCCGGCAACGGCGACCTGCGCGGGCGACCGACGCGCCGAGCAACGGCGCGTTCGCCGTGGCGATGCGGATTGCATGGCCTGCGCGAGGCGCATAGCATTGGCAGCCGAAACGGATGGGCCGGAACTCTCCCCCATCTTCCACTTCAACACGGAGGAGGCTCGTCATGCCGGCGACTTGCAACATCCTGATCATGGGCGCGTCCTACGGGTCGCTGCTCGCCTCCAAGCTGCTGTTCGGCGGCCACAAGGTGATGCTGGTCTGCCTCCCGGCCGAGGCGGACTTGATCAACGCGGAGGGCTTCCGCGTGCGCCTGCCGGTCAAGGGCCGCAAGGATCCGGTCGAGCTCGACTCGCGCAAGCTGCCGGGCAAAGTCAGCGCCGGCGGCCCTGCCGGCGTCAATCCGGCCGACTACGACCTCGTCGGGCTCGCAATGCAGGAGCCGCAATACCGCTCTCCGGGCGTGCGCGAGCTGCTCGACGCCGTGGCCAAATCCAGGGTGCCCTGCATGTCGATCATGAACATGCCCCCGCTCGCCTACCTCAAGCGCATCCCCGGCCTCAACACCGACGCATTGAAATCGGCTTACACGGATGCCACCGTCTGGAACAGCTTCGATCCCGCGCTGTTGACGCTGTGCAGCCCGGACCCGCAGGCGATCCGCCCGCCGAACGAGAAGGTCAACGTCCTGCAGGTCACGCTGCCGACCAACTTCAAGGTCGCGCGTTTCGATTCCGACAAGCACACCGCCATTCTTCGGCGCCTGCAGGACGAGATCGAGGCGATCCGCTTCGACGCGCCCGAAGGCAAGACCGAGCTGCCGGTCAAGCTCAAGGTGCACGACTCCATTTTCGTGCCGCTCGCCAAGTGGGCGATGCTGCTGACCGGCAATTATCGTTGCATCACCAAGGACGGCGCGATCGACATCAAGGACGCCGTGCATCGCGATGTCGAGGCGTCGCGCTCGGTCTACAACTTCGTGGTCGACCTCTGCGTCAAGCTCGGCGCGGCGCGGGACGATCTGGTGCCGTTCGAGAAATACGCGGCCGCCGCGCAGAGCCTGACGCGCCCGTCGTCCGCCGCGCGCGCGCTCAACAACGGCGTGCCCAATATCGAGCGCGCCGACAAGCTGGTGCAGCGCCACGGTTGCGCTGGTCGACGCACGGCTCGAGGCCAACCGGAAGAAAGCCGCCGCCTGACGCTCGGGGCGGGCTTTGCGCGTGCCACATACTCGGTGTGTTCCCCGGCGGCGCTGGCGGTCGGCCTCGCGATGGCGGCCATGCACCTCACGCGCAGCTTTCATCCGCCGGCCGGAATCGACCCGCCGGTCGTCGTCGTCAACGACATGTCGTGGAGCTTCCTCATTGCTCCGGTGGCGGTCGGCGCGTGCCTGCTCGCAGCGGCGGCCTTCGCATGGCACAACCTGTTCCGTCGCGGCTCCTGGCCCGAGCGATGGTGGTGACGGATCATTCGGCGGTCATGGGCTCGACCAGTCCGGCGGCGCGAATGCGGTCGCCGTCGCGCACCAGCGTCAGGCCCCGCGAGCTAATTATTCGATCACCTCGTCCGCACGCAGCATGATCGAGGTTGGCACTTCGAGGCCGAGCGCCTTCGCGGTCTTGAGGTTGATCACCAGCTCGAACGCGGTCGGCTGCAGCACCGGGAGCTCCGACGGTTTGGCGCCCTTGAGGATCCGCCCGGCATAGACGCCCGCCTGGCGATAGGCGCCGGTGAAGCTTGCCGAGTAGCTGATCAGGCCGCCAGCTGCGGCGTAATCGCGGACGTCGTAGATGGCCGGAATGGCATGGCGCGCCGCCAGTGCGACCAGCGTTCGACTTTCGCTGGTGAAGGATGGGCTGCCGCTGACCACGAGCGCGCCGGCGCCGGCCTGGACAATTCTAGTGAAGGCACCATCGAATTCGCGTTCATTCTCGGCTTTCACGGCCACGATTTTCCGCCCGATGGTGCGACCCGCCTCCTCCACTTCGCGCAATTCGTTGACCGATGCAGCAAAATTGGGATCGATCAGTACCGCAATGATACGAGCCCCGGGGACCAGCTCAAGCAGCATCTCCACGCGCTTCGCGCCGAGCCGGTTGCCGAAGAACGTCAGGCCCGTCAGGTTGCCGTCCGGCCGATTGAGGCTGGCGACGAGGCCATATCTGACCGGATCGTCGCCGATCACGAACACGATTGGAATGGTCGTGGTGGCGCTCCGGGCCGCCTCCACCGCTGGGCCATTGCCGACGATCACTGCCACTTGGCGGCGGACCAGATCGGCCGCGAGGCCCGGCAGCCGATCGATTTGATTGTCCGCCCAGCGTTGCTCGACCGCCACGTTCTGGCCTTCTACGAACCCCGTCTCGTTCAGGCCTTAGCGGAACGCCGCCATGATATGCGCGAACGGCTCAGCCGGTGAGCTGCGGAGAAATCCGACCACCGGCATCGCCGGCTGCTGCGCGCGTGCCGAGAGCGGCCTTGCGACCGCCGCGCCGACAACAAGCGTGATGAATTCGCGCCGCCTCATCGTGACCTTCTGATCGGAGAAGCTCCACCATCATATTAGCGGGCCATGTAATATGGCTCAACGGAGCCATTCCTCAAACCTCGGAAAAGTTCTGTTTTGCGAGGCGCCAATTGCCGGCGGGGCTCGCAGTCGTCGACGAGGCCGAACTGTTCCATCGGATGTTCACTTGGGAGCCAACCCGATGAACCGCAGGAACCGCGAGCGACCGAAGACATCCGCCAACCACGGATTCTTGCCTGCGGATGAACTTGCCGCGATCGACGAGTTCCGATTTCGGGCCCGAATGCCGAGCCGGGCGGCTGCAGCTCGAGAATTGCTCAGGCGCGGGCTGGCTACGGATTCAAATTAGATAGCTGCGAAAATCTCAAAGGCCTTTGAACTAGGTCACCAGCCAGATGGCATTCAGCCGGCGGCGAGATTAGCGGACCGTAATCGCCAAATCGTCGGATCAAGCGGTGAATGCTTTAGTCCCACGTGCCCAGCAAGCATCACCGCTTCTTTCTCACCACTTCCTGGGCCGCTTCGCAGCAGCTCGATGCGGTCAAGAATATCTGGAACCGAATCCTTCGCCGCTTTCGCCGTCCCGTCCGCACGTGACGCTGCGGGCGCCCCCCGACCGGTCGTCCCCGCGAAAGCGGGGACCCGAAACGTAAGGACGCGCGGTATCAGTCGGGACGGATCAATACCTGGACCAAGACGCCGTGCAAGAAGCGCGAGACGTTCATGATCCTGGGATGGGCCGAGAAGGGATCGAGGTTCGACAGCTTCTACCTGGGAGAGGAGCGCGACGGGAGGCTCGTCTACGCCGGCAAGATCGAAGGCGGCTGGACCGACGAGCAGAAGACAGAGCTCCTCGCCCGCGTGCGGCCGCTGCGAACGCGGCACCCTCCGTTCGCATTGGGAGTGCCGAAGCCCAAGGCCCGGTAGGGAGAACCCCGCATCCTCATCGACGTCGAGTATCGAGCAAGGACCGCGAAGAGAGCGGCCTGCTGCGGCCGCGTGGGAGGTCCAGTCATGGATCGGGCTCGGCCGTAGCGCCTGCAGCTTGTCGTCGAATTCGGAACGGTAGAGCTTGAGCGCGTCGATGCCGCGCCGGCAGCTCTCTTTGTCGAACCAGCATTTCGGAAGGAAGACGCGCACCGCGTTGATGCCGTCCTCGAGCCGATGCAGCGGCGCGATTGTGATGTTCCTCAGCCCCAGGCTTTCCAGCACCTCGAGCCGGCTCTTGCCGGTGCCGAGCTCGCGCGCCTGAGCGTCGTGCGGCACGATGTGGCCGGCGTAGACGTAAGGACGCGCGTCGAGCTCGCGCACGTAGACCATCGATTCCATGAAACTGCTCTTATCCGGTGATGCAACTTCGAACCAACCCGTTCCGTCATTCCGGCCGAGCGAGCGTAGCGAGCGAGAGCCGGAATCCATAACCCCCCGGCCTGTGGTTATGGATTCCGGGTTCGCCGCTTCGCGGCGCCCCGGAATGACGCCGGATAGGATTCGAACTTTGGAATTGCAGGGGTAGTGGCCGAGGTCGACGCCGGCGGATTCGTAATAGTCGATGATCCGGATCTCGCGGCCGACCACCTGCGCGAACCAGATCGCGGTGGCGTCGCGGATGCCGAGATCCCACGCGGTCCAGACCATGGCGGCGGGCTCGTACGGCACGCCGGCGATGCGCTTCTCCTGCTCGGCGCGGAACATCGGCTTGCCGTAGTACGAGCCGATCACCGCGGCGTCGGGTCCTGCACGCACGCCACCGTCTTGCCGGCGCGGCGATGGGTCACGATGCAGGCGAAGCGCTCGCGCCGCTGGTGGAAGGCGGCGAATTGCCGGCGGGGCTCGCAGTCGACGACGAGGCCGGATTCTTCCACCGGATGTTCACCTGCTGCGGACCTTGCTCGGCGTCGCCCGCTCCCGGCACCGATTTGCCGTCGATACGGTCGAGCACTTCCTTGATGGCCTGGATGTCGCCTTCGGCGGCCTTGTCGACGAGCTTGCGCGCGATCAGCCGCAGCTTGTCGGTCGCGCCGTCGTCCGCTTCGCCGGGCTCGCATTGAAGCTCGAGCAGGATCGCCTTGCGCATCAACCGGCCGGCTTTGCCGGTTTCGGTCTGTTCGTCGATCGGTGGCATGACATCTCCTCTTGGCTTGAAGCTCTCGTAGAAGGCTCTCAGATAAGCCGTCGCCGCCTCCGCGAGGGTCGGATCGTCCTCGTATAGTCCGAGGGCACTGTTGCATTTCATGCAAAGCAGGCCGCGTACCTTGCCGGTCCGGTGGCAATGATCGACGAACAGCAAGCGCCGCTTGGGTTTTTTCTTGCAGATTGCGCAAACGCCATTCTGCAGCGCCAGCCTCCGGTCGTACTCCTCCGGGGAAATCCCATATTGCCTGAGCACGTAAATGCGTCGGGATTTCGCGGTGCGGGCGAGGAGCCTTGCACGATGTTCCGGATCGGTTGCCCATCTGAGCCGGTTCCGCGCGTTGATTTCCGCCTTGTGAGCGGCCTGGTACCGGTGACAGGCCTCCAGCCACCTTTTTCGATATTCGGGATCCTCCGCGTATCGTTTTCTCCTGTACTCGTTTTCTCGTTTTCTTGCGCGTTCATGTTCGGTCGACATCACCCGTGCCCCCGGCGTGGCGAAATCACTTGCGATCCGGAATTCGGTCGCTTGTCCGCTCCGCCGCCGGCGGCGGCGACGCCGCGCCACCCTCACTCGATGCAGGCGGGACTTGCGCGACCTGCGGAGCGTGGTGGGCGGCAAGGGTTGGCGTCGCATGCGCGGCAGCGGGCGGCTCCGGCTGCGCCGGGCTCGCGGCCGCGCCGGCGGCGGGTCGATCGGGCTTGGAGCGCGACCGGTACAAAGCAAGACGATGCTCGGCTTCGATGCGGATCATCGCGAGCCGGTGCGCCAAGGCGGCGGCCTCGTTGGCGCCGCGCAGCAGACTTTCGATGTCGTTGGACATGGTCGACCCTCATGGTTGCGCCGGCCCTCGCGGTGATCGCGAGCCCCCACCCTACCCTCCCCCGCAAGCGGGGGAGGGAAAGGGAGGGGGCAGGTGCGGTTGGTGGGTGAGTTGAACGGACAGCGGCGATGGCTTTCGCCATCGCGCCGCGACGACGAGCAGCCGCCGCTCACGACGGCGACTCACGCCTACGGTTTTGTTTTCGAGAAGGATTTCGGGACGCCCAAGCCGGCGATCCCCTAGGCACACTTCGGCAGTGTACCTGGACCCTAGCTGATTTTCGTTACAAAGTCGAGTCATAATTTCGTACCGTGGTCATTTTTTCTGACGATCAATCTTGAGGCCCAAAACCCTTGAAAGAGAAGAGGTTGGCTACATGGTGAATTGTATGTTGACCTCATAACGAGACTCAGGCAGGTGCCGACCTATTCCGTCGCGGCTCCTGGCCCGAACGATGGTGGATCATTCGGCGGCGGGCACGGCCAGTCCGGCGGCGCGAATGCGGTAAAGGTCGCCGTCGCGCACCAGCGCCAGGCCCCGCCGGTGGAACGCGGCGAGCGTCGAGCGATGGCCGATCGACACGACGGCGGTGCCCTTGAGCCGCTGGTCGAGCAGGCGGTAGAGCTCGGCTTCCGCCCGCTCGTCGAGCGAGGCGGTCGCCTCGTCGAGAAACAGGAAATCGGGCGCCTGCAGGATCGCGCGCGCGATGCCGAGCCGCTGCTGCTCGCCGAGCGACAGCATCCGGTTCCAGTGCGCCTCCTCCATCAGCCGGGCGGCGAGGGCGCCGAGGCCGACCGCGGCGACCACCTCGGCGAGCCGATCGGCGGCGAAGGTTTCGGGCTGGTCGGGATAGCTGATCGCGGCCGCGAGCGTGCCGATCGGGAAATAGGGCCGCTGCGGCAGCGTCATCAGCTTGGCGCCGGCCGGCACGACGATGGTCCCGGCGCCGAACGGCCAGACGCCCGCGATCGCGCGGAACAGCGTCGACTTGCCCGCGCCCGAGGGGCCGGTGACCAGGACATGATCGCCCGCCGAAACCGTCAATTCGTCGAGCGCGACCAGCGGCGTCCCCTGCGGCAGCCGCACCAGCAGGTCCTCGACCTCGACCGACGTCGCACCGGCGCGCGCCGCGACCGCGATCACCGGCGGCGTCGCCGCCGCGGCCTTCGCCTTCTCGACCGATACGATGAACCCTTCGAGCCGCGCGATCACCGCGCGCCATTCCGCGATCTGCCGATAGGTGCTGATGAAGAAGGACAGCGCTGTCTGCACGCTGCCGAAGGCGGACGCCGTCTGCATCAGGCCGCCGAGCTGGATCGCTCCGGCGAAGTAGGCCGGGCTGGCGACGATGAAGGGAAAGACCGTCGATACCTGGTTATATCCGGCGGTGAAGAAGGTCAGCCGCTTGGTGCGCTGCATGATCAGCAGCCAGTTGGCGACGACCTGGCCGAAGCGCTCGAGCAGCCGCTGGCGGTCGGCATCCTCGCCGTGCAGCAGCGCGATCTGCTCGGAATTCTCCCGCACCCGGACAAGATTGAATCGGAAGTCGGCCTCGAACCGTTGCTGTCGGAAATTCAGGCGGATCAGCGGCCGACCGATCCAATGGGTAAGCGCCGTGCCGGCCGCGCCGTAGATCAGCGCGGCCCATACCAGATAGCCGGGAATGGCCCAGTCGGTCCCGAACAGATGCAGCGGCGCGCCCGCCGACAGGGTCCACAGGATCGCGACGAAGGAGGCGAGCGTCACCACCGCGTTCAGCAGGCCGAGGCCGATCGGCAGGATGCCGCCGTCGATGAACTGCTTGATATCCTCGGCAATGCGCTGATCCGGGTTGTCGGCGGCGTCGCCGAGCAGCTGCATCCGGTAATGATTGCCGCCGGCGAGCCAATGGTCGAGATACTGCCGGGTCATCCAGCGTCGCCAGCGGATCTGGAGCCATTGATTGAGATAGAGTTGATAGACCGCGATCACGATATAGGCGCTCGCCAGCACGCAGAAGAATCCGAGTTCGTAGACGAAGGTGTCCCAGTTGCGCTCCTGCAGCGCATTGTAGAACCGGTTGTTCCACTGATTGAGCATGACGTTGATGCCGACGATCATGAGCTCGATCGAGATCACCGCGCCGAGCAGGAGGCGGCCGGCCAAGCGGTCCTCGGAAAAGAAGTACGGGCGGGCGAGCCGAAAGATGGTGGCGAGCGTCGCGAAGAGGCGTGACACGGGGATTCTCCTGTCTGCCGGCGGGTCGGACGAGCGCGCCGGTGGGCGAGGGCTCGACGAATCCGGACCCCGCCGGCATCGGGACGATGGTCCGCGTCAACTCACGGCGATCGGAGCCGTGGCTTCGGATCAGCCGCAGTCGCCGCGCGCGACCCTAGCATAGGGCCGGACGCGAAAGCCCGCCCGCGCCGCGTGGCCTGCGCCTCCCCGGGCGGGCGAGACAATTCGCGTCTTGTATGCCGCGCAGCCAGCCCCTACAAAGGAACCTACGCCGGAATAAGGAACCTATCCGGACGGTTTATCCACCAAGCGGCGCCCAGAAAGCCGCCAGCAACATCGACCAAGCCAAGGAGGGTAACGCCCAATGAGCAGCCAACGATCACCCATCTCCAAGCCCGCGACGCGGCGCAAGTTTCTCGCCGGCGCCGCCCTGACCGGGGCGGCCGCGGTCGCGATGCCGCAGGTTTCGCGCGCCCAGACGACGACCTGGAAATACCAATCGACCTGGCCGACCAAGGACATCTTCCACGAATACGCCGTCGATTACGCCAAGAAGGTCAACGACATGACCGGAGGGCGGCTGAAGCTCGACGTGCTCGCCGCCGGCGCGGTCGTGCCGGCCTTCCAGATGCAGGATGCCGTCCATTCCGGCATTCTCGATGCCGGCCACGGCGTCTGCGCCTACTGGTACGGCAAGCACAAGGCGTTCTCGCTGTTCGGCACGGCGCCGTCGTTCGGCTGGGACTCGCACGGTCTGCTGGGATGGTTCTACTACGGCGGCGGCGAGACGCTCTATAACGAGCTCGTCAACGACATCCTGAAGGTCAACACCGTCGGCTTCCTCTACTTTCCGATGCCGACCCAGCCGCTCGGCTGGTTCAAGAAGGAGGTGAAGTCGCCCGAGGATTTCAAGAACATGAAGTATCGAACGGTCGGACTGTCGGCCGACCTGTTCCGGGAGATGGGCGCCGCGGTGACGATCCTTTCCGGCGGCGAGATCGTGCCGGCCATCGACCGCGGCCTGCTCGACGCCGCCGAGTTCAACAACCCGTCGTCGGATATCCTGCTCGGCTTCCCCGACGTCTCCAAGATCTACATGATGCAGAGCAACCACCAGCAGTGCGAGCAGTTCGAGATCATCTTCAACAAGGCCAAGTTCAACGCCTTGCCGGCCGAGATCAAGTCGATCCTGAGATATGCGGTATTCGCCGCCACCGCCGATCAATTCGCGCTGGCGCATGACCGCTATTCGAAGGATCTCGAAGAGATCAAGAAGCGCGGCGTCCAGGTCATCAAGACCCCCGATTCCGTGCTCAACGCCCAGCTGGCGGCCTGGGATCGGGTGATCGCCGAGCAGTCGAAGGATCCGTTCTTCAAGAAGGTGATCGACTCGCAGAAAGCGTGGGCGAAGCGCACGGTTCCGTACTTCTTGATCAACAACAACAACACGGCCGCGCTCGAGGCCGCCTACAAGCACTTCTTCGGCTGAGGCGCCGAGCGCCCCGGGGCCGCGCGGCGCGCATCGCCGTGCGGCTCCGGCGCCGGGCTGGCGGGCGACGAAGCGGGCCGAACGTCGGGGGACGGGGACCGATGAACCGATTATTGCTCCTGGTCGACGAGATCAGCACCTGGGTCGGCAAGACCGCCGGCTGGTGCATCCTGGTTCTCACCTTCACCACCAGCTACGAGGTGTTTTCCCGCTACCTGTTCCTGGCGCCGACGGCGTGGGCCTTCGACGCCAGCTACATGCTGTACGGCACGCTGTTCATGCTGGCGGGCGCCTACACGCTGTCGCGCAACGGCCATGTGCGCGGCGACTTCATCTATCGCGCCTGGTCGCCGCGCACCCAGGCGAGATGGGACCTGGTGCTCTATTTCCTGTTCTTCTTTCCCGGCATGCTGGCGTTCGTCTACGCCGGCTACGGCTACGCCGAGCTGTCGTGGCTGATGCACGAGCACTCGTCGGCGAGCCCGTTCGGCCCGCCGGTCTACCATTTCAAGTCGTTGATCCCGATCGTCGGCTGCCTGATGGTCCTGCAGGGCATCGTCGAGGTCATCCGCTGCATCCAATGCATCCGGACCGGCGAATGGCCGAAGCGCCTGCATGACGTCGAGGAGCTCGAGAAGGTGATGCTCCAGAAGGCCGCGCACGGCGAATACCAGGTGGTGAAGGAGCTCGAGGAGATCGGGCAGCGGAGGGGGGATATTTGATGCTCGGCCTCAGCAATCCCGAGTTGGGCGTGATCATGCTCGGGATGTTCGTCATCTTCATCATGTTCGGGTTCCCGATCGCGTTCACGCTGATGGCGCTCGGCGTGTTCTTCGGCTATTTCGCGATGGGCGACCTGATCTTCCAGCTGCTCGTTCAGCGCAGCTATTCGGTGATGACGAACGACGTGTTGATCTCGATCCCGTTGTTCGTGTTCATGGGTTACATCATCGAGCGCGCCAATATCCTCGACCGCCTGTTCCGTTCGCTGCAGCTCGCCGCCGGCCCGATTCCGGCTTCGCTGGCGCTGGCGACGCTCGCCACCTGCGCGATCTTCGCGACCGCGACCGGCATCGTCGGCGCCTGCGTGACGCTCATGGGGCTGCTCGCCTTCCCGGCGATGCTGCGCGCCGGCTACGACGTGAAGATCGCGTCCGGCGTGGTGTGCGCCGGCGGCTGCCTCGGCATCCTCATTCCGCCGAGCGTCATGCTGATCCTCTACGGCGCGACCGCCGGCGTGTCGGTCGTGAAGCTCTACGCCGGCGCGTTCTTCCCCGGCATCATGCTGGCCGGCCTCTACATGCTCTACGTGATCATCATGACGCTGCTCAATCCGAAGCTGGCGCCGAGGTTGCCGCCGGAGGAGCGCAACGTCCCCGTTGCGACCATCCTGTGGGCGCTGCTGACGTCGTTTGCGCCGCTGGCGGGGCTCATCGGCGCCGCGCTCGGCTCGATCATCCTCGGGCTGGCGACGCCGTCGGAGGCCGCGGCGATGGGCTCGCTCGGCGCGCTTCTGCTCGCGGTCGGCTATGGCGCCGACTACAAGCAGCGGCGCAACGTGATCCTGGTGCAGGCCTATGGCGTGGCGATAGCGGTGTTCTTTCTCTACCTGATCGTCTGCGGGATCACCGCTCTCGAGGTCGATCGCCGTATCGTCACCGTCGTATTGTTCGCGACGCTGCTGGTCGGGCTCGCGCTGGTGCCGGGAACCTCGTTCAGCCTCAATCAGCTCACGGAGTCCGTGTTCCTGACCGCCCGCACCACCGCGATGGTGTGCTGGCTGTTCATCGGCTCCTTCACCTTCTCCGCGGTGTTCGCCTATCTCGGCGGCCACGAGCCGGTCGAGCGGTTCGTTCTGGCCATGAACCTGTCGTCGACCGGCTTCATGATTCTCGCCCAGTTCATCATCTTCGTGCTGGGCTGGCCGCTGGAGTGGACCGAGATCATCGTCATCTTCATGCCGATCTTCCTGCCCCTCCTGAAGACTTTCAACGTCGATCCGCTGTTCTTCGGCCTGCTGGTCGCGCTCAACATCCAGACCTCGTTCCTGTCGCCGCCGGTCGCGATGGCGCCGTTCTATCTCAAGGGCGTAGCCCCGAGCTGGGTCAACATCAACGACATCTTCCGCGGCGTGATGCCGTTCATGATCATCGTCATCGTGTCGATGGTGATGCTCTACACCTTCCCGCAGATCGGCCTCTGGCTGCCGACCCAGGTCTATCGCTGACCCGACGCCCGTGATCCGGAGGAGAAGATGCTTCTGTCGATTGCCGGCATCGTGATTTTCGTCATCACCGCCGCCATCTTCTGGGCCTTGCTGCCGCGCGGCGGCAAGCGGCACCGCTGGGTCGAGACCGAATGGGAGCCGTATATCAGCGTCGCCCTCTGCTCGGGGGTGGCGATCGCGTTCACGATGACATTGTCCGGCCTGCTCAATATCCTCGGCACCTCGTAACGGCGAGCCGCGCCGCGCGCCGTCCGACGGACCTCTCCGCGCGGCCGGCGATCGGTTCGAGCAGGAAGCGGAGCACGGTTTTGACCGATCACGCGACCTTGACGGCGACCGAAGCTGCCGCGGAGATCGCCCGCGGCGCCTTGGCGGCGGAGGACTACGTCCGCGCCTGTCTCGATCGCATCGCGGCGATGGAAGGCGAGATCCGGGCCTTCGCCCATCTCGATCGCGACCATGCGCTCGCGCAGGCGCGGGCGCTCGACGAGCGGCGGGCGCAGGGTCGCCCGCTCGGTCCGCTCAACGGCGTCCCGGTCGCCATCAAGGACATCATCGACACCGCCGATTTCCCGACCGAGCTCGGCTCGCCGCTCGCCGCCGGGCGCCGGCCGTGGCGGGACGCGACCGTGGTCGCCAGGCTGCGCGCGGCCGGCGCGGTGATCATCGGCAAGACCGTGACCACCGAGCTCGCCTATTACCATCCCGGGCCGACGCGCAATCCGCACGACCCCACGCGCACGCCCGGCGGCTCGTCGTCGGGGTCGGCGGCGGCGGTGGCGGCGCAGATGGTGCCGCTGGCGCTCGGCTCGCAAACCAACGGGTCGGTCATCCGCCCCGCCGCCTTCTGCGGCGTGTTCGCGGTCAAGCCGAGCCATGGCCTCGTCTCGCGCGCCGGCGTGCTGGCGCTGTCGCGCAAGCTCGATCACATCGGTGCGTTCGCTCGCTCGCTCGCCGACCTCGCGCTGATCCTCGACGTCATCGCCGGCCACGATCCCGCCGACCCGGACACGCAGCCGTTCGCCGCCCCCGATTTCCGCGCGGTCGCGCGCGAGCAACCGCCGCTGCCGCCGCGCTTCGCCTTCGTGCGCACGCCGGTCTGGGACAAGGCCGAGCCGGAGACCAAGGCGGCGTTCGAGGAGCTCACCGCCGCGCTCGGGCCGGCGGTCGCGCCGGTCGAGCTGCCGGCCGCGCTGGCCGAGGCCTGGGAGGTGCACCGCACGATCATGGCGACCGAGATGGCGCACAATCTCAGCCCCATCGTCGCGCGCGGCGAGCCGAGCGAGGTGATGCGCCGGCTGCTCGCCCACGGCGGCAGCGTGCGCGCGGTCGACTATCTCGCCGCGCTCGCCAAGGCCCCGCGCTTCGCCGCGAGCCTCGCCGAAATCTTCGATGCCTACGACGCGATCCTCACGCCCGCCGCCCCCGGGGTGGCGCCGAAGGGGCTCGCCGCCACCGGCGACCCCGCGTTCTGCACCCTGTGGACGCTGAGCGGGCTGCCGGCCTTGTCGCTGCCGCTGCTCGCCGGCGAGTCCGGCCTTCCGCTCGGCGTGCAGCTCGTCGGCGCCGCCGGCCATGACGCGCGCCTCTTGCGCACCGCCGGCGCGTTGATCGAGACGTTGCGCGGGACGAGGAAGGCGGGGCGCCGCCGCGCGGCGAAAAGATCGTAACGGCGGCTACACCGCCTTCGGCGGCGCGCCCAAGTTCTCGGCGAAGAAGGCCAGCGTCCGGCTCCAGGCGAGGTCGGCCGCCGGCTTGTTGTGGCGCGCCGCCCCGGTGTCGTTGTTGAAGGCGTGCTGGGTGCCGGGATAGACGTGGAGCGCGTATTTCTTGTTGTGGGCCTTGAGCGCGGCCTCGTAGTCGGCGATGCCTTTGTTGATGTTCTCGTCGCTCTCGGCGTATTGCAGAAGGAGCGGCGCCTTGATGGCCGGCACCATCGCGGCGGGCACCTGCACGCCGTAATAGGGCACGGCGGCGCCGAGATCGGGGCTGCCCGCCGCCATCCGGTTGACCACGCCGCCGCCGAAGCAGAAGCCGACCGCGCCGACCTTGCCGGTCGATTCCGCGTGCTTCTGGATGAACGGGACCGCGGCGAGGGCCGCCGCGATCATGTCCTCGCGCTCGGTCTTGGTGTGCAGCTCGCGCGCCTTGTCCTCCTCCGGCGGCGTGCCGCCGTTCACCGACAGGAGGTCGGGCGCCAAGGCGAGATAGCCTTCGACCGCGAGCCGCCGCGCCACGTCCTCGATGTGCGGGTTGAGGCCGCGGTTCTCGTGGATGACGACGACCGCGGGCCGCTTGGCCGTGGTCTTGCCGCGCACGAGATAGCCCGCGATCTTGCCCTTCCCCGCATCGTAGGAGACCCGATCGGCGGCGAGCCGGGCGTCGTCGGCGGCGACGATCGCCGCCTGCGCGTAGTCGTTCTGCAGGAGCGGCAGCAGCGCGGCCGCGGCCGCGGTCGAGCCCGCGAGCTCGGCCAGGCGGTCGAGAAAGTCGCGGCGGCTCATTCCGCCGTGGGTGAAGCGGTCGTAGAGATTGATGATGCCCTCGTCCACGGTGTTCCTCCCGGTGAGACGACGATCGTAACACGGCTCCCGGGCCCGCGTATCGGCCGTGCCCGCCCGGTCCCGGGTCGCCGTAGAAAAACCATGTTGCCCCCGTTATGGAGCGACGGGATAGGGGCGTCCACACCGGCCATGAGATCGAAGACGCGGTTCAAAGCTTCCCTGCGGCGCGCCGGCACGGCTTCGCTCGTCCTCTTGTCGCTTCTGTCGTGGCAGCGCGCCGGGGAGCCGGCATGGGCGCAGGCGACCCCGCCGGCGAAAGGCGTGGTCTGCGATCGCGCGGCGTTTCGCCTGGTCGTCGATGTCGGGCACACGGCCGATGCGCCGGGCGCGCGCAGCGCCCGCGGCGCCGTCGAATATGACTTCAACCTCCGGCTGGCCACGCTGATCGAGCAGAAGCTGATCGAGACCGGCTTCGAGAAGACCGTCCTGCTCGTCACCGACGGCCCGAAGAGGAGGAGCCTCACTGATCGCGTGGCGCGCGCCAACGGTTCCTCGGCCGATCTCTTCCTCTCGATCCACCACGACTCGGTGCCCGATTCGTTCCTGGAGAAATGGGAGTTCGAGGGCGAGGAGCACTCCTTCAGCGACCGGTTCCACGGCCACTCGATCTTCGTCTCCGCCGACAACGCCGATTTCCCGGGCAGCCTCCAGTTCGGCAGGCTGCTCGGCAGCGCGCTCGAAGCGCGCGGCCTGCGCTACACGCCCCACTATACCGAAAAATTCATGGGGCATCGGCAACGCCTGCTCATCGATGCCGAGGCCGGCGTCTATCGCTACGACCAGCTGATCGTGCTCAAGAATACGCGCATGCCGGCGGTGCTGCTCGAAGCCGGCTCGATCATCAACCGCGACGAGGAACTGCAGATGGGCTCGCCCGAGCGCCAGTCGCTGATCGTCGCCGCCGTGACCGACGCGGTCGAGAGCTTTTGCGCATCGCGACGGCCGCGCAATCCGCACCAGGCCGCCCGCCGCCCGGGCGCCGCGCCCGCAGCGAAGGCCGCGCTGCAGCCGGCCGCGGCGGTGAGCCCGGCCAAGCGCTGACCATGTTTCGATCAGGTTGAAAATCAGTCGTGCGGCATACGCGGTCTGCTCCCTCTCCCCGTTCTTAACGGGGAGAGGGGTGGGGTGAGGGGCATGAGCGACGATCCACCGAAAGAGTTCGCCCCTCACCCCAACCCTCTCCCCGCAAGCGGGGAGAGGGAGTCCACCGAGCCAGCCGCTTCAGCTGATTCGATCTCACCGAAACATGCTCTAAGCTGAAGATCCGACATCGGGCACGAGGGTGATGTCCGACATCACGCGCCGGGACTTTCTCAACGGCGTCGCGCTCACCGTCGCCGCCGGGCTCACCCCGATGGCGCAGATCAGGGCGCAGCCCGCGCGCTATCCGCCGGCGCTCACGGGCATGCGCGGCCAGCATGCCGGCTCGTTCGAGATCGCGCATGCGCTTGGGCGTGAGGGTGCGCGGTTCCCGCTCGACGGAGTGCCGCTCGAAGAGCGCTACGACCTCGTCGTGGTCGGCGGCGGGATCAGCGGGCTTGCGGCGGCCTGGTTCTATCGGCGCGCCGAGCCGGCGGCGCGTGTCCTCATTCTCGACAACCACGACGATTTCGGCGGGCACGCCAAGCGCAACGAGTTCATGCTCGATGGCCGGCTCATCATCGGCTACGGCGGCAGCGAGTCGATGCAGTCCCCGAAGGCGCTCTACAGCGACGTCGCCAAGGGGCTGCTCGAGGCGCTCGGCGTCGACATCGCGCGCTTCGAGACCGCCTTCGAGCGCAACCTCTATCCGTCGCTCGGCCTCACCGGCGGGATGTTCTTTCCGCGCGAGATTTTCGGGCGCGACGTCCTCGTTCCCGGCGACCCCATGGCCGATCTCCGCCGCCTCGGCGCCCGGCCGCGCGCCGACGTCATCGCGCAGTTCCCGATCTCGGCCGCGAGCAAGGCGCAGCTGATCGCGCTGTTCGATGCGGGGAACGACCCGCTCGCCGGCAAGACCGCGGAGCAGAAGGCCGACGTTCTCAAGCGCACGAGCTACCGCGATTATCTCGTCGAGATCTGCGGCTGCAGCCGGGAGGTGGCCGACTGCTTCCAGGGCCGCACGCTCGGCTTCTTCGCGCTCGGATGCGACGCGGTCCCGGCCGCCGACGCGCGCGACCTCGGCTATCCCGGTTTCGGCGGGCTCGGGCTCGCGGCCGTCGCCAACCCGGTCAAGGACGAGCCCTACATCTATCATTTCCCCGACGGCAACGCGTCGCTGGCGCGCCTTCTCGTGCGCGCGTTGATCCCGGCCGCCGCGAGCGGCGCGACCATGGACGACGTGGTGCTGGCGCGGTTCGACTACGACAAGCTCGACGTCGCGGGCGCGCCCGTGCGCATCCGCCTCGACAGCACCTGCGTCGACGTCCGCAATGCCGGCGAGGGCGTCGATCTCGCCTATGTGCGCGACGGCAAGCTGCGGCGCGTGGCCGCAAGCCACGCCGTGCTCGCCTGCTTCCACGGCGTCATTCCCTATCTCATGCCGGAGCTGACAGCGCCGCAGCGGGAGGCGCTGGCGCTCAACGTCAAGGCGCCGCTCGTCTACACCAACGTGCTCGTGCGCGACTGGCACGCCTGGGCGAGGCTCGGCGTCGACGCGATTTCGGCGCCGATGTCGTTCCACAGCCGCCTCAAGCTCGATTTTCCCGTGAGCCTCGGCGGCTATCGCCACGCCCGCGACCCGTCCGAGCCGATGTGCCTGCATCTCGTCCACGTTCCCGGCGCGCCCAACCAGGGTCTCGACGCGCGCGCCCAGTTCCGCAGCGGGCGCCGCCGGCTGCTCGAGATGACCTTCGCCGACTTCGAGGCGCGCATCCGCGACGAGCTCGATCGCATGCTCGCGGGCGGCGGATTTTCGAGCGCGCGCGACATCGCGGCGATCACCGTCAACCGCTGGGCGCACGGCTACGGCTACGTCGCCAACTCGCTGTTCGACCGCGACGATTATGACGACGACGTGCTCCCCCGCGCGCGCGCGAAAGTCGGCCGCGTGGCCATCGCCAATTCCGACGCCGGCGGCGACGCCTACGCGCATCTGGCCATCGACCAAGCCGCGCGCGCGGTGCGCGAGCTGGAAGGATGACGTCGGGGTCCGACGGCGAATTTATCAGATGATTATCCCGGCCGCCGACAGTATCGATCGCGCCCGCGCGCGCTGCTCCTCCGGAATGACGAGGCGCTCCGCAAAATCGCGGCCGGTTGGGCGCGTGGCATCGATTCCCATTTTCGTCACCGTGAAATTCTCGGGATCGGAGGTCGGATCGAGAATCGCTCCCTTGGCGCCCGGGATGAAGAAGATGTCCTGGTCCGGGCGCACGCGGGTCGCGACTGCCCACATCACGTCGTTGGTGTCGAAAATATCCACGTCGTCGTCCACGACGATGACATGCTTGACATAGAATTCCGTGCCGAGCGCGGCCATGATCGCCGTCTGTGGCTCGCCGTCGGCAATCTTCTTCATGGAAATGTAGGCCGTGAACGCGCCGCAGCTGGTATGGGGAACGTGCACTGCGCGCACGTTAGGCAAGTTGCGCCGGAGCGTATTCAAGATTTCGCCCTCGCGCGTGATGCAGGATACCAGGATGTGATCCTTGGACATCCCCGCCGTGACGCTCTGAAACATCGCGTCGCGCCGCATGCGCAGGCGTCGGGCGACGAACACGTGCTGGGTGCTGCGGTAGGATGCGTAGCCGGTGAACTCTCCGAACGGACCCTCCGGCTCGCGGATTTCAGCGAGGATCTCGCCTTCGATGACGATTTCGGCGCCCGCCGGGACGTCGAGCTCGCCGACCCCGCAACGCGCCACCCGATACGGCTCCCCGAACAGCCCGCCGATGATCTCGTATTTCCTCACATTGGGCGGGTAGGTATAGACCATCGATCCCATGTAGTGGAGCGGATGGGTCCCGATGGTGATCGCGGCGGGCAGCGATTCTCCGCGCTCCTCGGCGCGCCGCTGGAATTCATGCATGCGGCGGCGCGAGTGGAGCGAGACGCCGAGCCGGTTCTTGTCCTTGAGCATCAGCCGGTGAAAGCCGGTCGTGTCGACCCCGGTCACGGGATCGCGTGCGGAAATCTGGCCGGCCGTGATGTAGGGGCCGCCATCCACCGCGAACTGCAGCGGGATCGGAAGCCTCGAAAGGTCGAGTGCGTCGCCCTCGATCAACACCTCGTTCCAGGCCGCCTCCGGCACGCGCTCGCAAGGGATGTACCTCTGGCAGCGCTCGCGGAACGCGCCCGGCAGGCTCTGCACCTCGACGCCCAGGCATGCCGCGAGCAGCCTGCGGTTACCGGCGACATTGGTGACGACCGGCATGCCGTTAGCGGCGGGATTCTCGAAGATGATGACCGGACTCTTCCCCGCCCGCTCCAGCTCGTAGACGACGGCGGTCATGTCGAATCGCGTGTCCACGGGCGAAGCGATGCGGAGCAGCTCGTCGGGGTGGTCGGTCGCCACCATCGCGATGAAGCCGCGCAGACTCTGGTTGTCGAAATTGGGCGCCGCGCTCGGCATTTGCTCTCCCGATCCTCGTCAACCTCATTATAACGCGTCCATGGTTCGAAACCCCAGCCTCGGATGGCCCGTGGCCGGCATGCGGGATCTTCTGTCCAACGCGCCGCCGGTCGCTACAATAGGCGGTGGCCGTTCACCGCGCCCAATCCAAGCACCGCACGGGAGACCCCGACCTTGAGCAAGACCGGCGTGGGTGGGCGGCTTCCGCGCAAGGAGGACGACCGTTTTCTCCGCGGCCGCGGACAATACATCGGCGACATTCGATTTCCGGGAATGCGCGAGGTTGCCTTCGTCCGCAGTCCGGTCGCGCATGCGCGGCTGATCGACATTCGCATTCCCGATCATCTGCGATCCTCCGTCTTCACCGCCGCGGATCTCGCAGGAGTGCGCCCGATCAGGGCGGTATCCTCGCTGCCCGGGTTCCAGGCCTCGGAGCAGCCGCCGCTGGCGACCGACAAGGTCCGTCACGTCGGCGAGTTGATCGCCATGTGCGTCGCCGACACGCGGGCCGAGGCGGAGGACCTCGCGGCCGAGGTCGTCGTCGAATACGAGGACTTGCCGGCGGTCGTCGATATGCTCGCGGCGCAAGCGCCGGGCTGCGCGCTGGTGCACGACGCGGTCAAGCGCAACATCTATCTCGAGGTGGGCTTCGATGGCCCGATCGAAGCGATCGCGAAGACCGCGCCGGTGAAGGTCACGCGCGAGCTGCGCACCGCCCGTCAGGTCATGTCGCCCATCGAATGCCGCGGCTTCATCGCGCAATGGGACGCGAGGCTTTCTCAGCTGATCGTCCACGGCGCGACCCAGTTCCCGCACGTCGTTCGCACCGGACTTTCGCAGGTGCTGCGGCTGCCCGAGATCCAGATTCGCGTCGTTTCTCCGGACGTGGGCGGCGGCTTCGGATACAAGGCGATTTTGGCCGGGGAGGAGGTTTGCCTGTGCTGGCTTGCCATGCGATGCGGGTATCCCGTTCGCTGGCTTGAAGACCGTCGCGAGCAGCTGACGGCCAACGCGAACTGCCGCGAGCATCATTACCTGATGTCGGCATATGCCGATGAGACCGGAAGGATATTGGCCTTCGAAGCCAAGGCGGCCGTCGATTCCGGCGCCTATTCGGCCTATCCGTTCACGTCCGCGATCGAGCCCTCGCAGGTCAGCGCCATCCTGCCCGGGCCCTATGTCATCCCGGTCTACCGCTGCAAGACGGCGGCGGTCGTCACCAACAAATGTCCGCAGCTGCCGTACCGCGGCGTCGCCCGGCCGAACGTATGTTACGCCATGGAGCTGATGATCGACGCCATCGCCCGGCGGATCGGCAGGGAGCCCTACGAAGTCCGCCTCGCCAATCTCGTCCGCCCGGAGCAGATGCCCTACGACAACGTCACCGACAAGCACTTCGACAGCGGCGACTATCCGAAACTGCTGCGGATGGCGATCGAGGCGATCGACCTCCGCGCGGTCAGGGCCCGGCAAAAGCGAGGGGAAGCGGACGGCTGTCTGATCGGCGTCGGCCTGGCGGTGTTCTCCGAGCAGACCGCGCACGGCACGACCGCCGACGGCAAACGCCGCGCCCTCTACGAGCAGGCCTTTGCCC
>WNFC01004035.1_pt1 | contig 20289 bp, 25 predicted proteins | sample 5400541 | NCBI WGS metagenome assembly WNFC01 (sample SAMN13153342, study PRJNA577476) | soil metagenome | isolation source: 120 cm saprolite under Douglas fir tree site 2 hole 2 replicate 1 | place: USA:California | collected 2015-04-18
AGTCGCCCGGGGCGAGCTGCCAAGCGTCCTACTGCTGTTGTTGCTCCTGCTCCTGCCGGGCCAGGTGGTTCTCTTCTATCGGCCAAGGGACGTGTTTGGCCGACTCAAGCGCCGAATCTCTCTGCGGCGCGAGCTTTCGTCTTTGCAGCCTCTTCCTCTCGATTCTTCGGCGGCGCGTTGGTCTCGAGCGAGCGCAGAAGATGAGTCGAGATCCCTGCGATTTCATCGACGGCAGCCAGGAACGAAGCTTCGTTTGCCTTTGACGGCTTGTTAAAACCGCTGATCTTTCTCACGAACTGGAGCGAAGCCGACCGAACTTCTTCGGCAGTGACGGGCGGATCGAAGTTGAAAAGAGTTTTGATATTCCTGCACATATTGGTATGACCTAATTCTATCGTCAAAAATATCGTGTTTTAACTTGCATTTTGCAAGCGATATTTGATAACGTGCCGAACGTGCCTGGTAGGCCTAAGTTAAAGCGACGGTCCGGCTGCCCGGTGAGCATCTCGCTCGAGAGGTTTGGAGATCGCTGGTCGCTGCTGATCATCCGCGATCTGATGGTACGCGGGTTTCGCACATTTAAGGAATTCCAGCGATCAGGCGAAGGGATTGCGACCAACATTCTGGCAGACCGTCTGCAGAAGCTCGAGGCGGAGGGAATCATCACTGCCGGGGTGGAGCTGAGCGATGGACGAAGGGTAAACTACCGCCTTACGGAAAAAGGGATTGATCTGGCGCCGGTGCTTTTGGAGTTGCTCATTTGGGGAGCACGGCATGAAAACACGGGCGCCCCGTGCGCTCTCATCGAGGAGATGGCGAGGGACCGCGAACATGTTCTGACGGAAGTACGGCGACGCTGGCGGGAGCGGGACCCGGTTCCATTTCTACCAAGCTTCGATACGCAACGGAGCGCTAAACGTTAACGCGGGCCTTCCCTGGAGCCTGTCGTCCATGGAAAGTGCGCGGAGGAAGGATTGACGCAATTACACTGACTTTGGAAAGGAGCAGACATGAGCAAGGTACGAGTACTGGTAGGCACACGCAAGGGCGCATTCATACTTACATCGGACGGCAAGCGCGAGAAGTGGGACGTCAGCGGGCCACATTTTGCGGGGTGGGAGATGTATCACCTTAAGGGATCGCCCGCTGATCCAAATCGCATTTACGCATCGCAGACCAGCGGATGGTTTGGCCAGATCATTCAGCGCTCAGACGACGGCGGCAAAACCTGGCACCAGCCGGGGACGCCTCCCGGCGAAGAGACTGGGCCCGGCGGCATGCCAAAAGGCGAGAGCAACAAATTCGTTTACGACACTTCTGCTGAAAGCGGCGCGCCGATGACCACGCACCAGTTTTACGACGGCAAGCCGCATCCGTGGGAGTTCAAGCGAGTGTGGCATCTGGAGCCGTCTCTGACTGATCCTGACACGGTTTACGCCGGAATCGAGGACGCCGCGATTTTTCGCTCGACCGATGGCGGGAAGAACTGGAAGGAGATGTCGGGCCTGCGAGGACACGGCACAGGGCCCCACTGGCAGCCGGGCGCGGGAGGAATGTGCCTGCACACCATCATTCTTGATCCCAAAAACCCGCAGCGGATGTGGATTGCAATTTCGTCAGCGGGCGCGTTTCGCACCAACGACGCTGGCAAGACGTGGAAGCCGATCAATCGCGGACTGAAGTCGCAATATATCCCTGACCCGGATGCCGAGGTCGGCCACTGCGTTCACCACATCGCCATGAATCCGACGCGACCGGGTGTCCTCTTTATGCAGAAGCACTGGGACGTGATGCGCTCGGACGATGCAGGGGACAATTGGACCGAGGTCAGCGGGAATCTGCCGACAGATTTTGGTTTTGCTATTGACGTGCACGCGCACGAGCCGGAGACGATTTATGTTGTCCCCATCACCAGCGATGGCCTGCACTTTGTGCATGAGGGCAAACTGCGCGTCTACCGCAGCCGCACCGGAGGCAACGAATGGGAGGCGCTCACCAAAGGCCTGCCACAGTCGAACTGCTATGTCAACGTGCTGCGCGACGCCATGGCCGTGGACTCGCTCGACAAATGCGGCATCTATTTCGGCACCAGCGGCGGCCAGGTGTACGCCTCGGCTGATGCGGGAGATAGCTGGAATCCGATTGTGCGGGATTTGCCGGCGGTGCTGAGCGTGGAGGTGCAGACGCTGGGATGAGTCAGTCTTCATCGCAGGTTCGCATGTACGCCATACTCGCTCGAAAGGCACGCTTTGGGGTGGTGTTTCGCGCGGCCCGAGTAAGAGTGTGCTTCTCGTAGGATGGAATACTTCGAATGATACGTTCCAACAAGGACAATGGCCGAGAGGTAGAATCTACGAACGACGTTGTGATCTCTCGCCGGACGGGAACTTACTACTTTACTTCGCTGCCAGCTATCGCAAACCGTACTATTCCTGGTCAGCCATCAGCCGACCTCCATACCTTACCGCGTTGGCACTGTGGCCGAAGGGCGATGGATGGGGAGGTGGCGGTCACTTCTTATCACAGCACCGGATTGCACTCAACCATCGCGGCGGCGAGATGACGATCGCTGAGGGATTCTCAATTCTGAAGTGGCTGAGAGCGGAGCAATTTGGGAAACGTCCGGGATGGGGAGAAGACGATCCGATCTGGTCGGAAAGGTTGCTGAGAGATGGGTGGTCTCTTTGTAAGTTACCCTACAGCAACTAAGGATGATTTCGGATCAAAAGTCGGGATCGAATTCGAACCTCCAATGAAGTGGCGGAAGCCGAATCCGAAATGGCCAAAACGGTATTCACTTGAAATGTCGATCACCGGGATGAAAGAGAGAGATGGCCCCCTGGTATCTGACCGAGCATTCCATCGTACGAGAAAAAGACGAAGTCCTGACGGCAAGTCCTCCCGATTTTCTGCTGGACGGCCCCCGTTTTTTGAGTTCTAATGCCCGCGTGGAAACGCTTGGCCTTTCTGACTCCTCGCCGCGCAGCGAAAGCCGCCTCAAGAGTCTCTTCTGGCCGGAGATCGAGAACGGCAGCGATGTGGATTACCTTGGCGCGCAAGGCTACTGGGTATGCACTCTGGTAGCGGTGGTTTCTTTTATCTTCCTAATCGTGGCTGGAAAGCCCATCACCGCAATGGCTATTCTGCTGTACTACTACCTCGGCGGCGTAGGTGTGCGCGAGCGTAGCCGTTACGCGGCCGCGGTTGTCTTCGCGATGTATCTTTTGGATACGCTGCTTTCCCCAGGCGTGATTCGCATATTATTCGCGGCCTTACTACTTTCGAACCTGCGAGCTACATGGATCGCATCCGGCTGGAAGCCTGGGTCAGAGGAGGCTTTTCTGCCACCAGGCCTGAACGAAACTTGAACTGATAAGTTTCGGGACATGCTTCCTGGGTGGCTTTGGCCTAAGGCTAGGATTTTCTACTACATCTTTTCCGCGGCTTTTTTACTGCTGGCGGCTTTCGGGGTAGTGATGATGCTGTTGGGCAAGATTTCGACGTAAACATCCAGATTCTGCCGACGCATAACTAGCAATTCCGCGTTTCTAAAAGAGCACTGGACGAATGCCAGTCCTTAGTCCGAGCAGGTATCATGTGAGTTGCCATGATCCGCGTAATACTTCCCACCCATCTCCGCAACCTGGCGCACGTCGGCAGCGAGGTCACGCTCGAAATCGAAGGCCCGATCACACAGTGCGCGGTCCTTGATGCGCTTGAGGCCCGCTATCCCATGCTGCGCGGAACTATTCGAGACCACGTCACGCTGCAGCGCCGGGCGTTCCTGCGCTTTTTCGCGTGTGAAGAAGATTTATCCCACGAACCGCCAGACGCTCCCCTACCTGAAGCAGTCGCATCCGGCAAGGAGCCGTTTATAGTTATCGGCGCGATTGCGGGAGGGTAGGGCCCCCACTTCTCGCAAAGGAAGCGAGAAATGGGGCACCCTGCAACCACCCAACCCTTAGACTCCGCTCAGGGCAGGCTGTCTCGAAAACCGCGAGATCTGGGGCACTCGCTACAAAGCGACTATGAGGCCGCTCGGGTGTTTCGTGGCAAGTCGCTACCGCCGCCTCACGTCCGCGGCGAATGGCGCGACCGAATCAGTGACCGAACTGCTTGGGCGTCGCGGCAGTTCGTTCGAAGGGACTGGCGGTCGCTGTTCGAGCGTGCCGAGCAGCGGGGCATCATCCACGCCGATCCCGAAGGACACGAACCGGTTTTCGGCGCACATGGATTGCAGCAAGCGCTGCTGGCGCAAGCTCAACACCTTTACCGGAAGGGTCCGGAAATTGCGGAACACCCACAACAGGTACAGCCGTTGACCGAAAGAGGGTTTCAAGTAACGCGGCCCGAGTGGAGTCATCACTCGCAGCACGCCTGCAGAAAGTTTTTCAAGCCACATATATGTCGTCCAGAGATTGTTAGGGTTAACTCAGAAATTGTAGCAATTTAAAGACCACGCATTATTGCACCAAAGCTGTTGCAATTCAAAGACTACGCATTGCGCTCGGACTGATACCTCCGTAATTCGCTTATTTTATAAAAAAAGTGGATACGGGATCGCCGCCGTGGGAGACCCGGATGGAAAAGCCCTCTCGAAAATATTGTGCATCTAATTATATGTATATACATCTATCTTGTTATGAGCCAATCACTGTTACCGGAACTGGGGTGCATGTGCGGAAGTCTCCGCCGAACCGCCCGGGCGCTCACCCAGCTTTATGAGCAGGCTCTCCGCCCGCTTGGGCTGCGGAGCACTCAGTTCACGGTCCTGCAAGTGCTTTCTCGCGCCGGAGAGGTATCTCAGGGCCAATTGGGCGAAATGCTGGCGATGGACAGCACCACCCTGACTCGCACCCTGGAAATCATGTCCCGGCAGGGGTGGATCACCGAGCGCCGGGGCGAAGACCGGCGAGAACGATGGCTGCGTCTGGCCAAAGGCGGAAAGACGCAACTCAACCGGGCTCTGCCCGTCTGGGAGAAAGTTCAATCGCGGCTGCGCCGCCAACTCGGTGATCAAGCCTGGACAAACCTTCTGCAACTCACTTATCAAACAACCGACATCGCCACCACTCTAGGAGACTCGTTATGAAAAACTATGGAAAACTCACCGCCGTGCTCATAGCCGGCTGGTTCATCTTTGCTCTGTCCGCTTCTGCCCTGCACCTGTTCAGGAATGATTCGCAGCGTGTCGGGCTTGCAGTAGCAATTGCCGCACTTGCCCCGCTTGTCATTTTCTCGCTGTGGTTTGCCACCTCGGAAACCTTTCGGCGCTTCGCATTGTCTTTGAATCCGCGCATTTTAACAGTTGCGCAGTCCTGGAGGATCATCGGATTCACCTTCGTCCTGCTGCAAGCTCGCAATGTTCTGCCGGCAATCTTTGCGCTGCCCGCGGGCTATGGCGACATGGCTATTGGAGCGACGGCCACGCTTGTTGCCTGGCAGCTTGCCACTCCCAGCCATCGCAACAGCTTCATTCTTTGGCAGGCGCTTGGCATTGCGGACTTGGTCAACGCCGTCAGCCTCGGTACTACCGCCCGTTTGCTCGATCCAAGCGGGCCTTCGATGCTTCCATTGACCGTGCTGCCCTTAAGCTTGATTCCGACGTTCCTGGTACCGCTGTTCATGATTTTTCACGTGATCTGCATCGCCCAGGCAAGAGCGTGGAAAACAGCGTCGGTCAACACTCACTCAACTGCCAGACCTGTGCAGCATCCGGCAGCCTAACTAGATCCGCTTGAAGCCGATGAAATCGTAGTAGCGGTTGAGGAGGATGAGGGCATCGCCGCAGCCGCAGGTGACCTCGACTCTCCACCCGGACCCGGTGCTTTCGGCGGAGCGCACGACCGTCGGAGGCACCCCCTCGGGCGTGTTCATGTCGACGCCGGCCTTGTGCTGCAGGTCGAAGCCGATGTCGTGCGGGCCCTGGTAGCCCATCAGCAATCCCGGCTCCCGTTTTAGTTTTTCCTGCGCATCCTGCAGGCCGTTTTCGAGGCTGGCGGCATGATCGGCGGTGGTTGTGACGACAACCTCATTGCCGCGGACACAGAGGTTCACCACAAAGACGCCGTCGCGTTCGAACTTGCAGCGGTCGAAATAACTCTCGAGCATTTCCGGCGCCGCAATCATAGGCACAGGGCGCCACCAGAAGGAGTGCGACAACGGGTCGAATGCTGCCATGATGCCGACCGAGGTCGTTCCATCCGGATCAGCCAGATCGAAAACGATCGCTTTGGTCTGAATCGCCGGTTTGGCGCTGGCTGCGGCAACAGGGCTCGCAGTCGGCGTGGATGCATGCTGGCACGAGCACAAAACAAGCAGAAGCGTAGCTGCAATGACGCGTTGGGTGATATTAAGGACGATGCGGTCGGTCATATTAAGCAGGATTAATCATGTCTGCAGCGGCCATCAACTGATTTTCGCTCCAGCCCAATTACTGAAGTGACCTTTGGAAGTTAACCGCGCAAGGTAACCACTGATGGATGCTTGGGTGCCCCGTCCTTCCCGGTTCTTTGGTTTTTGGGGAGGGCCGGGGATTTTGACTTTCGTGGGTTGCCGCCGCCGTGCTCGTGTAGCCGGGTGCCCCGTTCCAGCTTCGCTTGGGCGGGGATCTTGATTTTCGCGGGATTGCCGCCGCTGTGCCGCATCCGATTCAGTTGCGAAAGTTTTTCCTATTCGACTCCGCTCGCGGCACCCACTTTTGCTGGGCCTGCTTCCGGAGACCATGGTTCCAAATGCGCCCGGCGGTCCTCTCTCCAGCACGCTTCGTCATCCTGCTGACACACGGGGTACAACTTGCCCCAACCCTCGGCGAACAGGATCTGGTTCTCCGGAACACCTAGTTTTACCAGCGCATCACGCGTCGCCAACGCCCGCCGGTCCGATAAGAATAAGTTGTAGACGACGTCCCCACGGGGATCGGCCTGCCCCGCGATGGTGAACAGCACATCCGGATGCGCCTTCAACCAATCCGCATCCTGCCGCAGTGTCGCTTGATCGTCGGGCCGCAATTCAGCTCGGTCGAAGTCGAAATAAACGTCTTTCACCGTCTGTTTAAATTCCTGTCCCTGATTGGGGGCCACTGGAGGCGGAGCTTTCGTTTCCGCCGGCACCACCGGCTTAACCGGACGCCCAAATGGGTCTGCGCCGTTACGCGCGTTGGGTACTACGGTCTCTGGCGTTACGGGCACGACCTTAGAATTCTGGTCTGGCGTGGCCGCAGAATTCGCGGGCTGATTCTTGGCTGGAGTGGTTGCACTGGGAGCGCTGGACCACTCTAGGCACGTGCCTGCCATCAACGAAATCGTTACTGCCAAATAGAGAAGTGGTCGAGTTATGGCTGCCTCCTGGAAGCGATTTTTAGATGCAGGTCATGGTGCTTCGAGTGAGCCAGCGGATGTATCAGGATTGCATCTGATTTGCTTGAAAAGAGCAGTTTGGCGCACGGGGGCCCCGTTCAAGCTTCGCTTGGGCGGGGATTTTGACTTTCGTGGGGATCCCCCCTGTGCTCATGTAGCCCCGGACGCCCTCGTCCGGGATGGCTTCGCCATGTCAGCCGTCGGCCAAGGGCTTCCCAATTTCCCAATGATGTCCAAACGGATCGGCGATTCGTCCGACGCGCCAGCCATATTCTTTGTCCCCGACGGGCACAACCACGGTGGCTCCGGCTTTGACGGCGCGCGCGAAAACGGCGTCCGGATCGGCCACGACCATCACCATCCGCACCGTGGCGCCTCCGCGAAACTCAGCGCCCAGCGACTCAGGGCTGAAATTCTTGTGTTCCGGAGACTCGTCCGCCACCCAAAATTCCGATTCCCCCACCGCCAGCTGGGCGACCACCGCTCCATCCGGGGCCTCGGTGCGGAACAATTCCCCAGCTCCAAACGCCGCCTTGTAAAATTCGACCGCCTTCGCCCCGTGGCGGACCGAGAGCATTGGGGAAATGGAGGTCTTCTGGTTCTTGGCGGTTTGCGATTCGCTGGCCATTAGGAAGACTCCTCGCTTGCGGATCTCCACACGATACACGTTGTTGGAGTTCCTACACTTTGAAAATCGCAAAGGATCGGGCAGCCAGCGCGTCCCTCATCCTTCCGTCGCCACCCCGTCGTCCTGCCATTCGTTCCCGCAGACACTGCACGTCCATCTGTACTTCGGCGACGCGCCATTCGATGTCTCCACCAACTCCTCAAACACAATGTCCTTCGACCGGCAGCTCGGACAGCGCACATCCACCTCCTTCGCTATCTCCTGCTTTTCCGACTCCGGCACGTCCTTCGGTTCGTAACGCTGCAAAGCGCGCAGGGCCCAGGGCCAGCCAATGCGCATGATCTTCACGCTCACACCCGGCGAAAAATTTGACGTCACTGAATCGGCGTCCGTGGCCTTTTCCTCTCCCATGAAGAAAGGTATCCCCGCCCCGTCCAGTATGCTTTGCACTTGCAGTGCGTCCCGCAAGCTCCACACCGTGCAAATCTCAACCAGTTTGCAGTCTTCTGCATAAGGATCGCCGGCGTAAGCGGAGTCCCCCGTGTCGCGATCAACCGGCTGCGTGCCCCATTCTAACGTCGCGTTCTTTGCGACGTTAGGGTGGGGATTTCGCGGCGCGTCTTGTGTATTCGTGCCCAGCCCGGTTCGCTGCTTTTCCGGTTCTACTTTCAGTTTTTGTTGTGAGAGTTCTTGCGCCAGAATCTGCTGCGCAATTTCCGTCAGCTTGGAACGATCACGCGCAACCGCGATGAGCTCACCATCCGTCATCCCCCGATAATGTTCGGAGAGCCGCAGCCACTCCCCTGCCGCATGGATGTATCCCATGTCCGCCTCAACGCTCGCAACAAGCTACCGGTGTGACAATAGGGGCAAGCGAGAGAAGAGCCTGTCCTGAGCGAAATCGAAACTTCGTATCATGGCATGACTTCAGCCATGCCGAATCGCTCACTAGAAATCTGTCAGAAATCTGTCATTCCGACCGGAGTGGAGGAACCTGTTGTCTTCTCACTCTACATGCCCACTGCCTCCCACCCTTCGAAAACCGCGGGCGCGGTTCTGGGCGCGGTGCGGAGATACTTCATGAGGCCTTCGCCGGAGGCTTTGCCTGCCCGCTTCTTGAAAAAGTCGGAGGCAGTTTCTATGACGCCAACTTTTCCAGCGACGGCAACTGCGATCCATTGGCTCAAAGACACGCCGTCTTCTTTCGCGAGCCGCTGGGCGGCCTTCTTGATGGACATGGGAAGCTTCAAGGGAAATCTGGCGTTACTCATACTTCTGTCAACTCTACCAGCAAACAGCAGGTCCCTCGACTCCGTGAAGTGATCCGCGTTTGCGGATCATTTCACTGCGCTCGGGATGACAGGACGCAAGGAGAGGATGGGACACCGGCGCCGACACGACACGCCGTCGAGGATACCCATTCCCCGGCTCAAACGCGTTAAACTTACGGCGTCAAGAGCAACGGGCAGCATGGAGGTTTCATGGAAGCCAATGCCAATAACAATATCAATGAGAAGGCCCGGGTCGAGGCGCTGCGCAGCTACAGGATTCTCGATACCGACCCGGAAAAGGCCTTTGACGATCTTACGATTTTGGCGTCGCATATCTGTGAGACACCGGTGGCGCTGATCTCATTAATCGACGCTGACCGCCAGTGGTTCAAATCGCGAATTGGCGTGAGTGTGAGCGAGACCCCGCGCGAAGTTGCGTTCTGCGCCAAAGCAATCCAGCAGTCGGAGCTGTTTGTCGTACCTGACGCGACCAAGGACCCCAGGTTCAGTTCGAATCCTTTCGTTGTGTCCGATCCCAAGATTCGGTTCTACGCGGGCGCGCCGTTCAAAAGTTCGGACGGTTATTCATTAGGAACCTTGTGCGTGGTGGACATGGTCCCACGGCAGTTGACTGCCAGTCAGCAAAACGCGCTCATGGCTCTGAGCCGCCAGGTGCAAGCCCAGTTTGAACTGAGAAAGAATTTGCTGGAACTGCGCGCTGCCCTGGACGAGCGAGACAGAGCGGAAGCGGAGAGAGACCAGACGATAAAGGACCTCCAGCATGCGCTCGAGCATGTGAACCGGCTGAGCGGACTGCTACCCGCGTGTTCCGCCTGCAAGTTGGATGTGACGATTTCAGCCGACCCGAACGCAATTTCAGGAGTCGTGGACGGAGTCATGCAAATTGCCCGTGAGATGAAGTGCGCGGAAGGAAATGAATATCAGGTTGAGCTGGCACTGCGCGAGGCGCTCGCAAATGCCATCGTCCATGGCTGCAACAATGATCCCACGAAAAAAGTGGAGTGCTGCGTGGCCTGCACCGAATCGTCAGATGTAATGATCGTGGTGCGTGATCCGGGAGAGGGATTCAGCCCGAGCGCTGTTCCCAGCCCGCTGGCCACTGAGAACCTCCATTCCGAGCACGGCCGCGGAATTTATCTCATCAATCAGCTGATGGACGAAGTCTCGTTTGAACGCAATGGCACAGAGATTAGGATGCGTAAGGCGGCGGCGCCCTCCGCAACGCCAACTTTTAGGGCGACCGGCACCGGCGATTGATTCATTGGTGATGCCGCCGCGCGCTTCCCGCAATGCCGCTGGGCAGCTTTCATAATGTTTCACCTTCTTCAGCAACTCAGCCGGACCGGTCTGCAACATGGTTCGGTATCGAACTAATATGGCACTCCTAGTCGCTAGTTTTACGTTTGCGATCAGCGTTTTCTCGAAATCTGGCATCTCACAAACGCATTAAATTCTTGCAGGAGGGAAATGCAATGGCTGACGAAAAAAATCCAGGCGGCCACGGCAGTGAACGCCAAGAGGGTCAAGACCGGCCGAAATTCGACCGGCAGAAGGACGAAAAGCAGCGTCCCGGCCACGAACAACAAGGAGAAGATCAATCCCAGCAGAGGCGCAGTCCAGATACAAGCAGAGAGGACCAGGAAAAAGAACGCAAGCGCGCCTAATGTTTGGTGTCGAACATTCAACCCGCCAGCGATGGCGGGTTTTTCTTCCCTTGGTTTTCCTTTACAGAGAAAAACGTACGTGACATAAGGTCTTTGACATAAGTTCCTGACACTAGGAGCAACGCGACTCAGCGTTCAGAGCTGCGGCAGGAAAACCTTGGCATGCGGAGTTCACATCTGATATTTCGTTCGATTCTGCTCTCTGGGAGCGCTGTCCATGTCAGGTTCATGTCGATCGGTTTTGTTTGCGCTGCTTTTATCTTTGCTATCGATATTGATAGTGACGTCGTCAACTGTCGAAGCTCAATCTCAGGCTTCTTGCACATTTAAATTCTTCCAACTCGATTCTTCGAATACGCCGTTTGAGGCGAACGGGGTCAATGATTACCAAACTGTGGTAGGCCAGGTCTTCACGAGTACATCGAAAGGATTCATTCGGTACTCTGGTGGCGGGGTCTCTTATTTCGCTGCGCCCAATTCTGCTACGACCTCATTCCTGGCTCGCAACGACAGCGGAATTAATGTCGGCTTCTACTCCACGCAAGGCGCGAATTCGAATATCTCAAAAGGGTTCATACTGCAAGGGTCCACGTTCACTTCGTTCGTGCATCCGAAGGCGGTCTGGGGCACGGCGCTGTCGGGAATTAATAAGTACAACAGCACAGTTGGCTGGTACGCGGACTCTGCAGAGAATGTGCATGGCTTCAAACGCTTCAGCAACGGAGGCCTGGTAGCCCTGGATTTTCCCGGCGGCCAATTCACGCAACCGGCGGGAATTAATGACAGCGGAGCAATTGTAGGTTCCTTTAGCGATTCAATCGGAGAACATGGCTTCCTTTACCACGGCGGTTCGTGGGCAAAGGTGGACTACCCTGGCGCGCCGGAACGACCCAGGTGACCGGCATCAGCAACGCTAACGTGATCGTAGGATTCTCCACATCAACTGAGCCCTCAATTGCATTCCTTTACGCTAATGGCGTCTTCAAGGTGATATCAGTGCCGAATTCCTTTAACACGATTGTTCAGGGCATGGCGCCAGGCGGGATGATCACCGGGAAGACGTTGCCTAACGGATCAAGCACGGCAAATGGATTTACGGCCACGTGTAACTGACGATTGAGCCGGTGACCCCTGCCTTTCTACGAGGAATGCGGCTTGCCGCCTAAGCAAAAGCCGGATGTCTCGACAGTGAAACATCCGGCCAAAGCTTGGGTGACTACGGTTCGAACGAATACGCACTATTTATACGTGGCGTTGGTGCGCGCCAGGTAATCGCGGTGCGCATTGAAGTCCGTCATGGAACCAAATGCCGGACCGGCCAGCGGACTCGCCTTGAGAGCATCACGGCGCGCCTCGTTGACCTTGTCCAGGGCTTCCGGGCTCGACGCAATGTACACGATTATGAACGTGCCGGGCGCGTCGCTGTGGATCGCTTCGGTATCGATTTCGTACTCGTGAATGGTGCCTTCGGCCAGCTCTTTCTCCAGCAGCGGCACAATCAGGTTCTTGCTGAGTTTCTCCACCGCGTCGTCCGGAGCATCCGCCTTCAGCTTGTAAGACGCGACGTAGGTATAGCCATTCTTAAACGATCCGGAGTGCCAGTTGTAATACCGGCTGACGTAAATGTTGTCCCAGTGTTTGGTGGCGCTACCCAAGACGGGCGTAGTTGCGTTTCCGGACTGGTAGAACTGCTCCAGCACGTTGATGACGCCAGCCATGGACATTGCCGACCACCAATCGTCGTGAGTTCCGCCATCCGCTGAGTGGACCAGATTCACATCGTTGCCGTAGGCCACAATCGTTCCGCTGGCGAGGGCCTTCGACAACACTTTCTCGTCAGCCGCAGTGTTCTTTTCCATTTCAGCCCATTGCGCGCGGGGAATAGCCCAATTCCCCACGTACGAGTACATTGGCGGTTTTTCTTTGACTTCTGACATCTGCGCGAAGGCGGACGCCGCGCATATGGCGGCGATGGCGCACACTCCAGCGAACACTTTGCCCCAACTTTTATTCATGTGTTTTTCCTTTGCGAAGGTGCCCCGGATTTGATCTTGCTATCCTGGGCCACGCAAGTGTACACGAACCGGTGTGCTGACTCTGTGGTGGTCTGGCGGGATGCAAGGCTCGCGACCTTAGACGGGCCACAGACGGGCCAACTCCCGAAATGAAAAAGGCGGCCTTGTCAGCCGCCTCTTGTTGCGTCTTCCGAACGACTAGAACCGGTACAGAAACCCAGTATTCACTCTCACGTTGTTCTTGTCGGTGAAGCCGTTAAAGCGGAGCACCATCCAATCGAACTGGACCGCGCGGAAGACCAGCTTGCGTTTTCCGAAGTCCAGACCGCCACCGAACAGCATCGCCATCCCGCTGTCGCCGACGCCACCGGCGGCTACATGAGCGCCGCCAAACAAAGCGTGCGCATAGGGCGAGAAATTGCCCTTCGGTTTGGAAACCACCGGCCCAAATGTGTAGGTATAGAGACTCTGGCCGGAGGCATACACGCCGCTGAAGTCCGCGGTCGCGCCGACACCTTTCCAGATATACATGTTCGCAGCTGTGTTCCAGCCGCTGGCATGCCAGCCGCCGTCGGTGCTGGTGAACTGGTAGCCGCCGTAAACTTCAGGCTTGGGTGCTTCCCCAGCCATCGCCAACATCGAAGCCATGCAAACCAAAACGGCAACGCCGATAAATTTTCGCATCATTCTCCCCTAATAATGAAATCGCACCCGTTTCCGTCCTTTAGCTGCGTGTCACAAAGCCGGGGTTCGCTCCGACATCATGCGAACGAATCCCGAAGGCCCGGATCGTACCAGGTGCTGACAGAAATTCTCGGCTGTCCAGAAAAAGTGGGCAAGTAACAGAAGCAGCGGGGGAATTGGACTTTGGTAATCGGCCTATTCCGCAGTTGGAAGTCGGTCCGATTCAGAACCATGCTGCAGGCGCGCTGGAATCGGTGTCGCTCCAGCGGCCGAGTACGCAACCCTTGGCGGTTGAAGCAACTGCGACCATCTGCCCCAATCGCGAATCCTATCTAAGCTACGTACCTTTAAAGTAGCGCAACCACTGCCCGACCTGGAGGCCTCACATGAAGCTTAACCACCTGAACCTGACTGTCTCCGATGTCTTGGAAACGCATCGCTTCCTGGAAAAGCATTTTGGCCTTAAGGACTACGGAGCCAGGAAGCCGGACGATGCGATGGGGTTCATGTCCGATGACAACGGCTTGGTTCTGGCACTGTTCCGAGGCAAGGATGGCAAAGTGAGTTATCCGCCGGGATTTCACATCGGTTTCGTGCAGGAGAGTGAAGCGCAGGTTGACGAGATCAACCAACGTCTGCGAGAGGATGGGTTCAAGGTTCCCAAGCCAGCGCGCCTACACGGTTCGTGGACGTTTTACTTCCAGGCGCCGGGAGGGTTCACGATCGAAGTTTTGTGCTAGCTGACCTTATCCCGGTTCCTGGTAGAGGCCGATTACATTTCCTCCCGGATCGCGGAACCTCGCAGTGATTTCGGGCGCGCGTCGCCACCGATCGGCTGCACGATCTCGCCACCGTTAGCAACAACAACATCAACGCTCGCTGCCACGCTGTCAACCATGATGTAAAAAAGAAGGCCTGGCTTCGCGGCGGGCGGACGCCCGACAACCCAGGCGCCGCTCACTTGACCGGTGGTGTCGTCAAAGGCGGTGCTACCGTCACCACGTTTGCGGATGTTCCATCCGAAGACGACGTTTGTAGAAGTTGGCTGGGCGCGCAATGTCAGTCGCGGGCATCTCGATGTAGCAAATCTTACCGTTCACCGACGTGGGGGGCATCAGTGCTCCTAGAAGGCGTTCAGTCTAACAAAATTTGGAGTGTGGAATCCCACCCTTCAAGAAATGAAGGGCCAGCAAAAAAGCCTCCCACTAGGGAGGCTTTTTAGAGGAGGGCGTCGGGCGTGCGGTCCCGTCGTCCTACGATTTATTTCTGTTCGGTAGCTGCCGGAGCCGAGGTGGCCGGAGCAGAGGAGCTAGAAGCCAGTTGCTCAAGGTCGTTCTTCAGCAGGCTGACTTCAACACGGCCGCCGCTCATGCGCTTCGGCTTGGCGCCTTCTTCAGCAGTCGTCTGGATCGGAGCGTTGCCCATGCCGAGAACGTAAATCCGGTAAACCGGAATTTCGTGGTTCTCGACCAGGTAACGGACAACGGCATCGGCCATCTTGCGAGATGTGGCAATCGCGGCCTGCCCTTTGCCCGAGGAGAAGCCCTGCACTTCAACGATGTATCCGTGTGTACCCTTCAGCGGCTCCGCCATCTGATCCAGAGCGGTTTTGGCGTTCTGGCTCAGCACTGCCTGGCCTGGACGGAAGCGGATTTCGGTCTGGTTGGTGGCCTTGTACTGATCAATGTTGCTAACCACGCCCTCGACCGTGGTCAGGCGGGTGTTGGCCTGGGTCGCGGTCTGCTGTGCGGTCTGGGCCTTGTTGCCGGCGTCGACGGCATGCTGGTCGGCTTCGTTGGCCTTGTTGGAGGCCATCTGAATGCCTTGCTGGGCGCGGCTGTCCACGTCCTTGATCATCTTTGTGTTGGCGGCGGTAAGCTCATCGAGCTCGTTGACGCGGTTCTGAATGGGCGTGATCTGCCGCTGGACGTACTTCTTGCGGGCAAACGGGTTGACCTTGCCCCAAAAGCCCTGGCGAGTTTCGTACTGCAACGGTGCCTTGCCAGTTGCGTTTGTGCTTGAGGTTTGCGATGAATTGTCCGGCGTTGTTGAAGCCGCCGGCTGCTGGGCAAGTGCCGGCAGCGAAAGTAGAACAGCGACGAACAACGCTACCACTGCGCGATTTTTCATTTTCTACATCCTCCGTTGGGGGAGCTTCCTGGTTGGCTCCCAACCGCACGCCTTACGCGGGCGTGATCGCGATTTGGTGCGTCCCTCAATTCAAATGAAGCAAGCCACAAAGTGGTGCAAGCCTTTGGGGGCATTGCCGGCCAGCGGTGACGCATCGCATAGCCGAAGTCCAAAGCGGAGTGAGTAAAAAGTGCAGGGGATTACTTTCCGCCTCCTTCACGAACCAACGCGCGGAATGAGCTGCGCTACTGATGTTCCGACTTCCTGGGCAACTTGCAAGAGTTCGTCATAGGTTCGGCTGTCCCCAATCATCTCCCAAAACGGGCGTCCCACGACCAAATCGGTTCCCAGTTCGAGAAACTGCAGGGCATACCGTGAATCGGCATACAAAGTATAGGACTGCCCCTCCCCAGCAGGGTTGTAGGCCATTCCCGCGTGCGCTTGCGCATCATAACTAATCAAAGGCGTCAGACAGAGCCTGCCCTGAGCGAAGTCGAAGGGAGATATTCGGAAGTTTTGATTTGGTCCAGTGCGGCCAGTCGTTTCAAGGCTGGGCAGAAATGGCGAGACTCGCCACTTGAGCCATGGTACTTTACGATCAAGTGTCGTTGGCTCGCTGGCGAGGGCGCCCGCGCCACACAAGTGTCCGACCCAGACGAACCACGGCCCGAACGCGTTACGGCTGGCCGCAGTACTTCTCATACTGCTCATAAATATAGTTATCCGTCATGCCCGCAATGTAGTCGCAGACGATCCGTGGCAGCGGCTCCTGCTCGGCTTTTTCCTGATAGCTTGACGGCAGCTTTTCGGGCTGGCTCATCCACACTTCGAATAGCTCTGCGATCACGCGCTCGGCGTCTTGCTTTTCGGGTTCGAGCGTCGGACTGTAGTAGAGGTTTTTGTAGAGGAAATCTTTTGTTTTTCGGCGTTCATCTTCTACTTCGGGGCTGAGGCCAACCAGGCGCTGGGGGCAGGCACGCACGTCCTCCAAGCTCATTGTGTAGGGGCGGACGCCCTCGTCCGCCCGCCCCGGACGGGGGCGTCCGGGGCTACAGGCACTAATCAGCGCCTGGGTGTTTCGAATCAGATCTCCGGCCCAGCGATCGAGCACGTGGCGTAGGGCCTCGTTAAATTGTAATTTCTCAGGCGCAGTTGAGTAACGCTGCTCGGCTTCGCGGAGAAAACCAGCGAACACCGGTACTCCGGCCCGGATCTGCTCAAGCGTCAGCAGATGCGCTTCGTACCCATCATCGAGATCGGCTGTGCTATAGGCAATTTCGTCGGTCACGTCAATGAGCTGGGCCTCAAGCGGAGGCTGGCTTTCGAGCAGGTACTCGGAAAGCTGGGGATACTCCGCCGCCTTGTAATCGCGCGAATGCTTAATGATTCCTTCTCGCACTTCGAAAGTAAGATTCAGGCCTCGAAAAGCTGCATAGCGCAGCTCGAAATTCTCGACGATCCGCAGCGCATGCAGGTTGTGATCAAAAAACAATCCGTGCCGGCGCATAGCAGCGTCAAGCGCCTTCTCTCCTGCGTGGCCGAATGGCGGATGGCCGATGTCGTGGACCAGTGCCAGCGCTTCTACAAGATCGACGTTCAGTCCCAGCTGCGCGGCAATGGTGCGGGCGATTTGCGCAACTTCAATGGTGTGGGTCAGGCGGTTGCGGAAGTGGTCGGAATATCGGCGGGTGAAAACCTGGGTCTTCGCTTCCAGCCGGCGAAAAGCGCGCGAATGAATGACGCGGTCGCGGTCGCGCTGAAAGTCATTGCGGTAGGGATGCTGCGGCTCAGGATGACGGCGCCCGCGGGAGTTCTCGACACGAACAGCGTAAGGGGCAAGAAAGAAGCCGTCAGCCATCAGCTCTCAGCCATCAGCAACATCGTCCTATACCAATGGTAGCAAAGCACTGACAGTACGGGGCACGGAGGTTTTGGCTGAGCTGAGAGCTGACAGCTGAGAGCTACTTGTTTTCCTGCTCCCTGGCCAATCTCACCTTCGCCGATTCTAGTTTCTTCTGCACCTTGGCTTGTTCTTCCTGGTCAATTTCCGGGGCCACCGTTTTGTTCCACTCCTGGAGCGCACGCTCCCAGTGGGTGGCGGCCAGCTTCAGGCGTCCGGTCTTCTGGTAGAGATCGCCGAGGTGCTCCTGAACGGTCGGGTCAGCCCCCATGTGCTGCGAGGCTTTGGTGAGATTGTCTTCCGCCAAGTCGTACTTACCCAGCTTGAAGTACGCCCAACCGAGCGAATCGAGATAGGCCCCATTCGCAGGATCAAGATCGACCGCCTTCTTGATCATCCCCAGCGCTTCATCCAGCCTCGTACCGTGGTCGGCGAGCATGTAGCCCAGGTAATTGAGTACTCCCGCGTTGTCGGGACTTGTCGTCAGTATTTTGCGGAAGACCTCTTCCGCCTGATCATATTTCTTCTGGCGCTCGAGGGCGGCAGCACGCAGGAAGGAGATGTTGTCCTTGTCTTCCGACTTCGTCGAAAGCTGTTCGGCCTTGTCGAGTGCAGCGTCCGCATCCTGCCACTGTTTTAGCCGGTTGTACATGTTCGCCAGAGCGATGTACACTTCGCGGTCATCAGGCGTGCCGTTAAGCAGAGCTTTCACTTGCCGCAAACCCTCTTCCGTCTGGCCCATATCCGCAAGTTGGCTGGCATAAACCATTTTCAGCCGACGGCTCTTGGGCAGCTTCTGGGTTGCTTCGCGGGCCAAGTCGGTGGCTTTCTGCCATTCTTTGTTTTCGCGATAGGTGTCGATGATGGCGCCGTATCCACGCTCGGCGTTGTCGTCTCCTAGCGCCAGCATTTTTTGAAACGTCTCGATGGCCGCCTGTTCGTTGTTGCTGTCGCCATAGACCGATCCCAGGCGCTCCAGGAAGATGGCGCGGTTGTCCTGCTCCTCCTGCGAGTACTTGTTGTCGGCTTTCTCGGTCTTCTTCAGCAGGTCCTGCAATGTTTGGATGGCTTCGTCGTAACGGCCCTGGGTCTGATAAATCGACGCCAGATCGTAAGCCACCTGCTCTGAATCCTTGACCATGGACCCAGCCTTCTTCAGGTTCTGCAGCGCCAGATCCAGCTTGCCTTGCTTGCGGTAGATCTCCCCCATCCGGATGTAGGTTCGCGCATCTTCCGGATTCGCATCAGCAATGATCTTGTACTGCTCGAGCGCCTTGTCCGCCTGGCCATCGTTCAGCAAACTCTCCGCCAGACCGCGGATTGCGTCCAGGTTGTCGCGATCGAGAGCTATCGCGTGCTGATATGCCTCAATGGCCTTCTTGTAGTTCTTCTGCTGGTCATAGGTTTCGCCCAGCGCCGCGTAGAGCTTTGCAGACCGAGTGCCCTCAGGAACTGAACTCAGGGTTTCAGCCGCGCGGGCGCTGTCACCCTCCTCGTTGTAGAGCAGAGCCAGGGTGGTTACAGCTTCTTCGGAATCCGGCGCCAATTTGACCGCGGTCTTCTCTTCGTCCTCCGCCTTTTTGAGCTGGCTGTCGGCGTGATACAAGCGGCCGAGCATGGCATGATCATCCGCGCTGCTGGGATCCAATTTCACGATCTGCTCATACTGCTGGATCGCGAGTTTCAGCACGTTGTCTGATCCGCTGCCGCCCTGCATGTCACCCAACGAGCGGAGATAGATATGGCCGAGCAGACGGTGGGCTTCAAGATTCTGCGGATCACGCTTCAAAATTTCCTGGGCCTCAGAAACCGCGTCCCGGATGCGGCCGGTTCTCGCATAAATCTCGGCCAGCGCCGAACTTAGGTACTCCGACGTAGGGTCGGCCTCGATGGCGAGCCGGTATTCCTGAATGGCTTTACTCACCAGATCGCTACGGCCATACACCGCCATCTCCTCTTCATACATGTGGGCCATGGTGAAGTGGTAGTAGGCAGAGGCTTTGTCCACTTTGTGAGAAGCAGACTGCGCGGGCTGGACAGGTTGGGCCGGCTCCGGGCTGGAAGCCTGCGGGCTGGAGGAGGGTTGCTGGGCAAAAGCCAAAGAAGCGGTTAGAAGCAGGGCAAAAATACTTTTCATGAAATACCTGTAAACTCCCAAGACCATAGCGATTGGATGCTGAACCGCCCCCGGTGGGTGCTTCTGGTTATTTTACCCTGCCGGAAAGAGGGATTGCGAAAAACTAGGGTGGTGGAACCATTGGATGATCGGGTCATCGGGCGACCTTCAGATCCTGAACGCGACGACATAATCTTGCCATGTCAGGTGTCTTCCACTGGCCAGCGATTTCCAGCCATGTTCCGCAGTTTTTCCGCCAGCTTGCTTCGAATTCGCAGCGGGATCGATGATTCGCGCCCCAGGGTGAAGATCACATATTCGAAGAACCAGCCCTTGTACCTTCGTACCTTAACTTCTCCCCATGGAATCAAAAGTGGCGGCTGCATGAAGCGGAAAAGGAACATGCTGGCTAGGTAGAGGCCCTCCTGATTGGCCCCAAGCGTGAGCACACTGTTGTAGTTAGTCAGCCACCGCATCTGACCGCTTTGCAGTCTCAGTTTCT
>WNFC01019942.1_pt1 | contig 20277 bp, 25 predicted proteins | sample 5400541 | NCBI WGS metagenome assembly WNFC01 (sample SAMN13153342, study PRJNA577476) | soil metagenome | isolation source: 120 cm saprolite under Douglas fir tree site 2 hole 2 replicate 1 | place: USA:California | collected 2015-04-18
GTCAGACCCGATGCCCTCCTTGTATAGCTTTTCGTCTACGTCATGTTGCAGGCGGGCTTGCTCGTAATCGCTGCGCACGGCGGCTTCGTTTGCTTTCTGGTTCATCAGTTCGCTGTTGACCTGCACTCTAAGGTTTGCGAGGTCTGCTTCCGCGCCTTTGAGGAGGAATTCCGCGTCCAGCGCGTCTCGCTGCAGGATCGGGTCGCTCAGTTCCATGATGATGGAACTTGGCTTGACGATGGCCCCCGGTCGCAATACCCAGCGTTCCACCCGCGAATCCGTCTGCGCCGGAATCCATCGGATGTCTTCTGGCACCAGCGTCCCCAACCCACGCACCTCACGCACCATGGGGCCGCGCTTCACTTCATCAGGCCAGATCGTGGCCCGGTCCACGGTTGGTGCCGCAGGCTTAAGTTTCGAGAGCCCATAGGTGACTCCCACCAGAAGGACGAGTGCAACGGTGCCGTAGGCAATCCGTCGGATTTTCTTCTCACGTGCGTTAGATGGTCGTTGGATGTCCATATATATTGTCACCTATTAGAACGCAACTCTCCGGCCCCGGGTTCCGTTATCTAACTATTTGTATTTTCAATGAGTTAGCATGCCTTCGCTCTCGGAAACCATCCCAAATCGCCCGGAAATGGGATTAACCGTCCCACCTTCGAACAAGGGAAGCACCCAAAGCTTATTGGTGTCGTCCGGAACCAGATTTGTCCTGGCGCGGGGGGTCCGGTCCAGTGCTCCAACTCCCTACGGATGGGTTGCTAGGTTCACCCATGCCGAGTTCTGCCCCGAAGATTTCAGTACCCCATCGATGAACTGCACTCCCAATACTCCATCCTCCACCCCCGGCACCAAGAGTGATGCCGCTTCCGGTTCCCGCACTGCCAGCCTCGCTCTGATCTGCTCCGCCAAATCCGTATAAAGCTGCGCGAACGCCTCCAGGTATCCCTCCGGATGCCCCGAGGGAATCCGGCTGGCATGCTTGGCAGAAGCCGTAGCCCCAGCCCCGGCGCGGCTGATCGTAACTGGTGGTTTGCCATAGGGCATGAACCGCAGATAATTCGGATTTTCCTGCCCCCACTCGAGCCCCGCCTTCTCTCCATAGACCCGCAATCGCAGATTGTTCTCGTTCCCAGTGGCCACCTGGCTCGCCCATAACATCCCGCGTGCCCCGCCCTCAAATCGCAACAGCACCTGCACGTTGTCGTCGAGCCGCCGTCCCGGCACGAAAATGGAAACGTCTGCTGCCACTTGTTCGCACTTGAGCCCCGTCACAAAGCACGCGATGTTGTACGCATGCGTGCCAATATCCCCCAGCGAACCCGCCGGCCCGCTCCGTGCCGGGTCAGTCCGCCAAACCGCCTGTTTTTGCCCCGTCGCCTCCACTGCCGTGGTCAGCCAGTCTTGCGCGTACTCCACTTGCACCACGCGTATTCGCCCCAGCTCTCCGGCAGCAATCATCTCTCGCGCTTGCCGCACGACGGGATAACCCGTGTAGTTGTGCGTCAAGCCAAAGATCAGCCCGCTCCGGCGTACGATCTGCTCCAGCGCCAGCGCATCTTCCACCGTCGTGGTCAGCGGCTTGTCGCAAATAACGTGAATCCCCGCCTCCAGGAACGCTTTAGCCGGCCCAAAATGAACATGATTCGGTGTCACGATCGACACGGCGTCAATCCGGTCCGGCCGCTTCGCTTCCGCCGCTGCCATTTCCGCGAAACTTCCGTAACCCCGCTCCGGCGGTATATGTAGGTCCATAGCTGCGGCACGGCTACGATCCGGGTTGGAAGTCAAAGCCGCCGCAACCAGTTCAAAATGATCGTCCATCCGCGCGGCGAGCCGATGCACCGAGCCGATGAACGCTCCCGGCCCGCCTCCCACCATCCCCAGCCGCAACCGCCGTTTCGTCGCACCACTATCTTGTGAATTTGCGGTCATAACCCTCGCCCAATTGTTGGATAGGTCCTAGTCCAATCCCAGCATCCGTTGATTTGCTCGTTGATCCGCCCCCGAACTCGCAAAATCATCAAAACTACTGCTCGCCGCCTCTATGATGTGCCGTTGAATGAACGGCGCTCCTTCCGCTGCCCCCTGTTCGCTGCTCTTAATGCAGCACTCCCACTCCAATACCGCCCATCCGGGAAAATCATACTGCGTCAGCTTGGAGAATATCGCGCCGAAATCCGCTTGCCCATCTCCCGGCGAACGAAACCGCCCCGCTCGATTCACCCACGCCTGATAGCCCCCGTAAACGCCCTGCCGCCCCGTCGGGCGAAACTCCGCATCCTTCACATGAAACATCTTGATCCGTTCGTGGTATTGGTCAATGAACTCCAGGTAATCGAGCTGCTGGAGCACGAAATGGCTGGGGTCATAAAGCAAATTGCACCGTGGATGCTTGCCCAACCGCTCCAAAAACATCTCAAATGTCACTCCGTCATGCAAATCTTCCCCCGGATGAATCTCAAAGCACAAATCCAGTCCCGCCTTATCGAATGCATCCAGAATCGGCCGCCACCGCCCCGCCAGCTCACCAAACGCCGTCTCAATCAGCCCGGCTGGTCTCTGCGGCCACGGATAAAAGTACGGCCAGGCCAGCGCTCCCGAAAACGTCACATGCGCCGCAAGTCCCAGGTTCGCCGAAGCCTTCGCCGCCATCATTAATTGTTCGACAGCCCAAGCCTGCCTCGCTTTCGGATTGCCTCTCATCTTTTCCGGCGCAAACCCATCAAACGCCAAGTCATAAGCCGGATGCACCGCCACCAACTGTCCTTGCAGATGCGTCGAAAGCTCGGTTATCTCCAATCCGCAACCTGCCACCACGCCGCGAATCTCCTCGCAGTAAGCCTTGCTCTCCGCCGCCCGCCCCAAATCAAACAGCCGCGCATCCCATGACGGAATCTGTACGCCCTTATAGCCGAGGTTCGCCGCCCACGCGCAAATGCTCTCCAACCTATTGAACGGCGCCGCATCCCCCGCAAACTGCGCCAGAAAAATACCCGGTCCCTTGATCGTCCTCATCGCTCCCTCAACCCCACGCCACCGCTGCTGTATATTCCTGCGCCGCGCGTTTTTCCTTGCGTGGCATAGCCACTCTTGGCTGTGCGCTGAAGTCGTGCCTCCGCGACGATTCACCGCGAGACGCTACTCTACTCATTTTTCACCTCAAAGGAAATCTCTGGGCGCGTGGCCCGTACGATAAATGGGAGACGAATTTGGGTGCCCCATACGCGGGTCTGCGTGTGCGGCTCTTGACTTTCTTCCTTGTCTCCGCAGACGCCGTTCAACCCGCCCCAGCAACCGCTCACCCTGCGATTTCTACCAATCGCCCCAGAACTTCCCCTTGACTTTTTCTTATCTTAACCCTGTAGAGAACTACGTATGACCTGCGGGAGCTTGCTCCCGCTTTTTCTTTTTGGGTCACCCGTTTCGCCTTTTGCCAACCCAAAAATAACCCAAAACGCGTCCTTTAGAATCAAGCGGTTACGAATTGCAAGGTTGCAAGCCCTTTGTTTTGACGTTCATGCAAATTGGCGGGGGTGTGGGGCTGCATCCTCTTGGATTCGCGAATCGTTGTATGATTTCACCCCGTGAACATGCTCCTTAACGAAGTCGAGTGCCGCGTCCTGGGCTCCCTAATTGAGAAAGAGATCACCACTCCCGAATACTACCCGCTCTCTCTCAACGCCCTCGTCAACGCCTGCAACCAAAAATCGAACCGCGATCCGGTCATGAATCTCGACGAAGCCGCTGTCCGGCAAGCCTTGCACTCTCTCGACGGCCAATCCCTGGTTCGTTCCGTGAGCGCCTCGGACAGCCGTGTAACCAAGTACGAGCATCGGCTCCAGGAAGCCTTCAATTTCTATCGTCACGAGGTCGCCATTCTCTGCGTCCTGTTGTTGCGCGGTCCGCAGACCCCGGGCGAACTGCGCACCCGCGCCGAACGCATGCATACCTTCGACGACTTGAGCGCCGTGCAATCCAGCTTGCAGCATTTGATGAAGCGCGAGCCTCCACTCGCCAAAGTTCTACCGCGCCAGCCTGGCACCAAAGAGTCTCGTTACGTGCATCTCTTGTCCGGCGACGTGGAAGTATCCGAGTCAAAGCTAGAAATACCGGCAATCATGAATGCGAGCTCCGCCGACGGAGAACGCATCGCGCTTCTGGAGAAAGAGGTCGCCACACTTCGCGATAACGCCGCCGATTTTCAAAAAGAAATCGCGGACTTGCGGCAACAATTCGCCCTGTTCAAAAAGCAATTCGAATAGTCAAACCAGAGAACTGAAATTGACTGTCATTTGATCTGGCGTATCGTGGAAACTGTGTTGACTGCAAACGAGAACTTGCTTGCGGAATTTGCCGAAAGAAATTTACAGGAATATCTGGCGCGCCCGGAGAGACTCGAACTCCCGACCCTCTGGTTCGAAGCCAGGCTCCCCCAGCCTGCTCTCTGGTTAATCTTCCTTAATAACTCTTGTTCTTTCTATACGTTGTGATAGTCTCGCCCCGTGAGTTTTACCACCAAAATTAACGAAAATTACCCGATTTTACCGCCAAAGGTAAAACCGGAGTAAGGCGGTGCGCCATGCCCAAGGTCAATCTCACGAAGAAATTCATCGACAAGTTGCCGACGCCGGAAGGGAAGCGCGTGCTCGTTTACGATTCGCAGACCCGCGGCCTCGGCGTGATGGTCACGCCAACCGGGCATCGCTCTTTTTTCTGGTTTCGAAAAGTCGCCGGATATCCAACGTGGCGAACGATCGCACCATACCCGGATCTGTCCATTGAGCAGGCACGGGCCAAAGCGTCCGAATACAACACCAACACTGCCGAGTGGAAGGCCAAGGAGTATGAAGGCGCGTCACCGTTCGAACGTCGGCGCGAACTGACTCTGAGCGCCGCGCTCGAGGAGTATATCGAGAAACATTTGAAGGCCAAGGCGCAGAATCCGGATCGGGCAATAAAGGACACGCGCTGGCAGGTCAACAAATATGCGGCGTCACTGAAGAACCGGAACCTGAGTTCCATCCGGCGTGAGCATCTGAGATCGCTGCATGCCGGCATCGGAGAGAAGAACGGGAAGTTCACAGCGAATCGGTTGCTGCAAACCATCAGAGCGATTTTCAACTACGCGCTACGGACGGAGCTGTGGAGCGGCGTCAATCCAGCCATCGGCATCGAGGTCTTTCACGAAGAGTCACGGTCGAGGTTCCTGCAGCCGGATGAGTTTCCCAAATTTCTAAAGGCATTGAGCAACGAACAGAATACCGACCTTCGCGACTTCGTTCTGTTGGCAGTATTCGTGGGGTCCAGGCGAGGGAACTTGCTGAGCATGAGATGGGAGCAGCTCGATCTAAAGCGCGGAGTATGGAGCATCCCTATGACAAAGAGTGGCGAGCCACACGTCGCGCCGCTCGTGACGGAAGCGGTAAAGATCCTCGCGGACCGCCAGCGCGCCAGGAAGAATGAAGAAGTAGGTTGGGTATTCCCGTCCCCGAAGAGTCGATCGGGGCATTTGGAAAACCCCAAGAGAGCATGGGCGCAATTCAGGAAGCGCGCGGATATCGCTGATGTTCGCTTGCACGACCTCAGACGGACCCTCGGATCTTTCGCGGCTGGAGCCGGTGTCTCCCTAATCACCATCGCTAAGACCTTGGGACACCAATCAACCGACGCGACCCAAGTTTATGCGCGGCTGCACCTAGAGCCAGTACGTGCCGCGGTGAATCTGGCGACCGCCACGATGATCCAGGCCGCCAAACTGTCAAAGGCGGCGTCACGGAAATTGTTGGGGGCGCCCCGTGCGTCCGTCGAACCGGCAGTACAAACAATGACGCGGGCGAACAAAAAACCCCTGGTGACGCACGCTCGACGCGATTTCACTTTCAAAACCGGAGACGAAGGGCACGACAAAAAAGTGGAGAAGTTGATGGACAAAGCCCTGAAACCGGTCTTGGCGTTGAAGAAAAAGACGAAGCAAATGGCGGTCGCAAATGCCAGCCGATAAGAAACCGCAGCCCGGTTACCAAGAGATGTTCTCCGCGATGCGCCGCGCCTGCGCAGAGCCCGATGGCGAATTTGTCGCCTATGCTGTCCTTCGAATCTGCGTTCAGAATCGCGTGCCGCTTCCGCTTTGGGCCGCGCAGGAATTGCTGAAACACGGCGACCGTCTCATGCGAACGCCGACGCGACGCGGGCACAATCCGCGAGCGATCGATAGAGATGACCAAAGAACCATCGATGAGCTGAGGTATACCGTGGTCGAGAAATTCCGACGAGCAGAGAAACTCACTTGGCGCGATGCCGTAGAACGCACGGCAGAGTATTTAGGGACAACCATGTTCGGCGACTTGTTGGGGCACAATGGCCGGCGATTCCCAATCCATGGCGAGTCCGGAGCGATTGAAGCTTCCTACGCACGCGAAGCGAAACGGCGGAAGAGTGGCAAAGCCCTCCCCACGCTGCGGCCAGATTAAAACTGCCATAGCCTAATACGGCTTTTGCCAGGGTTACATCTAATCTCACACTCCTTTACGTTGGCTCCCGCAGGTTAATGGAGGCCAATGATGATTTCCGAACTGCTCACCGAGAAACAGGCAGCGGAGAAGCTGAATGTCACTTGCGGAACCCTTTCCGTGTGGCGAGCGACGCGCCGATATCCCCTAAAGTACGTGCGGATCGGACGCAAGATTCGCTATCGCCCACAAGATATCGAAGAGTTCATCGAGGGTCGCGTGATGCCCGGCGATGGCTCACGGCCGCACCGTGGCTCTGCCAGGGGAACACGCCGCGGATCGCGTTGATGGCAAAGCAAAAGCGCACGGACCTGCTCTTCGTCGCAGATACGGCGGCCGAGGCAACGAGCGCAGAGACCGTCTACGACGCAGCCGAGGACAGTTGCATTCTGATCGCACATCGCGCCAACGCACGATCGGACGCGCTCTCACCGACTGATCTCAAAAAGGAGGATGTAAATGTCACAGGACAAACGAAGGTTTGAAAGACAGCAGAAGCTGGTGGACGAGCTCCGTCGCGTTCTGCAGCGGCTCACGCAGAACGGCGTAACCGTCGAAGTTTGGAAGAATGAAATCGGCTTGGTATCTTGCAAGCCGAATCCGGGCGAATATCCGCCCGGCGAGTCCGGCGTGCTCGAAAATACCTTTTTCCCCATGCCTTCGAAGACGGCGCAGCCGTGACGCTCTGCCAGGTTGTGTCCGAACCCAAGTGCGGAAGGCCAGCACAGGTCGTCTGGCAAACACCAGTGGGTGACCTAGATATCTGCCTGACTCATTATCGAATCTTTACGATAGGAGAGTTTGGCGAAAGGGCGATACCGCCATGGACCAGAGAACGAGCCTTGGACGCGCTCATCAACCAGGACGGGCTCGACGCCTGCAGCGCTGCGAAACGTGTCAACAAGCACTTTGGCGTGAGCGAAACACAATAAAATTATTCTCCCTCGACCGAAGCTCTCAGTAGAGATGTGGGGTGAGGTTGATTGGATTGCCAGAATGCCCAGGTTATTTCCGAAAGGACTACCCTGTTCGAGCAGAGCTCGTCTACTCCAACCAAGCGTTTCGAGGTGACATCATCGGCGAAGCAGCGAAAGTCTTCTAGGTTCACGTCATACCACGGACTGGAAGCAGCGACGAAGCGCATGATCTGTCCTTGAACCCCATGAACAGACGCATGGATTAAGACATTGCCGCGATAGCCCTTGGATGTGTAAAAGCTTTCCGCTGCGGTAGACAGTCGCAGCAGGATCTGAAACAGACCCAAAAAGTGTAACTCTTGAGGAGCGAGGGTGTCTGGTCTCCCGACTTCGCGGATCGTCGGTCCATGAACCAGTGCGAAGTGCCTCGCGGCGTAAAAGAGACCATACTTGCTCAGTTCAACGTATTGCGCAGGAACACGCGGTGGGCTCGAGTAAGTCAGACTGCCTGCTCCGTCAGGAACTCTCTTGATCGAGTTGGCAGGAACGAGTCCATCTCCGGCGTGTGTCGTTTGAACTAGAAAGTCCCAGGCTTCATCCGAAGAAGCCAACGCGGTTCTCGGGAACTGGGGACAGACGCTCACCTGTATGTAGGGAGTGGCCCCGCGCGGCACGGCCTGGTGCGATCGTTCTTCCGCAAGCTTTAGCATACGGTCTCTTCTTTCGAGCGGTTCGCGTCGCCTAGCCAGTAGGTCGATGATCAGCTCGACTTTCGCAAGGTCGTAAGGATTTGAGGCATTGCCTGTTCTGACGTAGACCTTCGTCGAATTTTCGATGGCGTGGGGCGCCTCAGCGCTCTCATCTACTTCAATGACAAGGAAGACCTGGTTGGCCACGTCACTCTGCACGACCTCGGTGCGAGGGAGCACAGGAGGATGGATGTTCTGGAGGCAGATGCTCTCCACCGAGAGAGGTAGTTCCTCCCTGGGGGGCGACGCAAAGCCTTCGATCGGTGACTGCAGCACTCCATTTACAGCCCGTACGCCAACAACCAACACACCACCCTGCGAGTTCGCAAAGGATGACACGATTTTCGGGAGCTGCGTCCTCACGCTCGCGTCGAACGTGCTCTTGTATTCGACTCGCAGACCTTCATTGAAACGAGCGCAGACGTCACGAATGTGCTGAACGGTGATGGGGCGAGCGAGAAATATCATGAGTCAGAATTGTACCAATAGTTGCTCTGATTGGTTGGGCAGCCGGATACCAGGCAGAGGCACAGCGAAAGTCTGCCCAAAGGTAAAACTGAACACCCTTCGAAATGCGGGTGCCTGGCTGCCAGCCAGACGGCCAGTCGCCGTAACCAGTTCATCGCAAAGGCTATTATGAGATCGTCGTGAGCAGCGTTTTACCGCAGTTTGTCCTTTGGCAACAAAAAGCCCCGGATGGGGGAGCCGGGGCTGATACCACCAGGGCTGCAAATCGCTCTGGCCGTTTCAGGAAGCCTTCTTCTTGCGAGCACGATACGCCTTCTGTCTTGCCGCGTCGGTCGCATACTTCTTTGGATGTGGATTGAACCGCGTGTAAGTGCGAGTCTTTTTCGTTGTAACACGCGCCGCATTGCGCGCCCTGCCTTTCTTCGTTGTAACGGCCATGGTTCCTCCATTCTCGAATTTCTCAAGAGCTCGCCGAGCTTTCGCTTTGAGAATGCTCCAATACCAGAGGCGTTTCTTTTCATCCCAGGAGCCGATGGGTGTGGCGTTCGAGTAGCCGGTATAAGTCGAGTGTGACCGCGCAAGATGCGTCTTCCAGTCGTGATAGATAGGCTTGCCCGGTTCCGTGCAGTCCGTGAATTTTTGGACGTTACTACGAAGGCGCGCAAGTACCTGTTGCCGATAGAGTTGGGCGGGAGTTAGATTGTTCGTGTCCATAATGCCCCTTCGTTGTAACGCAACCTAGTGTTACAACGAAGAAGAGCAGTGTCAAGGGAATAACGTAAGAATCACACAGCCGAGTACTGCGCTGGATGATTGCGGTGTCGCCCCGCTTGACAATCGCCCCGCGAACGCGCAGACTCGCCGCGTAACTCAGGAATGAGTTACCTACGGCGCGGAAGCGCAAAGGTCGGAAGGCCAGAGCACGGAAGTGCCGTTGCATTTCGCAAACGGGCGGAAGCCCTGGAGGAATCCGTGGTAGATACCATCAATGAACTTTCCAATCTCGCCAAAAAACTGAACAAGAAGTCCGACACCCTCAACGCAACAATTACGACCATCAACGGAAAGCTAGCGAAGCTCAACCTCGGCACTGAAGTCTGGATGCCGATGGAAGAGGGCGACCCGTACTATCGCGAAAGCGACGACGAGGAACGCTTTCCGATGCGCGAAGAGACGTGGTTGGGTTATTGCAAGGTCAACGACGAGTGGGAGCTGGCCTTAAAGGAAGTGACGGTTGGAACAGACGACCAGGGCGAGAGGTTCGCAGATGTCCTGAAAAGCGATCCTGTCCGGCCACTGCTTCAATCTTCGCGTGAAAATCGCGTCGGTGCGATGAAGCTAATCCCGAGGTTGCTCGATGCGATCGAGCGTGAGGCCAAATACTTGCTCGACACCATCGACGAAGCGGAAAAGGCCGCAGAGAAGCTCTAAACGGCAGCAACGGGGGCGACTCATTTTCTCCTGGGTGTCGCCCCCTTCTTTTCCGTCTGCGCCAGTGAGAAAGCCGCCAAAGCCGCCAAGAGCAACCGGCAATACGTCCTTGACCTGCATGCAGGTTGTCGTGTGTTCAACGTAATAAATCTATTCTATTTTCCCGCTTGACTCCACCCCACCACAAGATATGATTGTGGCGCTCGTTCTAACCTGCTGCCTTCCAGCAGAGCGAGCGTAGAGGCGCAACAACCCTCTTCATCGGCGTTTCCGAGTCCCGGTAGCCGCTCGAATCCGGGCGGTGATTTCGGAAAACGCAAAGGTGGAGGTTTGCGCTAAATGGTTTCTCTGCAACGAGCCGGGACAACTTCGGCATTCCCACTCAAAGGAGACAGACAAGGACTACGCCAGCAGGCGTGTGTGTCGGTTTGTATTTTTTGTGCAGTCCAAATTGAAAAGGGCGCCGCAGTCAACGACGCCCAAGAAAGGAAGCAATGTTCAAACGAAATCTAACACCAGGACGTGAGCTCGGTCAAGTTGAATCTCGATACCAGCCGAAGGCGCACCAGGTCTTCCGCCGCGCCCGCGAATGGCAGTTTGACGTTTTCCACCATGGCGAGCACACAAAGTGGCGCGTCATTCAGGCCCGCTTGAAAGTGCTGTGCCGCGTCCTGGTTTCTTTCGACCCCAGTGGGACCGGCACGTCGATCTTCCCAGCCGTCAAGAGCATCGTCACGAAGGCAAACGAGCTGGAGGCACAGCGCGCCGTGGAGAACGGAACCAAGGCGCATAGTTGGGACAGGCGCAAGGTCTACCGGTATCTTCGGATACTGGAAGATTCGGCGGTGATGACGTGCTCGGGATCCGCCCACAACCGGCAGCCACGGCACCGTGTCTTGCACCCCGACAAGCTGCTCAAACTCCCTGCAAATCGACCAAAAACGGTCAATAGGCGGCGCGAATCTGTCACCCGTGAACCTTTGAATCTGTCACCCGTGGAGCAACCGAATCTGTCACCCAAGAATACATGGGGAGAATTTCATACTTCGGCTCCTCCGGGTCGTTTGGACTCTGCGTTTGAAAGTTCAGCGTGTGTGTATGCAGAGTCATCGTCAGAAGTCAGCCCTGCAACGGCCAAACCGATTGACGACCGTACGAGATCTCTTTCTGAATCAAATTCAGATTCCAACACCCAACCCGCTGACCAGGAGAAGGCCCGCGAGTACTACGGCAGGAAAGCAGCGATGAAAGAGTTCATGGACGAAACCGGTTGCGACTACCACGTAGCATACATGGCCGCCGACCTGGTCGAGAGCCGCCGCAATCAAACCAGATTGCCCAATCCCAAAGAGTGGTATCTCAACACTATGAGAAATCTGTCCGAGGAGGACATGAATGAGATTAACGAAGAGTACGAGCTGAATGAAGAGATAAACGCCCAGATGGACGCCGACCACGAGCTTAATCACTGGCGCCAATTCGACGGCGATGGAGATGAGGCCGTTCAGGCCGACGGCAGGGCAGAAGCCATGTCGTGCTTCCAAAAAGACCTTTCTAGGAAAAGCGGAAAGCCGGCCGAATGCTTCGCTGAGGCTACCCGCATCGCCGTGGAGCTGATCGATGGCCGGCGCAGACCTGGGCACCTATCCAACCCGAAAGCCTTCTACCTGACTGCTCTGCGAAATCTCTCTGAGGAAGACATTCAAGATGTCGATTACCTGCTTGACTGCGAGAACAGCCGGACGTCGATCGCGCATTCGAAGGAAACCAATTCGACTCAAGCGATGCCGGAATACTCCACAACAGATATCCTGCATCGCGAGAACGTCAAGTTGGCGATCGCCGAATCTCTGAGGACGGGACACACGGCGGACTGGATCCTGCATGCAATTAAAATCTCGGACACCGCGGAGTTCCTCGGCGACGATGAGGTTTTCGAGGCTCAACAGCCGAAACTCGCCGTCGAAGTTCTCCCGCCGGTGCAGGCCTGGGATGAGAACACGATTTTCGAGGAGCTCTTCGGCAGGTTCTTCGGCTCGTCCGGCTCGACGATGATTTCCAAGGAAAAACATCCTGAGCCTGAGCCGCAGAAGTATTGCTATTGCTACGCATGTGGAGACACTAGCGGCACCTGTGGGTGTGTGAAGGCTCCACGATGACGTGCGAGAGGTATGAACGATCTTCGCGGCGGGCGATTCGACCGCTGCGCGGGCAAGTGGAAGGCGGGGCGGTACCTTGGTTTCCGTGACCGGGACGGGGGCCGTCCGCCTTTCCCTTCTAAGCGGGCGTCTGTTACCGAGCCAGAGGGCCAGCAGTACGGTCGTGATTGTTTCTGAGCCACAGATAAGGATTGTGCAAGAACGGCACAAGACGAAAATAGGTGCATTTTACCGTGGCCTTACTTCTAACAACGGAATACGCTGGTCTGGCGAAAGGAAGTCACGACGATGAGTCTCCTACTCGCATACCACGATTCTAAGCGCGCGGTTGTTTGCAGCGATGATCGCGGAATCCGTTTCAACCAGGCCGGGCAAGCCGAGCCCGTCGCGGAACGCATCCCGAAGTTTGTCCAGGCAGGCGATTTTATTTTTGCTTCGCTCGGGCGCTCGGACGTGGCCGCAACACTCCTGCGTGGTACCGCGCTGATGATCGCCGCTCAACCGCAGGTGACTATCGCCTCGCTCGGCGAGATCCTGCCGGGGATTCTCAAAGAAGCATTCAGCCGGCGACCGCGGCGGGACGTGTCCAACGTACCGCTCGGCGTCGAGTCGGATGGCATCGAGACCGCGCTACTCGGTTTCGACCACGACAGCGGCCGTGTCCGCGCGTTCATTTGTGCCAGCGTGGACGACTTCGCGCCCGTCGAGACAACGGCAGATCCCTACGCGCGGATCTTTGCACTCGGGGCCTACGGCCCGGATGATCACCCGCTCTTACTGCGTTTGACGGAGCGGATGAAGGTAGCGGCAAAGATGCACATTCCCTGGATAGCGTCGGAGCTGCGAACGACGGCCGGCGAGATGCATCGGCGTTACCCGGTTGCGGTCGGACAACCTTCCTACTTTGCGGCTCTCGATGCAAACGGATTTGTCTCCCTGCCTGAAAATTTTCCGCCATTGCCATCTCCAGTACCGGAGCTGCACCACGCTGTGCACCTGGTGACGACGAACAAAGAGCAGGCGCTGAATGCCGCTGGCCAGTTCTTTCTCGGTTCGATCATGACCCCGCGGGCAGGTGCACCGGACACAATCGGAAACAACGACGGCGGAAGTGGCGCTCAGTCCGGACAGCTCAACATCCTGCTGATGAGCGCTAGCGCCACGAATGGCCTCGGTGGAAGCGGCATTTTGGGGAACGGCGCAGTCACGAACCTGCCTAACTCGGTCGACGGTGACTTGACAACCAAGGGCACACTCACCGTCACCGGCAACGGAGCGGGGAACGAAGCCATCGGTGCTGCTCTCGGGTCCCCCGGGAATCACGCGCCGCTACCAGACGGTCACTCTAAAACTTCGCGTTGCCTGCCTGACGAATAATCTTTCACCGGCCTCGCCTTTCGCCACTTTCGGCGTGACTTACAGCACGACTGGACCAACCGGCTCGTTCACCACAATAGTGTCCGTTGTATCGCCAGCGACGTTTGCTTTGCAGACGGTTTCGGTCTCTCTTCCGGCTGGCGTGAATCCGTCACAAGTCTGCGTTCTGGTAGGCGCGACGGCATTCAATACGTCCACGTCCGGCCAATGCATCGTGGATCTTTACGAAGCTTGGATCGAGGCCGTCGAGTGAAGGAGCGTGCATGATGTTCTGGAGAAAAACAAAAGTGATCCAGGAACCAAGTGAGCCATTCGAAATCCGCCGGCGCCGCGAGTTGCGCGTCGAAATCAACCACCTAGATCTGGCCCTCGCTTCGCTCCACAGCGACATTGGGGAAGAACGCCGAAGATGTGGTCTGAGTTCGTTTGTGGAATTACGAACGTCGCTGAAATCGCCGCGCATGCAGGCGCTGCAGTTGGGCTTGATCCAATTGTCCAACTGGCATTCGCAAGCATTGAAGGAGCACGCGAACTTAGTCTGAAAATTCCCGCGCGCGGCTTTTGCCTTCCCGGTCTGCGCGCGACTTTGAGAGGAGAATCAAACGATGAGTCTTTTCAAGAAAACATACACAGTGGCGGAACGCGACGCGGAAATCGCAGCGGCACGCCGAACTTGGAACGAGTGCAATCCGGAACTCGTACATTTGCTCGGAAAAAGCGAGGAGGATTATTTGAATGAAGTAGCGGCGAATTGTCCGCTAGCGGAAATCAGCGAACCCCGGGCGTTGACCCTAACAGAAAAAGCAGCCGTGGATACCGAACAGAACCTCGCGACGGTTTTCGGCGGGGTCTATGTCCACAAGCAGTACAGCTCTGTCGGCGCGATCGCAGCGTTGGAACGGGCGGAAGAACGACGGGATTTCGAAAAAGTATTTGGTCACCAACCGCACGTCGCGACTCCGTTCGACGAAATGCTTAAGGCGGCGATCCAGGAGGCGGTTGTCGAGCTGAGGAAACGCCACAGTGAGTATCGCGAACCGCTTGTTATCCCAACCTCGAGCGCATCGTCCACTCTCACAAATTCGGGTGGGCGCATCGAAGTGGACGGGGACGAATGCACGGAGTACGCACCGGATGGTGGTTTTTTGCGTTCCTGGACTGGCGGGCTAAGCAACCGCCCGCAGTTCGAGGCTATGTCACTGCGATAAGCCGCTTTGAGTTTCCGGGCGGCAGTTACCCGGTCGACGTTCGGAAGTGGGAGCCGATAATTCCAGCCGGGACGGTCGGCTCCCCCACAAAATTCTTGAAAGAGGAACAACATGACGGGAAAAGAAATTGTTTTGCACCACGCGAAAGCGTCAGCGGACCATCACGCCGCGGTCGCCAGGACAGAGCAGAAAATCGCGAAGGCTCACGGCGACATTGCGGAAGGCCACACCAATCAAATTCTCGCTCAAGGCCACAGGGATCTCGGGGATCACCATCAAGCTCGAGCGCAGCATCATCAAGCTCGTGCGAAACACTTTTTGGAAATCCACGAGGGTCTCGCGGGAATTTCACCGCAAGTTTTCGATGAACACAGCTCGGCTGGCGATGAATTGATGGATGCGACGAGCGGTAGTTCGCTGCTGAAGCGTTTCACCGGGCGAGAAGCGGCATAAGAGTTTCCACGCTATGCATAGCGTGGATAAAGCGGGGCTTCAACCGGGGGCGCGGTCTTTCTTTTTCCTCCATCTTCGAAGACAGGCCGCGTCTGCCCGCTAAGAAAGAATCATGCTGACGTAAGAAATCGGAGGGATTTGCAGGCCCTGTGGTCTCTAACCAGAAGCCCAAGGGCTCGAATGCCGCGATTTCAGGACCTTCGTACTCCAGTTGTTGGTCCGTGTTTTACCAAGGCTTTACCCGGCAGTGATTTATTTCCATTACCGGAAATGAAACCGACCATTTGAGGTGAGTGAAACGTGGCGCGAGGAAGGCATCCGAACAGTCTCAAGAACTTGAAGCCCTGCCCGCCAGGTGTGACGGCGAATCCCAAGGGCATCAATCGGAAACGGCCGTATACGGATCGACTGTTTGAGCGCGCCGAGGAACGTCTGCCTGAACCGATGCGGAAGAGGATCAACGATACCTTTGAAAGACAATTCGGCAAGCTGGACATGCTGCCTGACGGAACGACCTGGGCTGACGCGGAAGTGTTGCGCATCCACTTGAACGTGGTTTTGAGCGGAGATATTTCTTCGGCTAATTTCATCACCGACCACATTGAAGGCCGGCCGCCATCCCGGCTCGACTTGATCGGCCACGAGCGACAGGAAATCACAATCCGGGTGGTGGAAGACCCGCCACTGGCGCCTCACGGTCGCGACCGCGTCGAAGCCATGCTCTTTCGCGACATCGTTACGCTCATCGAACGAGCGGCGGACGATGAGGACGAACATTTCTTGACGAAGGCGGCGGAACTCGGGCAGATGCTTAAAGCGCGAGCGATGCAGAAGGGGAGAACCATCGATGTCCCTAAGATTGCGTGAAAAACTTTTGGCGTTGCTTAGCCCAGGCGAAGAAAAACCTTCGCCGGTGAAAGCGCCCGCTCCCATCATTACCGTGCGTGAGGAAGCAGCGGAGGGGAAGCGAGACGAAGAGAAAACACCCGCGCCGACTGGCCCTGCGTGCCCGAAATGCGGCATTCCGTTGGTCGAGATCGCCGCGAACATAGCGAGATGCCAGCAGTGTGGTCATCAGGAGCGTTTTGAGAGGAAGCGCACCATCGTTCCGCCCATCGTGAAGCCACGCGCCGCGGCGCCGGCCGCGTGCCCCTCTTGCGGCAGCGCGCTCCTGCAGGCTGTCGGCGGCGGAACGAGATGCGGGCAATGCGGCCATCAAATCGTCGAGCGGCATGCGACCGGATTATCCCGGGCCGCCTTGGAAACCTACGACGGTCCGCCCGCCCATATGCAAATGAATACTCCGTCGTTCTATCGCGCGCTCGCCTCGATGCGCGCATTCGGCCGGCGATAAAAGAATCACGCCCTGCGGGGAACAGGGCGTGACGAATGCAGGACGGGTATTCAGATGGACGACGGAGGGATTCTATCATGTCCACGTCGCCGCAAAGTTCCGCTCAGCAGTATCTAATTCGCGCACGCGCAGAAGCTCACTGGAATCGCCGCAGAGCCGGCGTGAAGTCTGGCACCTCATTGCCGGTCAACAAATGCACTTCGCAGGACGAATTTGACCGGGCTTGGGAGGAAGCGCTCCGAGCCGAACCATTCACATCTCCAGAGACGGATGCGCCAATTCAGGCCGCTCTGTGGTACTGCGGGAATCCGCTGGGCGAGGCCAGGGAATTTCTCAAGTTGCTCCAGCGGGGCGTCTGCGATCTCGAGAAGTTGCGCAGCGATATCGGAATCAGCCTGTCGGAGATGGCTGACCTGAGCGCATGGATTGCGTGGAAGCCGAGTCTCGAATCGAGAATCAGGCGGATGATCGTCTACCGAGAGAAAGTGCTAGCCGCCTTCAACGCACTGGTGGAAAGCGACGCAGCTCTCACCACGCCGCAAACCGCGCGGCAGCCGATTAGTAACTCGTTGTAAACATACCTATACAGGTGATATACTTACGAAGCGGGACGCGCCGGTGTTCTAGCACCGACACGCCCCTAACCCACATAGGAGGGTAAGCTCCATGCAGGCTTCGCGCATTCTACCGAAGAGTCAGCCTGTTCCACCTGAGATACTGAAAAAACTCCGTGCCCTGGTCCGGGAATCCCCTTGGCGCAAGGCTACTTCGGCACCGTACCGAGACGCACCCCACAGCTACGTCATTTTTTTCTGGGCGAAAAGACCGTGGAAGTTTTTCGCACACAAGATCCGGAAATACGGCGTGTACTACACCTGGCGCAGCCACAGGTACAAATATCTCGTGCTGGACGGGGAGTGCTTTTGGGTTGATTGGCCGGCACTGAATAAGGCGCGATCGTCCACGCTCGACTAGTTGCAGGGAGAGCCGACGAGTCGAACTTGATTCTTACGGACTCAGCCATCGGCCAAAGAAATCGCGACCTGGGTGATCCTCAGGAGTCGCACTCTAACCTCTACGAGGTTCTCAGAATCCTTTGGAGGAAGGCCAAACACTTCTGTATGGGCTCGGTTCGATGGCAATGGATCGTGTTCGACCCTCAAGCTTCCAATTCCGCGAATGCCTAGCACGGACATTTGTAGAACAGCGTTGGCGTTCGGATCCTTTTTCGCTTGTTGCCTCGTTTGTTCCGCGGATGCGTATCGGTCCCAGTTGACCGACATGCCGCCTTGCTGTTCTCTGAATACACCTGGTTGAAGAGCACCATCCGAGAAGTGCATCCGGTGCGCTCGCATGAAAACGGAGTCACCGCTAGGTATTACCTCGATGTCCCAGGCTAGTTGGTCAACCACTGGGCAAGTACCAAGTTGAAGTCATCTAGGTCTATGCTGCCTTTGATGCTTTGAGTCCCGTAGTTGTCTCCGTAAAACACCGACAATTGATTGGCATCCGCCGGGATATTAACAAGCAACTCTCGCGAGGTCTGTTTCCAGTGAAGATCAATACTTGCGTCGGGACCTGGACCGATCTTTGGGATAGGCAACTGCATACCGTGCATTTCCCAAAGACGGCGACCATATGAAGTCACAAATGCTATAGCACGGTCCAAAGTAGTCCGGGAATATGGCGGGCTGCCTTCGCCATCCCAATCATCTTCCAACTCAAGAATTGCCTGTGCTCGCTCGATCTCAGCCTTCCAGCGTTCGTTCAGTTCCAATCGCTCCAGAACGCCGATGACCAACATCGCGTCAGCTTGACGAGACACCTCCCAAACCGGAGGATACTCTTGCGTCTCAGGCCATTCTGTAGTTGTGCAAGGGTCCGATTTCCACTCTTGGATCTCTGCCGTCGGCATATGATTCTCCTTACGCCTAAAAGACGTCTTTGGGATTCAAGATGGTCATGCCTGAATCTTTCATGAGGCTCTTCAATGTCTCTTCTTTTTTCAGCGCGCGGTCGATAAGTGCCTTTAATCTCCTGACATCATTGCTATCGAGCGCAAAATACTCATCGCTGGTCTTCCCGTGATTGTCACGATGGGTCATCCGTAGCATATGGACAATCAGTCCAGACTCTGGCTTCTCAGAAAGGTTTTGATGAAAAATGGACCGGATATCTGTCAGGATTCTAGCGCTCACAAAGATGTGCTCATGTTGAGTCAGAACGTAGCCAGCCTTCGCAGCGGTCCCAACTGTGCTCTCAAGCGACAGGGTTGCAAGTAGAAACTTCCGCAGTCTTGCCCATTGGGCATTGGCCGTCTCTTTGTCTTTCGAGAAAGTGTCTGCTCTCCTGAGAGCAACCAAGACGTCCTGGTCTACAAATGTTTCTAACGGCGTTTCCTGCGAATCTCTTGTGAGATACATACTTCCAAGGACGCCAATGATGCCGGTTACAAGATCCTTGGGAAGGTCCGACCGACTGGCTACTGCGGCACCAAGGTCGTAAACGTTGAACTGCGGTCCGGCACTGGAGATCAAGGTGACGAATACTTCGTCCTTGCTTTCGGGTAACTCCAAAAATCTCTTGATGTTGGTTACTTGCGATGCTGGAACTGTGAAGGCCATGCAAGTACTATGCTATCGGCTAGCTGGATATGGCGTCAAGCATTGTGCTCCTCTGGGATGTTGAATCTAAACGGAGTGACGAAAAGCGGCAACTGGACCAGGTGCCGGCTCCAAAGGTAAAACTAAGGTAAAGCTGGAAACGGCTCAACTTTTGCTCCACTCAAAAACATCGTTTTTGTTGGGATTCTGGCGCGCCCGGAGAGACTCGAACTCCCGACCCTCTGGTTCGAAGCCAGATGCTCTATCCAGCTGAGCTACGGGCGCTACAGGGCATTATATCTGTTAAAGGGCGGAAGAAACAGAGGTGCCGGCGGCGGCAAAAACCGTGGCCATCTCAGCTTGCGCGAAGGAAATGAAGCATCTCACGACATCGGGATCGAATTGTGTGCCACTGGACTCGATGAGCCGGCGTATCGCTTCCTCGTGAGGCAGACCGACGCGATAGGGACGCGAGGAAACCATGGCGTCAAAAGCATCAATCACGGTGACGATGCGAGAAACGATGGGAATCTCCGATTCCTTTAAGCCCGCCGGATAGCCCTTGCCGTCAAAATTTTCGTGGTGGTGGAGAATATCGAGCGCCGCGCGTTCAAATCCCGGAAGCATGCGCAGAACCGCCCATCCGTATTCCGGATGCTTCTTCATCAGCGCATACTCGTCCGGGTCGAGCTTACCCGGTTTTCTCAAGATGGCGTCAGGAATTCCCATTTTGCCGATATCGTGGAGTAGCGCCGCAACTTCCAGGTTTTGGAGTTCTGATTCTTCCAGGCCAAGTTCTTGTCCGACGCGCATCCCCCATTCCGCGAGGCGCGTGCTGTGCACGCCGGTGTTCAGATCTTTCAGGTCCAGAAGCTGGTTGAAGGCGCAGATCACCGAGCTGCGTAGCGCGGTGACCTGCTCTTCCATTTGCTTGACGCGTAAAAAGTCCGACGTCAACGGTGAACTGGAGGCTGCGCCGAGCAGCGCTGTGCGCTCGTGCGGCATGGCGGTTACCAGCAGAACAAGAAGCACGAGCCGCCGCC
>WNFC01003546.1_pt1 | contig 20268 bp, 18 predicted proteins | sample 5400541 | NCBI WGS metagenome assembly WNFC01 (sample SAMN13153342, study PRJNA577476) | soil metagenome | isolation source: 120 cm saprolite under Douglas fir tree site 2 hole 2 replicate 1 | place: USA:California | collected 2015-04-18
CGAGTGGCAGCCTCTCCGGCTGAAGCGGCGCAAGGCGTCGAAGTGGTCTGGATGGCCGTTTCCGATACCGCTGCAGTCGAAAGCGTGCTCTTCGGGGCAGACGGAGTTGAGCAATCGCTGACCGAAGGCATGATCGTCGTCGATTCCAGCACCATCTCTCCTTCTGCAACTCGCAAGTTCGCGGAACGAGTTGCGCGAAAAGGCGCTCAGTACGTGGACTCGCCGATGACTGGATCAAAAGTTGCTGCCGAGAGCGGAACGCTGCTCTTCATCGTCGGTGGAGAAGAACAAACGATCGAGCGACTGAAGCCGCTGTATGCCGCCATGGGCAAGAAAATTTTCCGCATGGGCGAGGTTGGGAAAGGCCAATCCGCCAAGCTGGTGATGAACCTGCAAATCGCGCTTATCTATGAAGGATTCGCCGAGGCCCTCACGCTCGCCGCCAAGCTGGGCGTTGACGCAGAAAAGCTAATCCCACTAGTGAATGCTTCCATGGTGAAGTCAGGCGTGGTCGAATACAAAGCGCCGTTTGTCCTGGGCCGCGATTTTTCGGCCAACTTCCCGCTTCGCCTGATGCGCAAGGACATCCGCCTCGCCCTTGAAGCCGCCAAAGAAGCTCGCGTGAAACTCCCCGGCCTGGAAACCGTAGAAGAGATCTACGAAATGGCCATCGAAGACGGCCACGCTGACCTCGACTACGCCGCCACTCTGCTGCTGCTGGAGAAGTGGGCCGGGGTGGAAGTGAAGGGACAGGCGGCGTAAGGAGCCTCTTCCGAGCGAAGTTTGGATTCGTCTCTGGGCATGGCTTTCAGCCGAGCTGTTCTGGTCTTGTCAATTGGCGTGCGGCACGACGGAAATTTGTGCCCTGATACAGAGCAATTCCGCGATCCCACCCTCTATCCATCGGCGAGCACAATCCCGACAGCCCTCAACTTTCTGTAAGATGAGTGCGCCCAGAATGGTGCGTAACTAGGAGAGGACGCCAAACATGCCCAGCTACATCGGCGCCATCGATCAGGGGACTACCAGCACCCGCTTCATCGTGTTCGACCGTGCTGGCAGGATCGTCAGCACCGCTCAGGAAGAGCACGAGCAGATTTATCCCAAGCCGGGCTGGGTCGAGCACGATGCAGAAGAAATCTGGCGGCGCACGAAAAGTGTCATCCACAAAGCAATGGATGCTCGTCAGCTCGATCCAGGCGATCTGGCTGCTATCGGTATTACCAATCAGCGTGAGACTACGGTTGTTTGGCACAAGAAGACTGGGAAACCTGTTTACAGCGCGATTGTCTGGCAGGACACTCGCGTTGCTTCGAGCGTCGCTGAGTTCGCGGCGCACGGCGGGCAGGACCGCTATCGCGCCAAAACCGGACTTCCGCTGGCAACTTACTTCAGCGGCTTGAAGATTCGTTGGATTCTCAATGAAGTTGCAGGCGCTCGCTTGCACGCGGAAGCTGGCGACTTGCTAGCCGGCACGATTGATAGCTTTCTGATTTGGAATCTCACCGGCGGTTCGAGTGGCGGCGTCCACGTCACCGACGTCACCAATGCCAGCCGCACCCAATTGATGAATCTTGCCACGCTTGAATGGGATCCGGAAATCCTGAGGGATTTCGACATTCCGATCCAGATGTTGCCGACGATCGTCTCCAGCAGTGAAGTCTACGGACACGCAAGACTCCCGGCGATTCGGGAAGTTGCCATCGCTGGCGATCTCGGCGATCAGCAGGCGGCGCTAGTCGGTCAGGCCTGCTTTAAGCTCGGACAAGCGAAGAATACTTATGGCACGGGCTGCTTCATGTTGATGAATACCGGCGAAAAGGCCGTCCAGTCGAACTTCGGCCTGCTAACTACGCTGGCATACAAATTCGGCACACAACCAGCGCACTACGCCCTCGAAGGCAGCATTGCAATCACCGGCGCTTTGGTGCAGTGGCTGCGCGACAATCTCGGACTGATAGAGACCAGCTCCGACGTCGAAACGCTTGCCCGCATCGTGAACGACAACGGCGGAGTTTATTTCGTTCCTGCATTTTCCGGCCTGTATGCGCCCTATTGGAAAGACAGCGCCCGTGGCGTGATCGCCGGTTTAACCCGCTACGTCAATAAAGGACATATTGCCCGCGCCGCTCTGGAAGCCACTGCCTTTCAGGTCCGCGAGGTGGTTGAAGCCATGGCCAAGGATTCCGGCATCGCCATCGATTTCCTGCGAGCGGATGGTGGAATGGTGATGAATGATCTGCTGATGCAGTTTCAGTCCGACATATTGAACAAGCCGGTGGTGCGTCCGATGGTGAAGGAGACTACTGCACTCGGAGCGTCCTATGCCGCCGGATTGGCTGTCGGCTTCTTCAAAGATACCGACGAACTTGCCGCCAACTGGGCTGTCGACCAGCGTTGGGAGCCAAAAATGGAGAGCAAATCTCGCGAGCAGCTCTATCACTTCTGGAAGAAGGCAGTCACCCGCTCGTTTGATTGGGTTGAATAGGGTAGTGCTAGCCTACATCATTCGTAAGAGGAGCAAGCTTGAGGCCGGAGCCGGGCGTTCAAAAGCTTGTGGAAGGATGAAGAAGTTGATTGGCTTTGAAAGGGCACGGCCTTTGGCCGTGCCGTACGTCTCTTTAACTCCGGTAACGGCGCGGCTGAAAGCCGCGCCCTTTCAAAGCAGGACTCTTTGTGCTGCATCCTGAAAAAGGGGAGGTTCCAAAATGCACGGGCCATTTCTCGGTGAGTTCATGGGCACCTTAGTTCTGATTCTGCTCGGCGACGGGGTTGTCGCCAATGTCCTCCTGAAGAAATCGAAAGGTGAGAACTCCGGCTGGATCGTGATCGCAACCGCATGGGGAATGGCCGTGGTTGCGGGTATCTGCACGGCTGTAACATGCGGCAGTCCGGGCGCTCACATCAATCCTGCAATCACCCTGGCGGTGGCCGTGTTGTCGAAAAACTGGTCGAGCGTCGGCTTGTTCTGGGCAGCGCAGTTCCTGGGAGCCTTCGTAGGCGCCACGCTGGTTTGGGTGGTGTACCTGCCGCACTGGAAAGAGACTCCGGACAAAGCAGCAAAACTGGCCGTGTTCTGCACCGCGCCTGCGATCCGCAATATTCCTGCAAACTTATTGTGCGAAATTATCGTCACCGCGTGCCTGGTTGTTGTCGGTTTCAGCTTCGGAAGTAAGTCTCTTGCTCCAGCCGGACTCGCGCCCGGATTCAGTCCCTGGTTTTGGGGAGTTCTGGTGTGGGTAATCGGATTGGGTCTCGGCGGGCCGACAGGATACGCGATCAACCCTGCGCGTGACTTTGGTCCGCGTGTGGCTCACGCCGTCCTGCCAATCAGCGATAAAGGTGGTTCGGACTGGGGTTATGCCCTGGTGCCCATCGTCGGCCCGTTGATCGGTGGTGGCATTGCTGCTGTGATCGTGAAGATTACGGGAATCAGTTGAACTCGTTCGCGCGTCTCTGAGCGTCATTAGTATTAGTGACAAGACACGAGCTATGAATCGAGCCGAGATGTGGGGCCGCGTCCAGGCGCATCAGAACGCCTGGGACATGATTGTGGTCGGCGGCGGCGCTACTGGCGTAGGCGTCGCAATCGATGCCGCGACCCGCGGATACGAAGTGCTGCTCCTTGAGCAGAGCGACTTCGGCAAAGGCACTTCCAGCCGGAGCACCAAGCTGGCACATGGCGGCGTGCGTTACCTGGAGCAGGGCAATATTGGGCTGGTGATGGAAGCCCTCAAAGAGCGTGGACTTCTGCTGCAAAACGCGCCACACCTGGTGAGTGACCTCGCTTTTATCGTGCCCAACTACGACTGGTGGGAAGCGCCATTCTATGGTCTTGGCCTGAAACTGTATCAGCTTCTCGCTGGCAAATATGGCTTTGGTAAGTCGCGTCTGCTCTCGCGCGAAGAAACGCTCGAACATCTTCCGACACTCAAGACCGAAGGGCTACGTGGCGGCGCAGTTTACTACGACGGCCAATTCGATGATGCGCGGCTGCTCATCCACATGGTGTTCACGGCTTTTGAGCAGGGCGCCACGCTGCTGAATTATGCCGAGGTCACAGGACTTACCAAAGACGGCCAGGGATTTGTCGACGGCGTCGTCGCGCACGACGCTGAAACCGGTGAGGAATTTCGCGCCCGCGCCAAAGTGGTGATCAACGCCACCGGCGCTTTCAGCGACCGTCTGCGGCGCGCAGCAGAGCCCTCGGTTGCGCCTATGATCGTCCCCAGCCAGGGCATTCATCTGGTATTTGGGCCGGAATTCTTGCCGGGCGGAAGCGCCATCATGGTCCCGCACACCAGCGACGGGCGTGTGCTATTCGCGATCCCCTGGCATGGTCACACGCTGGTCGGCACCACGGACACACCCATCGCCGATGCCATGTTGGAGCCGGTTGCCATGGAGCAAGAGATTGAGTTTATCCTCTCGACCGCCGGGCAGTACCTGGTGAAGGCTCCTACGCGTGACGACGTTCTGAGCGTCTTCGCCGGCATTCGCCCACTGGTGCGCGCAGCCGTTGTCGCCAACACGGCGGCACTGTCGCGCGATCACGTCATCCATATTGACAGTTCCGGGTTGATGACCATCGGCGGAGGAAAGTGGACCACGTACCGGCACATGGCAGAAGACTGCGTTGACCAGGCAGCCACGCTGGCTCAGTTGCCGGAAAGGCCCTGCGTAACTCACCACTTGAGTATCCACGGCTAACATAGCTCAGCCGGACAATTCGGGCATCTGGCAGTTTACGGTTCGGACGCTATCGAAATCCGTAAGCTGATAGAGGACGATGCTCGCTTGGGTGAGCCGCTGCATCCGGCGCTGCCCTACGTGAAGGCTGAAGTGATCTGGGCTGCGCGCCATGAGATGTCCCGCACGGTTGAAGATGCGCTGGCCCGGCGCACTCGGGCGCTGTTCTTGAATGCGAAAGCGGCACTGGAAATGGCGCCGGTCGTGGCCGATTTGATGGCTTCTGAATTAGGTTGGAACGAGATCGTCAAAGCGAAACAGTTGGCTGCATTTCGTGATGTGGCGGCGAATTATGTGCTGCGGCACTAAGTTACCCGGGTGCCCCAGGTCTCGCCGTTGTTGCGAGACCTGGGAACGACCCTCTCCTTCTGATCGACAAGTCTGGAAGGGGAGCTCCCGTCACTCCCATGTCTCGCAACAACGGCGAGACTTGGGGCACCCTCACATCATGGGCACACCACATGCACCCCATAGGATGGGAGTGGAATAGGATCTGATCACGATGCGAGTGGACGGACCGTCATCACCAATATGTCGGTATCGTTGACGGGCACCGGACCCGCCTCGCCAAAACGATACCAACGAAAACTGCTCCAACGCCACTGCTCGGGTGAGACCACTAACCCGCGCTTGACCGGATTGCGATGAATGTAGCGAAGCTTTTCGACTCGCTTGCGCTCCGTCCAAACGTTAAAGTCGTAAAACCGTGCCTGCCAGAATCGGTCCGGAACCACTGGGGTGCCCGAGGTCTCGCTGCCTTTGGGAGACCCTTCGGCCCGCTCAGGGCAAGCTCTGGGAACGGCAGCTTTCCCGGGGCCAGCATTGATTTCCAAACTCCGGACCAGACCCAGCTTTAGAGCTCGGATGGCAGTCGAGAGTGTCGCCCGCTGCGGTTCACTCACCAGCAAATGAACGTGCTCCGGCATGACGACATAGCCCAAGACCACGAGCCGATAGCGGTGGCGCACCCGTTCTAGAATCTGTAGGAACAAATCACAGCGAGTCGCGCTACTGAAAAGCGGCTGGCGCCGGTAGCAACTGAATGTGAGGAAATGTAAGTCCCTTGCGCCATAGAAGCGGTGCAGAGCGTGAGGCATGAGCAGAGAATAAAAGGACGGAAAGTGAGTGTCTGTGACGCGTGAACATGGATAGAGAGGTGGGCCTCCTGCCATGTCTCCCTGCCCAGGTCTCGCAAAATCGGCGAGACCTGGGGCACCCGGCACCACTATCCACTACCGTGGTTTCATTGACACTAATCCTCGCAAACTGCTAGATTTATTAGTTCCTGAGCATCCGAAGAAGATCCATTCGACCGGTCATCACCTAGCAGACAACATGGATGAGACGCTTCGACAAATAGGCGAATTACTGCTCGGTTCCATTCCGACCATAATCTTTTTTATTCTGCTGTATGGGCTGTACACGGCGCTCGTCCATAAGCCGCTGGCGCGAGTTCTGGGTGAGCGGTATGCCCGGACGCAAGGCGCAATTGAGAAGGCGAGGGCCGACGTCCGGTCCGCTGAGGCGCGAACTGCCGAATATGAGCAGCGGCTGAGAGATGCACGCATCGCGATATTCAAAGCCCAGGAAGCGCGCCGGGCGCAGGCGGCACAGGCCCGCGCAGAGGCCGTTGCCGAGGCGCGAACCAAGGCTCAGGCGCAAGTGGAGCGAGCGCGGGCCGCAATCGAACGAGACAAGTTGGCGGCGAAGAATACGCTCGAAAGGGAAGCAGGGCGGCTGGCAACGGAGATCATCCGCGTGGTGCTTGAGCCGGCGCTGGCGCAGGCGGGTGGGCAATGAGGGATTTCCAAAAAATCAGAGGCTTGTCGCTGCTGGTCGCGTCGGCCATCCTTCTTTCTGGATTCGTCTTTGCGCAGGCTTTTCCAACATCTGAGCAGTCCGCAAATCGAGCCGCCCAGAATAGTCCCGCAAACCCTCACGAATCTCGCGAAGCCTCAGGAGAAGATGAGACCACGCAGTTCAAGCACTCTGCGTCGGTAAGAATGCTCGCAAAGATGACGGGATTGAGTCTCGACGGCGCATACTGGCTGGGCGCGATCCTGAATTTCGCCATTGTTGTGGGCGTGGTCGCATGGTTCTCCAAAAAGAATTTGCCGGCAATGTTCCGCAATCGCACCGCGTCGATTCAGAAGTCTCTAGAGGAAGCACGCAAAGCCAGTGAAGACGCGAATCGCCGGCTATCAGACATCGAATCCCGGCTGGGACGCTTGGGCGAAGAAATCAGTGAGATGCGGGCCGCGGCGGAACGTGAAGCTGTTGTGGAAGAGGAGAGAATTAAAGCTGCTGCCGTCGAAGATGCCCGCAGGATCGTGGCGTCGGCGGAACAAGAGATTGCTGCGGTAGCGAAAAACGCACGTCGGGAATTGACCGCGTATGCGGCCGATCTCGCAGTCGCGTTAGCTACCAAGCAGATCCGAGTAGACGAATCGATTGATCAAGCGCTGGTGCGCAGGTTTGCGCAACAGCTTTCGAGTGACGGCGCGCCGGGGAAGAAAGCCTGATTCATGGCAACCGTCACCAATACTTATGCGCGGGCCTTCGCGGACGTAGTCATGTCGAAGCGCCTCGATCCGGCTCAGGCGTTGGCGGAGGCGCAGCAGGTCGCGGCATTGGCGCGCGAGAACAAGGGGCTCCGCGAAGTCTGGGAAACGCCCTCGATTGCTTCCGAGCAAAAACGTGCCGTCCTCGATGCCATTGCGCGGCGCGTCGGAATTTCACAGACGGTACGGAACTTTGTGGCCGTGCTCATTGACCATCGCCGCACCAGATTTCTCGGCGAGATCGTGGCGCAGTTCGCGCAAGAATTGAACCAGCGTCTGGGATTCGCCGAAGCCGAAATTACCAGCGCGCGCGAGTTGAGCAAGGACGAGCGGAACGGACTTGAAGGCGACTTGGCACGAGTGACAGGCAAGAAAATCCGCGCGCGATATTCGCAGGACCGGGCGATCCTGGGCGGTGCGATTGCCCGCGTCGGCAGCACGGTGTATGACGGCTCGGTGAAAGGGCAGTTGGAAAGGATTCGGCAGCAGTTGATGGGTTAGCTGTCAGCTGTCAGAAAAGCAGGTTCCTCACCCGCCTTCGGCGGTTCGGAATGACAAATGTACGTAGGTTCGGGAGAAGCCAGGAGCCGAATGCTTAAAACCTGAACCTATCGGGTTTGGCTGAAAGCTGATGGCTGAAGGCTGAGAGCGACTTATGGCCCAAATCAAAGCAGACGAAATTACGCAATTAATCCGGCAGCAGATTGAGAATTACGAATCGAAGATTGCTGTCGATGAAGTCGGGACCGTCCTCACGATAGGCGACGGCATAGCCCGCGTGCATGGTTTGGACAAGGCGATGGCGGGAGAGCTTCTTTCCTTCCCGCACGGTCTTGCCGGGATTGCCATGAACCTGGAAGAAGACCAGGTCGGCGTAGTGCTGCTTGGCGAGTACACAGAAATCAAAGAGGGCGACGAGGTCAAGCGCACCGGGCGCATCATGAGCGTGCCCGTGGGTGAGGCGATGATCGGGCGCGTAGTGAATTCGCTTGGCCAACCAATCGACGACAAGGGACCAGTCGCAACGTCCCAGTTCATCGCGCTGGAGCGTCTTGCTCCCGGCGTAATCGAACGCCAACCCGTGCGCGAGCCGATGGCCACCGGACTGAAAGCGATCGACAGTATGATCCCGATTGGCCGCGGGCAGCGCGAGCTCATCATCGGCGACCGTCAGACCGGCAAGACCGCGATTGCGATTGACACCATCATCAACAACAAGGGCAACGACCTTATCTGTATCTACTGCGCCATCGGGCAGAAGCGCTCGTCCATTGCCCAGGTAGTGAAGCTGCTAAGCGATTACGGCGCCATGGAGTATACGATTGTGGTCGCGGCGTCGGCATCCGAGCCCGCGCCCATGCAGTACATCGCTCCTTACGCGGCCTGCGCAATGGGCGAGTATTTCCGCGACAACAAACGTCACGCACTGGTCATATACGACGATCTTTCGAAGCACGCGGCTTCGTATCGCGAAATTTCGCTGCTGCTGCGCCGTCCTCCGGGGCGTGAAGCTTATCCCGGAGACGTTTTCTATCTTCACTCGCGTTTGCTGGAGCGCGCAGCGAAATTGAGCAACGAAAAGGGCGGTGGATCGCTCACGGCGCTGCCAGTCATCGAAACCCAAGCAGGCGACGTATCGGCGTACATTCCGACCAATGTCATCTCTATTACTGACGGGCAGATTTATCTCGAGACCGACCTGTTCAACCAGGGCGTTCGTCCCGCCGTGAACGTGGGATTGTCGGTGAGCCGCGTGGGTGGCAGCGCGCAGATCAAGGCCATGCGCCAGGTGGCCGGCAGCCTGAAGCTGGAGCTGGCACAGTATCGTGAGCTGGCGGCCTTCGCGCAGTTTGGCAGCGATCTAGATAAAGCCACGCAGGCACAGCTTAATCGCGGACAACGTTTGGTGGAAGTGTTGAAGCAAAAACAATTTTCACCTCTGCCGTTTTCAAAACAAATCTTGATGATCTTTGCGGGAACCGGCGGCGTTCTGGACGATATGGCTGTCGAACAGGTGCGCGACTTCGAAGCCGAGCTGTATCGCTATGTTGATGCGACCCACCCGGCGTTGCTGAACACGATCATGGAGAAGAAGGTCCTGGATGACGCCCTCAAGGCTGAGATGACGAAGATAATCAAGGATTGCAAGGGAGCCTTCATGGCGGAGCAACAAGCAGTGGCGGCAAGGTAGTGTCTGTAGAGATGTAGCTTGCTACGTCTGCTGGGTTCCGTGGTAGTGGGAGACGTAACAAGTTACGTCTCGACAAAACAATGGCCAACATTCTCGATATTCGGCGGCGCATTCGCAGCGTGATCAACACACGCCAGATCACGCGCGCCATGAAGATGGTTTCTGCGGCCAGGCTTCGCCGTGCTCAAGAGAGGGCCCTTGCATCACGTCCTTATGCGCAGATGCTCACTAATGTCTTGAAGTCTCTAGTCTCGCGCGCGGACATCTACGACTCGGCCACCGGCGAGTTGCTGCACCCACTTCTGGTGAAGCGGCCTGAGCGCAATGTGCTCTTGATCATCGTCACCGGAGACAAGGGCCTTGCCGGGGCGTTCAACTCGAACATCCTGAAAGCTGCCACCCGTTTTTTGGATTCCAAGTCGGGTAAGAATATTGAGATCGAGGCCATTGGCCGCAAGGGCCGCGACTTTCTGCGCAGACGGTTCAGCGCGGCAGAACCCAGGAAAGCCGATTCGACCGAGGGTCCTCGCACTACGCTAGTGGACGAGCAAGTTGGAGTCCTTAGCAAAATCGATTACAGCGTGGCTTCCGACCTCGCCGAGCGTTTGATCGAACGCTACTCGCATGCCGCGATTGATTCGGTTTACCTGGTCTATAACGAGTTCAAGTCGGTGATCGCGCAACGCCTTGTGGTCGAGCAGTTGTTGCCGATCGAGCACATTGGCGCACCGGAGATTGCGCAGGCAAAAGAGATGGATTTGGAAGAAAAGCAGCGGGCGCTTGAGGCCGCAAAAGGCGCGGGAGTCTCGATCCGTCCCGCAGATACGCGAGAAGTGGATGCCCACGCGGCTGGGTTTGCGACGGCCCCGGTGGATTACATCTATGAGCAGCCTCCGCAGGAGCTGTTCCGCGCGCTTCTGCCCAAGTACGTCGGTATACAGATTTTTCACGCACTGTTGGAGTCGGTTGCCGCCGAACATGCCGCGCGCATGACGGCGATGGAGTCGGCGACAAATAATGCAAGCGAGATGATCGATTCGCTGACCCTGGCCATGAACCGGGCCCGTCAGGCGAAGATCACAAGAGAGATTATTGAAATTGTGAGTGGAGCCGCAGCGTCGTAGAGACGTTGCTTGCAACGTCTCCCGTACGCGGCTCTATAAATACAGAAGGTGAGAACCGAGACGTAGCCAGCTACGTCTCTATAAGAAGAATTTATGCCAGAAAATGTCGGAAAAGTCATTCAAATCACCGGTCCCGCTGTGGACGTGCAATTCACTGCGGCGGCCATGCCGCCTATTTACGAGGCGCTTCGCGTCGTCAGCGACGGCTTCAAGGTGCCGAACCCTATCAGCGTAATTCTGGAAGTCCAGCAACATCTGGGCGAAGGACGGGTGCGCTGCATCGCTATGGAGGCGACCGACGGCATGGTCCGCGGCATGAAAGCCATCGACCTTGGCGGTCCGATCTCTGTCCCGGTCGGCCACGGTACGCTGGGCCGGGTGATGAACGTGATCGGCGAGCCTGTCGATAACCTGGGTCCGATTAGCTTCAAAGAGAGACACCCCATCCATCGTCCTGCGCCTTCGTTTGAAGATCAGGCCACGACGGCGGAAATGTTCGAGACCGGCGTAAAAGTCATTGATCTTATCCAGCCTTTTTTGAAAGGCGGCAAGATCGGATTGTTTGGTGGCGCCGGAGTCGGCAAGACCGTTGTCATCATGGAACTCATCAACAACGTCGCCAAGCAGCATGGCGGTTTCTCCGTTTTCGCGGGCGTTGGCGAGCGCACCCGCGAGGGCAACGATCTGTGGCTGGAAATGACCGAGTCCGGCGTGATCAAGCCAGGCGACCCGGACCACTCCAAGGCCGCGCTGATCTATGGCCAAATGACGGAGCCGCCCGGAGCGCGCCTGCGCGTGGCTTTGACAGGCCTGACCGTTGCTGAATATTTCCGCGACGTCGAAGGGGCAGACACGCTGCTCTTCATCGACAATATCTTCCGCTTCACGCAGGCCGGATCGGAAGTATCCGCGCTGTTGGGCCGCATGCCCAGCGCGGTCGGATATCAGCCCAACCTTGCCACTGAAATGGGAGAGCTGCAGGAACGGATTACATCAACGAAAAAAGGATCGGTGACTTCGGTGCAGGCAATCTACGTGCCCGCCGACGATCTTACCGATCCAGCGCCCGCAACCACGTTCGCTCACTTGGACGCGACCACCGTGCTTTCCCGTGCTTTGACTGAGATTGGAATCTATCCCGCAGTCGATCCTCTGGCTTCGACTTCTCGTATCCTCGATCCACGAATTGTCGGTCAGGAACACTACGACGTCGCGCAATCGGTTAAGAAGACCTTGCAGACTTACAAAGATCTGCAGGACATCATCGCGATTCTTGGAATCGACGAATTGAGCGAAGACCAGAAGCTCACGGTCACGCGCGCTCGTAAGATCCAGCGCTTCTTGTCGCAGCCGTTCCACGTCGCCGAACAGTTCACCGGCGCCCAAGGACGCTACGTGAAGGTTGCCGACACGGTGAAAAGCTTCAAGGAAATCGTCGATGGCGAGCACGACGAGATACCCGAGCAGGCGTTTTACATGAAAGGCACGATAGAGGAAGTGCTCGAAGCAGCGGAGAAGATGAAGGTGGCAGCGTAGAAAAGCGGCTTTAGGCTTCAGGCTCTGGGCTTCGGGCGTGCCGAGAACTCATCGCCCGGTTCCTAAAGCCTAAAGCCTAGAGCCGAATTACCGCAATGACTGATTCTTTCCAACTCGAAATTGTGACGCCAGAGAAGATGGTCGTTCGCGACGTTGCCGAGGAAATTCAAATTCCCGGACGGAATGGCTACCTTGGTGTCCTGCCAGGTCATGCTCCGCTGATCACAGAGTTGGGCGCGGGCGAAATTACCTATCGCGCCAGCGGCCAATCCCATCGGTTCGCCGTGGCCTGGGGATTTGCGGAAGTACTCCCGGACCGCGTGACGGTGCTCGCTGAGACGGTGGAGCGCGCCGATGAGATCGATGTCTCCCGGGCGCAGCGATCCCTGGAGCGGGCAGAGGAATCGCTGAAATCAGCGCAAACCGAAGAGGACTTTGCGCACGCGACAGCGAAGATAAGAGCTGCACAGGCGCGCATCGAAGTCGCACAAAAGAAGTAAGGTAGAAATCAGCCCGGTCATTGATTAAAGATTAAACTTTTTGATCGCCATCCCTTGCGCGATGCTCTCAGCGACAGCATTCTTGGTGTTGCTGCATCGTGTCCCAGTGGCGAATAACCAAACCTGATTGCCCCCATAAATAGTTTCGATTTCAATAGTATTGGAGTGGCAGGTAGAGTGGAGATGAGCCCTGCCTCGGTGCGGGTGCTTTCCATTCAGGCCGGATACTGCCTCAAGAGATGAGTACAACAGCAGCCAGGTTGCGCACTGAACTCCGCGAACTTTACTTGAGCGAATCCACACGCATTCAGCAGGAATTTGCCGCTGGGGGCGACGGTTTGGCCGCCATTGCCCAGCGAACCGAGTTGGTGGAAAAGATCTTGCTCCGCCTGTGGAGCGAAATCATTTGCCCCGGGGGCGGAGATCCCAAAAACTTTGCGCTGGTGGCGCTCGGCGGCTTCGGCAGGCGCGTTTTGTTTCCTCATTCGGATGTTGACATCCTCTTTTTGCATGCCGACCGAAGCACTGAAGATGGCTTGCGAGATCCAATCAGGACTTTTTGCCAGGAACTTTGGGACTTGCGCATGAAGCTGGGGCCGACCACACGCACGCTGTCGGAGTGCGAGCAATTCGATCCCCAGAACGTGGAGTTCACTATTTCGCTGCTCGATTGCCGGCCTGTGGCTGGAGACCCTGAGTTGTTTCTCCGCTTGCACGACAAGCTCCTGCCGAAATTCTTTCTGCGGGAAGGGAACTACATCATTCAGCAGCTTGCGGAAGTGACCCGTTCCCGCCACGCGAAGTACGGAAACACGGTGTTTCACCTGGAACCGCATGTCAAAGAGGCTCCCGGAGGCCTGCGTGACTACAACGTAGCCTGCTGGATGGCGCTGCTTGCGGCTATTGACAAGGAGCGGAGATGGCCGGCACCGGAATCGCTGCTGCCAGATTCCGCGCAACACAAATTTGCGCCGGCACTGGAGTTCCTCAGTTCGGTTCGCGCGTTCCTCCATTACCGCCAGGGCCGCGATGACAACATGCTCGCATGGGAGTCGCAGGACGAAGCCGCCGCGCGCGGCATTGGCATAAATGGCGCAGAGAAGCTGGATGCGGCCGCTTGGATGAGAATTTATTTTCGCCATGCTCGCGCCGTGCATTACGAGTGTTTACGCTTGCTGGAGTCTGTCCCGGCCGCGCGATCGTCACTCTATCGCCATTTTCAGAACTGGCGCTCGCGGCTTTCCAATGTCGACTTCTCGGTTGTCGATGGCCTGATTTACTTGCAACAGCCTTCCGCGATTCGTGATCCTGAGCTTCTTTTCCGGATATTCAGCTTTGCTGCGCATCACGGTTTAAAGCTCGCGATGTCCACCGAAAGCCGCATCGAGCACGTTTTGCCGGCGTTGGCGGAGGCGCCTCCTTCAGGGCCCCAGAGCTGGCGTTACCTGCAGTCGGTGCTGGTTGAGCCGCATGCCGCCGATGCTCTGCGGGCCATGCATTCTCTCGGACTGCTCACGATTCTTTTGCCCGAGCTCAAGCTGATTGATTCACTTGTAGTACGCGATTTCTATCACCGCTTTACGGTTGACGAACATTCCTTCCTCGCCATTGAGTGCCTGCACCGTGCCCGCCAGGCAAATTCCGAGTGGGACCAGAGGTACGGCCGCCTGCTGGAGGAGTTGGAGAGGCCTGAGCTTCTCTATCTCGCTCTCCTGCTGCATGACGTTGGCAAGGGCGTGCCCGGCGAAAACCATGTGGTGACCAGCCTGGAGATCGCAAGCAAGTGCATGGAGCGGCTGGGACTCGAGGCCGCCGATCGCGAGACGATTTCTTTCTTAATCGGCAGCCACTTGGAAATCTCAGCGACCCTGCGACGCGACATTTATGATCCCGCGACCGTTCAGTCGTTTTCAGAGAAGGTGGGCACGCCGGAGCGTTTGAAGATGCTCTCCCTGCTTACCTACGCTGACATTAAAGCGGTCAATCCGGAAGCGCTCACTCCCTGGAAGGCGGAGAATGTTTGGCAACTCTACATTGCGGCATCGAACAGCCTGAGCCGGACCGCCGACCGGCGCTTGCATGCCGAGACAGAGAAGGACGAAAGCATCGCGCGTCTGCAGGCGCTGGCTCCGAAGTCGGCCAAGAAGATCAAGTCGTTTTTGGAAGGGCTGCCCAGACGTTATCTCCGGACTTATCGCGCCGAAGAAGTGCTGCAACACTTGGAGATGGCTGGACAATTGTCTGAGGAGCCGGTCCAGCTTCATCTGGCGCGCGGCCGTCATTGGTATGAGCTGACCGTCGTGACCCAAGACCGCCCCTTCCTCTTCGCGAAAATCGCCGGGTCGCTGGCCGCTTGGGGAATGAATATTGTGAAGGCGGACGCCTTCTCGGATGCGGCCAGAGTGGTGGTGGACACTTTCTACTTTACTGACCGCTTTCGCACGCTGGAGTTAAACCTCCCCGAGTGGGACCGCTTTCAGCGCAGCATTGCGGATGTCGTCAATGGCGAGGCCGACCTCGACCGCATGTTACGCGACCGCGTGCGCTCGGAATCGAAAAGTGTAGCCAGAGTGAAGATAGAGACCCGGATTGAATTTGATGATGAGTGTTCCGCCGGCAGCACACTGATACAGGTCATTGCTCAGGACCGCCGCGGCCTGCTCCACAGAATCAGCTCCCGGTTTTCACATCAGGACTGCAATATCGAGATCGCTCTGATTGACACCGAAGGGCAGATGGCGATTGACGTTTTTTATCTCACCTCGGGCGGCGCCAAGCTCGCGCCCGCTAAGCAGGAAGAGCTGAAGGCGGATCTTCTGGAGGAACTGCAGGCAGCGTAAAGAGTGGGGACGGGAGCCGGGTGTTCCTCTAAATGGCTCCTCGCAGAGTCACTCGAAATAGTTGGTGTCATCGTCTGTGGGTGTTGAAAAAGGAGCAGCGGAAAGAGATCTTGCCTCGACTGCGAGTGGTGCAGTGGCACGAGTTCTTCTTCACAACGGGATTGCCACTACGTCGTCACGGGCACCATTGGTCTTTGCCCCGGGCTGAGGAAGCGGACCAGTCGCTATCCGGTTTAACGCTGGCATACCGTGGCCTCCCTTATACGCCAAAATATGGGCCTCTACTCGATTTTTTCGAAATCGGATTAGGAGAGACCACGCAAAAGCTCGTTGTGAGCTACTCGCCCTCCTGCAGCATCTGTCCCAGGGTAGGTTTGTGTTTCTCGGAGGACTTCCTTTTCCTCTTCAGGTCGGGGACAACCTGTTCGGTCCCAGGTGCGCCAATCCGTTCTCGTGCCAGCTCTTTTAACGCCTGCACGACGGAAAATTTCTTCTGCTTCTTCTTTTTGGCCATCGCTCGAAGTGTAACCTGATCCGCTATGCCGGCTTATGCCATAATTGCTTCAGCCATACGAAGAGAGCTGAAGCGATGGACGAGCGAGAGTTTTTTGACGAACGAGCGGAGAAGAAGCCTGCTACGTTGAATTGTCCGCACTGCCACCAGTCGGCCGACTACGAGGTCACCTGGTTGGTACGTACCAAGAAGCGCCAGCTCTCGGGACGCGCCGATGAGCGCGACCGCGCCCGCTTCGCTAAAGCCCGTTCTTACATGATGCGCAAGGATGATGTCATGGGATGCAAGAACGTGCGCTGCCGGAAGCGCTTTGAAATCTCAGGTCTGCAGTCGGTCGTATTTACGGATTAGCGTTTAACTAGTCAAACAGTGAGTGTTGGAAGAATTGCTCACAACAAAAGTGTACTTTCACTGCTTCCGTGATCGCGCCATGGCTTCTCTTGCTTCCCGGTCGGCGGTTCGGCGGCGCTCGGTTTCCCGTTTGTCCCAGAGCTGCTTGCCTTTAGCCAGGGCAAGTTCAACTTTTACTCTGCCGTTCTTGAAGTACATGCGGGTAGGAATCAGCGTCAGGCCCTTCTGCTGGGTCTTGCCGATCAGCTTGCGGATCTCCTCTTTGTGCATGAGTAATTTTCGGGTCCGCAGAGGGGCATGGTTGAAGATGTTGCCATGCTCATACGCTCCGATATGGCAGTTCAGCAGCCATATTTCGCCATCTTTGATCAAACCGTAGGCGTCTTTTAAGTTGACTGTCCCGGCACGGACCGCCTTGACCTCGGTACCAGTTAAGGCAACCCCTGTCTCAAATTTTTCCAGCAAGAAGTAGTTATGTGAGGCGATCCTATTGACAGCGGCATCTCTCTGCCCGGCGGCGGTGGGATCGCCGGCATGGTTACCAAGCGATGCTATAATCGCGCTTTCTCGACAACTGGATCGCCCAGGGTTTGCCCAACCCCTGCGAGAAGAATGTCTTGTGAGGACTTATTGATGAAACGCGCAATCCACCCAGCGCTGATTTGCTCTCTTTTATTAACACTTGTCCTTTCTGCCGCAGCGGAAAGCGCGAAGTCGCTTTACGCCAAGGGCAAGATTGCCGAAGCACGCCAGAACTATGAACAGGCGTACGACTTCTTCAAGCAGGCCTACGACCAGAAGCCGCAGGATGTTTCCTATCGGTCAGCCTACGAGCGCCTCAGGTTCCTGGCCGGCGCTTCGCACGTCCATCGCGGCCAATTGCTGCGGGAGGCGGGAAGGCTGGAAGAAGCTCTAGCTGAGTTCCAGAAAGCCGCCGAGATTGATCCCGCCAGTGCGATCGCAAAACAGGAAATCCAGGTCACCAAACAGATGATGCAGGCGGCCCAGGCTCCGGGGCCGAGCGCTACGGTCCGCGAACCCAGCGTACTGGAAAGAAGATTGCAGCAAGCCAGCGGTCCGGTCGAGCTTGGAGCAATCCCCAACGTTCCCATCAATCTGAAAATCACAGAAGACAGCAAAGTGATTTACGAGACCATCGGAAAGCTGGCGGGAATCAACGTGCTGTTTGATCCGGACTACACGTCGCGCCGGATCAAGGCTGAGCTGAACTCGGTTTCGCTGGAAGAAGCATTAGAGATTGTTGCGCTTGAATCGAAGACCTTCTGGCGTCCGGTCACGCCTAATACGATTTTTGTAGCTGCCGACAACCCGGCCAAGCGCAAGGACCTGGAACAAAGCGTCATCAAGACTTTTTATCTCTCCAACCTCTCGCAGCCTACTGAATTGCAAGACGTGGTGAACGCGCTGCGTCAGATCCTGGAAATTTCCCGCATTCAACCATTGCCGTCCGAAGGCGCCATCGTGGTGCGCGGTACTCCTGACCAGGTTGCGCTGGCGCAAAAATTGGTCAGTGACCTCGATAAGTCCAAGCCGGAAGTTGTGGTCGATGTGGCGGTGATGCAGATCAGCCGCGACAAAAAGCGCACACTCGGAGTTAGTCCGCCAACCAGCATGACGGTGCAGTTGCAGCCCAACGTCAATACGACGACTGCTACGACCACTACCAATGGCACGACCACCACGAATCCGACCAACACGGGTTCGACGAGCGGTAACGGTTCCATCAACCTGAACTCATTGGCAAATCTCAACGCGACGGATTTCCAGGTGACCATCACGCCTGCGACAATCACCGCATTGTTTTCCGACAGCAACACCAAGCTAATTCAGAACCCGCAAATTCGTGCCGTAGATGGACAGAAGGCCTCGCTTAAAATCGGCGACCGGGTACCCGTGGCTACAGGCTCGTTTCAGCCAGGCATAGGCGGAGTCGGGATCAATCCTCTGGTCAATACTCAATTCCAGTACCTGGATGTGGGCGTGAACGTTGACGTCACCCCGCGGGTCCATGCCAACGGCGACGTCACGTTGAAAGTGGCGATGGATATCTCCTCCGTGACCGGGAACTCCAATATTGGTGGCATTTCTCAGCCCATTATTGGCCAGAGAAAGATCGAGCACGAAGTGCGCCTGCGCGAAGGAGAAGCGAACTTGATGGGCGGAATGCTGGAGGAACTTGAGAGCAAGAGCCTGACCGGAATTCCTGGACTCGCGCAAATTCCGCTGCTTAAATATCTCTTCGGGCAAACTGCCACCGAGCATTCCGAAACCGAAACGGTTTTCGTTCTGATCCCGCATATTGTTCGTCGCCAGGTGCTCAGCACGTTGAATGAAGAAGCGATTGATGTGGGGACGGCCAGCGCCATCGGGTTGCATCGCACCAGCCACACTGCTCCAGCGGCGCAGACCCCGGGTCCTGCTTCCGGGGCCGGCTCAGTCGCGGTCCCGCAGCCTCCGCCGGTGAGCTCTGCTCCGGCGATGCCTCAGTTGACTGAGCGAGGGGGAGCGCAGGCCAGCTTTGCCTTCGATCCGCCGAGCATGACCCAGCCGGTAGGTTCCACATTCACCGTAAACGTGCTGCTGAATGGCGCACAAAACGTCTACTCAGTACCTTTCCAGCTTTCCTATGACCCGAAACTTCTGCAGGTGGCAAACGTCTCGAATGGGAATTTGCTTTCGCAGGATGGGCAAGCGGTTGCACTGGTGCATCGCGATGATGACACCGCAGGGACGCTACAGGTGACGGCGACGCGTCCACCCGGCGCTTCCGGAGTTTCCGGACAGGGAGCGGTGGTGACCCTGACCTTCATGGCGAAGGCGGCAGGGCAGGGCTCGCTCACGATTTCCAAAGGCGGAGCGCGCGATCCTGCCATGCAGGCGCTGCCCGTGAATGGCGCCACTGCAACGGTTACAATTCAATAAGAGCAGCCTTTAGCCACTCGCTCTTGGCTATTAGCAAAATCAAGGCCACTAGACGGCCACACTGTTTGCTTCCTGTAAGAAGCCCGTTTTGGCTAAGCGCTAATAGCTAAGAGCTGACAGCTAATTTCTATGCAACTCCTGACATCCAAACCGTTCAAAGAGAAGATGCGAAATACACGCGGATTTACGCTCATTGAACTGATCGTGGCCACGACCATCCTGCTCATCCTGACCGGAATGGCCATTCCCATGGCGCGAGTGACCATCAAGCGGGAAAAAGAACGCGAACTGCGCCACGATCTGTGGATGATGCGCGACGCCATTGACCGCTACAAGGATGCGGCAGACCGGGGGGCATTCCAGATCAAAGTCGGGTCGGAAGGATATCCGCCCGACCTGGACACGCTAGTCAACGGAGTCGACGTCGCCACCAAGAAGCTGAAGTTTCTGCGCCGGATTCCGATAGATCCGATGACTGGAGATACCGATTGGGGGCTTCGCTCCATGCAGGACGATCCCAAATCCGACTCCTGGGACGGGAACAACGTTTTTGATGTTTACACGAAATCGAACGCGACCGGGCTCGACGGCACCAAGTACAAGGACTGGTAAATGAGATCAAGATCTGGATCGAAGAGCAACCGGAGCCGCGGCTTTACGCTGCTGGAGTTGATGATTGTGATCAGTATCATGCTGATCCTGGTCTCGATCGCGGTGCCGCAATACACTTCGTCGATCAAGCGTGCGCGTGAGTCGGTAATGCGGCAAGACCTCTTCACCTTGCGTTCGCTGATTTCTCAGTACACCCTCGACAAGCAAAAAGCCCCGCAATCACTTGACGACCTGATTCAGGCGAATTACATGAAGCAGATTCCCGTAGATCCCATGACCGGCCAGGCAGACTGGACGGTCGAGCAAGCCGAGGACACGATCAGTTCGCCAGATCAGCAGGACGAGGG
>WNFC01005168.1_pt1 | contig 20263 bp, 18 predicted proteins | sample 5400541 | NCBI WGS metagenome assembly WNFC01 (sample SAMN13153342, study PRJNA577476) | soil metagenome | isolation source: 120 cm saprolite under Douglas fir tree site 2 hole 2 replicate 1 | place: USA:California | collected 2015-04-18
GCATCTGCGGACGCTCAATGCCCTCGAGAGTTTTGCGAAACACCAGCATAAAACGGCCACGGATTTACGCGGATTCACACGGATAAACCAAGATCTTTATCTTTGATCCGTGAAGACCCGTGCAAATCCGTGGCTGCTCCTAAGTTCCCGCCTTCGCCTTCTTCACTTCCTCAATCAGCGGCGGCACAATGTCGAACAAGTTCCCCACTACTGCGACATCGGCAATTTCAAAAATCGGCGCCTCGTGATCCTTGTTAATTGCAATCACTGCACGCGCGCCTTTCATCCCGACAATGTGTTGAATCGCGCCGCTGATTCCCAGCGCCAGGTAAAGCTTAGGAGCAACGGTTTGCCCCGACGACCCGATTTGGCGATCCATAGGAAGCCAGCCAGAATCGCAGATGGGTCGCGATGCGGCAATTTCCCCGCCCAGCGCGTCGGCAAGCTGCTTCGCCAGTTCGATGTTTTTCTGCTCTTTAATCCCACGACCGACCGAGACGATAATCTCTGCCTGCGTCAAATCCACCGCCTGCTTAGCTTCCTTGAAGATTTCCTGCGGGCGATTGCGAACGGTTCCGGCTGGAATTTCCAGATTGACGGTTTCAACCGGCGCCGGGCTCGCTCCGGCCTCGACTTTATCCCCGCGAAACGCCCCGTTCTGGAAGGTCACAAACCACGGCGCGTCGCAATTGAAGCTGACGTCGGCAGCAAACTTCCCCTGGAACATCTGCCGCGTGAAGAGTAGTTTCTCGCCGTCTTTCCGGTATCCAACGCAATCGCTGATTACCGTTCGCCCCATCGCCGTCGCCAGCTTGGGAACAAAATCCCGCACCTGATAGGTGTGCGGCATCAGCACCAGCTTGGGCTGATCGGAGGAAAGAAACTGTTTCAGCCCCGCGGAAAAAGCGTCGGGTGTATAGGGACTCAGCGCCGACGATTCCAGGTTGTAAACTTTCGCGACCTTCTTCCCGGCCACTTCGTTGGCGATTGAGACAACGCCGTTTCCAATGACCGCCGCCTCCAGAGGCCAGCCGGTCTCCGCCGCAATGGATTGCCCGGCGACCAGCGTCTCCCAAGATGCGCGGTTCAGCTTGCCTTCACGCTGCTCGACAATCACCAGAATTTTTTCGGACATTGGGGGTTCCCGAAAACCGATCAGTGCGTGAGACTGCCGCGTTTGTGGTGCCCGATTCCAAGCAGTGTGCAACCAACCGCAGCCTGTACCAGGAACCAGACAGGATAAAGATGTGAGCCGGCCTTGATGCTGCTGTACACAAAAGCCAGAAAAATCAGGTCTGTCCACAGCAGTAACTTGCCTACTGTCATCAGGACGGCGCCTTGTTCCTCGTCTCCACCCAGTTGAACTTCTTCCTCGCGAATCATTTGATGGCCCGACATAGGTCCTCCTTGAAATTCAGCCTCTGGCACGTGGCATCTAGCACTCAGCCGGTCTTGCCGATCTCATCCCCTAGCCCCAACCGACCAAATGCTAAGTGGAAAGTGCTGCCCTACAGTACCCGAACTTCATTGCGCAACTTGTCCACCAGCTTTTTCGCAATTTCTCCGGGCGATCCTTCCAGGTACTCGGTCTTCTTGGTCTTCTGCGGAACGTGTATGCGCTCAATCTTCTGCAAGTTCTGTCCGATTGCCTGCTGAACTTCGGCCAGAGGCACTTTGCGCAGCGGCTTGTTCTTGGCCTGCTTGATTCCGATCAACGTTGCGTAGCGCAGTTTGTTGATACCGGACTGAATCGTCAGCACCGCCGGCAGCGGCATCTGCACGAACTGAAAGTAGCCGGCTTCGAGTTCGCGCTTGACCTTGATTCCACCATCCGTTTTTTCGATCTGCATAATGATGGTGGCGTGCGGCCAGCCCAGCAACTCCGCGAGAATCACCCCGGTCTGGGCATAGCCATAGTCGTCCGACTGCAAGCCGGTAAAGATCAGATCAAGCTGCTCATCTTTGATCGCCGCCGCAAATGCCCGCGCGGTGTTGGACGCGTCTAAACCCACAAAGCCAGCATCCTCAAGATGAATGGCGCGATCGGCGCCTTTGGCCAGCGCCTCGCGAAGCACCTGCTGCGCCCTCGCAGGACCGGCGGTAATTGCCACAACTTCCCCGCCATGCTTCTCTTTCTGGCGCAAAGCCTCTTCGAGCGCGAATGCATCGGGCTCGTTCACTTCGTAAGAAACATCCTCACGAATCCAGGTCCCCGCCTCATTCAACTTCAGAGGCGCATCTTTCTGCGGAACCTGCTTCATGCACACCAGAATCTTCAAGGGATCTCCAGGTGATTAGCGATGGCGATGGCAGACTGGCAAGTATAAATCAGGAGGGCAGCTTTTAGCTTCTAGCTGTTAGCTCTTGCCAGAGAGGTGAGAAATCAAGGCGGAGATGGAGGGCATCAAGCTAAAGGCTAAAAGCTAACAGCTAACAGCTGATCCTCAAAAGCTATTCCGTAAACACCACCGATTGCAGCCCCGAAATATCAAAGCGCTTCCGGCAGCGCACGTTCTTGCATCCCATCACGTCATCTTTGCGCAGCATGTAGGACTTGGCTTTGGCGAAGCGGGCGCGGTCGCGCTCATCGGCGCGTCCAGAAAGCTGGCGCTTCTTGGTACGCACCAGCCAGGTAACCTCGTAGTCGGCTGACTGATGGCAATGCGGACAGTTCAGCGTCGCAGGCTTCTTTTCCGGCCGTTCGTCGAAAAACTCGCGCTCGTCCATAGGGCAGTAGCTGGTGGTCAGTGACTAGTGGGCCAGTTGACCCAGCCGGATCGTGGACCACTCAGCCCAATTATGTCACAAGCCCGATTTGCGGATAGACTTTCAACCGTGGCCAAGAAGAAAAAGCCGAAAAAGTTCTCTGCCGTGCAAGCCGTCAAAGAGATGGCACGGGAACGAATCGGAGCGCCTGGGACGGAGCAGGTCGTCCCCGACCTGAAGAAGAAAAGGAAGTCCTCCGCGAAACACAAGCCTACGCTGGGGCAGATGCTGCAGGAAGGTGAATAGCGCTAGTTTCATGGATTCCGCACGTTTGGAAAATGCGAACAAGCTGTGGTTGGACGGCCATAAAGAGGAAGAGGAGGCAGCTCGCGAATTTCACGCCATGGCGGAGGAGGAGGCAGACTATCCAGACGGGAAAGCTGCCCTGCTGATGAACGAGCTTAACTGTTACCTCCAAATTAGCGAATTGGACAAAGCGAATGAAGTCGTGCGACAAATTCGTGCATTGCCTGTGCGGGATGAGTTCGTTCGATTGATTGGGGATTTCGGGGGACGCCTGCATGACAACACAGATGGGCAAACTCGAAGAGGGGGTATTGAAATTTGAGCGGATAGTGGAGGCGAACCAGGAGGAACTGCAAACTTCTGATCTGAGATATCTCTATGAACAGATTCAACGAAGGCGAGGCTTCGCCCTGACAAGCGTGCGCAGATTTAGTGAGGCGCTCCCAATTTTGAAGGAAGCAGTTTCCTTCACAATTGACTCGGATCCGCAACTTGTACACTTCTACTCAGGAATTTGCTAGCAAGCTCTTTCGGAGACGGCACCGGCCAAAGAGGCTTTCCTGCGAGCGATAAGTCTTGCCCTAGACAATCAATTTGAGGCTGATGCCCGATATCGGCTGGCCATTCTTTACTTTACGAGCCGCGCATTCGCCCAGGCGAAATTCCAATTGGAGACCGCCCTGCAGATACCGGGCAGAGTGTTAGCACGCAACTTCGCAAGCAGATTTATCAACAAATGTCGCGGGTGTGCCACTACTTGGGAGAGACCGAGGAAGAACAAAAGTATCTGAAATTGATGCAATCTTCCTGAGCACCGGATTTCCCCTTTGGTTGCAGTCCGAGGTAGTTTTTCTACTCAGCATTGACACTGCCTGGTCGATCCGCCTCACACCGTTCAAGCCACCTGCAGTTCCTCCAAAAGATCCGCCTTCAGTTCTTCCTGCTTAGCAGCCGGAAGCTTCGCCCCCGCCGAGGTGAGATAGAAAACGTCAATCGCCATTTGCCCCTCAGTGTCAATCAGCGCAATCTCAATGTTGCAATCCTGATGGGAGAACCGGGAGCAGATTCGGTTGAGCAGGCCCAGACGGTCTTGGGCGATCACCTGCACCAGAGTGCTGCTGGCGGAACACTCATCGTCGATTTCAACTCGGGTCGGTACCTTTACCTTGGCCAGTTGCTTCTCCGAACGCAGGCGGTCGCGCAACATGCGGTCGAGGTCGGCTTCGCCGTTTAGGACGTCGGCCACGCTGCGCTGAAAGCGGCTCCATTCGGGCAGATTAAGCTCGAGCGTGCGAAAGCGGTCAGTGAAGAAAAATGTGTCCACGACCACTCCGGCAGCGTTCGAGAATGCGTCCGCCTTCACAATATTCATTCCCCATGCGGCCAGCGATCCCGCAATCTTAGCGAAGAGAAATGGCCGGTCTTTGGTCACCAAGGTCAGCTCGAACCAATGCCGTCCGCGCTCCAGATGAAGCTGTACTGAGTCCTCGGACAACCGTCCCGCCATTTCCAGGTGCCGGAGCACTTCTTCGGGCCGATAGGTTCGCAGATAGCGTTTGGGTAATCCCTCCAGAAATGGCTTGATCTTCTTCGCGGCCTTCGGAGCCTGCGCCTGCAAACGCGCGACCGTTTCATCCCTTTCACCATCCGCGTGCAGACGTTGGTCGGCAGTACGGCTCATAGTGTTGGCAGCAGCAATGTACAACTGCCATACATTTTCCGCTTTCCATGGGGTCAGTGCTTCCGGATTCACCGCTTTGATGTCCGCATACGTCAACAGACACAGCATCTTCAGCCGCTCCGGCGTCCCCATTTTCTCGGCGAAACCTTGAATGGTCGCGGGATCGTAAATATCGCGCCGCAACACTGCGGAAATTTCCAGATGGCTGCCGATTAGGAACGAGATCACTTCGCGATCAGCGGGCTCGAGTCCGAGCCGATCCATGCATTTGTGCCCGATCTCGAGGCTGGTGACCACATGGTTGGTTCCCGGAACTCCCTTGCCCACGTCATGCAGCAGCAGCGTGAGATAGAGCAGTTCGGGTTTTTCAAGTTCCTCCAGCAGCCGCCCGTATCTCTGGTCCCACTCCGATTTCGACTGCTGAGCCCGATGCAAGCATTCAATAGCGAGGAAGGAATGCTCGTCCACGGTGAAGCGATGATAGAAGTCGCGGACAACCAATGAGTCAATCAGCTTGAGTTCGGGCAGCAGGACGGTCAGAACTCCCAGAGAATGCATGGCGCGCAGGCCCTCGGCCGCGTGCGGCTCGGTGAGCACCGACTGCAAATAGCGCCAACTCTGCGGTCCCGTCGGCGGCGCCTCGGTCAGCGCGGGCACCACCTGCTGCACTCGGCTTTCCGTTGACATCGCCAGTTTCAACCCGTGATGGGAGGCAAAGCTGAATATCCGGAAAAGCAGCTCCGGATCGCGAATCGCTGAAGGCTGCTGCAGAAACACCAGTCCGTCAACCACCGAGAAGTCAGCATTCGAGAGCCGGGATCGCAGATTCTGGAAATGGCGGTAGAGAGACGACCGGGCCGCGGGGACCGACTCAAGCAAGCGCAAACACTCATAATGCAAGGCACGGGCATGGCGGAAATAAACTCTCATCCAGGATGCCGCATCCATACGCTCCGAGCCGCTTACGCCAATCCTGCGCTCCGCCGCCTCGTCCTGGGATTCCCAGGCAAGCATGTTGTCATCCCGCCCTTGGCGATAATGGAGAAACACCCGTACCGAACTTAAGAATTCGAGCGCCGGCGCAAAGCTCTTGCGCGCAGACTCCGGCAGCAAAGTCTCCGGATCGGGCCAGCTGCGCTCTTTGTCCATCGCCGAGAGCAGGGCCATCCAGCAGGCCACGTTGTAGTCGCGCAAGCCTCCCGGGGCCTCTTTGATATTGGGTTCCAGATGGAACACCGTGTTTCCATACTTCGCGTGTCGCGAGCGGGTCACTTCCGTCAACTGCTGGATGATGTAGTTCCCTTCCCGCAATACAAACTTGGGCAGGATTTTGTCGTGCAGCCGATCAAAAAGCTCGCGGTCTCCGGCGACAAAGCGGCAATCCAGAAGCGAAATGGTGAATTCCACATTCTGCGGATCGAACTGGTCGCACTCGGCCACTGTCCGGGTAGTGGGCCCCAGCTTCATCCGCAGATCCCACAGTTCCTGGCAGAAAGTCCGCACCGGATCGCGCAAACTGTCCTCGGTGCCTCGGTCAGCATGTAAGAAGAGGATGTCAACGTCGGAGTGCGGAAACAAAGCGCGCCGCCCGAAGCCTCCCAGCGCCACCAGAGCAAAATCCTTGGCCTCCGCCCCCGGGGAGATGAGTTCGTCCCACAAACGCAGCAAGATCTTCTCCACCAGTTCGGTGCGTTGGGCAATCGCAACCGAGCCGCTGCCAGTAGCAGTAAACTCCTGCTGAATACGTGCCGATTCAGCGAGGTAAAGATCGCGGAGTTCAGTGCGTAACGTGGCGGCTGTACTCATCGGTTGCGGCGCTATTTTAGACACTCATGGGTACCCGCCCCGGAGCGGTTCCTATCTTTACTGTACCTGCCTCAGTAACACCACGGAAATCGAAACATTTTATGGAGGGAATCAGGTTTGGTTATTTGAGACGGCTGTTGGCTCTTGAACTGATAAAGAGCCGCCTCATGTCAAGATTTCCATCTGGAGTGTGACGGCCGACCTTGACATGTTTTTTCGAGCCTGCTTAGAGTCGGCATGGGTCTGTCCTTTAAGGAGTGATCCTTGCCTGATGCCATCATCGCCGCCGACCCAAAATTTTCGGCCGCCCAAGCCGATTCGAACCAGATCCTCTGGCTAGCTTTAACCCTGACCCCCGGCCTCGGTCCAACGCGCTCCCGGCGCCTGGTCGAGGTTCTTCGGCACCGTGGACCGCGCCTTCAGCGCATCGCTCACCGAACTCGAAGCCTCCGGGTTACCCGTGCAATCGGCGCAGGCGCTAGCCACGGGGGCCGGTCAGTTGAACTTGCTAATGAAGAAATGGCGCGCGCAGCGGCGGCGGACGTACACCTGTTGGCTTTTGACGATCCCGCATATCCCGCTCGACTGCGGCAGATCTACGATCCTCCCTTGGTGCTCTACAGTGGGAGGATGTTTGGGAGAACTGCCGCAGGATGTGCGACTTGCCCTCACCCCGCCGGCCGGCGCTGAATCGCAAGCTGGTCAAACTGCATCTCTATTCGAGGAACCTTCGCTCTCTCCGCACGAAAAAAAGATCTATTCCGTGCTCAAGGCCGATGAAGCCATGCACCTGGACGAGATCATCGAGAAGTTGGAACCAGCCCTGTCATCCTCCGAAATCTTTGCTGCCCTGTTCGAGCTGGAGCTGGCTGGGAAGGTGAAGCAACTTCCGGGGGAAACTTTTGTGAAAAGCTTTTAGTCAAGAAAAGCGGCTAGTAGCTAGAAGCTGCCGATTCGTGCTAGCTTCAAATTCATCACATCAACTGAGGACACATTGGCAAAGGGTTTAGTTATCGTCGAATCGCCGGCTAAGGCCAAGACGATCCAAAAATATCTAGGCAAAGGCTTCACCGTCGAGGCTTCGCTCGGCCACGTCAAAGACCTACCCAAGAGTACCCTCGGTGTCGATACCGATAACGATTTCGAGACTGAGTACGTCATCATTCCCGGCAAAGAGAAAGTCGTCGCCAAGCTGAAGAAACTGGCGATCGGCATGGACACGATCTATCTGGCGCCTGACCCCGACCGCGAAGGCGAAGCCATCGCCGCCCATCTTGCCGAGGAGCTTGGCAACGGCGCGAAACCCAAGAAAAAGAAAAAGAAGGGAGACGAGAATGGCCAACAGATTCGGCGCGTCACCTTCAACGAAATTACGCAGCGCGCCGTACGCGAGGCCTTTGAACATCCCCGCGACATTGATCAGAACCTGGTGGATGCGCAACAAGCTCGGCGCGTGCTCGACCGGCTAGTCGGATATCAGGTCTCGCCATTGCTGTGGGACAAAGTTCGTCGTGGTCTATCTGCTGGCCGTGTACAAACAGTCGCGTTGCGCCTCATCGTCGAGCGCGAACGCGAAATCAAAGCGTTCGATAAGAAAGAATATTGGACGATCGACGCGCATCTCGCCGGCTCCAAGCCTCCTGCCTTCGACGCCCGCTTCCTCGGTAAAGGCGAAGAAAAGATCGAAGTCCCGAACGCGGAAGAGGCCGAAAAAATTCGTATGGCGCTCGAACACGCGGACTGGGTTGTCCGCACAGCAGAAAAGAAAGAGCGTCGCCGCAACGCGACTCCGCCATTCACCACCAGCAAACTGCAACAGGATGCTTCCCGCAAACTGCGTTTCAGCGTGAAGCGCGCGATGATGATCGCCCAGCGGCTGTACGAAGGCGTCGAACTCGGCGAAGAAGGCCTCGTCGGCCTCATTACCTACATGCGTACCGATTCCACCCGGGTCGCGCCCGAAGCGCTCGCCGAGGTGCGGGAATATATCACGTCGCAATACGGCCCCGACTATCTGCCGCAGACGCCCAATACTTATAAAGAGAAGAAGGAAGCGCAGGCCGCCCATGAGGCCATTCGCCCGACATCGGCCATGCGCCATCCCGACCAGGTCAAGCAGTACTTAAAGGAAGATGAGTACAAAGTCTACAAACTGATCTGGCAGCGCTTCGTGGCTTCGCAGATCACTCCTGCTGTTTTCGATCAGACCACGGTGGACATCGACGCCAAATCTGGATCAGACGTTTTCTGGTTCCGCGTAACCGGATCGGTGATGAAGTTTGACGGCTTTCTGCGAGTGTACGAAGAATCGAAAGAAGGCAAGAACGAAGAAGACGAAGAACTGAAGCACAAACTTCCGCCGCTCGAAGCCGGGCAGAAGCTCACCCTGAAGGAGTTGAAGCCGGAACAGCATTTCACCGAACCACCTCCACGCTACAACGAAGCATCACTGGTCAAAGAACTCGAAGAGCGCGGGATTGGCCGTCCGTCAACGTATTCCGCGATCCTAAGCACGATTCAGGAACGCCAATACGTGCAAAAGGTGGGTGGCAAATTCTCCCCCACGGAAATTGGCTTGGTGGTAACCGACCTGTTGGTGGAAAATTTTCCCGACATTTTTGATATCCAGTACACCGCCCGGCTGGAAGAAGAGCTCGATGAGATCGAAGAAGGTAAAGAGGGTTGGAAGCAGGCGCTCGGCGATTTTTACAAGAAGTTCGAGAAGGACCTCCGCTATGCCCACAAGCACATGGAAAACATCAAGCGGATGGAAAAACCGACCGACGAGAAATGCGAGCGCTGTGGATCACCGCTAGTAATCAAGTGGGGCAAGCACGGTTCGTTTTACGCGTGCAGTTCCTACGACAAAGAAAATCCCGAGAGCTGCACCTTCACCAAAGAGAATCCAATCAACCTTCCCGATCTCGACACCGCCGAGATTCAGGAGACAACGCAGGAAGAATATTGCGAAAATTGCGGCCGAGTGATGGTGTTGAAGCGGGGACGTTTCGGCCAGTTCATGGCCTGCACAGGATACCCGGACTGCAAAACTACCCGCCGCCTCGATCAGGGTAAGCGCGTCCCGGACATCCCCCTCGAAGAACTCTGCCCCAAGTGCGGCCGCAATCTGATGATCCGCCACGGGCGTTACGGAGAGTTCACTTCATGCAGCGGATATCCCGATTGCAAATACGTGAAGCAGAATTTCATTGGCGTGAAATGTCCGCTCTGCAAAGAGGGTGATCTGGTCGAAAAGAAGGCCCGTAAAGGAAATACGTTCTACGGATGCGGAAATTATCCCAAGTGCAAATTCACTGCAGCGCACAAACCCATCGCGGAGAAATGTCCAGCGTGCGGCAGTGAATATCTAGTTGAAAAATTCTTGAAAGCTGGGCCCGTGATCGCCTGTCCCAACAAAGAGTGCGATTTCGAGCGCCCGGGCGAAGCTCCGCCCGCAGCCAGCTGACCGTCCCGAGGAGAACACAATGCCAAAGAAACCCACTGCTGAAGATGCTCAAATCATCCTGCGACTCTATGATCTTCGCCGCGAACCGGAGATGCGCAAAGCCCGCGGCTGGTTTGCAGGCTTCTGGCCGCGCAACCCCGACGACGTGATCCAGGTGATCAATGCCGTGAATCCACAGGAGAATGCCTGGTTCCGCCAGGTCAGTGGCTACTGGGACATGGCGGCCTCGTTCGTCCTGCGGGGTGCTCTGAACGAAGACCTCTTCTTCGACAGCGGCGGTGAGATGTGGTTTGTCCTGTCGAAAGTTTATCCCTTCCTGAAAGAAGTTCGCGAAAAAGCCCAGACCCCGCACTACTTCCAGCGCGTAGAGAAAGTTGCTACACGCAGCAAAGAAGGACGCGAACGGCTGCAGATGATGTCGAAGCGAGCCGAGGCGCGGCGCGCTGCAGCCGCTGCGAAAGCGTCGTAGTGCAACTCGGGTGCGAAAGGTGATTCCGAGAGAACTAGACAGCCTCGAAGTCGTTGACAAGGTGATGGCGTTTGAGGAGATTCTTGAAATCTTCGGATCCAACGCCTTTGAAGACAGCGCTCATCCGTTCAACAGTGAACGCGAGCTGGTCGATCACCTTGAGCTGCGCGTTGGTTATCGGCGACCTGGCCAGAAAGCTGCAACACTGCTCAGGAAGCTCGCCAAAGCACAACGAAACCCTGAATTGGCCGAGGGATTGGACGGTACGTGGCGGCGAGAGCAGATTGCCGACATCATCCGCGAAATCTTCCTGTAGGAACGTTGCTCTACGAAATATATTCCCGGATGTACTCGTCCCTCGTTTCCCGTAAGTCCTCCAGGTCGCCGTCAAAAATAATGTGCCCGTCGCGCAGAATAAGAAAGCGCATCGGAACGGTCGGGCGCGAACCCGGCGGCAGCGGCTTCATCTTATTTTCCGTTTTGTCGAAGTAGTGCGTACCCATCGTGAACGCATCCTGCAGACGGTGCGTAACCAGCAGCGAACTGGTCTTGTAAACGTCGCGTTGCTTCACCAGCAGCTCGATGATGGTGTTCGAAGTCACCGGATCGAGGCCGCCGGTAGGCGAATCATAGAGCAACACCTCAGGATGAGTAATAATCGTCCGCGCGATCCCCACCCGGCGCCGCATTCCGCCTGACAACTCTGAAGGGTACAAGTCCACCGTGTGTTCGAGTTCTACAAAGCTCAATGCTTCGCGAACGCGTTCCTCAATCTCACTTTCCGGCAGGTTTCCCTCTTCGAGCAGCCGGAAGGCTACGTTCTCGCGCACTGTCAGCGAATCAAACAGCGCGCTTTCCTGAAACACGATTCCCACCCGCTGGCGCAATACGAAAAGCTGGTCCTCGCTCATCTGAGTAATTTCTTCGCCGAGAAGCCGAATTCGACCGGAGTCTGGTTTCAGCAGTCCCAGCGCCAGCTTCAGAATCGTGCTCTTTCCCGATCCGGCCACGCCAAAGATTGCCTTGGTCTCTCCCAGTCTCAGTTGAAAAGAAATTCCATCCAGTATCTGCCGGTCTTCAAATCCGATTGACACATTCTCAAAATCAAGCGCGACCGAGGCCGGTCCCCGCGACGGTTTGGACGGTTGCTCTGCGACCGATGGAGGGCTGGCCATAAGAATCGTTTACTGTCCGAAGATTGTCATCGAAAGCCGGGTCACAAAGAAGTCCACAGTAATGATCAGAATCGACGAAGCCACCACCGCCTGCGTAGTGGCGCGGCCGACGCCCTGTGTGCCTCCGCGCGCAGTAATCCCGTAATAGCATCCAATTGTCGAAATAATGAACCCAAACAGCACCGGTTTTGCCAGTCCCATGAACACATCCTGAAAAACCAGTACCTGCCAGGCCGTACTCCAGTACTGATGCGAATCCACGCCGAACAGCACACTCGATACCCAGCCGCCGCCGGCGAATCCCAGTGCATCAGAAATAATAGTGAGGAAGAACAGCATGAAAACCGTGGACACCACGCGCGGTGTCACCAGCTTCTTCATCGGATCCGTGCCCAAGGCGCGCATGGCGTCAATCTGCTCGGTGACCACCATGGAGCCAATCTCGCTCGCCATTCCGGACGCATTCCGTCCAGCCACCATAAGTCCGGTGATGACCGGCCCCAGTTCGCGGACCATGCCCAGCGAAACTAGTTGCCCGATTAAGGACAGCGAGCCGAAGCGCTGCAGCGTGCTGGCGCTGTTTTGAGCCAAGGCAGCGCCGGTGAAGAATCCAGTCAGAGCGACAATCGGCAGCGACCCCACTCCAATCAGATCGGCTTGCTGGGTCATGTCCCCGAAATATCGCGGCCGCGAGAACAGATTGGCCACCGCCCGGAACGCGATCCCCGCGTATTCCTGGACTGATTGGACCTTCTCTTTCGCGAAATCGCCGGGCGAGATCAGTTCCATGAGGCTTAGTGGGAAATATAACAGAGACGCAGCTTCTACCTTTCAGCCGTCAGCCGTCAAGAAGGAACCCCTCCCGGACTCTTGTCATTCCGAACCCGGCGGGCGAGGAACCTGCTGTTGGCCGACTGCGTTGACGCTGCTGAGGAAAGCAGGTCCCTCGACGGCTAGAGCCGTCTCGGAATGACGGATGATTGAGTAGACAAGCGAACCGGCAAAAGTGCTTTTGCTGAGAGCTGAGAGCTATTCTCTCGCCTTCTTCTTGATCTCAATATTCAGCCGCTTGATTTTCTGATTGAGCGTGGAGAGAGGAATATGAAAGCGCTCGGCGGTTTCGGTCTGATTCCAGCTGCATTTCTCGAGCATGTCCACAATCAGGTGACGCTCGCACTCTTCCATCATGTCGAACAAGGATGCGTCGGCTCGACTCTCAATCAGCGGAAGCAACGCCCCGCGGCCGGCGATATGGTCAGGAAGAAGGTCCGGGCCGATCTCAGGCGTCGATGAGAGCACCACCGCCCGCTCCATGACGTTCTCCAACTCCCGCACGTTGCCCGCCCACGAGTAATTCAATAGCGGGCGCATGCCTTCCGGAGTCATAACCCGCAGAGGGCGTTGATTCTCATCCGAATACCTGCGCAGGAAAAAATCCACCAGCAGCGGAATGTCTTCCTTGCGCTGCCGTAGCGGCGGCAGATCAATTGCGATCACATTCAAACGATAGAAAAGGTCCTCACGGAACCTGCCTTCGCGGACTAATTGCCGCAAATCGACGTTGGTGGCGGCAATAATCCGGACATCCACCTGAATTTCGTGGGTGCCGCCCAGGTGCATGAATTTGCGGTCTTGCAGCACCCGCAAGATCTTCGATTGCGTGTCCAATCCCATGGTCCCGATTTCGTCCAGGAACAGGGTGCCGCGATCAGCAATCTCGAATAGACCTTTCTTCGAGGCGATAGCGCTGGTGAACGCTCCCTTCACATGCCCGAAGAGTGTCGACTCCAGCAAGTCGGGAGGCATGGACCCGGTGTTGACCGGTACAAACGGCCGGTCTCGCCGCGTCGAATTCAGGTGCAGGGCCTTAGCGATTAGTTCCTTGCCCGTGCCGCTCTCGCCTTGCAGCAATACCGTCGACCGGCTGGGCGCCACCTGCGCCACCAGGTCAAAGATCTTGAGCATGGGCTCGCTCTTGCCAACAATGTTTTCGAAGTTGTAGCGCTGCTTGAGAGCGCGCTTGAGTTGGACATTCTCTTCTTCCGTACGGCGCCGGGCAACTGCGGCTCGAACGTCTGCGAGCAGCTTCTCGTTGTCCCAGGGTTTTTGCAGGAAGTTGCCCGCGCCACCTTGCATGGCGCGGACTGCGTCTTCCACGGTTCCGTAGGCGGTGATAATAATGACAGGAAGTTGCGGATCGAGGGCGCGGATTTCGGGTAGCAACTCAATCCCACTACGTCCGGGCAATGCCAAATCCAGCAAGACCAGATCGAACGGTTGATCTCCCAGCTTCGACAGCCCCTCTTCCCCGTTGGCGGCAGTCTCTACTTCGTAGCCTTCAAGTTCGAGCAGTGTCTGCAGCGACTCGCGGATTTCCGCTTCGTCGTCAACAATTAGAATGCATCCCTGCGCAGGCAAAGCCTCGCTCATCCGCCTCGAAATGACGGCAACTTCAGACATTCACAGCCTTTCTCATCAAAGGAAACTCAATGTAGAAGGTTGTGCCTGAATCCGGCGAACTCTCCACCCGGATTTTTCCCGCGTGCTCCTGGATGATCCCGTAGGTCACCGACAGCCCTAGTCCAGTGCCCCGCCTCTGATTTTCCTGCGGCGATGTCTTGGTCGTGAAGAACGGGTCGTAAATTCGCTGGATGTGTTCCTGCGCGATTCCGGTGGCATTACCCTGAATCATCGGCAGGTGCGAAGCGAGTTCATCCTGCACCACAACCTTGCTGGTCTTGAACTGATGTTCCAGCAGACTCAGGGTGTCGAGGATGATCTTATTCACGTCCACTTCGGCGAACTCCGCTGCGCTGGTACGGGAGAAATTCAGCAGGTTGTTCACAATCTCTGACGCCCGGAAAGTCTGCCGCGTGATCTTGTCCAGCAGTCCGCCCTTTTGTTCGTCTCCCTGAAGCTGCTTGGAAAGCAGCTGCGCATAGGACGAAATAACCGCCAGTGGCGTATTCACTTCGTGCGCCACGCCCGCCGCCAGCAAGCCGATGGACGAAAGCTTGTCGGCCTGCGAGAGTTGCGCTTCCAGCCCGACCCTTTCCGTAATGTCGTCCATGATGATCAGTCGGCCCACTACGCTGAATTTCTTGGTAACCAGCGGAGCAATGGCAACGTTCACGATTCGGGTTTCGCCGGTCGGCGCCGCAAGCCGGAACTTGTAGAGATTGTGAATGCCCGGACTCTGCCGCGTCCGATAGAACTCTTCCACGAAGTCCGCCGGGAAAATTTCGCTTAGCGGACGCGTAAGCGCCTGCCAGCGCGGGAGCGCATACATGACTTCCATCTGCGAATTCCACGACTCGACCCGGTCCGCTAGGTCCACCGCCAGAACTCCAACGTTGATAGACTCCACGATGTTCTCGTTGAAATCCTTGAGTCGCTCGTATTGCGCAATCTTCTGCTCCAGAGAGGCATATAGCCGGGCATTTTGAATGGCGATGGCGAAATAATCCGCCAGAGTTTCGAGCAGCTCAACGTCTTCGCTAGAAAGGAAATCGCCTTCCACGGTCTTGCCCAGTCCGAGAACAGCTACGGTACTCTTCTGGGCTCGGCACGGGATGTAATAGTTCAGATCCAGACGCGCGATAGTTTCCTGCGCGCTTTCAGCTTCGCGCGGAACCCGGTGCGTGTTCTCGAAGAAGATGTGGCCTTCGCCGCTTTCCGGACGTGTCTCACTCAGGAAGCCAAGATCGAGTCCGCCCGTTTGTTGAATTCCGAACGACTTGGCGAGCAAAAAGCGATCCTGCTCACCGCTGGCCAGAAAAATTGCCATCCGGTCAACCATGAGCGTGCGCGAAAGCTGGTCCACAACCGCGGTCAGCATCTTGTCGAGGTCGGTTTCGGCATTCAGCTCGCGTCCGAATTCAATCAGCGTGTGCCGGTAGTCGTAGCGCGTGCGGTAGAAGAGCCGGTCAATCCGTTCCTCAATCCATCCCCGCACCGGCTCGAACAACAGAGCGGTAACCACAATCAACAACACCAGGCCGGGTCGTCCCAGGCTGGGCATCCTGGCCTGCACCACATATGCGACCACCGCGACCAGGCCGAAGTACGTGCCCGCAATGGCCACTGCTGCCAGGGTGTAGGCCATTCCCCGCTTGAAGATCAAATCCACATCCATCAGCCGGTAGCGGAAGATGGCGTAGCCGAAAGTCAGCGGCAGAACTCCGAGCGAGAGCACGGAAAGCTTCATGGCATCCGTTGGCACGTATCCCAACAGCGATGGAACCGCATAGATCAGCGTAAACGGCGTGATTGCCAGAATGGTGCCGCGCATCAACCATTTCAGTTGCTGTCGCAGAATAGTTCGATCCGCTCGGCGGTAACTGTGTAATAGAACCAGCGCGGCGGCGACGAAATAGACAACCAGATACCCCATCTCCATCCGGTCAATCTGCCAGCGCAACGTCTCACTGGCCCGCGACAGCAGCTTCGAAAGAACATGAAACGCCAGCATCAGCAGTCCCGGAAGATAGAGCGACGGAATCGCCCAACGATGCCTTCTGGCAAAGCTATGCTCCTCCGGGAAGGTCAGCACAAAATGCAGGAAGAGCGCCGGCTGCAGCAACCACGCAGCAACGTTGCCCCAGTAGATCGCCCAGTCAAACGTGTTCAGCTTGCCACTGTAGTGGAAGGAATAGAAAACAAACGAAACCAGACAGAAAATGTAGAAATGCGTCGATCCTGGAGCAGTCCAGCGGCGGAACAGCACATACAGCCCAATTCCGAGATAAACCAGCGCCACCAGGCGCAGCCAGTCGTTCGAATTGCGCTGCGCCGGAACCAGAATCACTGTCGAATCCAGCGGGATCGAGCCCCGCACTAACGAATAGGTAGCCTTCGACCATACCCCGTCATGGTAAAGCTGCTGAATGACCGCGCTGATTCGGCTGACCGGGTGGCCGTCCACCGCCAGCAACCGGTCTCCCGGTTTGATCCCCGCCCGAGCTCCGGGACTACTTGCGGCCACTTGATCGGCTACCAGATCCAGGCCCCGCTCGATCCAGTTCACGCCGTCGTAGGGGGCCGGATACTGGCTCCCTTTGCGGAAACTGATCGCCGCAAGAGTGATCGCAGCCGCCGTCAGCAGCACCAGCAATACTGCGGTAAATCGAATTTGAAAATCCCGGTTCATCGGAGCCTTAAGCAACGAGCGCGAGTCAGCTACACTCGCCCGCTGCACTGAATGCACGTTCGCTGCCAAGTCAATCGTTTTTTTGGACGATCTAAGTGCCATGATGGTAAGCGCTTCCAAGATTATAGAGGCAGTTTGAGAACAACATTATGCTTTTTGGAATGAATCTCTGGTATTTGGTAAGTCTCTGGCATCACTAAGCTTATGCAGGACAGGCCTAAGGCGACGGGTCCCCGAAAAAAATTGGGGAGCCGAAGCTCCCCTTTACAAAAGCGACAGAGGCGATATCTGTTCTAATAGACTCCCCTCCAGGGGCGCAAAGTTGTCCAAGGTTTGAAGACAATGCGGGATTTTGTTCGAGAGACTGCGGAATCGTTGCCAAACTCACGCCAAGACGCATCCGGCGAATGGACCCGAGTTGCTGGACTGCGAATCCGTTTTGCCCACGCTGGATCCGGCCCTGCGCTGGTTCTAGTACACGGCCTCCTCGGCTACTCGTTCAGCTGGCGTCAGGTCATACCGACCTTTGCCGGACAGTTTGAGGTCTTCGCTCCCGACTTGCCTGGCGCAGGCTTCTCGGACAACGACGTCAGTTTGGACTGCCGTCTATCGTCGGCTGGCAAGCGACTTCTGGGTTTCCTTGACGCCGTTAGTATTAGATCTTGCGATCTCGTCGGAAGTTCCTACGGAGGCACAACCTCGCTGATGCTGGCCGCCCTGGCTCCCTCACGGGTAAGGCGTTTGGTTCTCGTCTCGCCTGCAAACCCCTGGTCGAAGATTGGCCGAATCAGACTCGCACTGCTCCGAAACCGAATAGCCGCTGCAACCTTCCCGGGCATCGCTCGACCGATGCGAACGTTTCACGACTACTTCTTGCGCCGGATGTGGGGAGACCCTCGCCGCATCACCCCTGAAATCTACCGCGGCTATTCGGCTCCTCTCGGACGACGTGGAACATTGGAACACGCGGTAAAGATAGTGCGCACGTGGTGGCACGACATGCGGGAACTCCAAGCTATCCTCCCGCAAATCTCGCACGTTCCAACCCTGTTGGTGTGGGGCAGCAAAGATCGGACTGTCGATCCAGCGTCGGTCGAACCGTTGCGCAGGTACTTTCAGTCCGCTCAGGTCGCCATCATCGAAGGCGCCGGCCATCTTCCCTATGAAGAATGTCCCGAAGAATTCAACCGGATTGTGCTCGAATTCTTGCAATCCGGCCCAACCTCGGCGGTGCCCACCGGGAAGTAACCTGACAACCTACGCCTTCGGTGCTAGGCTCAGACCAGCTTGGCTGAGATGACTCTCAAATCCGCCCGCGTTGGCAGTCTGGGTCGCTTAGTCCGCGCCTTCCGCTCGGAGAACTCCGGCTCTTGGCTGCGTTTTCTGCTGGCCGCGATCGGGCTCGCCCTGGCCTTTGCCGCCGCGATCTTTTCTACTGCATCCCGCGACGCCGGCAACGTTCCCGCGACGGTAATCCTCGCTTCTCTAGCTTTGCTCCTGGCTGCCGGCGTCGGACTGGGAATTGTTCCCTACCTCGCCCGCCGCGTCGGAGCCAGGCGCATGCGCGAAGCCCTGGATTTCGAAGTCACCAAAGCTGGCGCCCTCTACGCGATTGTAGTGCTGACCATTGGGATAGCCGCCCTGAACACCGGCAACAACCTGCTCTACATCATCGTCGCCGCCATGCTGTCGGCAATCGTCGTCTCCGGTATCGCCTCGGCCCTTTGTCTCCGCGGGCTCGAACTTGAGCTAAAAATTCCGGAGCACATTTTTGCCGGCACCCAAGTCCCCGGCACCCTCTGCGTTCGCAATCCCCGCAGGTGGATACCTTCACTTTCCATCTCCGCTACGCCAGCGGAAAAAGGCAAAGAACGCAAACGCTGGAGCTGGGTCGCGACAACTTTCCCGGTGCCGCCCTGGCGTCCGCCCGAACGGCAATGGTTGCAGTTGCCGGACCGCAAACTCCGCCGCATACCCGTTGACTCAGCTTCCGGAGTCTTTCACGAATCCGCGTATTTCCCGCTGATTCCGCCGAAGATTCAGCTCCAAGCCGAAGTCGGGTTGAATTTCCGCCGCCGTGGCCGCTACCAGGAGCGTTTCAGCCTCTCCACCCGCTTCCCATTTGCTTTTCTGGTGAAAACCCGCCGCGTGGCGCTGGCTCGCGAAGTGCTGGTCTATCCCGAACTAACGGATTCTCAGGAAGTAGTCGAGTTGCTGCCGGTGCTGAGCGGCAAGTGTGAAGCCTATCTGCGTGGACTCGGTTCCGACCTTTATCGCATTCGCGAGTATCTTCCCGAAGACTCCGCCCGCCACGTGGACTGGAAAGCCACCGCCAAGTCCGGCGGCCTCAAGGTCCGTGAATACGCCCGCGAGGACGAACGCCGTCTGCGTCTGGTCTTCGACAACCCCGCTCCGGGAGTTATCTCAGCCCAGGCTTATGAGCAGATGGTCTCGCTGGCTGCGTCGCTGACCTGGCGCCTTTCGCAGCAGAACGTGTTTCTTTCCTTCGTGGCCCAGGACTACGAAGCGGTCGGCGATTTCTACGGGTTCCTACAACACCTCGCCACCGTCACGCCGCAGGCCGGCCCATCCGTCCTGGACGCCCTAGCCGGATCAACCGACTACAGCCTAGTCTTCACCGCCTGCAAACGCGGGACAATTCCCGCCGCCTTGTGGGCGAGCTCCTACTTCCTGTTTGCGGAATAGGGTACCCGAAAGCCACCAATTCCAGCATTCCCTCTAGCGTCCAGACTCGCCAATCCTTAGTGAACAGATTCCCGCAGTAACCATGACTTTGGTTACCTCGGTTCATTGGCCCTTCGGGGGATAACTGTTAAGGTTCGTCTCAGAAAGACCTCCGGAATATGTCCAGCCACCAAATCCAGCTTGCGCTCTGGCTCTTGCAACCCGCGTTGCAGGCGGGAATCGCGGTGATCGTATTCCGCCGCAGGCTGCACAAGGATTTCCCGGTATTTTTTTCCTACGCCCTCACTCAGATCGGACTTTTCGCAGTCGAATTCCCTGTTTCCCGGTGGTGCAGTTCCTCCGCGTATTTCTACACGTTTTGGATTTCCGCCGCAGTGAACGTAGTGTTGGCTTTCAAGATCATCCACGAAGTCTTCCTCGATATCTTCCGCCCCTACCCCGCGCTCCGGGATCTGGGCACGGCGCTGTTCAAATGGGCAGCGCTGATCATGGTCTTAGTGTCGGTGGTCGTAATTTCCATCACACCAGGATGGGACGACCCGCTCACGAAAACCATTCTTGTCGTGCAGCGGTGCGTGCGAGTCATCCAATGCGGCATGGTCCTGTTTCTGCTGGCGTTCTGTAAAAGCCTCGGCGTCTCCTGGCGGCGGCAGAGTTTTGGTATCGTTTTGGGATTTGGCGCATTTGCCGGGGTCGAACTCCTCACCACCGCCCTCTACTCCGGCTCTCACATGGGTGGACAGGCGGTGAATACGATTAACATGACCGCCTACAACGGCGGCATGATTGTCTGGTTGCT
>WNFC01002367.1_pt1 | contig 20262 bp, 11 predicted proteins | sample 5400541 | NCBI WGS metagenome assembly WNFC01 (sample SAMN13153342, study PRJNA577476) | soil metagenome | isolation source: 120 cm saprolite under Douglas fir tree site 2 hole 2 replicate 1 | place: USA:California | collected 2015-04-18
ATCTGGGCCTACGCGCTCGACACCGATTCGGTCCGCCAAGTGACCCACTTCACCGACTACGACATCCATTTCCCCGCGATCGGCCCGGCGGACATCGTGTTCGAGGCGGGCGGCCAGCTCTACCTGCTCGACCTCGCCACCCAGCAGTCCCACCCGGTGCGGGTGCAAGTGGTGACGGATTTGAGCACGGTGAAGCCGCATCTCGATTCCGTCGGCACGCGCATCACGGGCGTCGGGTTATCGCCCTCGGGCAAGCGCGCGGTGTTCGAAGCGCGCGGCGACCTGTTCACGGTGCCGGCTGAGAACGGCCCGGTCCTGAACTTGACCCGCACGCCGGGCGTGGCCGAGCGCACGCCCGCCTGGTCGCCGGACGGCAAGCTGATCGCCTATTGGAGCGACCGCACGGGCGACTACCAGTTGATGGTGCGCGCCGCCGACGGCGCCGGCGCCGAGGAGCAGCTCACGAGTTTCGGCCCGGGGTTCCGCTACCGCCCGTACTGGTCCCCCGACGCGAAGCGGCTCGCCTTCATCGATCAGACGATGACGATCTGGGTGGTCGAGCGCGAGTCGAAGCGCGCCACGAAGGTCGACAAGGGCCTGTTCATGTACCACGGCGAGCTCACGGGCGTCCGCCTCGCCTGGTCCGCGGACAGCCGCTGGCTCGCCTACGCGCGCGATCTCGACAACCGCAATCACGCGATCTTCGTGTTCGACCTGAAGACGGGCGGCCGCACCCAGGTCACGGCGGGCTACTACAACGACGCCGCGCCCGTGTTCGACCCCGAGGGCAAGTACCTCTACTTCCTCACGAACCGGAGCCTGGCGCCGATCTACAGCGATCTCGACAACACGTGGATCTACCCCAACGCCACGCAGATCGCGGCGGTGCCCCTGCGCCGCGACAACCCCGGACCGCTGGCCCCGCAGGACGACGAGGAGGCCGCCAAGGGCGACTCCGCCAAGCCGGATTCGACCGCGGCGAAGGCCGCGGCCAAGGGCCCGGCGGCTGCGGTCGACATCGATCTCGCGGGCTTCGAAAGCCGCGTCGTCATTCTGCCCCCCGAACCCGGCAACTATGCCGAGCTCGGCGCCGCTCCAGGGAAAGTGGTGTTCCGGCGCCGGCCGCGGACAGGGGCGTCGGATAAGAAGAGCCCGGTGGGTTATTGGGATCTGAAGGACCGAAAGGAAGAGCTGGTGCTGGACGACGCGAGCGCAACGGTCCTGTCGGCCGACGGGCAGAAGCTGCTCGTGGCGCAACAGCAGCCGCCGCAGCCACCGCGCTTCGCGATCGTCGACCTGAAGCCGGGACAGAAGTTCGACAAACCGCTTCGCACCGCCGAGCTCGTCACGCTGGTCGACCCCCGCGCCGAGTGGCGCCAGATCTTCAACGACGTGTGGCGCTTCGAGCGCGATTACTTCTACGATCCGGGCATGCACGGGGTCGACTGGAACGCCGAGCGCGCGCGCTACGCCAAGCTCTTGGACGCCGCCGTCACCCGCTCGGATGTGAACTTCGCGATCGGGGAGCTGATCGCCGAGCTGAGCGCGTCACACACCTATCGGGGAGGCGGGGACGAGGAGATGGCGCCGCACCGGGGGATCGGCCTCCTGGGCGTGGACTGGGCGCTCGAGAACGGGGCGTATCGCATCAAGCACATCGTGGAGGGCGCTCCCTGGGACGCCGAGGTGCGCTCGCCGCTGCGCGCCCCCGGGGTGGACGTGAAAGAAGGGGACTACGTGCTCGCCGTGAACGGCCTGCGGCTCGACCCGGCGCTCGATCCCTGGGCCGCGTTCGACGGGCTCGCCGAGCAGACGGTCAAGCTTCTAGTGAACAGCCGCCCCGCGCTCGAGGGCGCGCGTACGGTGCTCGTGAAGACGCTTGCCGAGGAGGGGCGGCTGCGCTACCTCGCCTGGATCGAAGCCAATCGGCGGCACGTGGACGAGGTGACGAAGGGACGCGTGGGCTACGTCTACGTCCCGAGTACCGGGCTCGACGGCCAGACCGAGCTCGTGCGCCAGTTCGCCGCCCAGATCGACAAGGCCGGCCTGATCGTCGACGAGCGGTTCAACTCGGGCGGTCAGATCCCGGACCGCTTCGTCGAGCTCCTGAACCGGCCCCCGTTCGCCTACTACGCCGTGCGCGACGGCACGGACTGGCAGTGGCCCCCCGCCGCCGTGGTCGGACCCAAGGTGATGCTGATCAACGGCTGGAGTGGGTCGGGCGGGGACGCCTTCCCGACGTTCTTCCGGGAGGCGAAACTCGGGCCGCTCCTGGGCGAGCGCACCTGGGGCGGGATCATCGGGATCAGCGGCGTGCCGGGCCTGATCGACGGCGGCTTCGTGACCGTGCCCACGTTCCGCCAGTACGACCCGCAGGGGAAATGGTTCGCCGAAGGGCACGGCGTCGATCCCGACATCCCGGTGGTGGAAGACCCGGCGCAGCTCGCCAAGGGGGTGGACCAGCAGCTCGAGGCCGGCATCCAGGAGGTCGTGCGACTCCTGGGGCAGCGCCCCGTGGCGACGCCCAAGCGGCCGCCGTACGAGAATCGCACGGCGCCGGCGGGGGCGGCCGTCGGGGCGGGGGCGCGGGCCGGCGGAGGCGCTCCGCCCAAGCCGTAACGACCGAGCGTTCGGGCCCTCGCGCTACCAGTTGAACCAGTAGGACGCCTTCACGAGGAAGGTGTTGTTCGGGTGCAGGCCAAACAGGTCGTGAAAGTCCCCGCTCAGCGAGCGCGGCCCCTCGAGCGGGACGTAGTCGGCACGCCCCTGCGTCCAGACGACGAACACCGTCGAGCCGGGCCGGTACTCCCAGCGGAGGACGACGGTCGAGTTGAACTCCTTGTCGTTGAACCCGCCGGGATGATTGGTCACGGCGGTGTCGGTGTAGGCGGCGTAGCGATTCGTGTAGCTCGCGGCGTTCGGATCGGCGAGCGCGCGTATGTTCGAGTACGTGCCCTTGCTGACGAACGGCTGGGCGTACAGCTGCAACGTGAGGGTGGTCGAGAGCGTGTAATCGACCCTGCCCGTGAGATATGCCGTCTTCTGCGTGAGATGCGCGAACGTGTACTGCGGCGTGTTTTGAAACGTGAAGTTGCCGAACCACTGAATGTCGTTCACGTTGTGGGTCGCGCTGAAGGTCAGGGAGGTGTTGACCTGCGACGCCATGCGGTAGGTGGCCTGGGCATTGCCGTTGAAGGATTCCGACCGGCCCCCGTCGCTGCGGCGGTAGTTGAACCATACATACGGCACGAACGCGGGACGCCCGTCGCCGTCCACCTCTCCCCACCAAGACAGGTAGGGATCCGCCCGGACGGCCGGCCCGCCGCGCGAGCAGTTGCGGTCGCAGAACGTGGTGCCGAGCTGGCCGGCGGTGACGCCACTATGGAGCCACCACCCGTTTTTCAGCTGCACGTGCCCGTTGGTATTCGCGGCGCGCTCGACCGGCGTGCCCGCCGCCGTCCAGTACTGCCACCAGTTGAAATTCCAGAAGGCGAGCTGGTACACCGACGCCGGGTGCAGCGACGTCAACCCAAACCACGTGTTCCAGCTCTGCTGGTCCGCCTGCAACAGGAATCCCAGGTCGTTCACCTCGAAGCCCCGGGAGCGGCGCTGATAGCTCGTCTCGAATCGCGTGATGCCGCCGCCGACCTTCCCGAACAACAGCTCTTCGGCGTTGCCGGCGAGCGACGTCCGCGTGGGGTCGTAGGTCACGCCCGCGCCGGGTCGCTGGTAGTAGTGCACCGGGTCGCGCTGCGTGGCGGCGATCGCCGAATCTGTGCCCGCCACGTCGCTAAAGTCGAGCGAACCGAAGACCTGATAGCGACTGTTCAAGAACCGGTGCCGAAAGTCCAGGGCCCCCACGTATGCGCTGCGGCGCAGCACCGGCGACGTCAACGGGTCGAGGCTCCGGTTCACCGTGGTCAGCATGACGCCAACGCCGCTCTCGCTGTTGCGGAAGTCCTGCTGGGCGCGCACCACGGCGTAGTTGGTGGTCGGCTCCATGGTGCGGTCCAGCGGGTCGGCAGCACGCTCGGTGACCGCGTCGAGCACACCCACCGTCTGCCCGCCCGGCAGCCGGCCGGTCAGCTTCGCCGCTCCCAGGATCGTTGTCGCAACGGGCGAGCCGGGGACGCCGTAGTCGATCTGGGGTGAGCGCCCGATGCGCCGCGAGTAGAACAGGCCTTCGTTGTTGCAGTTCACCTGGCTGCAGTTGACGTTGAAGCGGAAGATCCCGGCGCCCTGGACGAAGAACGGGCGCCGCTCCTGAAAGAACGTCTCAAACGCCGTCAGGTTCAGGACGGCCGGATCCGCTTCGACCTGCCCGAAGTCGGGGTTCACCGCCCCGTCGAGCGTCAGGTTCGAGGTGAGGCCGTATTTCAAGTCGGCTCCCGCGGTCAGTTTCTGCGAACGGTCGAAGCTACTCGCGAGCGGCACCGAGACGTTCTTCGTCAGCATGTAGGGTGCGATCTCGGGCCGGCGGGGGGACGGGAGCCCCTCGAGACCGGTCAACTCGCCGAGCTGGGACGAGATGCCCGACTGCGAGTTGCGGTACAGCGGCCAACTCTCCCGCTCATTGTAGCGCTGGATATCCCGCCATATACCGAAACCGAACGTGTTCGTGTCGCGCGGGACGTAGCGCAGTTGGGAGAGCGGGATCCGGAACTCGGCGGTCCACCCGAGCGAGTCGACTTGCGTGCCGACGTCCCATACCGCGTCCCACGCGTTGTCCTCCTGATTGTCGTTGTAGATCGCGTAGTCCCGCTTCACGCCGGCCGGATTCACGGCGAACTCGAAGCCCGAGCGCCGGTCGTGGTAGGAGTCGATCATGATCTTCAGCTGATCGGTGGCGGCCCGCACGTCGCGCCGCGCCAAGAGCTTGAGAATGCTGTCGGGATGGGGATCGAAGGCGCGGATGAACACGTACAGGTTGTGGTCGTCGTAGGCGACCTTGGCCTCGGTCCTGAACCGTGGATCGCCGCCCTCGCGCGGTTGGAACTCCTGGAACGCGGTGATCGTCGGCGCGGTCTTCCAGACGTCGTCGTCGTCGCGCCCATCGATCACCACGGGGCGAGTCGCCCGCACCGCGGTGGCGCGCGTGGCGCCGGCGGGCGGTAGGGCGCCGGCGGGCGCCGCACCAGCGGCTTGCAACAAGACGGCGAACAGGACGGCAGCCGGCACAGGGAGCCCCCAAGTCAGGTTGCAATCTTAGACACGTCGTACGGGTAAAGGGTTGAAACGGTTCCCGCGGATGGGGGGCTTTGGGTGGGTTTGACACGTTCCGGACGTGAGGAGCCCCCCGGCGGGACACGCCGGGGGGCTCGGGAAAAGGGACCGCTCGGGAGTGGAGCGGCCTAGTTGTGCGTGGCGATCAGGCTCGGTTCGACCGGGACGTCGCCATCGAACACGATGTGTCCGGCCTCGAAGCGCGCTCCACGCAGGGCCAATGTCAGGACTTCGTCCAGGTCCTCCACCAAGTGGATCTCGAGCGTCTGCCGCACGTCGGCGGGTAGATCCTCCAAGTCGGCGGCGTTCTCCTTGGGTAAGACGATCGTACGGATCCCCGCGCGCACGGCACCGAGCACCTTCTCCTTCACCCCGCCGATCGGCAGCACCCGGCCCCGCAGCGTGATCTCGCCGGTCATCGCGAGGTCGTGGCGCACGCGCCGCTTGGACAGGGCCGACACCAGCGCCGTCGCCATGGTGACGCCCGCCGACGGCCCATCCTTCGGGATCGCCCCCGCGGGCACGTGCACGTGCACGTCCGTGTCGACGAACGCGTGGGTCGGGATGGCGAGCTGGTCGGCGTGCGACTTGGCGTAGGTCAGGGCCGCGCGGGCCGATTCCTTCATGACATCGCCGAGCTGGCCCGTGAGCACGAGCTCCCCCTTGCCGCGCATCACGCTCGCCTCGACGAACATGATGTCGCCGCCCGCCGGCGTGTAGTACATACCGGTCGCCACGCCGACTTGGTCCTCGCCCGCCTTGTGCTCGGGATGGACCTTGGGCCGGCCGATCAGGTCGTGCACATCGGCCGCATCGATCGTGACGCGCTCCACTTCGCCGCTCGCGATCTTGCGGGCCACCTTGCGACCCAGTTTCGCGATCTCGCGCTCGAGCTGGCGGACCCCCGCCTCGCGCGTGTAGCTCGTGATGATCTCACTCAACGTGGCATCGGTGATCGCGAGCTGCCCGGTCTCGATCCCGGTTTCGTGGAGCTGCCGGGGCACGAGGTAGCGCTTCGCGATCTCGAGCTTTTCGCGCTCGGTGTAGCCGGCGAAGTTGACCGTCTCGAGCCGATCGAGCAGCGGCCCCGGGATGCCCTGCAGCAGGTTCGCCGTGGCCACGAACAGCACTTCCGACAAGTCGAACGGCACGCCGAGATAGTGATCGGTGAAGGAATCGTTCTGCGCCGGATCGAGCACCTCGAGCAGCGCCGCCGCCGGGTCGCCCTGGAACGACACGCCCAGTTTGTCGACTTCGTCGAGCAGGAACACCGGGTTCTTCGCCCCGGCCTGCTTCATCCCTTGGATGATGCGTCCCGGCATCGCGCCCACGTAGGTGCGGCGGTGGCCCCGGATGTCGGCCTCGTCGCGGGCGCCCCCGAGCGAAATGCGGACATACGGCCGCCCCATGGCGCGCGCGATCGACTTGGCGATCGACGTCTTGCCCACGCCCGGCGGACCCACGAACAGGAGGATCGACCCCTTGGTCTGTTTGTCGTCCTCGTTGCCGCGCGCCGTCTGCGGCGCCGTCCGCTGCCGCAACTGGCGCACCGCGAGGAACTCGAGCACCTGGTCCTTCACGTCCTTCAGGCCGTAGTGGTCCTGCTCGAGGATCTCCGCCGCCCGCTTCAAGTCGAGCGACTCCTCGGCCCGTTTGTTCCAGGGCAGCTCGGCGACCGTCTCCAGGTAGGTGCGAATCACCTGCGCTTCCATCGAGTCCCGACTCGCCCGCTCGAGCCGCTGGAACTCGCGGTCGACTTCCTTTTTGGCGGCCTCCGGCAACTCGATTCCCTCGAAGCGCTTGCGCAACTCGGCGAGGTCGCCCCCGCCCTCCTCCCCCTCCCCGAGCTCCTTCTTGATCGCCTTCATCTGCTCGCGCAGGAACATCTCCCGCTGGCGCTCGCCCAGCTCCTCCTGCACCTGCGACTTGATGTGCTCCTGCGCCTCCAGCACACCGATCTGGCGCTGCACGTGCACGAGCACGCGCCGCAGCCGCTCCTCGACCGATAGCGTCTCGAGCAGTCCCTGCCGCTCGGCGGGCTTGATCTCCAGGTACCCAGCCACGAGATCGGCGAACCGACCGGGGTCGGTGACGCCCTCGAGCACCTGGGTCACCGCGTCCTCGGGCAGTCCCGCCTTCTCGCCCAACTCCGCGGCCCGCGCGCGCGCCTCGCGATGGAGCGCGACGAACGCCGGGTCGGCCGGATCGAGCGGCGCTTGGTCTGCCACCTCGCGCGCGACGGCCTCGAGGTGGCGTTCGTTCTCGGTGTAGTGCAGGGCCATGGCCCGGGTCTCGCCGTGCAGCAAGAGCTGCACGCCGCCCAAGCCGCGCTGGACCTGGCTGATCTTGGCAATCGTCCCCATCGTGTACAGCACGCTGGGGGTGACGGTGTCGACGTTGTCGCGCTGGGCCACCGCGAACACGCGGTGCGATTCGCTCTTCAGCGCGGCCTCGATGGCGCGCAACGTCGCCGGACGCCCCGCGCCAATCGGCGTGGACACGCCCGGAAACAACACGATCTCCCGCAGCGGCAGCACGGGAAGCGTCAAGCGGTCAGACATAGGCTCGGATCTCGTAGAAAGGGTGAACCTGCTCCATTCGGGCGGGGATGAGCATCGTCCGTGCCATCCCTCAAACGCTGCGCTGAGCACACGCGTTCCGAGCGCCAGGCGTCAATTAGGCAGGGCCTGCCGAATAGCCACCGCTGCGTCTCCCGCGGCCCGTCAGCGTGGCGCGCTGCCCCGCCGTAAGTCGAACCGCACTTGCAGGTTGCCCCCCAACGCGCTGGTGGCTAATCTATGCGCGCCCCCTTGACCGATCCTCGATGAACGCTGCGGACACCGCACTCGCCGCCCGCCTCACCCAGGCCCTGGGCTCAGGCTACACGCTCGACGGCGAGATCGGCCGGGGCGGGATGGGCGTCGTGTTCAGCGCGCGCGACGAGCGGCTGAAGCGCGGCGTCGCCGTCAAGGTGCTCCCGCCCGAGCTCGCGTTCCGCGAGGAGATCCGGCTGCGCTTCCTGCGCGAGGCGGAGACCGCGGCGCGGCTCTCGCATCCCCACATCGTCCCGATCCATTCGGTCGGCGAGGGGCCGGACGGGCTCGTCTACTTCGTGATGGCGTACGTGGACGGCGAATCGCTGGGAGCGAAGCTCAAGCGGCGTGGGCGCCTGCCACCCGACGAGGCCCGGCGCATCATGCAGGAGACGGCCGACGCCTTGGGCGCCGCGCACGCGCTCGGCATCATCCACCGCGACGTTAAGCCGGACAACATCCTGCTCGAGGGCAGCCGCGGCCGCGTCGTGGTCACCGACTTCGGCATCGCCAAGGCCCTGTCGTCGACCACGGGCGGCGCGACCCTGACGGCGACGGGCGTGGCGATCGGGACGCCGCACTACATGAGTCCGGAGCAGGCGGCGGGGGATCGCGAGATCGACGGGCGCTCGGACATCTACAGTCTGGGCGTCGTCGCCTACCAGATGCTCGTCGGGGAGCTGCCGTTCCAGGCCCCCACGGTGCCGGGCATCCTGATGAAGCACATCACGGAGCTGGCGCCGCTCGTCACCGACAAGCGGCCCGATGTCCCGGAGGACCTCGCCGCCTGCGTGATGCGCTCGCTCGAGAAGGATCCCGACGACCGCTGGCCCACCGCGGACGCCCTGCGCCGAGCGCTCGAGGCGCGCAGCGCGACGCTCTATAAGCCCCGCCGCTCGAGTCCCCGCGTGGCCGCGCCGTCCCGCTCCCCGCGGCTGCCCTTGCCCCCGGCATCGCCCGCCCAGGCCCGGCGGCAGCTGGCGCGCAACCTGCGGCCCGTTGAGCGCGCGCCCGAGCGGCGGCCAGCGCTCGTGCCGAGCGGCGAGCCGCAGATGGTCCGCGAGCTGCGGAGCCGGTTCGTCACCTGGGCCTCGGTCTGCGGATCCCTGTTCGTCATCGACGTGGCGGCGAACCACCGCCCGGGCTTCTCGCTCGTCCTCGCCGCCGTGTGGGCCGCCTGGAAGCTCGTGCCGCGCTACGTCCGCCTGTGGCACGCGGGCTATTCCTGGCGGGACGTCCTCGCCCGGCCGCCTGCGCCGGACGCGATCGAGGCGCGCCTCGCGGCGGGCGGGAGCCGCCCGGTCGAGCTGCCGCGGGCGACGACGGACGAGTTCGGGCGCGACGCGGAGCCGGTGCAGCAGGCGCGCAGCGATCGCAAGGCGATCCTGCGCATCGTGGATCGTCTCCCCAAGTCGGAGCGGAAGCTCCTGCCCGACATCGTGGCGACGGCGGATGCGCTCCTGAACCGCGCCGAGGAGCTCGCCCGCATGCTGCACGCCATGAGCGGCAGCGTGGACGAACGGGCCCTCGCGCGGCTCGAGGAGAAGATGGCGGCGACGCGGCGGCAGCCAGAGGGCGCGGAGCGCGAGCGGCAGATCGGCCTGCTCACCCGCCAGCGCCAGGCGCTGACCGACCTGCTCACGCGGCGGCAGCTGGTGGCCGACCAGCTCGAGTCCTGCGTCCTGGCGATGCAGAACGTGCGCTTCGACCTGCTGCGGCTCCGCTCGGCCGGGGTCGCCGTCGTGCTCGACGACCTGACCCGCGCCACGCAGCAGGCGCGCGCGTTATCGCGCGATGTGGACCATGTGATCGCCGCGGCCGGCGAAATCAAGGAAGCGCTGGGCGAGCAGCCCGGCGCCTAGCGCGTCTCCCCGCGGCGGCAGCGCTGCAGCCGTTCGGGCGCATCCGCCGGGTCAATCGCAAACTCGTCCAGCGTCAGGAACTGGGTGGCCGCGTCCGGGCAGCGCCCGTCGCGCAGGGCCACCGTCGCGCGCAACTCGTACAGCGTCGCCCATCCCGGGTGCAGGCGCACCGCCGTGGCGAGCACGCTGTCGGCGAGCCGGGGCGGGCCCGTGAGCGCGAGCGGTGTGAGCGCCTCGCGCACGGCGTCCGCGGGCAGCGGATGCCGGTAGGTGCCACGGCCGATCGCGAGCGCGCGGAACAGCCCCGCGGCCGCCTCCGACCAGCGCCCGGCGCGCGCCGCGACCGCCGCCAATCCCGCCTCCGCTTCGGCTGAGTCCCCGCCCCGCGCCAGGATCTCACGCAAGAGGACGGTGCGCCGGGTCGTGTCCCCGCGGTGCTGCGCCAGCCCGGCCGCGAACAGCAGCGCCTCGGGGTGGCGCGAGCGGGCGAGCAGGCGCGGCAGCGCGCTGTCGGCGAACGCCGAGTCGCCGGCCGTGAAGCGCGCCCGGGCGAGGCGCACGGTCCAGACCGGGTCCCCGGGTGCCGCGCGGTGTGCCGCCTCGAGCAGCGCGAGCTGGGTGGCCGCGCCGCGCGGCGCGGTCATCGCCCGCGCGAGGAGCACCGGCGAGGTGCCGGGCACGTCGCCCGCCCGCACGCCGATCGCCACGAGGGAATCGAAGACGTAGGGGTCCCACACCGGATCGAGGAAGCGCCGCGCCGCCACGAACTCGAGCTCGGGCCGATCGTCCGAGTGCGCGAGCGTCGCCCGTTCGGCGAGCCGCGCGGCCCCGGCCTCGCCGAGCAAGCGGCGGCCGAAATGATCGCCCGCCGAATCGACCCCCAGCCACTCCCGGCTCAACGCCCCCACCGACGTGGCGGGCGCGAGGAGCCGCGCGAGCCAGGCGCGGTCGTAGCGGATCGGCCTGCCCGACCCGAGCACCATCAAGTCGAGGCTGCTCGAGAACCACACCTCCACGTGCGGGAACACCGCGCGCAGGTTGCGCACCACGCTGGCGACCACGGGCAGCGGCAGCTGGTACACCTGCACCCATTGGCAGTACACGCCGTCCTCCGCGAGGCGCGAGCGCACGATCCGGAAGAACTCAGGCGTGTAGAGCGTCGCCACGCCGGCGACCCACGGGTTCGAGGGCTCAGAGACGATCACGTCGAACCGGTCGTCGTGCAGCTGCAGCGCGCTGCGCGCGTCGTCCACCACCGCCTCGACCGTGCGGCGCGCGAGGACGGAATCGTTGACCCCTTGGAACAGGCCGCTCATCGCCAGCACCGCGGGCTCGATCTCCACCACCCGCACGCGCCGCATGCCCGGCACCTGGGAAAGGACCCGGGTCGTGACGCCGCTGCCGAAGCCGATCACGAGCGCCGACGCGGGCTCGGGCCGGGCCGCCGCCGGAGCCAGGCCCAGCATGATCTGGGTGTTCATGTCGCCGTGGTCCGACGCGTCCACCTTGCCGTTGAGCCGCAGGGTCCGGCCGCTCAGGCCCTCCCACACGCTCACCGTCGCGTTCCAGCCCTCGCGGAACGCGAGCTGGCGGGTGCCGCGGTGGGTGAGGAACGCGCGGCGGCCCGCGGCGTCCATTGGCTGGCGGCCATAGATCGTGGGACCCAGGTCGATCAAGCGCGTGCTCCAGCCGGGAGCGGTGAAGGCGGCGCCCAGGGCCACGCTCCCGAGCAGGCCGCCGACGAGCACGCGCGACTGCAGCGCGCGATGCTCTGCCGACCCTTCCGCCACCCCACGCGCCGCATAGATCGCAAGCACCAGGGCGACCACACCGTTCACGACGAGGCCGATCCGCAGCGTGGTCTCCGTGCCAAGCGCGACGACGAGGACGAACCCCGTGAGCACGGCGCCGGCGATGCTGCCCAGCGTATTGAGCGCATAGGCGGCGCCCACGTCCGCCCCGCGCGCCGCGTCGCGTGGCGCGGCCAAGTCGGCGAGGAGCGGGAAGCTCAAGCCCATACCGATCGCCGGGATCAGGACGACCGCGCCCACCGCAACGCCGAGGAGGGCCAGGCGGGCGGTCGTACCGAAGCCCGGATGTTGGAGCACCGCGAGGATGTAGAGCGGCAGCGCGCCGAAAAAGCCGAGCAGGAGCGCGGCGCCCGCGCCCGTGATCCCCTGGGCCACGGCCGCGTCGGCGGCGGTCGTGGGACGCGCCGTGCGCCGTCCCGCCACGACGGCGCTCCCCAACCCGATGCCCAAGAGGAACATGAGGAGCACGAGCGTGAAGGCGTAGGTCGATCCCCCGACCACCATCACCAGCACGCGGGTCCACGCGATCTCGTCGAGCAGCGAGGCGAACGCGGTGAGCGCGAGCAGGACGAGGGCGAGGCGCCGCAGCGTGTCCGGGGCGGGCGCGCGCCCGGGCGGCGCTGCGGGGCCGGGCTCGAGCGGCTGGGCGAGCGCCAGGGCCGCGGCCCCGAGCGCCAGGTTCACCGCCGCCGTCCCGATGAGCGAGCCTTGGATCCCGACGCGCTCCACCAGGACGAACCCGGCGAGCGCCGTGCCGACGACGGCACCGAGCGTGTTCAGCGCGTACAGGCGCCCGAGCGAGGGCTGTAGCCGGTCGCGCTCGGCGCCCATGAACCCCTTGGTCAACGCCGGCAGCGTCCCGCCCATCAGGGTCGTCGGGATGAGCAGCACCAGCGCCGCGAGGCCGAAGCGCAGCGCCACGCTCGCCCCGCTCCCGAGCGCCAGCGCGCCCGCCGTGCCGACGTAGACCCGGTGCGCGAGCGCGAGCACGAGCGGCGAGACCAGGCCGAACCCGCCGATGGCGATCTCGAGCCAGCCGTACAGCGCCGCCGGCTTGGCGTGGCGGTCCGCGCGGCGCCCGAACAGCCAGGCCCCGAGGCCCAGGCCGCCCATGTAGGCGGCCACCACGGTCGTGACCGATTGGATGGTGGAGCCGAACGACTGGTACAGCACGCGGACCCACAGGAGCTCGTACACGAGGCCCGTGGCCCCGGACAAGAAGAACAGCAGGCTGTACGCGCGCGCGGCGCTAGAACGCATGCAACTCGCGCAACGCGGTGACGAGATCCTCCACTTGTGGTAGGATGAAATCCTCGAGGCTCGGAGCGTAGCCGACGAACGTGTCGGTCGCGGCCACCCGCTTCACGGGCGCGTCGAGCCACGGGAAGCACTCGTCGGCGAGCCGCGCCGCGACCTCGGCGCCGTAGCCCCAGGAGAGCGAATCCTCGTAGGCGACGAGCACCTTCCCGGTCTCCTGCGTCGCCGCGACCACCGTCTCCCAGTCGACCGGCGACAGGCTCCGCAGATCGATCACCGCCACGCTCACCCCGTCCGTCTCCTCGAGCTGCTTCGCGGCCACGAGCGCGCGCTGCACCAGGGCGCCGTAGGTCACGACCGTCAGGTCGCGGCCGGCGCGCACCCGCTTCGCCTTGCCGAACGGGATCATGAAGTTCGGCCCAGGGTTAGGCGCCTTGTTGTAGGTCTGGCGATAGAGATGCTTGTGCTCGAGGAAGAGGACGGGGTCGTCGCAGCGGATCGCGGTCCGTAAGAGCCCGTTGGCGTCCAGGGCCGAGCTCGGGCAGATGACCCGCAGCCCGGGCACGGCGGTGAAGACGACCGCGCCCGTCTGGGAGTGATAGATCGAGCCGCCCTTCAGGTAGCCGCCGTAGGTCACGCGCACCACGACCGGACAGCTGAAGGCGTTGTTCGAGCGCCACCGCATCGTGGCGAGCTCGTTGCGGAGTTGGTGGTAGGCGGGGAAGATGTAGTCGAAGAACTGGATCTCGACCACGGGCTTCAAGCCCCGGGTCGCGAGGCCGATCGCGCGGCCCACGATGTTCGCTTCGGCGAGCGGCGAGTTGTACACGCGCTCACTCCCGAACTGGCGCTGCAATCCCCAGGTGACCTTGAAGACGCCGCCTTTTCCTTTGAGGTGCGCCAGGTACTGCTCCCGGCTGACGTCGGCGACGTCTTCGCCGAACACGAGGATGCGGGGCTCGCGCGCCATCTCGTCCTTCAAGCACCCGTTCAGGAGATCCACCATGGTGGTGGGATCGCCCCCGAACTGCGGGTCATCCTCCGTGTCGAACTGCTCGGAGGTGGGATCCACGTCGGGCGAGTACACATATGCCAAGGCGGTCTCGGGGGCGGGCTGGGGCGAGGCGAGCGCCATGTCGGCCGCCACTTCGATCTCCTCCTCGACTCGGCACTTCACGGCCGCGAGCTCGGCCTCGGTGGCGACCCCGTCGGCGATCAGCCGCTTGGGGAACACCTGCAGGCAATCGCGCCGCGCGTCCGCCTCCCGCTCCCGGGGCGGCCGGTACAGCACCTCGTCATCCGAGAGTGAGTGGGAGTAGGGGCGGATGACGTGGGCGTGCACCAAGGCGGGGCCCTTCCGCTGGCGCACATACTCCGCGGCGCGCTGCAACACTTCGTAGGAGGCGACGGGGTCGCAGCCGTCGACCTCCTCGACCAGGAGACCGGGGAAGGTGCGGACGAGCTTCGACACCGAGCCACCGGCCGTCTGGACCTCGACGGGCACCGAAATCGCGTAGCCATTGTCCTCGATGAGAAACAGCACCGGCAGCTTCAGATTGCTGGCGCTGTTCATGGCCTCCCAGAACTCGCCTTCGCTCGTCGTGCCGTCGCCGGCGGAGACGTACACGATCTCGTCTCGCTTGATCGGCTTGTCGGTGATGGCGTCGAGATGCTCGTAGCGCAGCCACGCCTCCGCGCACCCCACCGCCTGCAGGAGCTGCGTGCCGGTGGGGCTCGACTGACTCACGATGTGCAGTGCCTTGTCGCCCCAGTGGGACGGCATCTGCCGCCCGCCCGAGTTCGGGTCCTCGGCCGCCCCGACCGCCGCGAGCAGCATCTCGGTCGGCGTCATGCCGAGGCTCAAGCACAGGGCGCGGTCGCGATAGTAGGGATAGAACCAGTCATAGGCGGGCCGCAGGACTTTGCCGGCGGCCACGAGGACGGCCTCGTGGCCCGCGCCCGAGATCTGGAAGAAGATCTTGTTCTGCCGCTTGAGCTGGACCTCCTTGTCGTCGATGCGGCGCGACAGGAGCATCACGCGATACATGTCGATGAGGTCGGCCTTCGACAGCGACTTGGCGGCCCGGGGCCCGAGTTGCGTGCGTGTCGCCATGGCTCCAAAGATAGTGGACACCGCGCGTGGCGGCTGCTCCCGAGCGGAGCAATATTGTTGCCATGAACGACGCCGCCAAGGAAACCGTGCTGCGCCAGTTCCGCTACGGCCTCTACGCCCTCACGGTGAAGCACGAGGGCGACGAGCACGGCCTCACCGCGATGTGGGTGAGCCAGGCCTCGTTCGACCCCGCCATGGTCGTCGTGGCAGTCGAAAACAATTCCAAGACAATAGGGATGGTCCGCGACGCGCACCACTTCGCGCTCAACATCTTGCGTCAGGGGCAGAAGGAACTGGCGGCCAAGCTGGGTCGGGCCTCGGCGACCGCACCCCACAAGCTCAAGGGGATCAAGACCAAACCGGCACCTACCTCCGGGGCCCCCATCCTCACGGAGGCCCTGGGCTGGGTCGAGTGTCGAGTGGTCGCGACATTGCCGAGCGGGGACCACACGCTGGTCCTGGGCGAGGTTCTGGAGGCCGGCGTCGAGCAGCAGGGCGCCACGCCGCTCACGCCCGAGGAGGCGGGGCTCTCCTACCCGCCCTGAGCCGCCCGGCGGGCCGAGCGGCCGGCTGAGACGCGGCGCTCAGCGCGCGGGGGCTCGGTACACCACCGTCCCGCCGACGATCGTGTAGCGCACCCGCACGCGGTCCAGCGAATCGGGTGGCACGCGGAACAGATTGCCATCGAGCACCACTAGATCGGCCTCACGGCCCGGGGCGAGAACGCCGCGCGTGCCGTCGTCGAACGTGGCGTAGGCGGGCCCGGCCGTGTAGCCGCGGAGCGCCTCGGCGAGCGAGATCTTCTGCTCCGGCACCCAGCCTTCGGGGTGCTTGCCGTCCAAGGTGCGGCGCGTGATCGCGGCGTAGACGCCCAGGATCGGGTCCAGCGGCGCGACGGTCCAATCGGAGCCGAACGCCAGCTTTGCGCCGCTGTCGAGCAGCGTGCGGAACGCGTAGGTGGTCTTGATCCGCACCGGTCCGATGCGCCGCTCCACCCAGCGGCCGTCGTCGATCGCGTGATAGGGCTGCATCGAAGCGATGACACCGAGCGTGCCGAAGCGCGGAATGTCCTCGGGACGCAGGTGCTGGGCGTGCTCGACCCGGAAGCGCCGGTCGCGCGGGCCGTGAGCCCGCGCCACGCTATCGTAGATGGCGAGCAGGATCGCGTTGGCGCGGTCGCCGATCGCGTGGACCGCGACCTGGAGGCCCGCGGAGTCGGCGTTGCCGATCCAGCGCCGCATGTCGGCTTCGGGATGCTGCAGCAGTCCGCGGTAGCCGGCCGAGTCGCTGTAGGGCTCGAAGAAGTACGCCGTGCGCGAGCCCGCCGAGCCGTCCATGAAGCCCTTGAGTCCGCCGATCTTCACCCAGGCGTCCCCCGCCCCGCCCCGCCGCACGCTGTCCGCGACCGCCTGCCACGCGTCGAGCGGCAGGTAGACGGCCACGCGCAGCGTGAGCCGGCCGGCCCGCTCGAGCCGACGGTAGCTCGCGAGATCTTCCCACGAGGCGGCCATGTGGCTCGTCGCGGTCACGCCGAGTGCGGCGGCGTGCGCCAGCGCGCGGGCGAGCGCCGAGTCGCGCCGCTCGGGAGACGGCGCCGGGACGGCGTGGCCGACCAGACCGAGCGCGCCGTCCTTGAAGATCCCGATCGGGTCGCCGGTCCTCGGGTCACGCAGGACCTCCCCCCCGACGGGCGTGGGCGTGGCGCCCGTGACGCCCGCCGCGCGCATCGCCGCGGCGTTGGCGAGCGCCTCGTGCCCGTCCAGTCGATACACGAACACGGGATTATGGGGTGTGACCGAGTCGATCCAGTCGTGCCGCGGCAGTGGTTGGCCGGGCCAGAGCGTATGGTCCCAGTCCCCGCCCAGAACCCACTCACCCGGCGTCCGGGTGAGCGCGAACTCCTTGAGGCGGCGAATGAACTCCTGAGGCGTCGCCGTGTTGCGGAGGTCCACGGAGGCGAGCTGAAACCCACCGTCGATAAAGTGGGTGTGGGCGTCGGCGAAGCCGGGGACGACGAGACCGCCTCCGGCGGACACGACCGCGGTATTGGGGCCGACGTAGCGCGCCACGTCGCTCGAGTCTCCGACCGCGAGGATCTTGCCCCGCGCGATCGCGACCGCACCCGGGCGCGGCACGCCGCTCGACAGTCCGGTCCAGACCGGGCCCCCCGTGATGACGAGGTCGGCCCGCGGCCCGCAGCCAGCGAGGGCGAGGCACAAGGGTGCTAGGAGGGCGGTGCGGGAGCGCACGCGGGTTCCTTGTTAGCGGAGTTTGGTGATGCGATGAATCGTCTCGAGCGCGGCGATGGGGTCGGTCTTCGCGCGCGTGTCACCGCCCCCGCCGCCCGCGTCGCCGGGCGCGGGCGCCCGGCCTGCCTGAACCGCGTCGCGCACGTCCAGCAGGACCTCGAGCAGCAACTGCTCGCGCTGATACGAGGCGTCCAGGTCGACCATGCGGATCTGGTCGCCCGCCGCCTTGGCGCGGTCGTAAGCTTCGCGGTAGATCGCTTCGAGGTTCGCGAGGATGCGCTCGCGGGGCCGGCCGCTCATGGCGTCGTAAGATACACGGCGTCAGGCCGGGCGCAGCACGAGCCCGCTCGGCACCTTGGGCACGAAGTAGGTCGACTTGGGCGGCATCACCGCTCCGGCGTCGGCGACGGCGAACACCTCCGTCACCTTCGTGGGGTTGAGAAGCACCGCCGCAGCGGCCCGACCACTCCGCACCGCCGCGAACGCCGCCTGGGCGTCGGCGGTGTACGCGAGCGATGGCGTCGCCGTACCGGCGCCCAGGATGTGCTGCACCACCAACGTCTCGATTCGGGCGACGTCGAGGTCGCGAATCGCCGGCGCGCCTCCCAGGCCCGGTACGCGGTCGAGCGGCGCGTCGCGCTTCAAGACGAGGCTCACGTCCTGGCCCTCCGGAAACGCGACCAGGCACGCCGTCCGCTCCCGCCCCAGCTCGGCGAGGCGCTCGATCCGATCCATGCAGGGCGCCACCCGGCCCACCTCGAACCACTGCCGCCACGCCTCAATCAGCTGGGCGGTGTCGCGCTCCGCGCCGAAGATGATGCGGTGGGTGGGAAGGATCGTGAGGCCGGGATCACCCGCCGACACGATGAGCGCGAGCACGCGATCCGCCTGCGGGGCTTCCGCCGCATAGGCGACGGCCGTCTCGTAGCGATGGTGGCCATCGGCGATGTAGAGCTGGGCGCGGCCGGCCAAGCGGGCGAGCGCGGCGGCCGGCTCCCCGGAGACCACCCACAACCGGATGCGGACGCCGTCGAGCTCCGCGCGGACCGCCGGCACGCCCGACGTCGCCGCGACGAGCGTCCGCTCGAGCGCCCGGTCCCCATCGGGCGCGAGCAGGAAGATCGCTTCCAGATTGGTCCGCGTGGCGCGCAACAGCGCGAGCCGGTCGGCCTTGGCCGCCGAGTGAGTTTGCTCGTGCGGGCGCACTCGGCGGGTCGCGAACGGCTCGGCCCGCACGGCCGCGAACATCCCGGTCCGCGTGCGCCGCTCGCCCGACGGCAGCGCGTACTCCTGCGCTACGATGTAGACCGATTCTCCCGCATCTGCGCGCAGCACGCCGCCCGAACGCCACGCCGCCGCCTCGGCGGCGGCGCGCGCATAGCGGTCCGTGCCGGCGGGCGCTTCCGGCAAGATCAGATGAACGATATTGTGGGGGTCCCGTGCGGCGTAGCGCGCGCGGTCTTCCTTGGAGATCACGTCGTAGGGCGGTGCGATCAGCGCGTCCAGGCCCCTCTTGGCGGTGTAGCGCTCGCCCCGAAACGGCGCGACCAGCGGTGGCAGCTCGGCCATCACGATTCCCCGGAGCCTCCCGTGTCCTTCAGCGCAGCACAGCAGGTGGTCGATCGCTGGATCGGCCAATATAAGGAAGGGCGCCAAGCGTTGCCGGCGATGGCAGCTCGTAGCCTGTGCCGACCGCTCCTCCTGAGCTTAGAACCCAACACGAAGCGCGATTTAGCACCGTTAGGAACTGATGCGGACCGCCAGCGCTGCCTGGTTGCCCCCCCGGTTGCCGCCACGCTACTTCGGACCCGCTGGAGTCGAGATTGAGCTGCGGATGCTTGCAACCTTCGCCCGGCACTGGGCGGCCGGCTGCGCTGGATCGTAATCAGGAATCGTCGCGGCCACGTCTGGAAAGAAACACCGAAGCAATTGCCAACCGTGATGGCGTTCCCATGCGGTCTCCGCAGCGAGCAAGGTAGTCGCCACGGGAAGCTCGCGCCGGACGTCCGCGCCGCGCTGTCGCAACTCCTCCATCACAGGCAGGTAGAGCGAATACATGACCCGGTCCTTCAGGCGAGCCCGCAGCTCGTCTACCGTCTCCCTCGCGAGGACACGATGGAGCCATAGCCGTCCCACGGAGTAAGGGACGCGCCCGAGGAGCCAGCCCATCGGCGCCCCGACGAGCGCGCCGAGGATACCGCCAACCCAGCCGTATTCCGTATATCCGATGTTGGCCCCAAGCGTGAGACCAAACGCCGCACCGCCCCATTCGAACAGATGAAAGAGAGTCACGCTGTCACGTTCTCGAAGGTTGAATCCGCCGGCTTCGGTCGGGAGGCTTATCTTAACCTCCATGAGCAAGCCCCACACCTCACTCTGGCCGCTTGACGCCGGACTATCGGTGTGCGCTTTCGGATAGCCAGATATCAACGTTCCCTCTTGGTCCAGCGGTTGGCGTCGCGGGACGTGACCTTCGCCATCATGCCGGCGAAGGCGTCATCGAGGTCGATGTGTTGCGAGTTGGCGATGCAGATGACGACGAACAGGATATCGGCCAACTCGAGCGCGAGCGATCCCTCGATCTCGTCGGGCCGCTTGGGCTTCTCGCCGAACCGGTGGTTGATCTCCCGCGCGAGTTCGCCGACCTCCTCGGTGAGCCGGGCGAGGTTCGTGAGCGGGGCGAAATATCCCCTGCCATACTGGTCGATCCAGCGATCCACCGCTTGCTGGACTTCGTTCAAACCCACGGGAGACTCCAGAGAAGGTGAGCGTTCGATGCGGAGCCGTACTCCGCAGGCACGTACAAACCGGATGCGGACTCTTGGGGAACTGATCGCGACGCTTGACGACTTCTCCGGTCGCATCAGTCGCCAGACCGCGCCAATAACGCCGCTTAACGCTCGTCAGAACGCTTCTCTCCGCAAGGCCATCCCC
>WNFC01005711.1_pt1 | contig 20261 bp, 17 predicted proteins | sample 5400541 | NCBI WGS metagenome assembly WNFC01 (sample SAMN13153342, study PRJNA577476) | soil metagenome | isolation source: 120 cm saprolite under Douglas fir tree site 2 hole 2 replicate 1 | place: USA:California | collected 2015-04-18
CTCGCCGGCGCGCGCGCCATTGAGGATGGTGAAGCGTCCGAGGAGCCGAGGAGGCCGCGCCGGGCCGGATTCGGTGCGCTCGCGCTCCACCGGCGCGATCATGGTCTCGACCGTCTTGGCGGTCAGCACGTCTTTCGGAATCTTCGGTCGCCGCGACAGCGGAATGATCAGCGCCACGAGCGCGCCCAACGCTGCCACGCCGATCGCGCCGGCGGCCATCGGATGACGGCGCCAGAGCGGCATCGCCTGCAGCGCCCGGTCAGCGTCATGCCGGAAGCGAATCAGATCGGGGGAGCTCGGAAAGAGCGTTCCCGCCCGGGTGACCTCGGCGCTGGCGAGGTTCCAGTTGCCGCCGGCAGCGGCGTTCAATGCCTTTTGCCAGTGCTGGTTGAACTCACCGTCGATGTTGTAGGCAACCTTCGCGTCGTTCAGGAACTTTTTTGCGATGTTGATCGGGACCAGAAACTTGATCTGCTCGGCATCGGTGTGACCCCAGGTGGAGATCCCGATCACTTCTCCGTCGCGATTCACCGCCGGGCCGCCGGAGTTACCGCGATAGATGCCGACGTTCGACTGAAAAACCTGCGTGTTGGTGATGTCGTGTTTGATCGCCGTGATCGTGCCGTTCGAAAGTGTCGCTTCCAGATCGCTCTCTCGCGAGAGCCATCCACCGATCACTTCGTCGGTGCTGCTCGCGACCTCCGGATAGCCGATCGACCAGACGGAATCGCCCACCCGCACCCCTTCCGAGTCGCCGAGCTGCACCGTGGGAAGGTTCTTGCGCGGGACGCGGAGCAGGGCCAGATCCGCACCGCGCTCGGTGAGCGCTGGAGAATAACGCTCAACCTGGAACGGCATCTTGTCACCGTTGGACAGCTCGACCTCGTTGACCACCGCGAGGTGATCGACGCGCCCCTCCGCCGCCAGCGCGACGACATGGCGCTCGAGCGCTTCGCCGCGATAAAGCCGGCGCAGCTCGTCGACTGGAAAATGTTTCAGCAGCGCAGAGATCGCGCCATTGCGGCGAAGCTCTTTCTGCAGCGCATCGGTATCGCGCGTTCGAGCGACGACATGCCCGCTGGTAAGCATCCATCCGCCGGGATGGATGATGAAGCCGCTCCCCGATCCGCCCGCGCCGGTCTCCACCACGCCTTCGCCGATGCCGTCGCGGCGGGCGAGGCCGACTTCGCGCGCGATTTTGTCGAGCGAGCTCGCCGGGTAGTGAAACTGTGCCGTCGCATAAGCGTTGATGCGCACCACGGCCGGCTTGACCGCGTAAACCATCTTCTGCACGTCATCGAGGCGCGATACATCGCGCCGGCAGGCGGCCGCCAGCAGGACCAGTAGAAGAACGCGGCGGACAGGGGACACCATTGGGGGTAAGTGTAGTGGACCTCAGCGAGTTGGGCGTTCCGTGGCCGCGCTAAGGCCCGGAATCTCGTGGTCCTTTACGGTGTCATCGAAGAGGCCGCGGTTGCTTTCCGCTTCATCGCCCAGGGTGTCTTCGCCGAGCTGGTCCGCGCGGACCATCCGCGCAACGATGACCGTCACGTTATCGGGTGCGCCGCGCTCGAGCGCTAGTTTGATCAACTCATTCGCAGCCTGCTGAATCGGCAGTTTCGCAACTTCCTTGATCTCGTCTTCTTTCACGATGCCGTGCAGGCCGTCGCTGCAGAGGACGAAAGTGTCGTTTTCGTGGAGCTCCATCGGGCCGCGGATGTCGATCTCGACTTCTTCGCTCACGCCAATCGAGCGCTGCAGAACATTTCGACGCGGATGATTCTCCGCTTCCTGCGCGGTCAGCAGCCCTTCGCGGACCATGGTCGCGACCAGCGAATGATCTTCGGTTAGCTGTTTCACGGCGTCGCCGCGAACGAGATAGATGCGCGAATCGCCGACGTGTGCAAACCAACCCTGGCCGCCGCGGATCACGAGAGCGGACGTCGTCGTTCCCATTCCTCGCAGGTCGGGATTGGTCTGTGCTTCCGAAAAGACGCGCGCATTCGCGCTTGTGACTGCGTCGCGCAGCGCGCTCGGCACGTCTCCGGTCGGGCTGGTGAGGTAATGCGACTTGAGCGTTTCAGTTGCCAGGCGGGATGCTGTCGCGCCCCCGCGATGCCCGCCCATGCCGTCCGCGACCACCAGCAATCGCCCGCCGGCGTGACTGCCCAATTCTTCGGCAGGGGAGGTGTACATGCCGAAGTCCTGATTTTCCGAACGTACTTTGCCTACGTCGGTCCTGAGGACCGCCTGTACGACGAGTCGAGCGGCAGGAGCGGCGGTAGATGTTGCCGCGGATGATTCAGTCATCGCTTCGCGAATGGGACAGGTCGAGAATTATACAGGTTATTGGTTGCTTCCCTTTCGAGGCCGTTATAATCATTTTCTCGCGTCATGGACCAACTCCAGATTCATTACGTCGACCTCGGCGTACAGCGCCTCGCTGACCTCAAAGGCGAAATGTCGGTCGGCCGTACCGAGGGAAATGACCTCGTGCTCAATCATCCCTCGGTCTCGCGCAAACACGCCAAATTCGAGCCGCGCAACGGCGCCTGGTGGATCGTCGATCTGAAATCGACGAACGGCGTCAAGGTCAATGGCAATCTGATTACCGAAGCGCCGGTCAATACCGGCGACAAGATCTCCATCGGCTCGGTGCAGCTCGAGCTCACGCCGCAGCCCTCGGTCGCTTTCAGCAACGAGTCGTTGTTCGACAATCCGTCGGGCACGGTCATCCGCCGCATCTCGGATTTCAATTCCGAATTCGGCCTCGATCTGGCCGAAGCCGCCAAGCCCGCGCCGCGAATTCCGTCCGAGCCGGGGACCACGCCCATCGCGGTCTCACGCGAAAAGATTTTTCAGGTCCTCGTGCAAGTCGCCAAAGTGCTGCTGCAGACGGACGAACTCAACACCCTGCTAGCCACCGTCATGGACATGATTTTCAAATATCTGCCGGTGGAGCGCGGCCTGCTCATTCTGTTCGATGGAGAAGGCAATCCCGTTCCGAAGCTGACCAAGTTCATGGACGGCTCGGATGCGCACGACATCCCGATCTCGCGCACGATTTTGAAGATGGTCGCGGAAAAGCAGATCGCGATGATGACTTCCAATGCGCTCGAAGACGCCCGCCTTCTCGGCGGAAAGTCGATTGCCATTCACGGCATCCGATCGGCGATGTGCGTTCCGCTATGGAATCGCAACCGCGTCATCGGAGCAGTGCAGGTCGACTCCGGAATTCACATCGGACGGGTCACCGAAGAAGATCTGGATCTGCTGACGGCGCTCGCAAACTTCTCTGCCGTCGCCATCGAGCGCGCACAGCTCTCCGAAAAAATCGAAGAGGAGAGGAAGATCCGCGCGCGCATGGAGCGCTATCACTCCCCGGCGGTCGTCGACGAAATCGTGAAGGGATCGATTCGCGGCGCGTCCACCGACGAGCGTGAGATTCGCAACGCCGAAGTCTCGATCCTCTTTGCCGACATCTCCGGATTCACCACAGTCGCGGAAACGAAGAACCCGGAAGAGGTGGCCGAGTTTCTATCGCACTTCTTCGGATGCGCCGTGGAATCGATCTTCACCTACGGCGGAACGCTCGACAAATTCATCGGCGACGCGGTGATGGCATTCTTCGGCGCGCCGATCCAGCAGGACGATCACGCCGATCGTGCCGTGCTCGCGGGACTCATGCTGCAGCGGCTGATCGGTGAATGGAACGACCAGCGCACCAAAGCCAATCTACCCATCGTGCGCGTGCGCGTCGGGATCAACAGCGGGCCGGCAGTCGTCGGCAACGTCGGCACTGAAAAACGCGTTGATTACACCGTTCTCGGCACTTCGGTGAATATTGCGTCGCGACTGGAGAGTGGCGTCGCAAAACCAGGACAAGTGGTCATCTCACAAAACACGCTCGATCGCGTCGTGGGAAGCTTCAATACCGAACCCCTCGGCGAATTTGCGCTGAAAGGCCTGCAGCAGAAGATGCCGGTTTTTGCCGTGCTCGGCGGTGCGGATCGCGAAACCACTTCGCCGAAGACTCTTTCGGCCACCCGGGCGTGATTACCGAAATGCTCCGCCCCATTCCTCCGTTTTCATTGCAGATGAAGACGCTCCGCACGATCGCGCAGCCGATAATCGTTGCTGCTGTTCTTGCCCTCGGCGTCCGCAGCGCCATCCGAATCTATTCCATTCCGACCGCATCGATGAGGCCGACGCTGCAGGTCGGCGATCACATCGTCGTCACGCCCTACCGCAACGCGCAGCCTGCAGGCGGCGACGTGATCGTGTTCCACTCGCCCGTCACGGCGGACGAGCTGCTGGTCAAACGGATCGTGGCTGTGCCGGGCGACCTAGTCGAGACGCACGCCGGACGCCTGTTTGTGAATGGACACGCGATGGCGGAGCCGTACGTCGCCTCGCCCACAACGTCGGGCGTCATCGCGCCCCAAATCGTGCCTCGAGAATGTCTCTTCGTCCTCGGCGACAATCGCGCGAACTCGTTCGACAGCCGGCAATGGGGCGTCCTGCCCCGCGGCCTTCTGGTCGGACGCGCGCGTTTGGTGCTGTGGTCTTCAGGGGCCGGCACCATGCCTCCGCAGGCGAACGCCGAGACGGTCACCCGGAAGGGTCTCAGCTCTCCGGCACTTCATCTCGACCGTCTTTTCAAACGGATTCAATAGTTTCGCTCTATACTTTTTCCGTCACGGGAGGATTTATGCGATTGCGCCGCCGCGAAAAGGGCGAGGGACAGATGGGCTGCATCTTTGGCCTGGTCGTCCTCGCGATCGGAGTTTTCATCGCGTGGAGGATGGTCCCCATCAAAGTCAAAGCTGCTGAGATGAGACAGGTAGTCGTTGACGAAGCGAAATCGGCGGGTACCCACAACGACAAGGTGATCATGGGCAACATCATGAATAAGGCGCGCGAAAACAATCTGCCGGTCACGGAAGATCAGGTGAAGATCAGGCGCGCTAACAGCGAGATTACGGTCGAGGTCGATTACGTCGTGCCGGTCGAATTCCCCGGCTACACGTATCAATGGCACTTTAATCACACCGCGACCAACCCAATCTTCTAATGAGCGTAACAATCAAAGTTCGAGAAAACGGTCCGTACAAAATCGAAGGCGAATTTCGCCTGGTCGATGCGAACGACAACGAGATCCCGATCGTCAAGCCCGTCCTCTGCCGCTGCGGCGGCTCGACCACCAAACCGTTCTGCGACGGCACGCACTCGAAGATCGGATTTCAGGGCGCGATCGCGGCGGTGGAAAAGGCCGAGGAGAAGCCGCCGTCATCCTGAGCCGGGCAGACGGCGAAGGATCTCAAGCTACGTAACTTGAGACCCTTCGCTTCGCTCAGGGTGACGATAGGTCGCGCCACGTCGGACTCATCGTCTTAATCAACGCGATCTTCTTCGCACGCGTCTTTCCCTTGATCTGCTTTTCACGTGCGATAGCTTCGACGATTGAGTCGAATATCTCGTAGTAGACAAGCCGGTCAAAGTGATAGCGATTCGTAAACTTACATTCGCCGCGCTTGTGTTCGGCCACGCGTCGTGTCAGGTCGTTTGTGACGCCCGTGTACAGCGTCATCGAACGGTTCGACATGATGTACACATAGAACTGCTTGCGAGTGCCATCGCTCTTCCAGTGATACGTCACCCAGTAACTTGAGACCCTTCGCTTCGCTCAGGGTGACGATCATCCGCTTCGTCCTCAAGCTCGAATACCACCGCCTCCCACCCGGTGAAGCACCGGAAAAACCGCGGCAGATCTTCGTTTTCGATCACTTCCTGAATGAACGCTGCTTTCATGGACGGACGCGATACTCAACCGCTGTTCCGGGCTGCCTCCGAGAGGCAGCGGCCGGCGGGCTGTCAAAAAACTTAGCGTTCTTCACATTGACTTTACCGAGCGTTGAGCAGTAGCTTACGCGCCGCGAATGTAAGCGGTTACATTCATGCCGGATTTGCATCGCCGCGTCACCATTAAAGAAGTCGCCGCGCAGGCCGGCGTCTCGGTGGCAACTATCTCCAGAGTTCTCAACGGCAAGGGACCGGTTCGCGAGACGACATCCCGACGCGTGATGGAGACCTGTCAGGCGCTGCATTTCACTCCGCACGGCGTCGCGCGCAGCCTCAGCATTCGCCGCACGCACACCATCGGCCTGCTTCTTCCCGATCTTCACGGCGAATTCTTCTCCGAGGTGATTCGGGGGATCGATGCGGAAGCGAGGCGGGGCGGATATCACCTGCTCGTCTCCGGCTTTCACAGCGACCGTCAGGAGATGATCGCCGTCTTTCGCGCGGTGCGCGGGCGGGTGGACGGCCTGATCGTGATGTCACCCGATCGTGAGGCCTCCGCACTCTGCTCGTACCTGCCGCCCGGATTTCCGCTGGTCCTTCTCAACAGCATCGCCGGCGCGCCGCGCGCGATCAGCATCGACAACTACGGTGGCGCTCACGCGATGGTGTGTCATTTGCGTGCGCTCGGGCATACGCGAATTGCATTCGTGAAAGGACCCGAGCAGAACGCCGACTCCGCCGAGCGCCTGCGCGGATATCGCGATGCCACCGAGATCTCGATCGAGCTCGAAGGAGACTTCACCGAAGAGGCGGGATACGCCGCCGGCACCCACGTCCTCGGCATGCAGAAAAGGCCGAGCGCGATCTTCGCCGCCAACGATGCCATGGCAGTCGGAGCGCTGAGCGCTTTCCGCGACGCCGGCGTTCGCGTGCCGCACGAAATTGCGTTGGCCGGGTTCGACGACATCCCGGCCGCGAGATACGTCACCCCTCCGCTGACGACCGTGAACGTCCCCATCGCCGAACAGGGACGGCGAGCATTCGATCTTGTGGTCAGTGAAGAAGAACAACGACATGAAGTCCTGCCGACGACTCTCGTCGTTCGCGAGTCGTGCGGCGCAGCATTGCAATCATTGTGAGGAGGATCGAAGTCATGACACTCAGACATCGGTGGCTGGTTCTGTTGCTCTTGCTCGTCGTTGCGGGGAGCGCTTTCGCGCAATCGTCGACCGCCACTTTGCGCGGCAAAATCACGAACGCGCAGGGAAATGGGGTCACAAACGCCGAGATCAACGCCGTCGAAACCACGACCGGGTTCGTGCACACGGTCAACTCGCGCCCCGACGGCACGTACACCCTGGCCGGCCTGACGCCGGGGTTGTACAACATTGTGGTGGCGGCCCCCGGGTATGAGCCGAAGAGTCAGGACGTCACTGTCCTCGTCGGCCAGACGATCGATCTCAACATCCGCATGATACCGACGGCTGTTCTGACAGAATCGATCACCGTCGTCGGCACCCAGGCGGTGGAGACGAAGACCAGCGAGATCGCGACCAACGTCACCACGCAGCAAATCGAGAACCTGCCGCAGGATGATCGCAACTTCCTGAATTTCGCGGCGCTGGCACCCGGGATCCGGCTCTCGACCGATCCGCTGCGAAAAACGTTCGCCGGCGACGCACAAGATGCGGAGCAAACCAACATCTTCATCGACGGCGTCAGCACAAAGAACGATGTGCTCCAGGGTGGAACTTCGGGCCAGGACTCGAGCCGAGGCAATCCGTTCCCGCAGAGCGCAGTGCAGGAGTTCCGAGTGATCACGCAGAACTACAGCGCGCAATACGATCACGCATCGAGCGCCATCATCACTGCGGTCACCAAGTCCGGCGGAAACCAGTTCAAGGGCCAGGCCTTCGTCTACTACCAGCCGAAGCGATGGGTATCATCGACCAAGAAAAACTTTCAGTTCTCAACTCTGTCGACCAATGCGTCTTACCACCGGACCCAGCCCGGGATCAGCTTCGGCGGACCGATCATCAAAGATCAACTGAACTTCTTCCTGGCGTATGAAGGCGATGACGAACACGCCACCACGCCTGTCGCCGTGACTGATGCCAGGTTTGCCAGCCAATTCAGCCAGTACAGCGGGACCTTCGGCAGTCCATTCAAGTCGAATCTCGCCTTTGGAAAGATGAGCTGGCAGTTTGCGAAGAATCAACTTCTCGATTTCAGCGGAAACTATCGTCGGGAACATGAGACTCGCGACTTCGGCGGCGTGACCAGCTTTGAGCATGCCACCGACCTCCGCAACTGGGTCTATGGCGCAACAATCCGCGATCAATGGAACACCAGCAGCTCCCTCAACGAAGCGATATTGAGTCTCCAGAAATACGGTTGGAATCCGACGCCGCTCAATCCCACTACTCCCGGCCTTCGCTATTTCGCGCCGGGCTTCGCCACGGTTTTCCTCCGCGGGGGAAACAGCACGACGCAGAAGTTCGATCAGCGCCGCCTCGAGTTGCGCGACAACTATAGCTTCGCGCCGTGGACCATGCAGGGAACCCATAACTTCCAGGTCGGCGGCAACATCGACTTCATGCACTACCGCGTCAATAAGAGCCTCACCGGCAACCCCGAATTCAAGTTCCTCCCCGACGCAAACAACAACTACGGCAGCGTGCCCTTCGAGGCGGACTTCGGAATCGGGAATCCGATCCTCGCCACCAGCAACAGGGAATACGGTATCTATGGCCAGGACAACTGGAACGTCAACAACAATCTGACCGTGAACCTCGGGCTGCGCTGGGATTATGAGACCCACATGCTGGACGAGAACTATGTGACTCCGGCCAACATCGTGACGGCCCTAAAAGGGAAAACGTTCTCGTTCGACGGCCGCACGATCTCCGTCCCTGACGAATATTTCTCCACCGGAAGTGAACGCAAGCCATACAAGAGCGAGTATCAGCCTCGGCTCGGCTTCTCCTATGACCTCTTCGCCAACGGCAAGTCGGTGGTCTTCGGAGGCTGGGGCAAGTACTACGATCGCCTCTTCCTCAATTCTACCCTGGACGAGCGGTTCCGGCTGCAGTTCCCGGTCTACCGCTTCTCCTTCTCTCCCGACGGCTCATCGGGGATCAAGTGGGATCCGTCGTTTATGACCGTGGCAGGCTTGCAGGCATTGATCGCGAAGGGCGCTGCGCATCCCGAAATCTTTCTGCTCAGCAACAGAACCAAGCCTCCCTACTCAACGCAGTACAACATCGGGTACCGTCAGGCGTTCGGCAGTTGGCTCGCTTCCGCCAGCTATGACGTCGTTCGCGGCAAGCGCGGCATCACATACGTAGCGGCATCGGGAACCTGCTGTGGCGCGTTCGCGCCGGGCTTCGGCGCTGTGATCATTAACGATCCAGTCGGGAAGAGCTTCTGGTACGACGGCCAGAGCATCACGCTCGATCGTCCGTACACCAGCCAGACCAAATGGGGAGCGCGCTTCCTCTACACGCACGCCAAGGCACAGCAGAATGGCAACGACCTGTTCAGCCTCGATCTGCCGAGTGCTTCGCTCTACGCAAAGCATCCGATTCCCGGCTCTGAGCCAAACCACTTCTCGGCCACCGGCATCTTCGGCATTCCGTGGGATATGCGCTTCAGCACCAACGTGACGCTCGGCACGGGGCCGGCGACACCGATTACCGATTTTTCACAGGGTTTCAGTCTCCCCGGCCGGCTCGCCACGGGCGTGAAGCGCGGTGCCGTATATCCGCCCAAGAGCGGCGGCTTCGGTTATCGAAACGTCGACTTCCGGCTGGAGAAAGATTTCCATGCATTCAGCGGAGTGAGCTTCGGTGTGGTTGGCGAAATCTTCAACGCCTTTAACTTCACGAACTACGGCTGTCTGAGCGACTTCCTCCCGCCCGAGGGAAATCCGAACCTCGGGCAACCCAATTGCGTGGTCAGTCTCGGTCGTCGAGAGCAGGTTGGCTTGAAGCTCAACTTCTGATCGCAGATCATGCGGCGAGCGTCAGCGGCGTTCGCCGCACTGCTCATTCTCCTCGGCGCCGCCTGCCAGTCGACGGCAGACGCGCCGAGAAGGCGGGCGGCGGCGCCGTCGGCGGTTGATGACCTCGAGCGGCGCACCTTTCGCTGGTTCTGGGACACCGCGAATCCGCACACATTCCTGGTTCCCGATCGCTGGCCGACGAAATCGTTCTCCAGCATTGCGGCCGTCGGATTCGGCCTGACGGCATATTGCATCGGGGCCGAGCGCGGATACGTCACGCGCGAACAGGCGCGCGATCGCGTGCTCGCAACCATACGATCGCTGCTGGCCATGCCCCAAGGCGATCAAGCAGTGGGCGTCACGCAATATCGCGGGTTTTTCTATCACTTCCTCGACATGGAGACCGGCGCGCGCTTCAAGCAAGTCGAGCTATCGACCATTGACACCACGTGGCTGTTTGCGGGCGCGCTTTTCTGTCAATCGTATTTCGATCGCGATGATCCGACGGAAAAAGCGATCCGCGATGCGGCGGAGCAGCTCTACGAACATGCGGAGTGGGATTGGGCGCAGCCGCGAGCGCCAGCGATCACGATGGGATGGACGCCGGAACAGGGTTTTCACACGTACGACTGGCGCGGCTACAACGAAGGCATGATGGTGATCATCCTGGCGTTAGGCTCGCCGACGCATCCCGTCGACGCCGCTGCCTGGAGCGAATGGACCAAGACCTACAAGTGGGGCGAGTTCTACGGACAGCAACACCTGCTGTTCGCGCCACTCTTCGGACATCAGTACTCGCAGATGTTCATCGACTTCCGCGGCATTCAGGATCCGTACATGCGCACGCATGGCATCGACTACTTCGAAAATTCGCGCCGCGCCGCGATCTCGCAACGCTCGTACGCCATCGACAATCCCGGTCACTGGAATGATTACGGCCCGAATATCTGGGGGCTGACCGCTTGCGATGGTCCGGGGGACGCGACCATCGACGGCCGCACGTATCACAGCTACACCGCCCGCGGCGCGACGGAGGGAGACATCCGCGACGACGGAACCATCGCGCCCACTGCCGCCGCTTCCTCGATCGCCTTTACCCCTGACATCTCGATCGCCGCGATCGGAGAGATGCAGCGGAAATATGGATCGAAGCTCTATCGCGAATACGGGTTCGCCGACGCTTTCAATCCCACCTACCCCAACGGCTGGTTCGACGCCGACTACCTCGGCATCGATCAGGGACCGATCATCGCGATGATCGAGAACTATCGCAGCGGACTGGTTTGGGAAACCATGAAGAAGAATCCGCACGTCGTGCGGGGATTGAAACGGGCGGGGTTTGGGGGAGGGTGGCTGGAAAATAGATGAATGCAGAACGCAGAATGCAGAATGTAGAACTTAGAAAAAGCGCTTCCCGCATCTTTCTTAATTCTGCATTCTGCATTCTGCATTCTGCATTCATCTTCTTTTCCTGCACGAGCCGCCCCGCCCAACAGGACCGCCTGAAGTTTTGGGGGTTGGGCCGCGAGGGCGAAGTCGTGGCCCAGATGCTGCCCGAGTTCACCCGCCGCACGGGCATTCGCGTCGACGTCCAGCAAATCCCGTGGACTGCGGCGCACGAGAAGCTGCTGACCGCATTCGTCGGCGAGGCCACCCCCGATCTTGCGCAGATGGGCAACACCTGGATTCCCGAGTTCGTGACGGTCGGCGCGCTCGACGATCTCACGCCCTGGCTGGCGCGCTCGTCCATCCGGCCGAGCGACTATTTCCCTGGAATCTGGGCCACCAATGAAGTCGACAACGTGGTCTACGGCGTGCCGTGGTACGTCGACACCCGCGTGCTCTTCTATCGCACTGATCTGATCCCGGCGCCGCCGCGCACATGGGACGAATGGATGGCGACGATGGAGCGCGTGAAGCAAAAACATCCGAGCTCCTGGGCCATTCTTCTTCCGACGAATCAGTCGGAAGAAGTGACCATCATGGCGCTGGCCAATCACTCCCCACTTCTGAATGCCAGCGGAACCGAGGGGGCATTTCGGGATGGGCGGTTCGGGCGGGCATTCCAATTTTTTGTCACTATATTTCGTAAACAATTAGCGCCGCCGGTCGCGAACACCCAGGTCGCGAACGTTTACCAGGGATTCGCGCAGGGCGACTTCGCGATGTACCTCACCGGCCCGTGGAATGTCGGCGAATTCCGCAAGCGCCTGCCTCCGGACGTGAAGTGGGCCACGGCGCCCATGCCGGCGCCGGTCGCTTCCGACTGGCCGGGGATGTCGATGGCCGGCGGATCGAGTCTGGTGCTCTTTCGGGCCTCGAAGAAAAAAGAAGCGGCCTGGAAGCTGATCGAATTCCTGTCCGAGCCGGCGCAGCAGATTCGATTCTACGAGCTGACGCAGGATCTTCCGGCCCATCGCGCGGCCTGGAAGGCGCCAGCAGTGGCGAATGACCCGCCGCTGGCCGCGTTTCGCGAGCAGCTCGAGCACGTCGCGCCGCTGCCGCGCGTCCCGGAGTGGGAGCAGATCGCGACCGAGATCTATCACGACGGCGAAGCGGCGGTCCGAGGCCGGATGACGGTCGAGCAGGCGCTGGCCGATCTCGATCGGAAGGCCGATCACATTCTCGCCAAACGGCGATGGGTTCTGGCGCAGCGATGAACGAGCGACGGGCCGCCATCCTCTTTCTCGCGCCCGGCCTGGCAATCATTCTGATTTTCTTTCTGCTGCCGGTTGGCGCGTCGCTGCTGCTGAGCATCACCGACTTCGACATCTACGCGCTCGCGAACATTCACAACATCCGCATCGTCGCCCTCCGCAACTACTCCGAGCTCCTCGGCAACCCCCTCTTCTGGAAAGCGCTGGGCAACACGCTCTACTTCATGGTCGTCGGCGGGCCGTTGACGGTGGTGACCGCACTGGCGACCGCGCTTCTGGTCAACGCAAAAGCGGCGCGATGGAAGCCGCTGTTCCGCACGGTCTATTTCGCGCCGGTGGTGACGACGATCGTGGCGGTGGCCGTGGTCTGGAAATATCTCTATCACCCGCGCTACGGCCTGCTCAATCGAGGGTTGGAGCTGATCGGCATCGCGCCGATCGACTGGCTCGGCGATCCGAAATGGGCCATGCCGGCGATCATTCTGCTGGCGGTGTGGAAAAACTTCGGCTACACCATGATCATCTTCGTGGCCGCGCTGCAGGCGATTCCCGAAGAGCTCTATGAGGCCGCCAGGATCGATGGCGCGAACGCAGTGCAGCAATTCCGCCACGTCACGCTGCCGATGTTAGGCCCGACCTTCATCTTCGTCGGCATCATCACCGCCATCGGCTACCTGCAGCTTTTCCCGGAGCCCTACGTCATGACGCGCGGCGGCCCGGTCAACAGCACGCTCTCGGTCGTGATGCTGATGTACGAGCAGGGCTTCAAGTGGTGGAACATGGGCTACGCCGCCGCGGTGGCGTTCATCCTCTTCCTTTTCATTGCGGCCGTGACGCTGTTGCAGTTGAGGGTGCAGAGGACGCGCTCGTGAAGGCCATCGCCATCAACGCGCTACTCATTCTGACGGCGCTCCTGACGGTGATCCCTCTGCTGTGGATGATCTCCGCGTCGTTCATGCCGACCGGCGAGGCAACGATCTTCCCTCCCCGCCTGCTCCCCAGCCATCCAACCATCGTGCATTACCATGAACTATTTACGCGAATGAATTTCAAGAGAACTTTCGCGAACAGCATGATCATCGCCGTCGTGACCACGCTGTTTTCCCTGTTTCTGAATTCCATGGCCGGCTACGCCTTCGCCAAGCTGCGCTTCGGCGGGCGCGATCGCCTCTTCGGGGCGCTGGTGGCGGNNNNTGGCGGCGCTGGTCATCCCCACGCAGGTCGGCATGCTCCCGTTGTTCCTGGTCCTGAAGAGCGTGCATCTCGTGAACAGCTATTGGGGCGTGATCCTCCCCAGCATGGCGACCATCTTCGGGATTTTCCTCATCCGGCAATTCATGCTGTCGGTTCCTGACGATCTCCTCGACGCCGCCCGCATCGACGGCGCCGGAGAATTTCGCATCTACTGGTCGATCGTCATGCCGCTCGCCCGTCCGGTGCTGGTGACCCTCGCGATCTTCACGTTCATGTCGAGCTGGAACGATTTCATGTGGCCGCTGATCGTGCTGACCGACGCGCAGAAGTACACGCTGCCGGTGGCGGTGGCCAATCTCGTCGGCGAACACGTTCAGGATACGGAATTGATGATGGCCAGCTCGGTGCTGACTATCCTGCCCGTCCTCATCCTTTTTCTGGCGCTACAACGGCATTACATTGCCGGCATCATGATGGGTAGCGTCAAAGGATGAAGGCAGAGGTCGGAAGGCAGAAGGCAGAGGTCGGAAGGCAGAAGGTTTGGCGGATCGGGATCACTTCTGCCTTCTGCCTTCTGCCTTTTGCCTTGTCGGCGCAGATCGTCGTCGATGACTTCAACGGCTCCCTCGACTGGGAGCCCCATCCCTCGCAAGGCGTCTCGCTGATCCTCACTCAGGAGCCGGCCGGGCATCTGGCATCCGCGCTCCGGCTGGACTTCGATTTTCACGGTCACGGCGGCTACGCCATCGCGCGCAAGCCGGTCTCGATCGATCTGCCTCCCGATTTCGAATTCGCGTTCTGGATTCGGGGCATCTCCCCGCCTAACAATCTCGAATTCAAGCTGATCGACTCGACCGGCGACAACGTCTGGTGGGTCAATCAGCGCAATTTCGTCTTTCCGAAAGATTGGACCCGCGTCGTTCTCAAGAAGCGGCGTTTCCAGTTCGCATGGGGACCCCTCGGCGGCGGCGAGCCGCATCACATCGCCGCGATCGAGATCGTGGTCACGGCCGGGTCGGGTGGCAAGGGAATGGTTTTGATCGACGATCTGACGCTGACCGAGCGCCACGTCGCCTCTGTCGAACAGCCGATCGCCTTCACATCCCCGACGATCGATTTCGCGGAGAAGCGCGAGTTCGGTGGTCTGATCGTTGAAAGCGAGGCGCACGATTACGACGTGCAGATCTCGAACGATACGCAAAACTGGGAAACGCTCTATTCGGTCAAGGGCGCGAAGTCGGTGCGCCAATTCCTCTACACGCCGGAAACCGAGGCCAGTCACATCGGCGTCGTGCCTGCGGCTCGCAGAGTGATTCTCGAGCCGGTTGCCTGGTCGGCCTCACGCAACGATTTCTTCGTCAACGTCGCACGCGACTCACCGCCCGGCGACTATCCGCGCTACTTTCGAGGCGAGCAATGTTACTGGACGGTCGTCGGCGTCGACGGCGACTCGAGCGAAGCCCTCTTCAACACCGACGGCGCAGTCGAGCCGGAGAAAGGCGGCTACTCCATCGAGCCGTTTCTTTACACCGGCGGGCATCTGCTCACCTGGAACGATGTGCAGACGACTCCATCGCTCGCGCGCGGATGGATGCCGATTCCGAGCGTGCAGTGGCCGCAACTGACCGTCACGGCATACGCCGCGGGCGCCGCGGCGGAATCGACGCTGTACGTCGACTACGTCCTGCGCAGTGAACAGGCAGTAAATGTCACGCTGTTCGTTGCGATTCGGCCTTTCCAGGTGAATCCTCCATGGCAATTCCTGGGCGTCACCGGAGGAGTCTCGCCGATTAAAGATATGCGCTATCGCAACCACGTCATCGAGATCGACAACCACCAGCCGATCATTCCGCTAACGTCGCCGTCAGGATTCGGCGCGGTTCGGTTCGATGAAGGCAACATCGTGGAATGGCTCCGCCGCGGAATGTTGCCGGAGAAAACGATCGCGATCGATGATCAGAGCGCGGCATCGGGCGCGCTGGCGTACAACATCCGGCTGGAGCCGCGAATCGCGAAGACCGTCACCATCGCCGTCCCGTTTCATGAGAAGTCGAAAGCCAGCGATGGCATGCGCGTGGCCGCGTTTCACGACTGGAATCAGAAGCTCAGCCGCGTCCCCATCGAGCTCCCGCCTTCGGCTCAGAGGATCGCGGACAGCATCCGCGCGAACCTCGCCTACATTCTCATTCATCGCGACGGTCCGGCGCTGCAGCCCGGCTCGCGCTCGTACGAACGCTCGTGGATCCGCGACGGCTCCATGATCGCCGACGCTCTCCTTCGGCTCGGCATGGCGGACGTGGTGAAGAGCTACATCGACTGGTACGTCAAATTCCAATATCCCGACGGCAAAGTGCCATGCTGCGTCGACAGCCGCGGCGCCGATCCCGTTCCGGAAAACGACAGCCACGGCGAATTGATCTACCTCATCGCCGAGTATTACCGGCACACCCACGATCGCGCGCTGGTCGAACGGCAATGGCTGCACATCGTGTCGGCGGTCAATTACATCGACGCGCTGCGGCATCAGCGCATGACGGATCAATACAAGAACACTCCGTTTTTTGGACTGCTGCCGGAATCGATCAGCCACGAAGGCTACTCTGCGAAACCCATGCATTCGTATTGGGATGATTTTTTCGCCGCCAAAGGCCTCGCCGATGCAACGTACCTCGCGCATGACCTCGGCTTCCTCCGCGACGAGCGGCGCTTCACGGCCATTCGCGACGAATTCGAACGCGATCTGCTCATTTCCGTGAAGCGCGCGATGGAGGCCAGGAAGATCGATTTCATCCCTGGCTCGGTCGAGCTCGGGGATTTCGATCCAACATCGACCACCATTGCGATCGCGCCGGGCGGCCAACTCGGAAAACTGCCGATGACCGCCGTGACAAAGACCTTCGACCGCTATTTTGACGAGGCGCGGGCGCGCGCGATCGGCATCCAGCCGTGGGAGAGCTACACGCCATACGAGTTGCGCACCGTGGGAACGTTCACCAGGCTCGGTCAGCCGCAGCGCGCTCACGAGCTGCTCAATTTTTTCCTGCTGGGGCAAAGGCCGGTGGAGTGGCGGCAGTGGGCGGAGGTCGTCTGGCACGATCCGAAGACGGCGAAGTTCATCGGAGACATGCCGCACGGTTGGGTAGCCTCCGATTTCTTGCGCTCGATTCTCGACATGTTTGCCTACGATCGCGACGACGGCGCGCTGGTCATCGGCGAAGGAATTCCAGCGGAATGGGTCACGCAGCCGCCGGGTGTCACGGTCCGCAATCTCAGCACGCACCAGGGGCTGGTCAGTTTTTCATTGAGCGGAACTGCAAAGTCGATCCGCGTGCAGGTCGCCGGGCCGGTCGATAACGTCGTCGTCCATTCGCCCCTGGCGCGTCCGAGGGAGGTGACGGTCAACCGGAAGACGGTGGCCGCAACGCAGGACGTCGGCGTCCGCGCGTTTCCAGCGGAGATCGTGTTCAGCTACTAGCGAAACCGTCATCCTGAGCCGCGAAGACGGCGAAGGATCTCATTCGCTCAGCTTGAGATCCTTCCCCTTCGCTGCGCTCAGGGTCAGGATGACGAACGCGTCATTGCTTCGGAGGATCGACCCTAATTCCCTTCGCGGCGAACCACGGGTGAAGCTCGATCCGCAGCCGGCCCGCCTGCACGGCAGGATCGGCGGCGCAAAGCTGCTCCGCCTCTTCGCGTGAGACGTTCTGAAAAAGAAAGATGCCGCGCAAGTCACCGTCATCTAGGAACGGGCCGGCGACGATGAGCTTCCCGCTATCCGCCATTTTCCGAATATTGGCCATGTGGCCTTCCTGAATTTTCTTCGTCTCCTCAGTTTCCTGCGGCGTCCAGTTTGGCCCGCGATGGAGCAGCGCCAGGTAATAGGTCGTCATTTCGTAGTGCGGAGCGGTGGCGCTCAGAATTGTGGTGGCGATCGCAAACGCGGCGACGAGCATGGCGTCACTCCTTGCTGTTAGGGCACTGCTTCGGCGAGCTGCGGGCTTCTCTTACGTAGAATTCAAAATCGGGCGCGACCAGGCGCGTGACTGGCGCGTAGAGTCCTTCGCCTTTCCCGCCGACATCACCTGAAACAGAATTCCCGGAGATGCGAAGCGTGAGCGGCGCGCAGAAGGGATCGATCGAGCCGGCATAACGCGTGCTGACCGCCACTCGGCTTCGAGTAACGATCACCGCGCCGTCCTCCTGGCGCCAGCGGCCGACGATCGTCACGCGCGGGCTGTTCGACGAGATGTACACCGTTTCGTCGGGCCGTTCGAGCACCCAGCAGTGCAGCTCGACGTATTCGTGATCGGGACGCAAGACCAGCACAGTCGCCGGCGCGAGCCGGATGTCCTGCCGGGTGGGCGGCCGGGTCCACGATCCATCGATGCGCCAAAGCCATTGCCCCGTCGGCACTTCGTAGCGACGGCATCCAGCCGCCATCAGGAGCAGCGCGAGGGCGAGGCGTTTCATTTCCGATAACGCCGCTGCCAGGTCAGCGGAACGCGAATGCGATGCGACAACGAACCATCCCACTCGGCACTGATTCCGTGCTTGCGCAACATTTCAACGACGTCGCGAGCAACCGCCAACGCAGGTCCTTCCCCTTCCTCGAGTGAGCCGTAACTCAAGTAGAGCCCACATCCTTCGGCCGCTGAATCGGTATCCTGCATGTGATAGAAGGTGTACCCGCGTGTGGAAGTGCCGGCGGACTCCATTTCCCCCTGGATATCCGCTACGCCGCACGTTCCGCAACAACTGAAGTCCTGTCGCGCGACGATTCCGTTGCGTTCCAGATCTGCAAAGGCCGCGTCCAATCGGTCGCAGTCCGTTTCCGCGGGCCACGTCATCTCTGCACGTAAATGCTCCTCGATAGCGCGGCGAGTTTCTTCCTCCGCAAACACGTCCAGCGTCTCGGGCTCGCATTCGTCGGCAAATACCGCCACTGCCGATTCGCGGATATGGTCGGGACTTATGAACGCCGCAGCGACTTTTGTCCGAATATATTCGGCGATCTGGGATCGAATCTCGTCTGTCACAGATTCCCGCCCTGTGTGCGAATCACTTCCTTATAAAACTTCGCGCTGGCCTTGAGCGTACGCCTTTGTGTCTCGAAGTCGACGTGGATGATGCCGAATCGCTTCGAATAGCCCAGCGCCCATTCGAAATTGTCGAGAAGCGACCAGACGCAATAGCCGCGCAGGTCGACGCCTTTCCGGATGGCCTCACGCGCGGCGCGCAGGTGCTGTCGGAGATAGTCGACCCGCAGCGGATCGTCGACGCTGCTGTCAGCCGTCGGCGGATCGTAGAACGCCGCGCCGTTTTCGGTGATGTACAGCGGCAGCTTGCCGTAGCGGTCGCGCACCCACACCAGGATGTCCGTCAGCCCTTGCGGGAAAACTTCCCAATCCGTTTCTGTGTAGACCGCGCGCGGATTGTTGATGCGCTCCGCGCGTTCGATCATCACGTTCGGGTTGTTCTTCGTGATGCCGCGCTTGTAGTAATTGATGCCGAGGTAGTCGATCTTCTGGCGGATGAGATCGAAATCAGCCGCGGGAAGCGACGGCCACGCCTCACCGAACAGCGGCGGCAATTCTTTTGGATAGGAGCCGAGGAAGATGGGATCGAGGTACTGGCGGTTCATGTAGGCGTCGGCGCGCATGAGAGCGTCGTGATCTTCCTTGCTGTCGGACGCGGGATATTTCGGCTCGAGATTGACCACGATTCCGATGCGTCCCTTGCCAACGGCGCGATAGGCCTCCACGGCTGCTCCGTGCGCGCGCAGCAGGTTGTGCGCGGCGATCGGCGTTTCGAACCAGTTGCGATGACCGGGCGCGAGCGGGCCGTGCAGGTAGCCGCCATCGGTCACCACCCACGGCTCATTCAGCGTCGCCCACATCGGCTGCCGATCATCGAGCGCGCGGAACATCATGCTGGCATAGTCGGCGAACCACCGCGCGATGTTGCGATTGAGCCAGCCGCCGCGATCGTCGAGAGCAGCCGGAAGATCCCAGTGGAAGAGCGTGATCAGCGGCTGAATTCCGGCGGCGCGCAGGCTGTCGACGAGACGGCGATAGAAATCGAGCCCTTTCTCATTGATGTGGCCCTTGCCTTCCGGAAAAATTCGGCTCCACGAAACACTGAAGCGATACGCATTCAGACCGAGCTCGCGCATCAGCGCGATGTCGGCCTCGTAGCGATGATAGTGATCGCAGGCGACATCGCCGTTTTCGCCGTTTGCCACCAGGCCGGGCGTGTGACTGAATCGGTGCCAGATGCTGGCGCCCGCGCCGTCGGCCAGCGGCGATCCCTCAACCTGGTAGGCAGAGGTCGCTGCTCCCCACAGGAAGTCCGGCGGGAACGAATTGTCGTGTGTCATACTCGCGCGGCCGAGAGGGTTCGCGATGGCGCGTGTGGCGCTCGCTGGCGTTCGCAAAGTCTACGACAACGGTTACGTCGCCGTCGAGAACGCGAGCTTCGAGATCGCGGATGGCGAGCTCATGGTTCTGGTGGGCCCGTCCGGCTGCGGCAAAAGCACTCTGCTGCGGATGATCGCAGGGCTGGAGACCGCCTCCAGCGGGACGATCATCATCGGCGAGCGGGTGGTC
>WNFC01003115.1_pt1 | contig 20256 bp, 17 predicted proteins | sample 5400541 | NCBI WGS metagenome assembly WNFC01 (sample SAMN13153342, study PRJNA577476) | soil metagenome | isolation source: 120 cm saprolite under Douglas fir tree site 2 hole 2 replicate 1 | place: USA:California | collected 2015-04-18
CGCGGGCGTCACCAAGACTCCCACTTTTGTGCTGGGCCGTTATCGAATCGCTGGATGGCACTACTACGAGGTGTTTCAGACCGTGATGGAGAAGCAAGGTGTGCCACTGCGCTCAGCTCTCGGTGACTCTCGTTCAGCCGAGAAACATTAGTGTCCTAAACCTGAGCTTCGTGGAATAGGTTGTTCAGTTTTTCGGTCTTTTCCAGTGTGATGAGAGGAAAGCTGCTGCGCGGGTCGGCGCTGAAAGCGCCGATGCAAATCAGCCCAGGGCGACGCCCTGGGTGTTGAGGTCCCATTACAAAGGCGCCCTGACAGGGCGCAGGAAATCTCTGGAGCACCTCTCGTCAGCAAGACTATAGAACCAAATGGACCTCATTTGTTGCGATTCGATGTTTGCTGGCTGCCGCCCTTTCAGGGCGGATTTTAACTTTATTACACGATACCCAGGGCGTTGCCCTGGGCTGATGTCCTTCGCGCCTTTGGCGCGATGCAGGCCCGCTTTGACCGCAGAACAGTTGCTCCCGGAATCGATTTATTCAACGGATTTACAACTCGGGAGAGTAGCACGATGACTTCATTGCCAGCATTTTCGCTATGCGATCTAGATGGCAATCAATGCTCTTTTCCAAATAACAAAGCGTCGTTGTTATGCTTCGTGCGCGAAGAATGCGAAACTTGCCATCTTTCGATGCCAGTGATCGAGGCGGTCTATCGCGCTTATGGCGACAGGATCAACTTGTGGGTGGTCGGTCAAGAAGACAATCAAAAGCTGCGCGATCGGTATCAGGCCACCGTACCCATCCTGGATGACACCACGCTTAAAGTATCGTTCGCTTACCAGGTAGAAATCGTTCCGACGATGATCTTCGCCGACGTCTCCGGCACGGAAGTCACGAGGTGGGAAGCCTTCCATCAGGGCGACTGGAAAGACCTCATCGCCCGATTATCGCAACTCACAGGCGTGCCCGCGCCTGCTATCGACTGGAGCCAACTTCCGGCGTTGCGTCCTGGATGTGGTTCGAAGTCGGTCGAGCCCGGAATTCTCGAGCGCCTGACGGCCGAGGCTGAGAACAGTCCTTTGCGCGCGCGCCGGATCGAGATCGGCGAACGCGAGGACCCATTTGAATTCATGTTCGATCAGGGCATGACCGACGGACTCCCGGTGATTCCGCCGACGCCGGAACGGGTAATCAGGATGCTTAGCGGGACACGGCGCGACCCGCAGGAGGTCGTCGGCACCTGCGCACCCAACTATGCGCCGGTGACGATCGAAAAGATTGCTGTCAACGCCGTGATGGCCGGTTGCAAGCCCGAATACCTGCCCGTCGTGACCGCCGCAACCGAAGCGCTATGCTCTCATGAGTTCAACGCTCACGCGCTGGTTTCGACCTATGGGCCCTGTCCGGTAATCGTGGTAAATGGCCCGATTCGCAAGCGAATCGGTATGAACATGGGAATCAATGTGCTCGGCCATGGCAATCGGGCCAACGCTACAATCGGCCGTGCCGTCAAGTTGATCCTGCGCAATCTGGGTGGCTTGCGGCCCGGCGAGATCGAGCGCGCGGCCCTCGGTTCGCCAGCCAAGTATGGCGCCTGCTATCCGGAATTCGAAGAACGGAGTCCGTGGGAGCCGCTGCACGTTGAGCGCGGCTTCGACCGTAACGATAGTGTCGTCACGCTTTTCCAACTCGAAGGGTCGCCGCATCAGATCGCCGACCAAACCTCACGCACCGCACGCGCGCTGGCGGGTAGCCTTGGCCTCGGCATGGAATGCGGCTGGCATCCGAAGACGCATAGCGTCGGCGACGTTCTGCTGGTTATCTCGCCCGAGCACGTCGATACGCTCTGGCGCGACCACTGGAGTAAGGACGACTTGCGCGGACGGATCCAGGAGATCACGTCGCGCCCGGTCCGCGAGCTGTTGCCCACCGAGGATTACGGCGGGCTCGGCGCGATGCCCGAGCAGGTCGCGTTGGCGCATGGCCGCACCCAGGAGCAACTGAACCGGCTGATGCCCAAGTTCAAGAGTCCTAAGAACATTCATATAATCGTAGCTGGCGGTCCGGCCGGAAAATGGTCCGCGGTCTTTAACGGTTTTGGGGACGCGGCCGTATCGGTACCGGTGAGCCACAAAATCGAGGAGGTAGTCTAATGCGAATTCTTGATCCGACCGACGAACGTGTGCCCGTAAGGCGCTCGTTGGCAGCCCGTCCCGAAGGCGTGATGGGCACCGTCGGACTGCTCGACATCAACAAGGCCCGTGGCGACGTGATGCTCAAGCATGTTCAGCAGCGATTGAATGAGTTGTTGCCAAGCGTCGCAGTCAAATATTACCGCAAGCTGACCCCGGCGCGGCCCGCGGCTGACGAATTGCGTCAACAAATGCTGGGGGAGTGCGACTTCGTTATTGAAGGTCTCGCCGATTGAGGGTCGTGCATAACGTGCAGTCTGCACGACACAGTTTGGTTCGAGAATAACGGCAAGCCGACGGTTGTCATCGCGACCGACGTGTTTGTCGATGCCGCCGAGGCCCAATCATCTGCGCTGGGCTTGCCCGAGGCGCCGCGGGTCTTTGTGCCTCATCCCATCCAGGATGCCACCGACGAGGAGATTCGCGCCAAGGGCGATGCCGTCATTGAGCAGGTGATCCGCGCCCTCACGATGAACAAACCATCCTCGCGCTAATCCGCATGAGGCCGCGCCGGTTCATCCGGCGCGGCCTCAGATCATTGCCCAAGTTGTATCGCCTGCCCTGTTTGCTGGGACGCCAGGACTTCCCGTCGCCTTCCGGCTTCACGAAGCTATGCCTCATCCCAGACTAGTTCACCGCTCCACATAGAAGGTTACAATTACTTAGTTACGTATTGTCGCAGTACCAACATGTGCGTGCGGGACTCCGCCATCTTCGGACTGTCAGTCAGGCGCCGGGCGTATTAACTTATGACCAGAATGTCGATATTCGGAGTTCGGAGATAAGAATCGGGATTCCTCGCGCGGCAGCCACGCGCGGGAATGACAGCATAGACGCGCCTTCTCTTGCTTGGTAATTCTCGCGCGTGGCTGCCGCGCGAGGAATCCCCGTTTTTTCAGTATTTTAGGGGTCCCCTCGTCAGAAGCCGGACGGTCTTGGACATCCACCGAGCATCGCCAGCAGATACTTGCCAAGATCGAGCGTACTGCGATCTTCCAGATAAGGCCCCACAATTTGAATGCCGACCGGAAGTCCGTCCGCCACTCGCCCGACTGGAATCACGGTCGCCGGCAAATAGCAGGCACCGGCTGGCGCCATCCACGCGTTAAGCTCCCAATACGGCCTCTGCTCGCCCCCAACGACCGCCGTCCTGCTGGCGAGCGGCTCGGAATGATCGTGCGGGATCGCCGGGCAAGGCATTACTGGCAGCAGAATGGCGTCCCAATCCTTGAAGAATTCTTCGCAGCGCTTGCGCATCTGCTGGCGCCGTTCGTTGTGACTGAGCCATTGACGATGGCGCATTGCCTGGAGGCGCTTAATTTGTGCGGCGGGTATCTCACCGGTTGCCACCGCATACTTTTCGATTTTGTCGAACGGCACCCCGCCAGACAGAGCTGCCTGTAACAGAGCCGAGAATGTTGCGAACGCCTTCTCCAGCGTGAATGCCGGACGCGCATCGTAATCGACGGTCACTCCCGCGGAGGAGAGTGTTTGCGTGGCATTCTCGAACAAGGCGCGCACGTCGGGTTCCACACGGCAGATCGGATCGTCGAGCCAGGCGGCCACTCGATAGTCTTTGAGAGCGCCATGCCGGGGTGGCGGCAATTCCAGCCGCCACGCGGGATAGTCCCAGCGGTTGGGTCCGGCCAGGATGTTGAGCCCAAGCTCGAGGTCTTCGATAGTGCGCGCCATCGGTCCCGCAACGGCGAGATCGGCAACCGTCAGCGTTCCCGGAGGGCCGGGAATCTGCCCGTGAGCGGGAACGATCCCATAGCTGGGCTTGTGACCGGCCACGCCGGACATGTGTGACGGCAGACGAATCGAACCCCCGATATCGCTGCCCAGTTCGATCGGAGTAAATCCGCACGCCAGGGCCGCCGCCGAGCCGCCGGATGAGCCACCGGGCGTGCGCGACACGTCGTGAGGATTATTGGTTGTGCCGAAGACCTCGTTATAGCTCTGCATGTCGCCGGCATAGATCGGAAGGTTAGTCTTGCCGAAGATGATTGCTCCAGCTTCCCGCAGTCGCGCGACCGGCCACGCATCCTCTTCCGGTATGAACGCCGACAGTTCCGGCGCACCGGAAGTGGTACGCATTCCCGCCGTCTGGAACGAGTCCTTGACCGTCATCGGCAGGCCGTGCAGCGGTCCCCGAATCTCGCCACGAGCCAACGCCGCATCGGCGGCGTCGGCTTCCATCCGCGCCCGAGCCGCATCGATCGTCACGACGCTGTTGATCGGCTGGTCGAGCGCCGCCACTCGCGCGAGGAAATAGTCCAACGCTTCCCGGCTCGAAATCCTGTGTTCACTGATTTCCTTCGCGAGCGCGATCGCACTGAGAAAGGCAAGCTCGGTCATGACAATATCCTCCTCCCGCCATCGGTCTGGCGCTCCACGCGAAATGTAGTCAACCCGTACATATCATTCAGCCGAAAACTTGTTGGCCCACGGTACGGCCTTCACGATGTTACATCGGCTCGCGGAAGATCTGGGAGCGGACGCGGCCTTGACCTCGCGCTTGCAGTCGTTCGAGACCGAGGTGCTGACGCAAGAAGAAAACCTCGTCGGCCTGGCCGCGCTCAATCGGGAGTTAGTCGCAAGGGCCGAAGCTATCGATTCGCCCAGGCGCATTGTGCTGGATATGGACAGTACTGAAGTCGTGGTCTATTAATGGGCCAAATGGTACGTCACGCTGATTCATTGACGCTTTCACCACCGCGATACTTCGTGCCCCGACGGTGGTGCCCGGTATCACGCTGCCAACACCTTTTACAAACCATAGACCAATCGGGAAATGGGGGATGTCCGTGAAAATATCTCTCTTCTACGAATTAACCACACAGGATCCCGATGTCCCAGGGGCCGTGAAGCAGCGGTTTGACGAGGCCCTGGAACAGATCCGATGTGCCGACGAGTTGGGCTTTGACACCGTGTGGGCTGTCGAGCATCACTTCCTGCCGGGCTACTCCCATCTGTCCTGTCCGGAGCAGTTCCTGGCGGCCGCGGCAATGGTGACCAGGCGCATCCGGCTCGGTCACGCCATCATGCATATGCCGTTCAAAATCAATCATCCGTTTCGTGTGGCGGAGCATGTTGGCACTCTGGACGTCCTCAGCGGGGGGCGAGTAGAGTTCGGCGCCGGCCGCGCGACCTCACAGGAGGAATTATTCGGCTTTGGGGTGGAGCCGACCGAGACGCAGCCACAATGGGAAGAGGTTCTGCATCTATTGCCAAAAATGTGGACGCAGAAAGTATTCGAAGGTTGGGAGAGTAAGTACATCAAGCTCCCTCCGCGTCGCGTCACCCCACAGCCGATCCAAAAGCCCTTTCCGCCGATGTGGGTTGCTTCCACGCAGCCTTATAGCGTCGAGTTCGCGGGGAAGAATGGATTGGGGTGCCTTGGCTTCGGCGTCAGCGATGCCCACTGTGCCAACTACGTACAAATGTACCGCGAGGCGATCAGGCAAGCGAAGCCGGAACACGGAATCATCAACAACCAGTTCGGGATTCTACGCGTTGCCCTGTGCGCTCCGACCGATGACGAGGCCATTGCGCTGCAGGAGCCGAACTACCGTCTCTTCTATGAGCAAGTGACGGGTCTCTTCGCGCCGTGGCTCGAGGGCAAGCCGCCTCCGACTTACGAGTACATCATCCAGAGTTTCAAAGAGCAGTTGGCGATGGGCCGAACCTACTCTATGAAAGAGCTGGTCGAAGCCGGTCAAGCCATTATCGGCAGTCCGGAGACGTGCATTCGCTTCATCAATAAACTCATCGACGCTGGCGTCGATGAGGTCTTGCTCTTTATGCAAGGTGCGACCACACCGCATGATAAGATCCTGGACTCGATCCGCCTATTTGCCGAAGAGGTGCGGCCGCAACTCAAGCGGTCCTAGGCTGCGAGGTTCTTCTGTCGTACAGCCTCGTTTGCATCTTTTTTGTCGAATCCAAGCCTGCACTGCCATCGGTCCAGCCACGCATCGCGAGATTCACTGATAGTTTCTTGCGGAGAGAGAATCTGCGTTAATTCCGCTTTAAAAGGCTTATGATGGAAGGAGGGTAAGGGCGATGGCAACTCTCGATTGGTCCCAATGCCCTGCCCTCGAAAGCGTGCCGGGCAGACTAAGCGGCGCATGGGTGTTTCGCGATACCCGGATGCCGCTAAGTGATCATCGCCGATTTCTCGCCGTCCTTTTTTTGCGCTCGGGTTCTGTGTCGTTTCGGAGCTCCGAGTCTTCGCAGCGCCGCCCCCGCGACGGCATTTGAACCGGCATCTCAACGGCTTGGCTATTTGATCGCTTCGGGTGCATACTCTGGATGGCCGAGCATCGCCCGTGGAAGCCGGCCTTAAGTTCTGTCTGACGATTGATGAAGCGCTCGGGTTTGTTCCATCATTGGGCGAGCAACGAGGGTTACGGACGAGCGCGAAAATTTAGAAGGCTTATTCGGGAACTTTGGAGGTGCGCGAGTTATGGCGAGCAAGGAATTCGAGGTGCAGCAGCTACTCAAAGCTTATCGCAAAGGCATCATTTCCGAGGACCTCTTTGCGAAGCAGATGGCGGAAATCGGCGCCACCGCAAATGGCCAGAGCCGTGCAACCGTGTCGGCCGGCAATGGGCAAGGCGCTGCAACCAAGTCTCCACAGGCAGCTCCCATGATGATGAGGGGCGTCACGGGGGACGCGAGCATCGACGGCGGTGCAATGCTCACGGCGATGCGCGAGAAAAAGACCTATGACCGGACCGCGGAGGATCTGGGCAATATCGTCGCCCTGGAGCACATCAATGTCACCGTGCCCGACCAGGAAAAGGCGACTCTGTTCTACATCAACGGGCTCGGCTTGACGCGGGACCCATATATGATGACCGGCCCGGCCAACATGTGGGTCAATGTCGGACGCCAACAATTCCATCTCCCCACCGGCAAGCCGCAGGTGTTGCGCGGTCATATCGGCGTGGTGGTTTCGGACTACGAAGCGTTGCCGCGGCGCCTGGGCCGCGTTCGCGAGCCGCTAGCGGGCACCCGCTTCGAATGCCATGAGCGGGACGGATACATCGAGGCGACCTGTCCGTGGGGCAACCGTATCCGCTGCTATGCGCCGAGCAAACGTTTCGGTCAGATGTCACTAGGTATCCCGTACGTCGAGTTCGATGTACCGGCTGGAGCCGCGGACGGAATCGCACGTTTTTACTCACAGATCATGGGCGCGCAAGCGGCGCCGCTCGAAGATGCGCAGGGGCGCTTTGCCTGTGTTACAGTCGGCAACGGGCAGAATTTCTTCTTCCGCGAAACCGATCGCGCGATGCCGGTCTATGATCAGCATCATCTCCAGGTCTACATCAACGATTTCTCCGGGCCGCATCGCCGCCTGGCGGAAAAAGGACTGATCATTCAGGAGAGCGACCAGCATCAGTATCGCTTCCAGGACATCGTCGATACCGACAGCGGCAAAGTGCTCTTCACCATTGAGCACGAGGTGCGCAGCCTGAAGCATCCGCTTTATCTGCGTTCGCTGGTCAACCGCAATCCCTCGCAGAACATAATGCGGTATGCGCCGGGAGATGATGCCCGAAACTGGGCAATGGCGGCGACCAATTGAAAGCCGATCACTATTTATAGTGAGAGCGGATTTCTACTGTGAGACATGAGGCACGGGCCAAAGCCTGTGCCTCAAATCGAGCGCGCATCGTACCCCTAGGGGCGGCTCTTGAGCCGCCCTGTTGGGCGCGTCAACCATCGATGCACTCGCGATGGGGTCGCGCCTCCCGCTCGCAACCAGATATGGAGGGTCGTTCATGCCTGAGTACGAACTGCTGATTAAAAACGGCACTATCGTTGAGGGTTCACGGATTCCCGCCTTCAAAGGCGACATCGGGATCAAGGGCGGGCGAATCACCGCCATGGGCAATCTCACTGGCTCGGCGGCACGGGTGATCGACGCCAGCGGGCTTATCGTCGCGCCCGGCTTCATCGACCTTCACACCCATTACGATGCGGCCCTCAGCGGCGGCACCAAATGGGATCCGTATGCGTCGTTGTCGGGATGGCACGGGGTGACGACCGTGGCGATCGGAAATTGCGGCTTCGGCTTTGCTCCCGTCAAGCCCGAAGACCGCGATCGCGCGATGCGCAGGATGGAACGCACCGAATCGATCCCGCTGTCGTGCATGCAAGCCGGGATGCGTTGGGACTGGGTCACCTTCCCCGAGTTCCTCGACAGTCTTCATCGTGGCGGACTGGGCGTCAACGCTGCCTCGATGATGCCGTATTCGCCGCTACGGGCTTACGTGCTCGGCAACGAGGCCGCGCGTGACCCCGAGTACGTTCCCAGTGGCGACGAGATGGCCACGCTCAAGCGTCTGTTGCGTGAGGGTATGGAGGCGGGCGGCTTCGGTTTCTCGGGCACCTTCAGTATGGCCAATCGTGACTTTGATGGCGGCTACCTGCCGACCCATGTGGTGCGGCGCGAAGAGATGCTCGAAATGGCGGCGGTGTTGCGCGAGTTCAATCGCGGCTCGATTGAATGGACCATCGGCCGCTCCTTGCACGGACTTGATCTCAATTTCCTTCATGAGATGGCCAAGGTCAGCGGGCGCCCACTGAACTGGAACGCGGTCTTTTACAATCCGGTCGACCCCAACGGGTGGAAGGAACAGCTCGACTGGTGCGAACGCGCCCATCGTCAGGCGCCGATTTTCCCGGTCGACCTCTGTATGCCGCTTGACAGTGAATTCAAATTTGAAAGCATCGGCCTGTTCGACGATCTGCCGGCTTGGAACGAAGCCACGCAGGGCAGTTTCGAGCAGCGGAAAGCAAATCTGGCCGATCCGGCCCGCCGGCCCGCGCTCAGACGTGACTCCGAGGGGCGGATGACCTTTGCCGCTTTCAACAAGGATGGGGAAACGGGCCAGTTAACGCGCTTCAATTTCAAGGAAACGATCATCGAAGCCGCTACCGAGAAGAATAAGGATCTCACCGGGCGCACGGTGGCCGAAGTTGCGGCTGCGCAAGGCAAGCATCCGGTCGACGTGATGCTGGATCTGGCGGTCGAGGAGAATCTGCAAACTGAATTCAGGATGAGCGGGCGCATCAACAACGACGAAGAGGCGCTCGGCAAAATCCTCAAACATCCGCTGGCGCTGGTGGGTGCTTCCGATGGCGGTGCGCATACCAAGTTCCAGACTGCTGGCTCGTACCCGACCTACTTCCTCTCCCACTGGGTGCGCGACAAGCAGCTTATGAGTCTGGAGGAGGCACATTGGCGGCTGTCGTCGATGATTGGCTGGGCAATTGGCATCCGCGATCGCGGCTTGCTGCGTGAGGGGATGCCCGCCGACATCGTAGTCTATGACTTGGAGAAACTGAACCTGAGGCCGACGGAAACTGTGCATGACCTGCCCGACGGCGATTGGCGTCGCGTACGCCGCGCCGATGGCTACCGCCATGTCATCGTCAATGGCCAGGTTACGTTCGAGGATAACGTCTGCACCGGCGCACTACCGGGCAAGATGCTGAGGAGCAACCAGCAAGCGGCGGGCTGAGGTTACTTGAACCGGTCTGATCGGTAAGCCCAATAGTCAGCTACGAAGGGGAGCGAGAAGAGAAAACTCTCGCTCCCTTTCCCTTCTTGTTTCCGAATTTACGCCCAGACCCTCGTTCGGTGCCTGCCGTTCAAGAGCGTGTGCGCGCACGTGCTGATACCGTCCTTGAGTTACTCGCAGCGTTCTCAACCCGTGTGAGTTCTCATTGCTGCCGCCGGTAACGGGCCGGCTGCAACCAGCTTCTTACGTCTGGAGTCTACGGTAAGATTCAACCCTTCAAGGGTTCGTGCGCCCAAGAGCAACAAATCGCCTTTTTCGGCAAACACCACCTCATCGATAGTAAAGAATTTGTCCAAACGAACGATCGCGAAACCAACACTGCGGGTGATCCGTTGACCGTTGGCCATAACGAAGGGCAAATCTTCTTTTTCTCTGTTGATGCCGATCTTTTCGAGGATCGCCGCAGGAATCCACGTATATTTGCTGCCGGTATCAACCAACATTCGAGGGATAATTGCGGATTTGTTGCGCTCGACAGAGTTCTCAATTTTGCACCGTGTGAAAAACGCGCCCATCGCAGACCCTGAACATACCGGAAAAACATGCAACTCTCATCTGCCTGGAGACGGCCACCAGATGAGGAGAGAGGGGTGAGTTTCGTTCCTCACCTCTCTTCTCCCCCTAGTGGCCTGTAACGTTGAAAACGATATTGAACGTGTGGTATCGCAACGAAGCCGGACGACCCCCACGTAGTCTCCCCCTGGCCAGATGTTTCACGGGTCCGTCGCACCCGCCACGTTGCGCGAAAGCACACCGTATATTGTCCGTCATCCCGAGCGCAGTCGAGGGATCGCGCCCCGTCCTCGGGGTGCATGCTGGGATCTCTACACGACCGAGGCAGGCCGGCGAGTCGAGAGGCTCGCGCCTGCGCGCCGTAGTCGGCGCGCGATCCCTCCACTTCGGTCGGGATGACAGAATCTGCTGTCGACCCTACAAGCCCCTGCTTTCATGCCGGGGGGGAGGGATTTCCAGCGATGCCGATTTCAGTGTTACAGCCCACTAGTTCATGCGCTTATAAATCGCTCCGCGTCGATCCTCCCCTTCGAGTATCTCCTTCGGCTTCGCCCGGGACTCAACTCGGCGGCCTCGGACCATTCGCTGGATGACAGTCGCGCCTGCGACTGTCACTTCTCTCTTTCGGCCCAGCCTTTTTCGTACGGCGCCGCCATTCGGACCGTGGCGCGGAGATGCTGATACAGCCACACTCCGTTCATTTTGACGTAGTCGTCATCGTAGCGGGCCGCGATCCAGCGGGCGCCGTTATCTGCGCGAAAGGTGAATGGTCCGAGAAAATACCAAATCCCTGTGGCGCGATTGCCATTGACCTCGATGCGGGGGTTAAACACGTTGTGCTGCGAGAAACTGATCTGCTTCGCAAAACCCTCGAATAGTTTACGAATCGCATCGTGGCCCTGGGCCTTGCCGAAATCGCCGCCTTCCCAGATGCCGTCCTCGCCGAAGATTTTCACGATTCGGTCTGGATTATGATTGTCGTCGCAGATATCGCAATAAAGTGCCTTGAGTTGCTTGATCGCTTCGATATCTTCGAGTTGCGTGAAGCGTTTTTCGAGTTCGCTGTTGGCCATCGCGGTCTCCTTCTCAGTTCCGAGTGGCACAGGCTTCAGCCTGTGTCCTACGTTGATTGGGTTGTCGCCCGATTTCTCAACTAAGTGAGAAAAGCAGAGCCAAAACCTCCTAACCTCCCTGTCAGATATCCGAGGGTCCGTTGGACCCACCACTTGGCACGAAACTAGACGCTAAACTCCGTGGCGGTTCCTTGCGAGCAGTCTCGTCTCTTTGCCTGCGTGCCCTACCGCTCAGGCAAATCGCTTCGCGTTGATCCCTCGGCTTCGCTCGGGATGACAAAACAGGCTGCCAACATCACAAACCTCTACTTTCGTTCCAGGGGGAGTGAACGCGCTTCGAGCGTGAATCGTTTGCGATAGAGCGAGGCTCGCCAGCACTCTCACTCCTCGTTCCTTCCCACTCACTTTCTCACTGCCGGCGTCTTCGATACTTGTGTATTGCATGGCCGGGGACATCCGCCAGATAGATATTGCCGCGCGAATCGGCCCATAACCCGTGTCCGTTCGGCGAATCCCAACGGGCGATCTTGTTGCCCTTCTTGTCCATTATGACTACCGACGGTTTCAGATCGCTGACGTATACGGTTTCGTTCGCATCGATATAGATATCCGCCGGCCGGTCGAGGTCACCCCATTGCGCAATGTACTTGCCTTCAAGTGAGAAAAGCTGGATGCGGCTGTTTTCGCGATCACATACGTAAATTATGCCCTGCTCGTCGATCCAGAGACTATGCGGCAGATGGAATTCGCCGGGTTCCTTCTTGCCCGGTTCTCCCCATGAACCGAGCAGGCGGCCATCGGCCGAAAAGCGATGGACCCGGGCGTTGCGATAACCATCGGTCACGTATAAATCGCCGTTGGGTCCGGGAACCATCTCGGTCGGCTTGTTGAACGGGCCGGCAGCGCGTAGCACACGGCCACCGTCGGTTTCACATCCGGTGTCTGACGCCTTGCCGCGTTCCCCAATCAGCCTGAGCGGCTTACCGTCGAGGGTGTACTTCAGCACCACATGGTCGTCGCGGTCAGTCAGGTAGACAATATCATTCTTGATGTAGAAGCCGTGCGGATCTGTAATTGCGTGATCGCCCCACGAGCCAACATAATTGCCCAGCCGATCGAAGATTAGAACAGGCGGGTCCTTACGCTGAAACGCGTAGACGCGATCCTGCGAATCGGTCGCGATCGCGCTGACCGGCCCGAAGGTCCATCCCGAGGGTAGTGTGCCCCACCGCTCGACCAGTTCGTAGGTATACTGTCCGCTTCCCACTGTATTAGCCATTTCAATCTCCTTCTCGCGGATACTGGTTGAGTACAGCCGTAAACTCTCCCGCGAACGCCCATACCAGAGCAGAACCCTCACCCCTACCCTCTCCCGCCGGGCACCCTCTCCCCGCCTCTCCCACAACCGAGCGGGAGAAGGACAGGCAGGAGCGACGCGTCACCCTCCAGCACTATCCCGCAACGCCGACGCCATTCGTTCGCAGACCTCGGTGAGCAATTCGTCCGTGATGACCGTCGAGAGTGCAATCAGCCCGCGCGGTGCGATGAATACGCCATGATTCAAGCAGGCTAGATGGAAATCGCGATATAGCCGTGCTGTCTGGTCCGGCGATTCACCATCAAATGCTACATTCATCAGCGAACCGGCTTGCCGCACGCTCATCCCGAGTTCCCACTGCCGAGCCTCGCGTTCGAGTTCCGCCACGAGTCGCCGCGCCTGAACCTCCATAATCGTGATTCGGTCTGCGGTAAGCTCAGTCATCGAGGCGGCGCCGGCGGCACAGGTCGCCGGGTTTCCGTTGAAGGTGCCGGAATGAACAAGCGCGCCCGACTGGCGTGGGTCAAAGCATGCCATCAGTTCGCGGCTGCCGCCGACTGCGCCGACGGGTAAACCGCCGCCGATAATCTTGCCCATCATCGTCAGATCAGGGTTAACACCGAAGATTTCCTGTGACCCGCCAGGCGATAGCCGGAGCGTAATGACTTCGTCGAGAACGAACAAGGCGCCGGCACGATGAGCCGCGTCTATTGCGCGATTTAAAAAATCAGCCGGCGGCGTAATTATGCCGCCTGCGCCCAGGACCGGCTCCAGGAAGACCGCGGCGATTTGGTCTCCGCGTTCGCGCAGAATTCCTTCGAATGCTTCCGAGTCGCCAAAGTCGGCCGACAGCGTGCGTTTGCCGTTTTGTTGGCCCAACCCTGATTCGAGGTCGTCGTAGGAGCCGTGGTAGCCTTGGCGTGCTATCAGCAGCATCTCGCGGCCGGTGACACGGCGGGCGAGTTGCGCCGCGAGCATTCCGGCCTCAGAGCCGGAATTGCAAAAGCGTACCTGCTCCACCGAAGCGATCCGCTCGCAGAGCAGCTCGGCGAGTTGAACTTGTGCCGGCGAGCGTGCAGCCCATGCGGTGCCGGAGCGAGCAGCGTGTACGATGGCTTCAACAATCGGCGGGTAGGCGTGGCCGTGCACCAAACTGGTGTAATTGCCGAGCAGATCGACGTAGCGATTCCCGTCGACGTCCCAGATAAAGGCAGCTTCACCGCGCATCATCGTCAATGGATAGGGTTGATGATAAACGCTGGTGCGGGTATCACCGCCTGGCATCACGCGTCGGGCGAGCCGCTCAAGCTCCGCCGATTTGCGGGTCCGCTCCCGGTAATCCGCTTCAATGTGATTCATCTGTTGCCAGCGCCCAGGATTTAACCGCGTCGCCAATGCCCCCTGTCTAGCACAATACGCCGCACTGTTTCACTGCTTGCTAGCGGCTACGCAATACTTTTGGCGCCGGTTGCGACGCGATATGATGGTTCTAAATGGATTGGTTTACGCGACGACCTGACGATGAGGTGCGGCCCACACGTGGTAATGGGCGTCCCTCGGTGAGTGCCATCACCGACTCGCTACTCGTAGGCGAGTATCCCAGAATCAGCGATATTGAGTGGCTCAAGCAGGAATTTCGCATCAGTGCGATCCATAACCTTCAGGATGATGAGGACTTGCGCATCAACGGCATCGACGTGATCAGGTTGCGCGAGGCTTGCCGGCTGCACCAGATCAAGCTGGTGCGTACGCCGATACGCGACGGCAGTTCGGACGATATGGCCGCCCGGCTCGGCGATGCTCTTCAGCATCTGGAAGATTTGCTCGGCGTCGGCGCTCGGGTCTATCTGCATTGCAACGCGGGACTCAACCGTGCGCCTACCCTCGCTATCGCGTGGCTGCGCGCCAACGCCGGCATGTCGTTGGACGAAGCGATGGTTCACGTGAAAAAGCGCCGCGCGTGCGGCCCGTTCATGACCGTGCTGGAAGCCCACTTCGGACCCCGCCACCAGAAACCAGGAAGCCAGGAGCACATCTGAATGGAAACGAGCCTCCTAGCAGGGTGCGGAAAAACCCATTTGTTTATGAAAAGTCTTTCCGCACCCTGTCATAAAACTGGCTTCCTTCGTTTAGTTCTCCCCCTCTGGGGGAGATTACAGAGAGGGCAAGCAGGGTGCGGAACGCCTTTTCCGCACCCTGCTGAGTTTGGGCGAGCGCGCGCGGACGATGCTATATCGGCCATGCAGAATAGCGCCGCGACCACAGAGCGGCGAAGCATGCCAGGCCGGTGAAAAGGCCGATGCGCTCGGAGAGCTTGCTCAAATGCTGCGCGTGGGCCGTGCACCTCTACACTGCAGCGGGCGCGGTTGCGGGCATTATTACGCTCGATCTAATCGCCCGCGGCGATTTCCATGGTGCCTTGATCGTGATGGCCATCGCGCTCTTCGTCGATTCTACCGACGGTCCGCTGGCGCGCGTTCTGAACGTTCGGGCGCGGCTCCCGCTGTTCGACGGCAGCCTGCTCGATAACGTCGTCGACTATCTGACCTACGTCGCCATTCCGGTGTTTTTTATGCTGCGCTCCGGGATCGTGGCAGATGACAGGAGGGGGCTGGCGGTGGCGTCTTTCATTATGGTGGCGAGCGCCTATGCGTTCTGCCGCACAGACGCCAAGACCGCCGATCATTACTTTCGCGGCTTCCCTTCGTACTGGAATCTGGCGGCCTTCTATCTGTTTTGCCTGCGTTTGCCGCTATGGGCTAACGCAGGTCTGCTCAGTGCTCTGGCAATAATGGAGTTTTTGCCCATCAAATTCATTTATCCGAACCGCACCGAGCCGCTGCGCAGACTGACCCTCACGCTCGCCTGCATTTGGGCGGCGGTCACTGCGCTGATGCTACCGTCGGCACCATCGTACAACCCGCTGATGCTTTACACGTCGCTGGCATTCATCCTTTATTATTTTGCGATGTCCTTCGCGCTGTATCTTCATCCGGCCCGGCTTGCAACACGTCATACCGGAACGCCGGCGCGACGCAGCGCCTGAACCTGGAATAGTCAATGAGAGAACTGAGCGTCGCCCGATACTCACCATGGCTCGAAATTATTGACGGTGGCGCGCCGCTTTTGCTGATTGCGCCGCATGGCGGACGCGCTGGTGCGGCCGCCCGTGCCACCCTCCATCCAAAAGTCAACGACCTGGAAACCGCCGAGATAACCCGCGAGATCGCTGCTCGTCTGGGTGCGCGAGCGCTGATCAACACGGCGATGGACCGCAACGAGCTTGACTGTAACCGTCTGTCACAAATCACTCAGCGCGCACCGTGGCTGCTCGAACTGATCGCTGACCAACTCGCCGACATCGTAGATCGCGCCGGTCATGCAACCGTACTGCTGATTCACGGATGGAATATAATCGAGCCGCGGATTGATCTGGGTCTGGGCCTGAGAGAAGCCGGCGGCACGCTGCGCCCGCCCCCGGGCGCCCATGTCTCCGCGAATGATACGTTTATCCGTGGGCCGGTAACCTCGCTCGCAGCGCGTCTGCGTGATGCGCTGATTCATCCCAGCTTTGGTCTGCGCTACCCCGGCGGTGATGCACAAAACCTGCTGCAAGGCTTTACCCTACGCCATGCCAATTCGGAGGCAGCGCCGTTGCGGCGGCTCGCCGCGATGGCGGCAGAGGGTGTGCTCAATGCGTTACAACTCGAAATGTCGGTTGCGTTACGACTGCCGGGCGCATTACGAGAGCGTGCGATCAGGGCTATAAGTGATAGCTTCGTCTATAATGGCGCAGCGCGCAGCGCGGACACTGCCCGGCTTCATCCTCCTTATCCTCCTCTTCAAATTATTCGCCAGACGCTGCCGGTATCGAGTCGAAAGAAGGCCGCCTCAAGCGCGCCACCATCGCGAGTCGGGATCGAATTTTACGACCCGGCCGCGCGGCTTGGTGGCATGGTGAGCTTTGACTTCGGGCCAGGCGCGGCGGGTGGGCGGATTATGATTTTATTCGATCGCTGCCGCGTCGCATTGTTTACCGCCGAAGGAAAGGCTGAGCGCGACGGTAATCAGCTCTCAATTGGTCCGCTAACTCTGAATGCCGCCCCCGGTGGGAGCCTGCGCTTTCGCGGTCCTGCGGTTATCGTCGATGACGGTACTGCCTATCTCAGCGTCGAACGAGCGCTTGCAACTGGCCAGCTCGACCCCGTGGCCGAGGTTGACGCGACGCTCGAGTTCGACGCAGCGGCAGCCTCCTTCAGCGAGCTGCTGCTAGAACTCGACGAACTCTTCGCGGAGGCGCGCACGTCGCCGTTGCGGCAACGTGCCCTGTCACTTATGACGCCGCCGCACGCTGCCTTCGGCCGGTTGCATGGCGCCATCCGGCTCAATAACAGCCGGCAAACCTTCGATGCGAGGTTCAGATTGGGAGCCTCGTTTACCGGGTTGGGCCCGCAGAAGTTCATCACGCGTAGGATGGTATGGGCGAACTTTTGCCGGCCGGTGGGACAGGACGCCTTCGAAGCACGCGCACTCGAGCTTGACGATCACCGTGACCATCGGGTCGCGCGGGTCTTCCGCGGTGGTCAATGGACCAGTTGCAGCCTGCGGGAGATTCAAATCAAGCCCGCATCAACGTTGAACGCGCCTGAACGCATCGCTGCCGCGGCCGTGGACATTAACGGCGATGAGCTATCGATAGAAGGTCAACCCGGAACCTTCGTGATGCTCTCGCGGCCAGGTCCGGATGGTACTCGCCTTCATACCATGCTGGGCTTTGCGGAGTTCAAGCTAGGCGATTTGAGAGGCGCTGGGATGTATGAATTTTCGCGGCGCGTCGGCCTCACTTTGGCCGGCAACGAACCAGAGGAGTCTCAAGAAGGATAGGACCCTTAGCAGGGTGTTGAAAAAAGTTAGCAATGGCATTTGCTGGAATCTCGGCCTCAACGCCCTGCGTGAAAGGTGGCTTCCTTCCTTCAGGTTCTCTCCCGCTTGCGGGGGAGATTACAGAGGGGGAAGCAGGCCGTGACACTCTTTCAACGGCCTGTTTCGACCGGGCGGGACGCTTCAACTTGAGGGAGGGCCTCGTCCGCCTTATCGATAGCCTGACCCAAGGCCACGATTTGCTTGGCAAGCGGGGTCTGCGGGTACTCGCGCACGAAGATGACACCGCGGTCGCAGGTCTCTGCAAAGCGTAACAGCGAGGTCCCCGCTTCGCGTGCGTGTGTAGCCACCGCTCCGTAGGGCATCAACGGACGCACAGAATGACAACCGTCACAGTTGAACCCTGCCATATTCTCGACCACCCCAATAACGGCATCTGGATGCTGTGAAGCGATGCCGATGGCGGCGCGCGTTGCACGCGCGGAAAGCTCGGATGTATGGCTGGTCAGCAGCAGTTTCGCACGCGGCACGATCTTGAGCAGCCGATAGATATTTTCGACACCGGAGGCCAGGTCGACCAGCACCAGGTCCAACGGACCAAAGCGACACCGGCCGAGCAGACGCCGCATCGTCGTCAGATAACCAAACTCATTGGGATGCGCGCCGTTTTGTGGAACTGTGGCATTGTCGTCGATATCGACGAAACTTACCGGTGGTTCCCCTTCTGGCAGAAACTCACTGCCGATAATTCTAAGCCCGAGCGGCCCTGCGGCCGGTTCGATCTCGTCCGAGACGAATGCTCTGCGCCCCGGCCTCATGCCGAGCATCGCTGCGATACTGGGGGAATTCAAATCTGCGTCGACGATTCCGATTTTGCGCCCGGCCAACGCCAAGGCTGCGGCTATATTGACCAGCAACGCGCTTTTGCCAACTCCACCACGCGCGCTCGCGGATGCAACAATCGCGCGGACCGCCGCCAGATTGGTGCGCACACGGTCGTCCTCCTCGAGAATCGACGAATTGATGCGCTCACCAAGCTCGAGTTCGCTAAAAATTCTCATTGGCTAATTTGCTTGCAAAGTTCTCGGTATAGCTGGCTGCTCGGATGCTTGCCTTGCATCCAAGTGTAGCACGTCCGCTCGATCAGCGCTGGTAAAAATCCTTGGCCCCAAGTGGGTGACGTGGCAAGGCGTCCCATTCGTCGCACTACGCGCTCTCTTCGTCGGCGTCGGTCGAGCCCAGTTTGCGGTAGGTATTGCGCTCGTCTTCGACGCGCCGTTGGGAGCGTGCTTCGCGCTCCTGGTCCTGCTGGCAGTCACGGCACAGGCGCGTGAAAGGCATCGCCGCGAGCCGCTCCTCAGCTATCTCCAGGCCGCAGGCGTCGCAGATGCCGTAGCTACCTTCTTCCATGCGTTCGAGCGCATCGTCGATATTTTTGACCTTGGCGCGTTCACGATCGGACAGGATGAAGTTGATTTCGCGGTCGCGCTCTTCGGAGGCGAGGTCATAGGTGTCCAATCCTTCATCTTTGTTGCCCTCGCGCTCGGCCTTGGACTCCAACTCCATTTCCTCGAGCAACTTGGCCTTCATATCGAGCAATTGCTGTCGAAGGTCGGCGAGGAATTTCTTTCGATTTGCCGCCGTTGCTTTATTTGTCATTGCTCGCACCTCTCCGATTGACCTGCGCCCACGACCTCGGCCACAAGGTCGTAGGTGAGGGCCTGGTTGACTCGCGCGCGCACGAACTCGCCCGGTTCGGCCACGCCGCGCAACACCACCATCCCGTCGATTTCAGGCGCCTGCCATGGGGTCCGCCCGCGCATCCGCGTGGCGCGCCCCATTATCTGACCTTCGACCAACACTTGAACTTCTTTGCCGACCAGGGCTCGATTACGCCGCAATGAAATCTCCGCCTGCGCTTCCATCAGCTGGGCGCGACGGCGGCGCTTTTCACGCTCTGGGACCTGACCGGGCAGGTCATAGGCGGATGTGCCCTCCTCTCGCGAGTAAGTAAACACCCCCACCCGGTCAAACTCCTGCTCGCGCACAAAATCGAGAAGCCGGCAGAAGGCCTGCTCCGTCTCACCTGGAAAGCCGACGATAAAGGAGGTCCTGAGAGCTACTTGCGGCACGCGGGCCCGAATGCGTTCCAGCAATCTGCGGAGCGCATCACCCGAACGTTCACGCCGCATCGCACATAGTACCATATCATCGGCGTGCTGTAGCGGCATATCAATATACTTGACCACTTTTGGCAGATTGGCCACCGCCTCAAGTAGCGCATCATTGACAAAGTTCGGATAGCAATAGAGCAGACGAATCCAGCTAAGGGCCTCGATCTGGTTGAGCCCGGCGAGTAATTCAGCGAGTGAACTCCGCGGCGTGAGATCGCGCCCATACGCGGTCAAGTCCTGCGCTATCAGATTGATTTCCCGCACACCGCCTTCGGCCAGCCGTCGTCCCTCATCGAGCACGTCGGCGACCGGCCGGCTCTCGTGCGCTCCGCGAATTCGCGGAATTATGCAGAATGCGCACTTATGGTTGCATCCTTCCGAAACCTTCAGGTATGAGTTGAAGAAATTTCCGGTTACAATTCGTGGCGCATCCGCCTGCGGTAGCAGATGTGCCCCGCCCACATATGGAACCGGTTTGTCGTTGCCTTCCCCAGCCCGATGGAAATTT
>WNFC01002370.1_pt1 | contig 20253 bp, 20 predicted proteins | sample 5400541 | NCBI WGS metagenome assembly WNFC01 (sample SAMN13153342, study PRJNA577476) | soil metagenome | isolation source: 120 cm saprolite under Douglas fir tree site 2 hole 2 replicate 1 | place: USA:California | collected 2015-04-18
TAAAGTCACCCGCCGAATCGCACCGCGCCGCCGCCGGTTGGGGCGGCGATCGCTTCGCCGTGTACGAAGGCCCGCAGGGCGAAATCTTGATTGCGTCACTCTCTGTCTGGGACACAGAGAACGACGCCCGCGAGTTCTTTGACGCGTATGTGAAGCGCATTGAGTTGCGCTATCCCAACGCCGCACCACTCGGTTCGTCTTCCCCCTTGCCCTTTGCCCTTTCCCCCCAAGCTGAAGTTCTCCGAAGCTGGAAGACTTCAGAAGGGAACGTCACGGTTGCAATCCGAGGCTTGCGCGTGCGTGTGATCGAAGGCATTCCAGATCGCGTGGACTCTAACTTGTTGCTCAAGTCCGCCTGGTAGGGTTGTTTTGCTTGTGCACCGTGGTAATACCGATTTCATATGCCGAGATATACGGCACCAAGCCAACGAACCAACAGTTCACCGAGCTGGTTTCTTCTTTTAAGACCGAGCCTACCTTTATCTCTCTTGCGATGTGGAATCTGATGCTCTCGCTTTTCGAAAAGGATGTCGAGAAGTACAAGTATCTTCAGGAGTTTTTCATTCACAATCTCATCCCGAAGAACCTTCGTGATCGGGTATCGAGGGCGGCTTCACTAGATTCAGAATCACCCCGGGCAGTTTTTGGTCGTTGGCAATTACTTGCCGTGATGAAAAAAGTGCTCCTTGAGACTTCGAGCGCGGGCGACAGAGATCCAAGACACGACGACGATGCCAGGCGAATACTCGGTGAGGCGTGTCTAATGCAGAATGACCTGCTTTTTACCGAAGAGCAGGAGGAACGACTCAGGCCCAGGGAAGGTCCAGGAGAATCAGAGAGGATACATGATGAATTGATGACACAATGGCTTTTTCAGTACGAGCTATATCACCCTCCCGACGTCTATCAAGCCGTCGCTCGCAACGATGAATATTTCAAGATTTTCGAACACCGGTCACATAAGTTGACGTTCGACAATAACCAAACTCTGGTAGAGAGGTTTACTGAACTGACCGGCCTATCAATTCAACAATACTTGCGGCTCTATTTTGCAATATATGCTTTACACACAACCACATTGGAAACAAGACACCCGGAAGAGATCAACGCCAACCCCTCACTAATCAACTTCGATAAGGAACGCGTCTTCGCGCTGATGGGGCTAAACCTCGAGGAACTGGGAATCTTCTTCAAGCGCATCCTTGTCGGGTTGCCTGCAATAGTAGCCGGAGTGAAACAAGATGCTAACTCAACCCGTGCATGGCAGTTTGACTTCACGACTTTTCGTAACTCGCCACTCGTATTCAACTCGGATTCCAAACGTGGCTTCACCTGCATTGCCTTCCCATTCCTAATTGAAAAGCTTGCATCCGGCATTTACCACACAATCCTAAATTCATGGGAAGAGGGTGATCCTGAGCGTAAGAGGTTCCAAAGTTACTGGGGCAAAGTGTTCGAACACTTCGTTAACGACCGTCTCCGCGATCAATATCCATCAAAGATCTTGTCAAAGCAATTCTATGCAAATCCGTATTTTGTCAAAAAGAAAAACCGTTCGATCGAAGTATCCGATGCCGTGCTTGATTATGGTGATTCCTTGGTTCTCATGGAGCACAAGGGCGGCTATTTGAGTTTGGACGAAAAGTACGGTGACAATGCAGCTGAACTGCTCAAGGGAATTGCAGCCAAATTTGGGAAGGCCATCAAGCAATTATCAAGAGGCATAGGGATGTTACTCAATGAAGACGACGGGCAGCGCGATGACTTCTCCGAATACGATGAAAAGCGTCGCCCTGTTAGTGTCTTTGGCTCTACTGATGTGGCCAGGATTCGCAAGGTTTACCCGGTCGTCGTTGTGCAAGACTTTTCGATGACGATGGGATTCATGAATCGTCGTATGAAGCTGCAGTTTTCAGAAGAGATGCGAAAGTATAAGGTTCGAGCGAACGTTAACATTCGCCCCCTCTGCCTCCTCAGCATTGAAAATGTTGAGGATGTCTTTGCACAACTTGAAGAGGTTAAGCTGACTGACGTTCTGGATGAGTATGCCAGGGGGGTACATGAGCCGCTCTCCAATTTCAATGCAATTTTTACCAATTATCTGAAGACAAGAGGAATCGAACGACGGCGATATAGTTGGTCGAGAAAGCGGGGAGAGGAATTCCTAGACTCGATCATGAAGCAATTCACCACTGACGGGTGACGCGACAGTGCTTGCTGCGAGTATTAATGACGCCAGTTCCTGATTGTAAATTGAAAGAGCCCAAAGAGTGTCGGATACGAACTACTAGGCAACAACAGCACACACTGTTAGAATTCAACCCGGTTTCGCAATGTCTTCGAACACAAAGAACATCTACGACGAGCACATCAAGCCGCTGCCGCGAGAGCAGCAGGTTCAGCTTCTGGACTTGTTGCAGACCGAACTCGAGAACGGCGACGACAATGGGCAGCGACGCAGCATTCTTGAACTTCATGGCCTGGGCAAAGAGATTTGGCAAGGCGTCGATTCTAACGAGTACGTGAGAAAGCTGCGCGATGAATGGGAAGATCGTGTTAGATGAAACTCGATGACGCGCTCCACGGAGTATCAAGACTTGCCTTTGATACCGCGCCGATCATCTATTTCGTTGAAGCGAATCCTGCTTACGACAAAGTAGTTTCCAACATCTTCAATCGAGTCGCCGTTGGAGAACTAGAAGGTTGGACTTCGGTCATCAGCTTGAGCGAAGTATTGGTTCAGCCGTTTTTCTCCGGCAGAAATGATCTTCAAAATGCCTATCGAGAGCTTCTTCTCAAGAGTTCCAACTTCCACACACTTCCGATAAGTGCGACGGTCGCGGAAAACGCCGCGCGAATGCGCGCCGCGTACGGCCTTCGGTTGCCGGACGCAATCCAGGTTGCTTTCGCCCTTGATACTGGTTGCCAGGCTATGGTCTGCAATGACCGCTCGATGCGGCGCGTCACTGAATTGCAGGTCTTGATCCTGGATGACCTTGAGCCTTGATCTGTGATATTTTCACCGCAGAATAAAGCTTCAAAGAAGTAGACGGTAAACGGTAGGCAGTAGCCTATACAGTAACAGTGTGTAGTGAGCGGTGAGCAGTAGAATGGCTTCCGAATCTCAAATCACGCCCGGTTCGAAATCCGCGATTGCCCCCCTTTCAGAAACCCCTTCAAGAGTGACTAGCAACTCATCATCTCAAACATCGCGATTGCGAGAACTGACCGTTGAACTGCGCGAGTTGGAAGCAAAGCTGCGTCTCGGCGGTGGGCTGGAGAAAATCGATAAGCAGCATAAGCAAGGCAAGCTGACAGCTCGCGAGCGCATCGATCTCCTGATCGACAGGGATTCTTTCAGACAAGAAATAGGCTTGCTGGTTGCGTATGACGAGTACAGATCGGCAGACCAGCGACCGGGGACCGGAGACGGAAAAAAGAAAGAAGAAGAAATCGGCGGGGCACCCGCAGCGGGAGTGGTAACTACGATCGGTCGCGTCACTGGGCGCGAAGTTGTTGTTGTCGCGAACGACGCCACCGTGAAAGCCGGATCGTGGTGGCCAGAGACGATCAAGAAGATTCTGCGCGCGCAGGAGATCGCAATGCGCTCGCATGTGCCGATTATCTATCTGGTCGATTCGGCGGGCGTGAATCTTCCTTACCAGGGCGGCGTGTTTCCCGGCCAGTATGGTGCGTCGCGCATCTTCTATTACAACTCGATCATGCGGCGCTATTTGAAAGTGCCGCAGATCGCCGCGGTGATGGGGCCGTGCATCGCCGGCGGCGCATACCTGCCCGCGCTTTCGGACATCATCATCATGGTCGAAGGCACTTCGTTCATGGGATTGGGCGGCGCGAACCTGGTCAAAGGCGCGACCGGCCAGACGATCGACAACGAAACTCTCGGCGGCGCGCGCACGCATAACGAGCTGTCGGGAGTGGCTCATTATCGGGTCAAGAATGATGAAGAGTGTCTGGCGAGGATCAGAGAGTTTGTGGCGGAGTTGCCAGTTCCTGTTGCGCGGAGTAGCCAATCACACAACACAAACGATTCGAAGGGGGAGGCCGCACCGCAGGCCCTCACTCCCCTGACCTCCTCTCCCAAAAGGGAGAGGGGGAGTTCCGAACCGCACGCAGAGAGAGGGAATGAGCCGAAGACTCCGGAAGAAAGACTCTACGACATCATTCCCGAAGATCATCGTCAGCCTTACAGCGTGCGCGAGCTTTTGGATTGTCTGCTCGACAAAGGACATCTGGACGAGTTTCAGGCGGACTATGCCAAAGAGATCATTACCGGGCACGCGCGCATACGCGACATACAGGTCGGAGTGATTGCCAACAACCGCGGCATGTTTCGCGATCCGGCGGGCGGCTCGCCAAAATTTGGCGGGATCATCTACACCGAATCGGCTGAGAAGGTCGCTTACTTCATCGAAACTTGTAGCCGGCATCAGACGCCTCTGCTTTTCATTCAGGACGTTTCCGGATTCATGGTGGGATCAGAGGCAGAGCATTCGGGAATCATTCGCGCGGGCGCGAGGTTTGTCGAAGCGATGGCCACGGCGCTCGTGCCAAAGATTGTCTTGACGGTAAACCATGCGTCAGGCGCAGGCTATTACGCGATGGCCGGGCAGGGCTTTGATCCGGATTTCATTTTCAGTTGGCCGACCGGACGCATGGGCGTGATGGAAGGAGACTCTGCGGTCCAGGCCGTGTTTGGCAGTGAACTTACGAAGCTAAGAGCAAAGGGCGAAGAGCCAAGTGCCGAGTTGCAGGCGAAGATGCAAAAAGTGCGCGAGACTTACGAGCGCGACCTCGACGCGAAGTACGCTGCGGCGCGCGGATTTGTCGATGCCGTCATTGCACCGGAGGAGACAAGAGACGCGCTGGAGCTTGCATTGCGCGTGAGTTTGAATTATTCAGGACCGCATCTGGGGCAGTTTGTGTTGCCGGCGGGAGTGGTTTAGGAAATTATCCGCAGTTTACGCGGATTACGCACAGGCAGAAGTTCACGCAAAGGCGCGCAGGCGCCAACAAAAAGGAGAACACACGTGAGAAAGAGCACCATCTATCTTTTCGTTCTGGGACTTGCGGTTGTGGTTGGGACGGCGCTGGCCAGCGCGGGTTTGGTTGCGTCCGCGCAGAATTCGAATTCGGCAACGACGACGACCAACACGACCAAGCCCAAAACTAAGCATATCCAGAAGGCGGCGCCGGCGATGCCTCGTTGCGATAATACGAAGCAGGAGCAGACCGATCTCTCGGGCACGTACACCGGTAAGCTCAAGCATGGTGACGGTCCCACAGTCGACGCGACCTTGACGGTCAACGGCAATAACTTTACCGCAACAATGGGCAGCGACACTCATTCGGGAAAGATAACCGCGGTCACAACCTGCGGCTACACGGCCGTGACAATGATGATGGACGGCGCGCCACAGGCAATGTCATTGCGGGCCAAGAAGGTTGGCGACAACTTAACGCTAACCAGCGTGCCGGGCGAGCCGCAAATGGTCACCTTTACCACGGGCGGCGGCGAAGCGATGAAGGCCAAGCCCCGGCACCGGAAACATAAGGCGACAGCCAAGACGACGAGCACTCCGGCGACGACGCCGAAGCAGTAAAAGAGTGCGGGTGAACTGATCGACGCGAGGACGCGGAGACACGAAGACACGGCGAGACGGAAATCCGCAACGCGACGGCGTTCGCGAGTTTCGCGCCGGTGTTTTTGTGCGCCGCGTCTTTGTCTGAAAGATTGCAATGAAGGAAAAGATACGCATCGCGGCCGGTCAGGGCTTCTGGGGTGATCTGCCCGACGCGCCGGTCCGCCAGGTTGAGGAAGGCCCAATCGACTATCTGATGCTCGATTATCTGGCCGAGGTCACGATGTCGATCATGCAGAAGCAGAAAGCGCGCGATCCTAAGGCCGGTTATGCACGCGACTTCGTTTCGCTGATGAAGCGGATTCTGCCGGCGTGCGTTGAGCGGGATATCAAGGTTGTTGCCAACGCCGGCGGCGTGAACGTCGAAGGATGCGCGGCGGCTGTTCGTGAGGTGGCGCGCGAATTGGGCCTGGGAGGCAAGCTGAAGATTGGGATCGTCACAGGTGACGACATTCTGGATCGCGTCGACAGTTTCTTGGCGCAAGGGATCGAGTTGCGCAACATGGACACGGGCGAACCGTTGACCACCGTGCGCGATCGGATCCAGAGCGCGAATGCTTATCTTGGCGCGGCGCCGATTGTCGAAGCGTTGAACCAGGGAGCGCGGGTCGTCATCACTGGGCGCGCTACCGATACGGGTTTGACACTTGGGCCGATGATTCATGAGTTCGGCTGGGCAGGCGATGATTGGAACAAACTGGCCGCGGGAACGATTGCGGGACACATAATCGAATGCGGCGCGCAGTGCTCTGGCGGCAATTGCCAGTATGAATGGCAAAGCATTCCCGATCTGGCGAATGTCGGTTTTCCGATTGCCGAAGCCTCAGCAGACGGCACGTTCGTGATCACCAAACACGAAGGCACCGGCGGTCGCGTGAACCTACCGTCAGTCAAAGAGCAACTTGTTTACGAGATGGGCGATCCGCGCGGATACATTACGCCCGATTGTGTCGCGGACTTCACCACAGTTCGGCTTTTGGATGACGGCGCTGACCGTGTGCGCGTCTTTGGGATCAAGGGCCGCCCTGCCACCGACACTTTGAAAGTCTCGATTAGTTATTCCGCGGGCTACAAAGCCGTCGGCACCCTTGTCTACGCGTGGCCGGATGCCTATCAAAAGGCGAAAGCCGCAGACTCGATTTTACGCGCGCGTCTTAATCGCCTCGGCCTGCGTTTCGATCAGATTCTGACTGAGTACGTTGGCGCGAACGCGACGCACGGACCTTTGGCGGGCGAGCCGTCGCCGGATCTCGCCGAGGTGCAGTTGCGGGTAGGCGTGCGTGGAGACGACCGCAATGCGATCGAGAGATTCACGAAAGAGATCGCGCCATTGATTTTGACCGGGCCGCCGGCAGTCACTGGTTTTGCCGGAGGTAGGCCAAAGGTGGAAGAGATTGTTGCTTACTGGCCGGCACTGATTCCGAAGAGCCAGATCATGTCGAACGTTGAGGTGATCGAAGCATGAGTAGTGGCGTTCTGGGAAAACTAAAACGCAGAGGGCGCGGAGGTTTTCGCAGAGGACGCAGAGATTTGTGTTCATCAGGACGCAGAGAATCATGAGGGTGCAGCTTATCAGACTTGGCCACGCGCGCTCCGGCGACAAAGGCGACACCGCCAACGTCGGGCTGATTGCCTTGCGGGATGAGTTCTATCCTTTTCTGCTGCGCGAAGTGAGTGCAGCGCGCGTAAAGGAACATTTCAAAGGAATCTGCAAAGGCGAGGTAGAGCGATTTGAGTTGCCAAACCTCGGCGCACTCAACTTTCTACTGCATGAAAGTCTCGGCGGCGGTGGCACACTTTCATTGATGACTGACGCGCAGGGCAAGACGTTTTCGACGGCGTTATTGCGAATGGAAATTGAAATTTCCGACGACGAAGTGAAGGCACTCAACCTCTAGAATCGAGAGCTTCGCGTTGGAAGAGCCAGAGCGATCCACGAAATGACACGAAATCACCCGAACTAAGATGTCTTGTTCGTGCTGTTTTGTGTGGCTTCGTGGATCAGGTGTTTGCTGAGTCGACCACAGATCATGCAGCCACAACGCAAGATGACGATTAGTCACGGCTTTGCAGACGTCAACGACATTCGTCTGCATTATGCGGAATGTGGAACCAGCAACGAAGAGCTTGTCATACTGCTTCACGGCTTTCCCGAGTTTTGGTATTCGTGGCGGCATCAATTGCCGGTGCTGGGAGGGCGTTATCACGTCGTCGCGCCGGACATGCGCGGCTACAACTTGAGTGACAAGCCGCCGCGAGTCGAAGATTATCGGATAGAGTTTCTTGTCAGCGATGTGCTTGGGCTAATCAGGCACTTTGGAAAGTCTCAGGCCGCGATCGTCGCGCATGACTGGGGCGCCGGCGTAGCTTGGGCTGTCGCGCAAAGACATCCGGAAGTCGTGTCGAAATTAGCGGCCCTCCAAGTGCCGATGCCGGTAGCCTGGCGCGACAACATGACCTTGCGCCAGTTCCTGAGCAGTTGGTACATGTTTTTCTTTCAACTGCCGCGCGTGCCGGAGTGGTGGGCGAGCCGAAAACACTTTGCCAGAATTGAACGACTGTATCGAGAGACAATCGTCAGGCCCGGCGCATTTACCGACGAAGACATCGCCGCTTACAAGGACGCGTTGCGGCAGCCGGGTGCGCTGACCAGTTCGATAAATTACTATCGCGCAAATGTTTTTCGGTCGCTATTGCGCGGCACCGAAACTCCGAAGGATTCGGATGGGCGGATTCGAGTGCCCACACTTTTCATCTATGGCGAGCAGGACATTGCAGTGATTCCGTCTACCGTGAGAGATCTTGGCCGATTCATCGATGCGCCGTACCGCGAATTGCGGATTCCTGACAGCGGCCATTGGGTGCAGAATGAAGCAGTCGATGAAGTGAATGGCGCGCTGCTCGAGTTTCTAGACGACGGTTCGTGATCAGATGCCGACTCAACAATCACACCTGGTCCTCTACGCCGTTACTGACGGAATTGCGCGGATTACACTCAATCGTCCGGAGAAGCGCAACGCGCTCAACGATGAGGTGATCATCGCTCTGAAAGACGCACTGTGTCTGGCGGATCAGGATGAGAGTGTTCGCGCCGTCATCCTTGCGGGGGCCGGCGCGGACTTTTGTGCGGGCGCTGACCTTGCGGCGCTGCAGAGAATCTCGAACGCTTCAGTCGCCGAGAATCTTGAAGATGCGCGCTCGCTGATGGAGCTGTTCATCTTGATTCGGCAGGTCCGCATCCCGGTGATCGCGGCGGTAAAGGGAAGAGCGTTGGCCGGCGGTTGCGGATTGGCGACCGCGTGCGACATTGTCCTGGCGTCGCGGTCAGCGCGGTTTGGTTATCCGGAAGTGAAGCTGGGATTTATCCCCGCGATGGTGATGGCGATGTTGCGCCGCAGCGTTTCGGAGAAGAGAGCTTTTGAGTTGGTTACGCTCGGCACAGAATTCAGCGCCGTAGAAGCGGCCGGGTTCGGCCTGGTCAACCATGTCTTCGATGACGCAGTGTTCGTTTCCGAAGTCGATGCGTTCGCGCGACAATTCGAAAAAGTCAGCCGCTCAGCCGTCAGTTTATCAAAACAGCTTCTTTATCAAATTGACGAGATGAGTTTCGAGAATGCCCTGGACTCAGGAGCTGATATGAACGTCATCGCTCGGATGACCGCGGACTGTCGCAAAGGAGTCGCAGCGTTTTTGAAGAAGCGATAAATTGGCTGAACTTTAGTCGCGCTTACCTTCTCGGCGGGACGTTTTCGCGTATGAACTTCGCGATATCCTGAGTTGAGGTGCCGGGCAGGAAAATCTCAGCGACGCCCTGCGCCTTCAATTTGGAAATATCTTCCTGGGGAACAATTCCACCCAAAACAACGAGGCAATCCGTCATTCCCTGACCACGCAAAAGCGAAACGATTCGGGGACACAGAGTATTGTGCGCGCCGCTCAGAATTGAAATGCCGACGGCGTCAACGTCTTCCTGGAGCGCAGCCGCCGCAATCATTTCCGGAGTTTGCCGCAAGCCGGTGTAGATGACTTCCATGCCGGCGTCGCGCAACGCACGCGCGATTACCTTTGCGCCGCGGTCGTGGCCGTCGAGGCCGGGTTTAGCAACCAGAACCCGAATCTTTCGTGGTTGATTCATCGGTTAATCGGTCTTCTAGATCAACGCAGGGACCAAGAAATCTAGATCGCAGGCTCTTCGTAGATTCCGTAGACGTCGCGCAGCGCCGAACAGATTTCGCCGAGCGTAGCGTAAGCGCGTACGGCTTCGATTGTCGCCGGCATCGTGTTTTCGTTGAGCAGCGCGGCCTTTCTCAGGCGGTCGAGAGTCTTCGACACCGCGCCATTGTCTCGTTTCGTGCGGGTTCGTTCCAACCGCTCCAGTTGGTGTCTGCGTACGGATTCGTCGATGACCAGAGTGGGAACTTCGGTCGGTTCATCTTCCATTTCATATTTGTTCACGCCCACAATCGTCTGGTCGCCGCGCTCTAAAGCCTTCTGATACTGATATGCCGATTCCTGAATCTCGCGCTGGGGGAAACCCTTCTCTACGGCGTCAACCATTCCGCCCATCGCATCGATCCGCTCGAAGTAACCAAGCGCGCCTGATTCCATTTTGTTGGTTAAAGCCTCGACGAAATACGAGCCACCCAAGGGATCCACAGTATTCGCGACCCCGGTTTCCTCGGCAATGATCTGTTGGGTTCGCAGAGCAATCAGGGCGGCTCTGTCTGTTGGCAAGGCGAGTGCTTCATCGTAAGCGTCACTGTGCAACGATTGGGTACCGCCCAGCACTCCAGCCAGAGCTTGAATCGCCACTCGTACGATGTTGTTGAGCGGCTGTTGTACGGTGAGAGAAACACCGGCGGTTTGCGTGTGGAACCGTAACTTCATTGTTCGCTCATCCTTTGCGCCAAAGCGGTCGCGCATAACGCGCGCCCAAATACGCCGCGCGGCGCGGTACTTCGCAACCTCCTCAAAAAAATCGTTATGAGCGTTGAAGAAGAATGATATGCGCGGAACGAATTGCTCGAGGTTCAGTCCAGCGCGAAGGCCCCACTCGACGTACTCGATCCCATCGCGCAACGTAAATGCTAACTCTTGTAGCGCGGTCGCGCCGGCTTCGCGAATGTGATAGCCGCTCACCGAAATCGGGTTGTATCGGGGAACATGGTTCGTACAGAACTCGAATGTGTCGACCACCAACTTCATTGCGGAGCGAATTGGATAGATCCATTCTTTTTGCGCGATGTATTCTTTGAGGATGTCGTTCTGCAAAGTTCCAGAAATCTTTTTCCAGTCCGCGCCCTGCTTCTCGGCAACAACCAAATACATAGCGAGGAAAACGGAGGCTGGCGCGTTAATCGTTTGCGATACCGTAGCCTTTTCGAGCGGAATGCCGTCGAACAGAACTTCCATGTCCGCTAGCGACGAAACGGCGACGCCGCATTTTCCGACTTCCCCTTCGGAAAGCGAAGAATCTGCGTCGTAGCCCATCAAGGCCGGCAGGTCATAGGCGACCGAGAGGCCTGTCTGACCTTCTTTCAAAAGGTACTTGAATCGCGAGTTTGTTTCTTCTGGTGTGCCAAAACCGGCGAACTGCCGCATTGTCCAAACCTTGCCCCGGTAACCATTAGCATGAATGCCACGGGTGTATGGAAACACGCCTGGTGCCGCGACGTCAGTTTCAAAATCGATGTCTGCCGTGTCGATTGGTGAGTAAAGCCGGTTGATTTCCTCGAGCGAGACAGTAACGAACCTCGATTGGCGTTCACCATGAGGCCCCCGAGTAACTTCTTCCCGGCGTGGTGACTCAGGTTGAACCGATGAGGCGTCTGTTATCTCTTGCATAGATGACAATTTGTTGCAATGCCGCCGCCACGCTTCAGTAGAAACAAAGTCTTTCCTGAGAAGGATTCGATGTTAGTTGATGGCTCTTATGTGTGTCAATCGGATGGATTCGACGAACCATCAAGTCGTTATGATCCTAAGCACTTGATTTGCCGCCATACTTAGGTTCTTTGGAAAGGAGCGCGGCTGCGAAAAAGCTTGCAGCCGCGCAATTCGGAGGGAACCTAGAATACGTGGACCAAACAGCGGGGTCAAGCAGCGATATTAGCGGGCAAACGATAGCGTTCCCATATTTGAACGTTCTACTGACTCTGTTGGCACTACGATATCATTCGGTCTTACCATGCCCAGTCTCGATCGCGCAGCGGATTCGATCATGCTGGGATCGTTCGTCATTCGTCTGATCTCCATTCCTAACGACGCGTTGCCACGGCGCAGTACTTCAATTTCCGAAGCTGTTCGCTGGAACTGCAGGGTCGAAGACTGCAGCTCGCTTCTCATTCGACCAATGACCGTCGAGGCTGTTCCGAGAACGGCGAGAATTATCATTACAAGAATAAGCCAAGAGGGAATAGATGCTAACAAATTGCGGACGTGGACGGCGGCTAATTGAAGATTGGGTGCGGCAATTGCCGGGAATGCTTGCGCGGCGATTCGCTGGGTTACGCGTTGGTCTGCAAGCCAATGCTTATTGTCGATCATGGATTCACCTCCACCGTCTTCCGTTGTTTCGTGCCCTTAGCGATTCCGATGACCGGGGATGGTTCCGAATTGGGCCCGCTGCCGTAAAGAAGACTCCGATGTTCTGTATCTATTCTCTGGTACCTTCTTCTGCGTTGAGTACCTACTCGCATGGATGCCGACCTTCTGCGCATGGTCACGCGTGACTCTGATGTCCGTAATCTCCTCGCTGCGAACGTTCGCGCTTCGATCGACACATCTCGACCAATATTCGAAGCCGACGAGCGCGGCAAGACTCCCCCGGATCTGTTCTCACGCATTTCCGAGATTCTCCTGACTGGCAGGCGCTATCAAAACACTAGATAGGCGGCTCACGATAGCGTTGGGCGCAATATAAAGTGGTTGATCCATTTCAATCCCTTGCCCGTCAATGACTTAGCCAGCAAGTTGGCAGACTCTAGCACCCAAAGCGTGACCCTCGCAAGGCCATTCCTTTGCAACACTTCAGTTTGCTAACTTCAACGTCTACATGAGGTAAGGCGGGATTAAGCGCTTAAATGAGCGTACGCGTGGCGAACGGAAATGGAAAGCGGAGAAGTCGCTTCCCTCAAAGGGGGATCCAGAGCGTCGCACTGACGCATGGTTCCTAGGCTGTGACTACGTGATACGCCAAAGGCGCACAGCCCTACGTAGCAATTGGCACAATAGTGAGTTTCATTGCGATTGTTCTTCAAGTGGGCGCCTAGCGGCACGAGCATTGCCGGTTAACAGCCTCGTTTTGGGGTAAAGCCCTTCCGCAGAGGGATTAAACATTCTGACTATGAAACCAATTAAGCATATCGAACGGGGCCTGGCTGGGGCAGCTGGCTGGCTCTTCAACTCTATTCAACTCGTTAACCGGTATAAGCCAAACCCCTCCTTCACGCCGAAGTGGTCGGACAAACCTTTGCTGAAGTCTTGGCAGAAGACTAAGCCGACCCTTGGTTGGCCGAGGACCACTGATTCGCTTTGTCCGAACTGCGTTATCGAAGCTCGCGAGTCGATTCTGCGGGGGGATCAAGAGGTGTCAGTTCTGGTTAACGAAAAGGTCGGAGAAATCAAGGCGCAAATAGTCGAACGTGACGGACAGATCTGGATGGATAAGGATTGCCCAATTCATGGACATTTCGAGGACATGATGGCAATCGACGCCAAGTTTCTGACACATATTGAGGCAATGTTCCCAGGGCGCGACATTCCCGCGCACAACGATGAGAAACTCCACAACCACGGGTCTAGCACAATTAAGTATGGTCGCGGTGCGGTACTTACGGTTGATTTAACAAACCGATGCAACATGATGTGCGACCCATGTTTCATGGACGCTAACCAAGTGGGATTCGTCCACGAATTGAGCATGGATGAAATAAAGGAGATTTTGGATAACGCCATTTCGATTAAGCCTCGCCGTCAGATGTCCGTGCAATTTTCGGGGGGCGAGCCAACAATCTCTCCGCACTTCATCGAAGCTATTCGATATTCGCGCAAGGTTGGTTATAACTCGGTGCAAGCGGCGACAAACGGGATTGAGTTTGCGAAGAGCAAAGAATTTTGCCATCAAGCGGCCGAGGCTGGCTTGCGCTACGTATATTTTCAGTTCGACGGCATCGGGAACGATGCTAACAGTCACCGACAGGTCGGAAATCTATTCGATGTGAAGCTGCGCGCGATCAATAACCTGCACGAGGCTGGTGTCGAGATCGTTTTGGTCACGACTTTGGTGAATGGCATCAACAACGACCAAGTTGGTTCGATTATCCGATTCGCGTTGGATAATCCGAAAAAGATTGCGTTTCTATCGTTTCAACCGGTTTCTTTCACCGGCCGGGATGAAGCAATTACTGCTGAGCGACGCCTGCAGCAGCGTTATACGCTGTCTCATCTCGCTCATGATGTGAAGAACCAGGTGGGTATCACTGAACCGACGCGGGATTGGTTCCCGCTTTCGTTGATGGGAGCCTTCGCGGACTTTGCGGATTTGGTTCACGGGCCGAACTCGGAATGGGGTCAGGTTTCCTGTGGATGCCATCCGAATTGTGGCGTTGGAACTGCCGTGATGATTGATAAGGAAACGAAGGAAATGAGTCCGGTACCAGCGTTTCTGGATATTCCGGGACTAGTTAGGGATATGCGGAAGATAACCGACGCCGCACGCGGAAAGTGGTCCTCGAATTTCATGATGGGCTTGGCTTTGTTGAAGCATTATCGGCCATACGCGGCACCATCGGAGTTCAATCTTTACGAACTTTTTAAGAAGTTCGACAAGTCATTCGGTCTGACGGGCAAAGACTACGGGAAGGTTAGTGGAGATCGAAGCGAAGAGGATATTAAGAGACGCCGGGCGGATCGGTGGAACTTCTTATTCATCGCCGGCATGTGGTTCCAGGATCTTTTCAACTATGACTTCCGCCGCACTGAGATGTGCATCATTCCTTACGGCACCCAGGAAGGCGAGATCAGTTTTTGCGCCTACAACACGGGGATTGGCTGGCGCAACATCATCGAGCACATGCACCAGAACGCGACCGTGGGTAAGTGGTACGAAGAGCATGGTCGGCATGAAATTTTTGCGGGTGGTAAAGAGGTTCAGTTGACTGATGCAACGCACAATCTCAAACTCAACGAAGTCGACCTGGCGCGACCTAATAAGCCGCATATGGAAGGACCCAAGACTGCGCACGAGGAAATGGTGGCGATGCGCAAGCTTTATCAGGAGATGGTGCTCAAGCAACAGGAGATCAAATCTGACAACGGCGATAAGCCAGTGCAGATCCAGGGCCTGAGCCGCAAGAAGGACCTCGCAGTTGTTTCAGCATAGGAGTTTGAAGACTCTTTCGATGGACGCCCCGCGAATGGTGCGAACTATTCGCGGGGTTTTCCGCGCCCGCTTGACCGCGATACGCACCGACGTGTTAAATAGGAATTTCGGAAACGCAGAGCACTGATAACTGGAGAACGAAATGGCAGTTGTGACTATTAACCAGGGCGAATCGATTGAAAGCGCGTTGCGCCGCTTCAAGCGCAAGGTGATGACCGAAGAGATAATTAAGGACGCAAAGAAGCATGCCTTCTTCATGCCGCCAGGCCAGAAGGCTAAGCTCAAGTCCGCTTTGGCTCGCAAGCGCAACAAGAAGAAAGGCCGCCCACGGCCGCGCCCCACTAGCGCAAGATGATCTCAAACGTGGTGCCTCAGACCACGAAACTCACCAAGTTGTGTAAATGGCTAAAGTGAGGTTCGGTCGAGACGTTTCAAAGCGGGAAGCGCACGTGTGTAAAGCAACCTTAACGGAGCTTCAGAGATCAGCCCGGTGAGCCAAGCGATGACGCGCATATTGTTAACCAATGACGACGGTATTCACTCTGAAGGCCTGATAACGGTCGAAAGGGTTCTACGCGAGATTGGCGATGTGTTTGTGGTCGCGCCCGCCGCAGAGATGAGCGGCGCTTCGCACAGTCTGACGCTCTCGCGACCGTTGCGTATTCGGCAGATTGATGGTCGCCACTGGACTGTCGACGGCACGCCCACCGACTGCGTAACGTTGGCCCTTCACAGAATTCTTCAAGAGAACGAGTTGCCGCACGTTTGTGTCTCGGGCATCAATCACGGAGGCAATCTTGGCGACGATGCTACTTACTCCGGCACAGTTGCCGGCGCATTAGAAGCGACCATCCTGGGAGTGCCCGGGATCGCCGTGAGTCTGGTCGCGCGCGAGCACTTTGATTTTAAGGAAGCCGCCAGATTTGCGTTCCTCGCCGTCAAGAAGATTCTGAGTGAAGGACTGCCCGAAGGGACGCTTTTGAACATCAACGTCCCGCTTGGAGAGATCAAGGGCGTGAAGATTACACGCCAGGGAATCAAGAACGCCAGACCTGTAATTACTGAGCACATCGATCCACGTGGCAAGCCGTACTTTTGGATTGGCGAACAGTACTTCCGATCAAATGCCGAAGACGGTACCGACTATCGCGCGATCGAAGACGGCTATGTTTCGATTACTCCACTGAGAAGCGATATGACGGATCATGCGGCGCTTTCAGAAATCGAATCGTGGAATTATCTCGCGTCCGCTGAAGTACTGCAGACCTAGCCCGAAATTATCGCAGTTCTTGAGTCTCAATCGAATTTGAGTTCCACATTTTCACCGCGCGGCGCACTCCAGGCCGAATACCGCATTCCCCGCGACCGTATGGTTGAGCGCCTGCGGGAACAGTACCTCATCCGCGATTCGAACGTTTTGGAGGCGATGCGCCAGGTCCCCCGTCATTTCTTTGTTCCCGAAGCCCTCCGCGGTCGAGCCTATGGTGACCACGCTTTACCAATCGATGCCAATCAGACAATTTCCCAGCCGTTCATCGTCGCGCGGATGACAGAGCTGCTTGAGTTGGACAAGAAAAGCCGGGTGTTGGAAATCGGCGCGGGCTCGGGTTATCAGACCGCAGTCCTGGCTCAACTAGCGGCGCAGGTTTACGCGATTGAACGGATCGGCGAGCTGGCGCGCGAGGCGCAAGCCCGCATTCGCGATCTCGGAATCTACAATGCGACGGTCAAGGCCTTCGACGGCACGCTCGGTTGGAGCGCTCACGGTCCGTATGACGGAATTCTGGTGGCCGCAGGTGGGCCGAAGGTTCCCGAACCCTTGATCGCGCAATTGAAGATCGGCGGTCGTCTGGTAATTCCGGTCGGCGAAACGCGCGAGTCACAGCGTTTGATGCGCGTGATCAAGACGGAAGCCGGCGATAAGATCGAAGAACACGGCCCTTGCCAGTTTGTGCCATTGATTGGCCAACACGGATGGGAGAGTCAGTAGGCAGAAGGCATAGTGCAAGCGCGAAGGGTCGATGGAGCTGGAACAAAGGGTAGCTCGCACAGCCGGAGCCTTCTCTCAGAGCGCCAACAGGCCTCGCACTTTGCTCTTTACCCCGGGCCCTTTGCGAGTACTTGAATGGTCGGCAGAATAATCGAAATCCTTTCCGCTTTCATCGTGGCCACGATTTCTACGCTTGGCTACGCGGGCATCGTGCTGCTGATGGCGATTGAGTCAGCGTGCATACCGCTGCCATCCGAAATCATCATGCCGTTCTCTGGCTATCTGGTTTACACGGGCCGGTTCAACCTGTGGTTAGTCGGCGTGGCCGGCGCCTTTGGTTGCGTGGTCGGTTCCCTTGTAGCCTACGGGGTCGGGATGTACGGTGGTCGTCCTTTGATCGAGAAGTACGGACGATACGTTCTGATTTCGCCCCATGATTTGGATCTAGCCGATCGTTGGTTCGCGCGCTTTGGGGAAGCGATTGTCTTCGCCAGCCGCCTGCTTCCGGTCATTCGCACGTTCATAGCGTTCCCGGCCGGCGTCGCGCGAATGAACCTGAAAAAGTTCGTCATCTACACATTTGCCGGATCCCTGCCGTGGTGTCTCGGTCTCGCTTATGTTGGTCAAAAACTGGGCGAAAAGTGGGACAAGGATCCGATGCTGAAGACCCTGTTCCAAAGATTCGATTTCGTGATTGGGATCGCACTCGTGGTCCTGGTTGTGTGGTGGGTCTGGAGGCATTTGACACATCTGAGGAAAGAAGAGCCATTGATGGGTGATGAGTGATGCGTGTTAGGAGAGTAGTCTTTCCGGTCTCCCGTCGGCGGTCACCGGTCGCTGCGGCTTTGACAGTGCAGTAAGCGTAACCTAGAATCCAACCCAGTTAGTTCGGGGCGTGGCTCAGCCTGGTAGAGCGCTCGGTTCGGGACCGAGAGGTCGGAGGTTCAAATCCTCTCGCCCCGACCATTCTTTCTAATCCCACCAATTCGTTCCATTGACCGCGAAAAGGCGTGCCGTGAGATTGTCGTGTGCTTCGAACCCTCGCTGCGCAACTCACTTCTAACCACAGCTAAATCCGAAACCCTTATCTCCTCGCGATTGAATCCGATCTCTTTGTGCGATGCGGCCAGTTGTCGCGAGCCTTGCGGCTGGCGGAGGCGCGCGAGCGTCAAGTGTGGATGGAAGGCGCGCGGCTCGCGAGCGAAGCCCGCGTTTGCGCATTCGTCTTCGAGGGCACGGTTGAGTTCGGATAGCCTGCCCGATGGATCGGCGAGTCCGATCCAGAGCACGCGCGGCTGGCCGCGCAGCGGAAAAGCGCCGCAACCTTCAACGACAATTTCGAATGGTTCAACTTTACTCGCGGCAATCGAAGCGGCGACAGAAAGCTTCTCAACGTTCGTTAACGGAATGTCGCCGAGAAATCTCAAAGTGAGGTGCAGGTTATCTTCGCGGCTCCAACTTACCCGGACTTCCGGCATCGTAGCGCGCAGACGATCGATGTGTTCGGCGATGTGAGCGCGAACGTTGTGGGGCAGTTCGATGGCTACGAAGACGCGCCACATTTCCTCGGGTCCCGGCATAGCGTTCAAGCACCTTCACCGCAGCGGCTGCAGAGGTGTCCGCACAGAAACGCAGAGAAAGGCCTTTCTCCGCGGCCTCCAGGAAACACACTTGCTCTCCGGTTAATCCTCAGACGCTTCACTATTTCGGCTCGAGAACCAGAATCTCTTTCGTCGCGCTTTCAACTGCCGCCTTGCTGAAGGGAAAAGCCCGTGGCGTGACGTTCCGCCAATCATCGAGCTGATCTTTCCAGTGAGGACTATTCGGCCAGCCGGATTCGCCCAGAGTGATGCCGTGCAGTGTCTGGTCCCAATTGCCCGGATCGGCGATCAGTCGCATCGAGACGTTATTCCCGACGTTCACGGTCGCACCGAGACCGCCGGTCCCGTTTTGGGGAAACGGAGGAATCGTGAACTGCAAACCGATCAAGGGAGCGGCGGCAAGGGGATGTGAAAAACGCACCTTGGTCATGTCACCCCACGTCCACTTTGATTCATCGGGCCCGAGGCTTTTCGTCAGCGTCTGCCGTGCATCGGCGTAGCACGCACGCAGCAGATCGGCGTAACTCGCAAACTCCTTCGGCAGCCAATCCTTCGCTTGATCATTCAGGAGGCGGTCGAGCGTGGCTTCAAAATTACTCCAGCGGTAAATCTTCGCCAGATCAGGGCCCAGGGCCGCTGTCGCCAGGCGCGAACCAAGCGCAGAGCGCATCTGAACTGCCAACGGGGCAACGCGCGAATCGGCGCTGATCTTCCCGTCCCAATTCTCAAACGCGTCGAGTGTCTCGCGGAGCTTCTGATCAGCAGCGTTGGTTTGCGGTTTCAGAATCTTAGCGGTCTCTCGCGCAAACGGTCCGAGGCCGATTGAATAAACGTCGCCCTGAGTCTTTCGAAAATCATCAATCGTCAGGCTGGGCTTCTCGCTTAACAGGTCAAAGATGCGCCGCGCGCGATATGGCTGGGCCCAGGAGTGCGTCAGAAAGTATGGGTAGTCCGTGCCGACGATGCGCTGATTGGCTGTGACAATCATCCCGCTCGGAGGATCGAATAGCTGCGGCAGCTTCTCTGTTGGAATGTAACTCATCCACTCGCCGGCGTCGGTCGAGCCATCATACGGCGTGCTGCCGTCACCGGATTTTCTAATCGGGATGACGCCGGCCGCGTGGTAACCAATGTGCCCGTCGACATCCGCGTACACAATGTTTTGAGTTGGCGCCGTGAACGAGCGGAGCGCGGCACTGAATTCTTTCCAGTTGCGCGCGCGATTGATCAGATAAGCGCTGTCGGGATTATTGAGTTTTGGGTCGAGCGCAGTCCAACGCAACGCGTAACGCTTTAAATCCTTTTCCAGAATGATCGGTCCGTGCCGAGTCACCGTTACATCAAGAGGGACCGTGTCAGTTTCGGAACTCGTGAATCCCTTGCGAACCTTAATCTGTTCATGACGCACTTCCGCATCGCGCCAACCTTGCGGGGTGAGGTAGCGAAGCGGATTCGCCGGATCGAACTTTTCGATGTAAAGATCCTGGACGTCCGGGCCGACATTGGTCATGCCCCAGGCGATTCGATCGTTGTGACCTATGATCACTCCGGGCAGGCCGGGCGCGGTGACGCCCGCGACGCGGACGCCCGGCGCGCTCAGATGTACGAGATACCAGA
>WNFC01006163.1_pt1 | contig 20252 bp, 18 predicted proteins | sample 5400541 | NCBI WGS metagenome assembly WNFC01 (sample SAMN13153342, study PRJNA577476) | soil metagenome | isolation source: 120 cm saprolite under Douglas fir tree site 2 hole 2 replicate 1 | place: USA:California | collected 2015-04-18
GCGCGGCTCGATCGAGTCGGAGAAGATGCGACCGGTCTCGGTCATGCCCCAGACTTCCACCAGAGGAAAACCGAACCGTCGCTCGAAGGCCTCGTGGAGCTGCGGCTCGACGCCGGCGCCGAGCCCCGCCTTCACCCGGTGCGCGGTCTCCTCCGGCACCGGATCCTGGTTGAGCAGGAGCGGCGGCATCACGCCCAGGTAGTGGATGATGGTGGCCCGCGTGGCGACGACGTCGGACCACCAGCGGCGCGGACTGAAGCGCTCGGGCAGGATCAGGCAATTGGCGGTGAGGATCGCGCAGGTCGCGGTCACCGCCTGGCTGTTCATGTGAAACAGCGGCAGCGGGTTCAGAAAGCGCTCGCGCCCCGGCTCGATGGCGAGCCGCCCGCCCAGGTCGCGGTACCAGGCGCCCGCGTTCAGGTAGTAGAAGTTGCTCAGCACGCAGCCCTTGGGCCGGCCCGTGGTGCCCGAGGTGTAGAGCAGGCCGCACTCGGTGTCGAGCCCGGGCGCGTCACGGCGCAGCGCGGGACCGGGGCGCGGCAGCGAGCCCGGCCACGCGCCCGCGTCCACCACCGGCAGCGGCTTGGCGCGCTCCTTGGCCACCGCCTCGAGCGCGGCCACGCGCTCGGGGATGGACACGGCCAGGTCCGCCGCCGAGTGCTCCATCTGATAGGCCAGCTCGGCGTGGCGGTAGTCCGGATTCACCGGCACCACCCCGCCGCCGAGCGCGTTGACCGCCAGGTAGTGGAAGAAGAACTCCGGGCGGTTCTCGAAGAGCAGCGCGACGCGATGGCCGTGTCCATAGCCGGCCGCCGCGTAGGCGTCCTTCATCCGGAGCACCTCCGCGCGCACCGCCGCGTAGGTCAGCTCGACGCCGTCCGGGTGGTAAGCGCGGCCCGGGGCGGGCGTCGCGCACAGGAACGGCCGGCCGGGCGCGGCCGCCGCGGTCGCCATGAAGGCCTCGAACACGGTCTGCACGGCTCCCGACTGTCGCGCACGCCTCGGGCCCTGTCAATCGGTAGCGTGCTCGGGCGTCGGGCCCGCGCGGCTGAGGTATACTCCGGACGCGAATGGACACCCCGCTCGGCTCCCCGCTGCGCCGCAAGGAAGATCAGCGCTTCATCACCGGCCGTGGCCGCTACGTCGAGGACCTGCGATTCCCGGACATGCTGCACGCGGCCTTCGTGCGGAGCCCGCACGCCCACGCGCGCGTGCGCTCGATCGACGACGCCGCCGCGCGCGCCATGGGCTCGGTGGTGGCGGTGTACACCGCGCGCGATCTCCCCGAGTGCGCCCGGCCCATCCCGCCCTCGATCGCGGCCCCGGCCGGCTTCAAACCGACCGCGCAGCCGGTCTTCGCCGACCCGCTCGTGCGCTGCGTGGGCGAGGTGGTGGCCGCGGTGGTGGCCGAGGATCCCTACGCGGCCGCGGACGCGGCGGCGGCGGTGCTGGTGGACTACGAGCCCCTGCCCGCCGCCGGCACCATGGAGCGCGCGCTCGAGCCGAGCGCGCCGCGGGTGTTCGACGGCTGGCCCGACAACGTGGCCGGCCTCTCCACCGCCCGCGTGGGCGATCCCGCCGCCGGCTTCGCGGACGCCCACGTCGTCGTGGAGGCGCGGCTCGGCATCGGCCGGGTGCACGGCGTCCCGATCGAGACCCGCGGGATCGTGGCCACGCCCGCGGGGCCCGACGGGCGCCTCACCCTGTGGACGTCGAGCCAGAGCCCCTATGGGCTCCGCGGGGTCATCGCGGGCGCCTTCGGACTCGCCGAGGAGCAGGTGCGCGTGGTGGTGGTGGACACCGGCGGCGGCTTCGGCATCAAGGGCCACGCCTACTCCGAGGACCTGATCGTCGCCGCAGCGGCCCGCAGGCTGGGTCGGCCGGTGAAGTGGGCCGAGTCGCGGCGCGAGCACTTCCTCACCGCCTCGCCCGATCGCGGGCAGCGGCACGTGGCGCGTCTCGGGCTCACCCGCGAGGGCCGGATCACCGCGCTGGAGACCCGGTTCACACGGGAGCACGGCGCCTACGTGGCGAGCGGCGAGGTGGTGACCCGGAACACCATCAACCACCTGCCCGGGCCCTATCGCATTCCGAGTCTCGAGGCGGCCGCGTTTAACGTGGTCACCAACGCGGTGTTCGGCGGCGCGTACCGGGGCTCGGGCCGGCCCGAGGCCAACTTCGTGCTGGAGCGGCTCATCGATCGCGGCGCCCGCGCGCTCGGTATGGACCCCGCGGAGCTGCGGCGGCGCAACATGATCCGCGCGGAGGAGATGCCGTACCGCACCGGCCTGGTCTACCGGGACGGCACGCCGATCTCCTACGACCCGGCGGACTACGTGGGAAGCTTCGACCGGCTCCTCGCCGACTTCGGCTACGAGGAGTGGCGGCGCCGCCAGATCGAGACGGCCGGGAGCACGCGGCCGGTCGGCGTGGGGCTCGCGGCCTATGTGCAGGGCACCGGGGTGGGCCCGTTCGAGAGCGCGGACGTCCGCATCGACTCGGCCGGGACGGTGCACGTCTACATCGGTGTCTCCTCGCAGGGCCAGTCGCACGAAACGACGATGGCCCAGATCGCGGCGGCCGAGCTCGGCGTGGACCCCGAGCGGGTGTTCGTGATCGCGGCCGACACGACGCTCCTGCCCTACGGCAACGGCACCGGGGGCAGCCGCGTGGCCGCCAACGCGGGCCCCTCGGTGGCGCGCACCGCGCGCGAGGTGGCGGGCAAGGCGCGGGTGGTGGCCGCGGAGATGCTCGAGTGCGCGCCCGCCGACGTGGTGCTGGCCGCGGGCCGGGCCCACGTGGCCGGCCTGCCCGAGCGCGGGGTGGCCCTGGGCGATCTTTCACGTGCGGCGGTGCGGAGCAAGACGCTCCTGCGCGAGTCGCGGCCGGGGCTGCAGGCCTGCGGGTACTTCGCGCCGGAGACCGTCACCTTCGCGTTCGGCGCGCAGGCCTGCGCGGTCGAGGTGGACGTGGAGACCGGGCGGGTGCGGATCCTCCGCTACCTGGCGGTCCACGACTGCGGGCGCGCCATCAATTCGGCGGTGGTGGACGGCCAGCTCCACGGCGGCCTGGCCGGCGGGATCGGCACCGCGCTGATGGAGGACCTGATCTACGACGCCGACGGCCAGCTCCTGACCGGCAGCCTGATGGACTACGCGATCCCGGCGGCCGCCGACCTGCCCAACTTCGAGACCCGGACGCTCGCGTTTCCCTCCACGCGCAACGACCTCGGCATCAAGGGCGTGGGCGAGAGCGCGATCATCGCGCCGCCCGCGGCCATCGCCAACGCGGTGGAGGACGCGCTGCAGTCGCAGGGGGCGGACGTGCTGGAGGTGCCGATCACGCCCTCCCGCGTGTGGCAGGCGCTACGGCAAGCCGGGCGAGGCGCAGCCGCAGGCGAGCCGAGCGGATAAGTAATGCCGTAGCCGGGCGAGGTGCAGCCGCAGGCGAGCCGAGCGGATAAGTAGTGCCGTAGGGTTAGGAGGAGGAGTTATGGCGTCCGATCCGATCACCGTCTCCGTCATCCAGCACCGTCTCGAGTCCATCGTGCAGGAGATGGGCGAGGCCATGCTCCGCACCGCCTACTCCCAGATTCTCAACTCGAGCCGGGACTTCTCCACCGCGGTGTTCGACGGTCGGGGACGCCTGGCCGCCCAGGCCGAGCACGTGCCGATCCACGTGGGCGCCCTGCCGTGGGCGGTGTCGTCGGTGGCCGACTTCTTCAAGGGCCGCATCGCCCCCGGCGATCTCTTCCTCCTCAACGACCCGTATCACGGCAACAATCACCTGCCCGATCTCACGGTGCTGCTGCCCGTCTTCGTGGGCGACCGGCCGGTGTTCTGGTCCATCAACCGGGCGCATCAGCACGACATCGGCGGCGCCACCCACGGGGCCTACAACCCGGGGGCTACCGAGATCTGGCAGGAAGGCATCCGCATCACCCCGCTCAAGCTCTACGACCGCGGCGTGCTGCGGGACGACGTGCTGCAGATGGTGGCGACCAATGTGCGCCACCCGCGCGACTTCCAGGGCGATCTACGGGCCATGATGGGCTCGGCCCGTATCGGGGAGCGGCGGCTCCTGAAGCTGGTGGAGGAGTACGGGCTCGACAGCGTGCTCGAGACCATCGGGGAGATCCTCGACGGGGCCGAGCGCCAGGCGCGTCAGTGTATCGGCAGCTGGAAGGACGGGGTGTTCAAGGGCGAGGCCATCCTCGACGACGACGGCCACGGCATCAACGACGTCCACATCCGCGCCACCGTCACCAAGAAGGGCGACTCGCTCACGGTGGATCTCACCGACTCGCACGACCAGGTGATCGGCTTCGTCAACTCGGCGTTCCCCAACACCATGTCCGCGGTGCACATGGCGCTGGCCTACCTGATCGACCCGCGCACCCCGAAGAACGAGGGCACGTTCCGGCCGGTCACCGTGAAGGCCCGGCAGGGCTCGGTGGTGTGGCCCTACCCGCCCGCGCCGGTGACGCTGTCGACGAACCACTGCGCGCAGGAGATCGCGGAGGCGATGATCAAGGCGCTCGCCAAGAGCTGCCCGGACCGCGTGCTGGCGGGCTGGTCGCGCCGCTTCCGCATCGCCATCTCGGGCACGAATCCCCGGAACAAGCGCAAGTTCATCTGGCACCTCTTCCACGCGCGCGGCGGCGGCGGCGCTTCCTCCGCGGGCGACGGCTGGGAGACCGCCGGCGAGGGCCAGGCGGCGGGCGGCATCAAGTTCGGCAGCATCGAGGTGGCGGAGACGCGCTTTCCGCTCTTCTTCAAGCGGCACGAGTTCCGCCCGGACTCCGCGGGCGACGGCCGCTACCGCGGCGGTGTGGGATCGGTGCTCGAGCTGCGCATGGAGACCACCGAGCCCGCGCTTGGCAATACCGCGGGCGACGGGGTCCGCTACCCGGCCTACGGGGTGCTGGGCGGAAAGGACGGGCTCCCCCATCGCTACCGGATGATCTCGCGCGGCAAGATGCGCGTGCTAAAGACGAAGGAGGCCGGCATTCCGATCCCGCCGGGAGCCGTCTTCCTGGTCGAGTCCATGGGCGGCGGCGGCTACGGGCCGCCCGCGCGCCGCCCCGCCGAGGCGCGCGCCGCCGACCGGGCCAGCGGCTTCGTCTCCACGAAGCCGCGCCGCGGGAAGGGCTGAGATGCTGCGCGTCGGTATCGACGTCGGCGGGACCTTCACCGACCTGGTCGGCGTGGACGATGCCGGGCGCGTGAGCCTCGCCAAGTCGACCTCCACTCCCGCCGATCCGTCCATTGGGGTGATGGACGGCCTGGGCCTCCTGGCCGCCGAGCTGGGCACCGACCTGGCCGGGCTCCTGGCGGACACCGGCCTGATCGTACACGGCACCACCGTCGCGACCAACGCCCTGCTCGAGCGCAAGGGCGCCACCGTCGGCATGCTGACGACCGCGGGGCACCGCGACGTCATCGAGATGCGCGAGGGCCTCAAGGACGACCGCTACAACCTGCGCATGCCGCCGCCGGTCCCCCTGGTGCCGCGCGCGCGACGGCTCGACGTGACCGAGCGGCTCCGCTTCGACGGCAGCGTGGAGACGCCGCTCTCGAGGACGTCCGCGGAGGCGGCGATCCGCCGGCTGGGCGCCGCAGGAGTCGGCGCGGTCGCGGTCTGCTATCTGCACTCGTACCGCGATCCGCGCCACGAGCGGGAGACCCGGAAGCTGCTCGCGCGGCTCCTGCCCGACGCCTACGTGTCGCTCTCCTCCGAGGTGCTCGCGCAGATCAAGGAGTACGAGCGCTTCTGCACCACCGTGGTGAACGCCTACGTGGGCCCGGTGCTCGGCCGCTACCTTGGCAACCTGGGCTCGCGGCTGCGCAAGGCCGGGTACCGGGGTGACGTGCTGATCATGCAGTCGCACGGCGGGGTGGCGACCATCGCGGACTCGGTTCGGCTGGCCGCGGGCGCGGTGCTCTCGGGCCCGGCCGGCGGCATCGCGGGGAGCCGGTACGCGGCACGCCTGCTCGGCGAGGGCAACCTCATCACCTTCGATATGGGCGGGACGAGCACCGACATTGCGCTGCTCGAAGGCGGCGAGCCGCATCTCACCGGTGACAAGGCGGTCGGGGCGAGCAAGGTCGCGCTGCCGAGCATCGACATCCACACGCTCGGCGCGGGCGGCGGCTCGATCGCCCGGGTGGACGCGGGCGGCATCCTCCACGTGGGTCCGGAGAGCGCGGGCGCCGTGCCTGGGCCCGCGTGCTACGGGCACGGGGGCACCGGGGCTACCGTCACCGACGCCAACCTGGTCCTGGGGCTGCTCGACCCGGCCGGCTTTCTCGGCGGGCGCGCCCGCCTCGAGCCGGCGGCGGCCCAGGCCGCGGTGGAAAGCGTGGCGGCGCGGCTCGGGCTGGGCCTGCTGCCGGCGGCGGAAGGGATCCACCGCGTGGTCAATACCAATATGGCGGAAGGGATCCGCCTGGTCTCGGTGCGGCGGGGCGCCGACCCGCGGCGCTTCACCCTGCTCTCCTTCGGCGGCGCGGCCGGGCTCCACATCACCGAGGTCGCGCGCATGCTCGAGATCACCCGCGTGGTGGTGCCGCGGCTGGCCTCGGTGCTCTCGGCCTGGGGCATGCTGGCCACCGACCTGCGCTACGAGTTCGTGCGCACCCACGTGGGCGAGGCCGGCCAGGTCGGCGCGGGGCGCCTGCGCAAGCTCTTCGCCGAGATGGAGGCGGAGGGACGGTGGCGCCTCGGCGCGTCGTTCGCGGGCCGGGTTGACGTACGCCGCTCGGTGGACATGCGCTACGGCGAGCAGACCTTCGAGATCCAGGTGCCGCTCGATGGGGTGGACATGGAGGCGAAAGACCTCATGGAGCAGGTGGTCGAGCGCTTCCACAAGCGCCACGAGGAGCTCTACACCTACAGCGCGCCCGGTCAGGATGTGGTGCTGGTCAACGTGCGGTCCGCCGTGATCGGGCGGCTCCCGGCCCTGCCCGCCGAGCAGCCGCGGCGGGTGAGCGCGCCAGCCGCGCCGCGGAGCCGCCGCGTGTACCTCGAGCGCTGGCTGGAGGTGCCGGTCTACGCGATGGACGGGCTGGCGGAGGGCCAGGAGGTCAAAGGGCCTACCATCTTCGAGTCGGCCACCACCACCGTGCTGATCCGGGCGCGGGAGCGCGCGGTGGTCACCGCGGATAGGTGGCTGGATATTCGGCTGGGGTAGCGGCCCTCAGCGAGACCACCCCTCACCCTGCCCTCTCCCCTGAGGGGAGAGGGAAATAGGGTGGGAACTACCTACGTATAGGCGCCGACCGAGGCGTCGGAGACGGTCGCCGCGTACTTGGCAAAGACGCCGGTGGTGAAGGCCGCCTCGGGCACGATGTGGCCGATCATGAAGCCGTGGGTGGCGCCCGAGAACCGGCCGTCCGTCATCAGGGCCACGCTCTCGCCCAGCCCCGCGCCCTGCAAAGCACCGGAGACGTGCAGCATCTCGCGCATGCCGGGGCCGCCCTTGGGGCCCTCGTACCGGATCACGATCACGTCGTTGGGCTTGATCTTGCCCTTCTTGATGGCCTGGAAGGCGTCTTCCTCCACCTCGAAGACGCGCGCGGGCCCGCGGTGCGCGTACTTCTTCTGGCCGGAGAGCTTGATCACGCAGCCGCCGGGGGCCAGGTTGCCGCGCAGGATCGCGATGCCGCCCTCGGACTTCAGCGCGCGGGCGAGCGGCTTGATCACCTGCTGGCCCGCGGGCTCCGAGGCGGCCTTGACCTCCTCGCCGATGGTGCGCCCCGTCACCGTCTTCTCGCCCGCGTGGAGCCGGCCGGCCTCGAGGAGCCGCTTGCCCACCACCGCCATGCCGCCCGCCTCGTACATCTCGGGCGCGGTGTAGTTGCCCCACGGCTTGAGGTCGGCGACCACCGGGGTCTTGCGCGAGATCCGATCGAAGTCCTCGATCGAGAGCCTCACCCCGAAGTCCCGGGCGGTGGCCAGGAGGTGCAGCACCGCGTTGGTGGAGCCGCCGGTGGCCATGACCCCCGCGATGGAGTTCTCGAAGCTCTTGCGCGTCACGACCTTGCGCGGGGTCACGCCCTTGCGTACCAGCTCCATGACCAGCTTGCCGGACTCGAAGGCCACTTCTTCCTTCCGGGGATCGATGGCCGGGATGTCGTTCCAGCCCATCGGGGACATGCCGAGCATCTCGTAGGCGGTCGCCATGGTATTGGCGGTGAACTGCCCGCCGCACGCGCCCGCGCCGGGGCAGGCGTGGTCCTCCACGTCCTTGAACTGCTCGAGCGAGATCTTCCCCGCGTTGTAGGCACCGATGGCCTCGAAGACGTCCTGGATCGTCAGCTTGCGGTTCGCGAACGGGCCCTCGGAGCCGGCGCAGCGGCCGAACATGATCGAGCCGCAGTAGAGCATGAGGCTCGGGATGTCGAGCCGGCCCAGCACCATGGTCATCGCCGGGATGGTCTTGTCGCAGCCGGAGATGGTCACGATCCCGTCGAACATGTGGCTGCGGGCCACCAGCTCGACCGAATCGGCCACGACCTCGCGGCTGATCAGCGAGCCCTTCATGCCCTCGGTGCCCATCGTGATGCCGTCGGTGATCGAGATCGTGTTGACCTCGATCGGGGTGCCGCCCGCCGCCCGGATGCCCTGCATGACCTTCTCGGCCAGCTTCCGGTGGTTCCAGTTGCAGGGCATGGTCCCGATCCAGGAGTGGGCCACACCGATCTGGGGACGCGAGAGGTCCTCGTCGTTGAAGCCCACCGCCTTCATCATGGCGCGGGCGGCGGCGCGATCGGTGCCTTCGAGGAGGACGCGGCTGTGCTTGCGGGGATCGACGGCCATCAGAGACTCCTTTGTCGTGGGCTTGCTTGGTCGGGGCGATTCTACAGCAGCTCGCGGAGCGGGACCAGCGCGTAGCCCTGCCCGCGGAGGCCCGCGATCAGCGCGGGCAGGTACTCGACGAGGCGCGCCCCCGCCCCCGGCACGCCGTCCGCGTCGTGCAAGTCGTAAATGGCGCCCGGCCGGGCGCGCGCGACGCCTCGCCGCGCCTGCTCCGCGGGAGCCACGGGCCGCCGGCTCTCCGGCTGCACCGTCCAGAACACGCATGGGGTCTCGAGGCGGCGTAGCGCGCCGAACATGGCGAGGTTGGTCTTGCCCCACGGCGGGCGGAAGAAGCGCGGGGGCGCGCCCGCGGCCTGGGCGATGGCGGCGTGCCCGTCGCCGATCTCCCGCTCGGTCCGGTCGGGCCCGCAGCGCCAGAGGCTGGCGTGACTCCACGTGTGGTTGCCGAGATCGTGACCGGCTTCCGCGATGCGGCGGGTCACCGCGGGGGCGTGCGCGGCGCGCCGGCCGATCATGAAGAAAGTGCCGCGGACCCCCTCGCGCTCCAGGATGTCGAGCACGCGCGGCGTAAACGAAGGATCCGGCCCGTCATCGAAGGTGAGCGCGACGGCCCGGCGCTCCCGCGGGCCGCGCCACACGCTGGCCAGGGTCAGGAGATGCGAGCCCCAGGTATAGGCGCCCCAGAAGGCGGGCGCCGCCCCCGCCATCAGCCAGGCCGCGCGCTTCACGCCGCGGGCCGCTTGGCCACGAGCAGGGTGAGCCGCCCGCTCTGCACGACCTCGCCGTGCTGGTTGATGATGCTGCGCTCCTCGACGACGACGCCGCCATCCTTCATCGAGCGCTTCGCGACCGTCTTGGAGACACTGCGGATCGTGTCCCCCACGCGGGTCGGCTTGAGGAACCGCCACTCGAAGCCCATGAACGCGAGCACCACGAGGGGCGGCTGGGGCACCCGCCAGCCGAGGCCGGAGGACAGGCAGAGGGGCAGCAGATCCGGGATCGCGCCCGGCTCCCCCGGCCGGGTCGTGGTGAGCGAGGCGAAGAGGGCGGCGTGGGTCTCGGTGAGCGTCATGGCGGGCGTCTCGTGCGGCACGCCCGTCTGCACGTCCTCGAAGTAGGACCGGCGCTCCGGCTGGCCCGAGGTCAATCGCCCGCTCGGGCCGGCCGGCGGCCCACCAGGTGGTCCGTCTCGCCCTCCTGGACGACCTCGCCCCGCTGGTTGACCACGCGCCGGGCCACCGTGACCACGCCCCAGCCCGGCTGCTCGCCGTCGCGCTTGGCAGTGACGCGGGCCTCGACGTGGATGGTGTCGCCGATCTTGATCGGCCCCTTGAACTTCCACTTCACCGCGGCCAGGGGCCCGGTGACCTGCGCGGTGACCACCCGGTCCAGGAGGCCCTGCTGGATGGACAGCCCGAGGAGCCCGTGGGCGATGCGCTCGCCGAACTGCGAGGCCTTCATGTGCTCGGCGTCGGTGTGCAGCACGTTGTAGTCGCCGCTCAGCCCCGCGAAGATGACCACGTCGGCCTCGGTCACGGTGCGGCCGGGCGAGGCGTACTCCTCGCCGACCGGGATGTCCTCGAAGTAGACGGCCGCCGGATCAGCGCTCACGGGGCGCTAGGATAGCACGCTGGCTCGCCCGCTCCGCGTCGGGGGAACGCGGGGAACCTTGACATCTGGGATTCCGGCTACTTAAAATCAGACCGACCGGTCGGTCTGGACAACACGAACACGGAGGCATCGATGGCCGTCGCCGCGCCCGCTCCACCCCGACTCCGCGATCCCGTCCTTCACCCGATCTGGGAGAAGGTGCAGGCCGGCCTACGCCTGTCCCGCGAGGACGGGCTCGCCCTCTTCGCCACCGACGATCTGCACGGGGTGGGCCGCATGGCCGACTTCTTCAAGTCCCGGCTGCATGGCGACCAGGTCTTCTTCGTGCTCAACCGGTACATCAATCCGACCAATATATGTGTGCTCTCCTGCAGCTTCTGTGATTTCGCCCGGAAGAAGGGCGAGGAGGGCGCGTTCGAGAACACGATCGAGGACGTCTTGAACATGATCAAGCCGGGGACCCGCGAGGCGCACATCGTGGGCGGGCATCACCCGGACTGGCCCTTCGAATACTTCGAGCGGATGATCGAGTCCATCCACAACGCCCGGCCAGAGACCCAGATCAAGGCCTTCACCGCGGCCGAGATCGACTACTTCTGGCGGCGCTGGAAGATCGAGCCCCGCGAGGCCCTCACCCGGCTCCAGAAGGCGGGGCTGCAGTCGATGCCCGGGGGCGGCGCGGAGATCTTCTCCCGCCGGCTGCAGAAGCTGCTGCACTTCACGGGCAAGGCGGACGCGGATCGCTGGTGCGAGATCCACGGCATCGCCCACTCGCTCGGGATCAAGACCAACGCGACCATGCTGTATGGGCACGTGGAGACGATGGAGGAGCGGGTGGACCACCTGGTGCGGTTGCGGGAGCAGCAGGACAAGTCGGGCGGCTTCATCACCTTCATTCCCCTGTCCTACCAGACCGGGACCACCAAGCTCGTGCCGCGCCAGACCCCGCCCACCGACGATCTGCGGACCATCGCGGCCTCGCGGCTGCTCCTCGACAACTTCCCGCACATCGAGGCCTACTGGGTGATGATCGGCGAGGCCACCGCCTCCCTGGCGCTCCACTTCGGCGCCTCCGACGTCAACGGCACCCTCGAGGACGAGAAGATCGCCCACATGGCCCAGGCGGCCAGTCCGGCCGGCCTGGCCACCGAGCAGATCCTTCGAATCGTCCGGGACGCGGGCAAGATCCCGGTCGAGCGCGACGCGCTCTACAACGTCGTCAAGGTGTGGAGCTGACATGTTGCGCGTCGGCCGTATCCCGTATCTCAACTGCGACCCGTTCTTTCACCGGCTGACCGGCGTGGAGCTCGTGGACCTGATCCCGCGCCGGCTCGGGGAAGTCATGGCCGCGGGCGAGCTCGATGCGGGGCCGCTCTCCCTGATGGACTACCTCCGGATGGAGTCCGAGCTGACGCCCCTGCCCTACGGAATCGGCTGCCCCACCGGTGCCCGCAGCGTGCTCGTCTTCTCCGAGCGGCGACTATCAGACCTCCGCGGGGCCCGGGTCGGCATCACCGGTGAGACCTCGACCTCCGTCGAGCTGCTGCGGGTCTTGCTGACTCTCCGCTACGAGGCCGAGCCCGCCGCGTGGGTCACCGCGGAGGAGCCCTGCGACGCTCAGCTGCTGATCGGCGACCAGGCGATCCGGCGGGTCACGAGCGGGCCGGCCGCCCGGCACGTGACCGACCTAGGGCTCGAATGGCGCGACTGGACGGGGTTGCCGTTCGTCTTCGCGCAGTGGGCGGTGGCTTCTCGCGTCCCGGCGCGGGAGCGCCGCGCCTTCGAGCAGGCGCTGGAGGCCGCGCTCGACCGCGGGATGGCCGCCCTGCCCGACATCGCCGCGACCCACCGTGACCTGGGCTGGACCGCCGCGCAGATCGAGTCGTACCTGCGCAACTTCGCCTTCCGGCTGGGCCCGGACGAGGAGAAGGGCGCCGCCGAGTTCGCGAGGCTGCGCGGGCAGATCGGACCCCTGCCATGCTGAGCCGCATCCAGGCGAAGGCGGAAGCGGGCAGGCGCCTCGATCGCGCGGACGGGCTCTGGCTCCTCACCGAGGCACCGCTGCTCGATCTGGGCAGCGTGGCCCAGGAGGCGCGCTTCCGCCGCATCCCGGAGCGGCGCGTGACCTTCGTGATCGACACGAACCCGAACTACACGAACGTCTGCATCACCGACTGCCAGTTCTGCGCCTTCTACCGCCGGCCCGGCGACAAGGAGGCCTACACGCTCACGGTGGACGAGGTGCTGGCCAAGGTGGAGTTCGCGGCGCGCGAGGGCGCGACGACCGTGCTGCTCCAGGGCGGCCACAATCCGGCCCTGCCGCTCGACTACTACCTCGAGCTGGTGCGCGAGACGCGGCGGCGCTTCCCGTTGGTCACCCCGCACTTCTTCAGCGCCTCCGAGATCCGTACCATGTCGGACGTGGCGGGCAAGCCGGTGCCCGAGGTGCTGGCCCTGCTCAAGCAGGCGGGGCAGACGAGCATTCCCGGCGGCGGCGCCGAGGTCCTCTCCGAGCGGGTGCGCCGGCGCATCGAGCCGAAGAAGGGCGGGCCGGGCGCGTGGCTCGAGGTGCACCGCGAGGCCCACCGCCAGGGCTTCAAGTCCACCGCCACCATGATGTACGGCCACGTGGAGCAGCCGGAGGACATCCTCGACCACCTCGACGCGATCCGCGAGCTTCAAGACGAGCGGGGCGGCTTCACCGCCTTCGTGCCCTGGTCCTTCAAGCCGGGCAATACCCTGCTCGAGAAGTGGATCAAGCACTACACGGGCCCGAACGCATATCTCCGGATGCTCGCGGTCTCCCGGCTCTACCTCGACAACTTCCCCCACGTGCAGGCCTCGTGGTTCTCCGAGGGGAAGCGGACCGGCCAGGTGGCGCTGTCGTGGGGAGCGGACGACTTCGGCGGGACCCTGTTCGAGGAGAACGTCCACGCGGCGGCCGACTACGTCAACAAGACCACCGTGGACGAGATCATGACCCTGATCCGGGACGCGGGCTTCACCCCCGCCCAGCGCACGACCGACTACGAGATACTCAAAACCTACTCCTGACTAGATCGCGGCCTCCCGCGCGTGAATGATCCTCAGGTCCGCGAGTGCGGTTCTAATTAGATCGGGTCCACCGGCGGCATGGACTTGATCAGGCCCCGCGCGTGCGCCATCTCATAGAGTCGAGTCAGGGCGGCCCGGCCGTCGTCGCCCAACCGCATGGTGTAGTCGTTGACGTACATCAGGACGAAGCGGCGGCAGGTTTCCTTGTCGATCCCGCGACCGTAGCGCATCGCGTACTCGAGCGCCTCGTCCACGTTGGCGTGGGCGTAGTCGATCGCGTCGCGGAGCCCCTGGGAGATCGCGCGGTGGGTCTCCTCGCCCAGGTCCCGGCGCATGACGTTGATGCCGAGCGGGAGCGGCAGGCCAGACTCCTTCTGCCACTCCTCCCCCAGGTCGAGCACCTTGTGGAGGCCCATGCGCTGGTACGTGATCTGCCCCTCGTGGATGAGCAGGCCCAGATCGGCCTGGCCCTCCAGCACGGCCTTCGGGATCTTGTCGAAGGCGACCTCGATGGTGGGCGGATCACCCACGTAGAGGCGCAGCAGCAGGGCCGCGGTGGTGTGGCTGCCGGGAATGGCGACCACCTTCTCCTCCAGCTGGGCGCGCGGGATGGGCTCTTTCGCGACCAGGATCGGACCGTAGCCCTTCCCCATCGACGCCCCGGGATCCATCATCCGGTACTGCTCGTGCACCAGGGCGTAGGTCGCGGCGGACACCGCGGTGACCTCGAGCTCGCCGGTGTGGGCGCGCCGGTTGAGGGATTCGATGTCCTCCAGCACGTGCTCGACCTCGATGCCGGGGATCTTCACCTTCCCCGCGTTGAGCGCGTAGAACATGAAGGCGTCGTCGGGATCCGGGCTGTGACCGATGCGAATCAGCATGCGACCTCCTTCAGAGCGGGCCTCGCGGTGGGCCCTGAATGACGAAGCCGGCGACCCGCGACAAGATTCTCCAGGCGGCGCTGGAGGTCTTCGCGGAGAAAGGGTATCACAGGGCTCTGGTCGACGACATCGTGCGGGCCTCCGGCACGTCCAAGGGCGCCGTCTACCACCACTTCCCGAACAAGGAAGCGCTCTTCCTGGCCTTCGTCGACGACTTCTCGGCCCGGCTCGCGGAGGCGGTGGCCGCCGGCATCGAGGGCGCGCACGGCGCGCTGGGAAAGGTGGAGGCCGCGCTGACCGCGGGCCTCCAGACCTTCGCCCGCCATCGGGAGCTCGCCCGCATCCTGCTGCTGGAGTCGGTGAGCCTCGGTCCCGCGTATCAGAGCAAGCGTCTGGAAGTCCACGGGCGCTTCGCGTCGCTCATCCAGGCCTATCTCGACGACGCGGTGGCGGAAGGCTCGATCCCGCCGCTGGACACCCGGGTGGCCACTCTGGCGTGGCTGGGGGCGGTCAACGAGGTAGTGATCCAGTGGCTCTACCGCGGGCGGCCGGACCTGATGACGGAGGCGGTGCCCGCGCTGACCCCGCTCCTGCTCCGCAGTATCGGCGCGGCTCAGTAGCCCGCGCGGGTGCGGGCGAACCGGACCACGAAGTCTCCCGCCTTGATGGCGCGCAGGATGGCGTCGCCGTTCCGATCCGCCTCGACCTCGACCCACGCCCGCCCGAAATGCTCGTCGCGGTGGCCGTCGTCGGTGGCGACCTTGGGGAGTCGGATGGCCTCCACGTCGTACTCGGGCTGGTACACGCCGGTGTCGGTGATCTCCACCGCGTGAATGGGCAGGCCGTCCCGCGTGATCGTCCGGATCCGACGCAGGGTCTGCTCCACGGTCAGCGCGTAGCGGGCGGGATGGTTCAGGATGTAAAGCGTCTCGCGGTCACCGGTCACCTTCCCCACGTGCTGGCCGAGGGGCCGGTAGTCGATCTCGACCCCGGGCAGCACGAGCATCTGGTCGTCGCCAGCCGGGATCTGGAACCAGTAGTCCTCGTGGATGCGGTTGTCGTGGTCGGTGATGGCCAGGAAGTCATAGCCGAGCTCGCGGTAGCGCGCCACCACCTGGTCGATTGGAAGACGGCCGTCCGAGAACGTCGTGTGGGTATGCAAGTTGCCCTTGAGCGGCGCCATCGAAGCTACTGCACCGCGCTCCGCGCGCGGCCGCTCAGCGGGGGTCGGAGACCCGGCGGGTCGAGGCGGCCGGGGGAGAATCCCAGACGACGGTGAGGCCGAGGGAGAACCAGCCGGGGCTGCGGGCCCAGGGCTCCTGCGAGACCAGGCTGCCGACAGGGGTCGATGGGGAGGTCCACCCCGAGAGCCCGTACTTCGTACCCCCCTGGGTCTGCCCGACGAATGGCTCGATGAAGGCCGGCTGGTGGCGGACCCGGACGTCCGTACCGTAGAAGTCAGCTTCCCGGGGTCGGGTGGCCTCGCGCGTGGCCGGGGTCGGCTCGACGATGCGGATCTGTGGCGGCTTCTCTGGGGCGCTGGCCTGGATCTCGACCGGGGTCTGGGCGATGGCCGGGGATGCCGCCCCGAACAGGAAAACCAACCCGACCCCTGCAAGACCTGCACCGAACGGGATCTGCATGACCGGATCATCTCAGAGGTGGGGCGGCGCCGCAAGCAGTACGTGGGCGGTGGCGTCTCTCATTGCCCCGAATTTTGCGGCGGTTTACGATTATCCCGTGCCTTCCTTCGGCTTGAAGAGTCTGCTGCTTCGCATCGCTCGGGCCGTCGGTGTGTTCGCCCTCGCCCGCCAGCGCGTCGACGGGCGGCTGCTGATCCTCGCCTACCACGGGGTCGCTCAGGCCGACGAGCATGAGTGGCGGCCCAAGCTGTTCATGAGTCGGGAGACTTTCCAGCGTCGACTGGCCTGCCTGCGGCAGTGGCAGGTCCCGGTCAGGCCTCTCGGGGACGGCCTGTCGGAGCTCCGGCGCGGCGCCAAGGCGCCATACGCGGTCGCCCTGACCTTCGACGACGGCTACCACAACTTCGCGGATCTGGCGCTCCCGTACCTCGAGACCGCCCGGGCCGGCGCCACCGTGTACGTGTGCACGTACTACTCGCTGCATACCGGCTGGCCGGTGTTCGCCGACCAAAGGGAGGTGGTCCGACCGGATCGCGAATCGAGGAATTAGCGGAGCAACTCGGCAGCGGTCCAGAGCCGCGCCCAAGGGCTTAGCTTAGCTCAGCCGGGAGAGCACGGAGGCGATCTCTGCCGGCACCGTGATGCGGGATCGGAGCCCACCCGAGTAACCCGGGACGCTCTCCGCGGCTCGCCGTCTCTCGCCAGGTCGGCCGGGCCGGCCGCGGCGTCCACCGCGAGCGACGAACAAGTCTCCGAGCCCAGGATCGCGATCTTCCAAGTGCAGCAGTATCTCGTGAAGAGGGGCTGGTGCGCGACCGAGCCACAGGTAGCTGTAAGCTATTGCAGGTCGCCCCGGGCGGCCGTGCGAGGATCGGGGAAAGGCGACGATTCTCAACTTCGTTACCGTATTTGAGTATTGCCTTTCATATTGAGTTGGGCAACAGTGGAAAATATGGCGAAGCGATACACTTCTGGCAGGGTCGATCTCACGCTTCGTGAGTGCGTGTCAGTCGCGACAACACGTCGGTGAACTGGGCGAGACCCGCAGGCTTCAGGAGGACTTCCGACGCTCCGAGGGCCATCGCCTGACGGCCTTCTTCGTCACCAGCATGAGCCGAAAGGATGACGACGGGAACGTGAGGATAGCCACGCCTGATCTGCGCCAGAACCGCCAGCCCGCCCTGCCCAGGCATGACGAGGTCGAGGAAGACGCCTTGAACGGCCGTGGATTCCAGAAGGCGCAGACCCTCCATTCCGTCGAGCGCAACCAGCGCCTCGTGGCCGACGCTGCGAACGGCTTCCGCGATCATCTCGGCCACCGCCGGGTCGTCGTCCACCACCAGGATTCTCATGGGTTGCGCCGGATGCCAGTATCAGCAGCCGCTGGGGCTTCGTCAAGCCCCGGCCTCGGCGGCCCAGCCTTCCGGCTCTCATGACCGCGGGCTCCGTTCTGATCGTCGATGGCCGCCCGGAGCGCCGGGCTGCCCTGGCCCGGACGGTCAAGGAGGCTGGTTACGGGGTGCTCGAGGCGGGGACCGCCGCCGAGGGATTGGCCCTCCTCTCGAGCCTGCACCCTCTCCTGGTCCTTGTCGACATCGATGAGCTCGACGGCCCGCCCCTCGACCTGCCGCGCCAGATCAAGCTCGAGAACGCGGACGTTCCCCTGATCATCTTATCGGGATCTGGGGATACCGACCTCGTGGTCAGGGGCATGCGAACCGGAGCCTACGACTTCGTGGTGAAGCCCGTCGCGGCGATGGCCCTCAAAGAGGTGATGAAGGCTGCCCTGGCCCAAGTGGATGGACCGACGTCGATGACGCCGCAGCCCGGCAGTGGCTCGTTGACCGGCCCGTTGCCGGTCGACGTGGATCTGCTGTTCCGGAACAGCGAACGGATGCGGGCGGTCGAGGACATCGTCCGACGGGCGGCCGACACGAATGCCACGATCCTGCTGCAGGGGGAGAGCGGGACCGGCAAGGAGATGGTGGCCCGGGCGATCCACTATATCTCCGATCGCCGGGAGAAGCCCTTTCTGAAGGTCAACTGCGCGTCCCTGCCGGGTGACCTGCTCGAGTCCGAGCTCTTCGGCCACGAGAAAGGCTCGTTCACCGGAGCCCATCGGCGCAAGCCGGGGAAGTTCGAGCTGGCCCACCGCGGCACGTTCCTGCTCGACGAAATCGGCGAAATGCCGCTGGGGCTGCAGGCCAAGCTGCTCCATGTCCTGCAGGACGGCCAGTTCTTCCGCGTCGGTGGCAGCGAGGTTATCACGTCCGACGCCCGGCTCATTGCCGCGACCAACCGGAACCTGGCTTCGCTCATGGCCGCCGGCCTTTTCCGCGAAGACCTCTACTACCGGCTGAATGTCGTGGCCATCTCCATTCCGCCGCTGCGGGAACGGCGTGAGGAGATTTCGATGCTCGTGGACTACTTCATGAGCCGATTCTGCCGCCAGTACAACCGCGACGCCCTGAAGATCTCCGCGGCCACCATGCGCCTGCTCCAGGACTACTCGTGGCCGGGCAACGTGCGCGAGCTCGAGAACATGATCAAGCGGGCGGTGGTACTCCAGACGGAAGCCCTCGTCCAGCAGGAGATTGCCCTCCGAAGCGAGAAGGCATGGGCCCCCAAGCCCGAGACCGGGACACCGTCCCCTGCCGCGCAGGTGGCGGTGCCCGCGGTGGAGCTGGAAATGGGCCTCAAGGATATCGCCCGCCGGGCCGCGATGGCCGCGGAGAAGGCGGTTATCAAGGAGGTCCTCGAGAAAGTACGCTGGAACCGCGCCGAAGCGGCGCGCCTCCTCAAGATCAGCTACAAGGCCATGCTCTACAAGATCAAGCAAGTCGGCCTGGATGACCGCCCGGAGCGCGGTAGGAAATGATTTGCTGCGTTTATCCCGCAGCCTACCTAAGTCTATTCACCCGCTCTTGTCCCAGTAACTCCTAGCGGTCCCGTCCTTTCCTTCGGGGGCGACCTGCGGGTGCCTGCGATAAGCACCTGTAATGCCTACGCTCTTCCCGATCGTCTCAAGCACTCCCCCGACCCCGAAGTCATCATGGCGCAAAACTTGCCTCCCAGATGGACATTCTGCGTAAGGAAGGGAGGACTTCGTGAGCGAGTTCATGGATGCCCAGACCGGGGTATTTCATGAGGAGGCGTTCCGGCACCTGTTGATTCGGGAGGCCGGCCGCGCGACGCGATACCAGGACTTCTTCTCGGTCTGTGTCCTCCGACCCGACGGCGAGGGGGACCAGCGCCGAATGGGAGAGGACATGGAGCGGGCGATCTCGGAGAAGATCCCCGAGTTTGTTCGCGCCACCGACTTCGTCGGCCAGCTCTCTTCGGCGATAGCGGTCATCCTCCTTCATACCGCGGGCGCGGATGCGCTCCGCGTGGCTGAGCGGATCCGCGCGAGTATCGAGCAGGTGGCCTTCCGCGAAGGACCGGAGGGGCGGCGGCCACAGCGGCTGACGGTCAGCGTGGGGAACGTCTCCTTTCCACGCGATGGGCACACCGACGCCATCCTCCTGTCACAGGCGATGGCCTACCTGGAGCAAGCCGTGGAGCGTGGCGGCAACCGGGTCACTCACGGCAGCGAGGACCCCGCCTCGGGGCTTGAGAGGAACCCGTAACGTGAATCTCCTGGTGCTCGACGAATCTCTCGAGCTGGCAGTCTTGCTCGGACGCCGTGCTCCCGTCCGGGGCTGGGAGCCGCACTTCATCGGCTCTCTGCATGAGTTGGAGATGGCGGTTCAGTCGCATGGCCGGCCCGCGGCCGTCGTGGTGAATCTTCGGGCGCCGCTGACCGCCTGGGAGCTGGGCCAGCGGCTGCGGGGGCTGCGATTGGACAGCCCGGTGGTCGTACTGGGCCCGGCGGGGAGCGCGGACGCGGCGCCGGCCCTGCAGGGGGTGCAATGGGTGGACCGGCCAGCTGAGGAGTCGGAGCTGACCGCGGCGCTGGAACGGGTCCTGAGCCGCCTGGGGCTGGGGAGCCTGGGTGCGGCGGCCGGCGGGGGGCCGACGGCGCACGGGCTGATCGGGCAGTCGCCGCAGCTGGCGGAGGTGCTGGCGAAGATCGAGAAGGTGGCGGCGGGGGATGCGAACGTGTGCATCTCGGGGGAGTCGGGGACGGGCAAGGAGCTGATCGCGCGGGCGATTCACGAGCAGAGCCCGCGGGGAGACCGGCCGCTGGTGACGCTGGACTGCACGGCGATTCCGGAGGGGCTGATGGAGAGCCATCTCTTCG
>WNFC01008633.1_pt1 | contig 20252 bp, 10 predicted proteins | sample 5400541 | NCBI WGS metagenome assembly WNFC01 (sample SAMN13153342, study PRJNA577476) | soil metagenome | isolation source: 120 cm saprolite under Douglas fir tree site 2 hole 2 replicate 1 | place: USA:California | collected 2015-04-18
TGACCGAGACCTCTTCGAAAGTACCGTCTCCGCGGTTGTGGTAGAGAAAGTCGGATTCGCCTTCGAGGCCCCAGGGGCCGCACTGGACGAGGATACCTTTGAACCGGCAGAACTTGTTGCTGCCGAATTGCGGAAGATTATTCATGTCCAGGTGAGAATAGCGCGCGACGAACAAGTCCACGTTGCCGTCGCGATCATAATCGCCCCAGGCTGCGCCGGTGCTGAACCCTCCACCGCGGACCCCCGCCTTCTCGGTGACGTCCTCGAACTTGCAATTGCCCAGATTGTGGTAGAGCACGTTGCCGTTGTAGCCTGTCACAAACAGGTCAAGCTTGCCGTCGTTGTCGTAGTCAGCGACTGCAACGCCCATGCCCCAGCCCAGCCGGGTCAGGCCGGCCTCCTTGGTGATGTCTTTGAAGGTGCCGTTTGGTTCCTGGTGATAGAGAGTAACCATGGGATCGCCGCCCTGGCGCATTTTCTCTACGGTCGAGCCATTCACCAGGACAACATCCAGCCGTCCATCGTCGTCGCAATCAAATAGGCCCACACCGCCACTTGTGGAATCAATCACGTAGTGCGCTTCCGAGGCAGCGATGTGCGGAACGGTCAGGCCAACATTCTGGGCAATGTCTTTGAAGGTCGGGATTGGGGGAAATCCAGTGCGGTCTTTCTTGCCCGCAGGCGGGCGCTTTACTGGCGGTACAGGAACCGGAACGCGCTGAGGCCCTTGGGCAAGCGCTGGTGCCGGCGCCAAGAGACTAGAGATCAGCAGACAGATCGGAAGAACCGCCGGTCTTAGCGAGCCCACACACATCCGGCGTTTAAACATATCCGACTTCTTCACCCGAAGCAAACCCCGCCCAGCCGTAATTTAATCACAGACGGAAACTTCCCGCTGGGTCATTCTCCAGCGGGAAGTTCGGTTAAGGGGAGGTGGCAATTAGAAGGTAAACCTCAGCGAGTACTGAATCTCCCGATTTCGGTCTGATTGCGTGCTGACCTGAGCCACCGCGGCACTCGGCGTACTGTTCTGGACTCTAACTGCATTTGCCAGCCCAGAGTTGGTTGGGGTCGGTATGATCGAGTTCCCGCTCGCGTCTAGGAACTCAGGACTATCCGCCTGGCACTTGGGGAACTGTAGTCCAACCACACAGTTCGTAGCATTGAACCCTATAGAAACCAGGCCCTGATTGTCGCCCAGGCTGCCATAGTTCGGATGGTTGAACAGGTTAAAGAAGTCTATCCGGAACTGCGCCTTGACGCGCTCGGTTATGTTGAAATTCTTCGACACCGAGAAGTCCACTACGCGGGTCGGTGGGCCCAGGCAGTCGCCGATGGGAGCATTTCCGATTGTCCCTAGCGTGAAGCCGTCCATGGTGTACCGGTTCGGGTTGACCCAGTGGAGGTCGGAGGCGGGGGAAAATTTCGGGTTCTTGCAGGGTTGCCCCGGCACTAAGTTCGGCCGCGAGGCGCTTGCGCCGTTGCCGATGCCGGAGGGATCGCCCACATTCGACAGGCCGCCGATTGTTGGCGTGTAAGAGGTTCCGCTGGAAATGTTGACACCCGTGCCGATTTCCCACGAGCCCAGGCTCTCTCGGACCAACCTCTGCATGTTCTGCAGAGTGGGTAAGTTGTAGATCAGATTGGCGGCAAAGATGTGTGGCCGGTTGATGGTGGCCAGCCCGTAGCCATTTCTCAGGTTGAACGGATCTACAATTCGATTTCCGCCTCCGTTGCTGATATGCAGGGAGGTATCCGAAAACGTCTTGGACTCTGTGTAATTCACCTGAAGGATGGAATTGCGCTGGAAACGCGTCCTGAAATTCGCCTGCAGCGAGTCGTACTGCGAGCTGCCGTGATGCGAAAACATCGAAATCGTGCCGGACTGTATTACGTCGAAAGGCTTGTAGAGCGCAAGTGCGGCGGGAGTGCCATTCGACTGCGCAAAGGCCAGCCGGTTAGCCGGAGCAACGGCGTTAGCGTCATAGTTGCTCGTCCAGTTGTGCGTCCGGCTCCCCACGTAGCCCACTTCCGCCCTCGTATCCTTCCAAAGCTCATGCTGGATCGTCAGGTTGTATTGGAGGAGGTAAGGCGCGTTTACGCCGGCGGTGCCGTCGGTAACGAAAATGTCATCCCGATTGTAGAACTGGCCGAACCCGGCCCGGATCGCCCACTTCCCCGATCCCGTGGGATCCCAAGCCACGCCCAACCGGGGCGCGATGGCGCGATTATAGTTGTTCTGTATAGCCCGGTTAGGCCCAGGCAATCCGCCTGTTCCCGCCGGGCAGGGATTCGACAGGAGGCCCCCCGAGTAGTACAAGCCGTTGCAGGCCGCGCTTCCGAGCGACGGGTTAAACGCCGCCTGGTTAAAGACGGTGAATTGATCATTCGATTGATAGGGCCAAGGCAAGTAGGAGTAGCGAACACCAAGGTTTAGGGTCAGACGGCTGGTCAGCTTGAAGTCGTCGTTCAAATAGAGTTCAAAGTTTTCCCAGCGGCCTTGTTTCTTAAAAATAACGTTCTGTTCACCCCAACCGACTGCCATGTTCTGCAGAATCCAATCGGAAGGGCCATAGTGGGTGGTGAAATCCGCTAAGTTCGTGCACCCTGCTTGCGTGGTAGTCGTGCAGCCGTTGTATCCCACTGGCCCGAAGCTGACACCCTGTATTTGAGAGAAGTTGTCCTGGTCTTTGGAATTCCTGCTGTAGACGGCGCCCAGCTTCAGGGTGTGGCGTCCTACGACCTTCGAAAAGTCGTCTTGCCAACTGTAGAGGTCCTCGCCATTGTGCCACGGCGCGAAGCTCCAAATCGTCGGCAGCCCACCGCCATTGATCCACACCGGGGGATTGTTCAGATTCGGCGGACTCAGGAATGGTTGAATCACCCCGTTGAGCGCTTGCTGGGCTGCCGGAGTGGCTTGCGTAATGTTGATGCGATTCGCGGAGTACGAAAATTGAAAGTCGTTTACGGCGGTGCTGCCGAAGACTTTGCTCAACCGGGCCACCGCGACTCGCGAGGGCTGGCTCCAGCGCTCCTGGATGTTGGACGCTCCAGCATCAGCTCCCCATCCGCTGTTGCCCACGGCGGAAGGCCCAAAAGTCCAAGCGTCATTTGTATACTTCAGCATCAGATTTACTGTTTTTGAGAGCCGTACGTCGCCGCGGAAGCTATCTTCGCGCCAGTAGGTTGGCTGACCAAATGTTTTTGCCCAGTTATTGCCACAGCCATAGTTGGGCTGTCCCGCCCCCAGAGTCGGAGAGAAATAGGTGTTCAGAATCGTGGATCCCGCCGGGCTCAGGCGTGCACTAGGAATCACGTCTGTGATGCCGGGCGTGGAAGGAGAGGCTGTGAATGGTCCGCCAGGATTGGAGGGATCCGGATCGACAAGTCCGCCTAGCAGAAGGCAACCGCTGGTATTGGCGCTGGTGAACGCAGGATCCGTGGCAGCGTCCGAGAAGTCACCCATGCGTTCCAAGGGCGTCGGTACGTGAGCGTTGGCTACTCTTCCCCGCTTTTCCCGGTTCCATTCTTCCGACACAAAAAAGAAGATTTTGTCTTTCTTGACGGGGCCACCGATGGAAAATCCGAAATTGTTCTGGCGTACCGAATTTTTCTTGGCGGTAGGATTAAGGAAATTAAGAATAGGATCTTTGGTATCCAGAGCATCGTTGCGGCCAAAATAATAGCCGCTCCCGTGAAACTGGTTCGTCCCTGACTTGGTGACGAGGGTGATGACGCCTCCGCCGGCCCCGCCGAATTGGGCGCCATAGCTGTTGCGCTCGATCTTGAACTCCTCGATGGAGTCCAGGGAGGGGTAAACAAGGAGGGTGCGATTCGATCCGACGTCAACATTGTTGGCGCCATCCACCGTCCAGAGATTGCCGTTTGAGGGACCGCCGCTGACGGAGACGTCCGCGCCGCCGTTGACGCCTTTCTTGTCGTAACTGAAGCCTCCATCAACCTCCACGCCGGGAACCATCGTGACTAACTGGGCGAAACTCCGGCCGTTCAGCGGCAAATCGGTAATCTGAGAGCCCGCGATGGTGCCACTCAGTTCAGCATTGGCGAGCTCGACCTGGTTGGCGCCAGCGACCACTTCGACCGTTTCGGTCACCGCCCCAACTTTCAATTGCGCGTCAAGCGTCAGGCTATCGCTGACGTGAAGGATAATGTCCCTTTCTTCGAAGGTCTTGAAGCCCCCCTTGCTCACTTTCAGACTGTAGCGACCGATCGGAAGGCTCTGGAAGTCGTAGTTGCCGTCCGCGCTAGTCTGCTGGCTTCGCGAGTAAGCCGTGTCCGTGTTGGTGATCGTGACTTGGGCCCCCCCGACTGATGCACCTTTCTCGTCTGTCACGGCGCCACGCGCGGAACCCACACCGGCGCCAGTCTGTGCAAACACGTTCGGCGCAAGGCTCAGCGCCAACATCAACGAAGCTACCAACGCCGCTAAACGCATTCTTTTCACAGGAGCCTCCGCGAAGGTCATCTAAGTTTTGGTTTTACGTGATTAGTATTTTTGCACTACCCCGGACTGGGACGCATTTAACCGCAACCTCATTTGCATTGTCAAGCGAAAAATACCGGTATTCTAAAAGGGTCGCTTGACGGAATATCGGTATTCTGGCCATGTATGCGGAAGCTGGCTCACTCCGCGCGATTCTCCATGAGGTAGAATGCTGGCACTTAGTCGCGGCGGCATGGTGCCGTTCAAACGCGTTTTCGTGGAGGGAGTCGAATGGCCGAATGACAGCCCTGAAAAAGCAGAAGAAGGGTACGGAGAAAAACCGCCACGTCACCTTGAAAATGGTGGCCGAGCGTGTGGGTCTTACGAAGGGCACCTGTTCGGCCGTGCTGAACAAGTCTGCCGCCTCCCGGTCTGTTCCAGAGCAGACACAAAAGCGAATCCTCGCCGCCGCTCGCGAGTTGAACTACCGCCCTAGTTTCTACGCCCGCAACCTGGGCGTAAAACGCACTTATATGATTGGCGTGGTCACCCAGGAGATTGGTGACTTTTACAGCTCCCCAATCATCAGCGGCATAGAACGATACCTTCGGCAGAAGAATTTCTTTTTCCTCACCGTCGCTCACCGTCACGACCCTGCGCTCCTGGACACCTATTCGCACCTTCTTCTGGATCGCGGCGTCGAAGGCTTCATTACGGTGGATACCTTTATTGATCGTCCGTTGCCACTGCCGGCAATAGCTATCCCCGGGCACCGCCGCGTCGAAGGTGTCACCAATATTGTGTTGGATCACCGGAGAGGAGCATGGTTGGCTCTGCACCATCTGATCGAACTCGGGCACAAGGAAATTGCCTTCATGAAGGGAGCTGACGTCAGTCCAGACTCAGAGGATCGCTGGAAGGCCATCCTCGAAGTTGCAGAAGAATTCGGCATCCGCGTGCGCGCGGAACTGATCGTTCAACTTGAAGGCGACGATGCCACACCGCAGTTGGGTTATCCCTTCGCGAAGGAACTGCTTGCGCGGAAGCGCCCGTTCACGGCTTTGTTTGCCTACAATGACATCTCCGCCATCGGCTCCATCCGGGCCTTCCAAGACGCCGGATTGCGAGTTCCTGAAGACGTTTCCGTGGTGGGCTTCGACGACATAAGAATAGCCGTTCATAACAATCCGAGTCTCACCACCGTGCGCCAACCGCTTCAGAAAATGGGGGAGATAGCAGCGCGCACTCTGTTGAACCGGATCGAAGAGCACGAAGACTGGGTGCCGGAAATCGCCATTGAACCCGAATTCGTCGTGCGCAATTCGACCGCCCGGGCGCTCGGTTTATCGACAAGCCGCAATCGCAAACTGGCGGTGTGCGATTAATAGCGCTGCTGCATGCTGGATCCGTCCTGACGGGCGTGGTCAACACGATGTTGGGACCGATGGTCCCTCTTTCAGCACGCTGGACGCTCAGTGATGCCCGAGTGTTGTTCGGGTTTCGTAACAGGATTAACTTTCTGGCGCGGCGAACCCTAATCAGTGAAAAACATCTTGGCAACTGAGGGGGATGTGTGGCTCCGAAAGATTGCCCGCGCTGTAGTGGTAGCGGATACATTGCTCGGCCGGTGGACATCAGCGGCAAGTCCGAAGGCGTGATTGGCGATCCGGGCCGGACGTTTCAACCTTTTCTCTTCACGCAATTCCGGCGGATTTCACCCGAACCTGCAGCCTTCGATTTGTCCGCCTCTGCTTTGTTCCGGAAAACTCTAAGCACAGGAATCCAGATCAAGTTCCGATCGACACTGCCGATGAACAGACAAGTAGCCCATATAGCGATCCCGCAGGGGCGGAAATCGTGGGGTCCATCGTGCAGCAGAATGGCCGCGACTTCCGAATACAGCTCACGCGCACCTTTCGCTTCCAGTGAGCATCGCCAGATGTCGACTCGCATCCATCTCGAATACGTTTCCTCAAACCGCAGGCATTGCCTCAAAGCTACGAGGGACTCGCCCGGCTTCCGGCACATCCCCGGCATTAGGCGAGCATTCAGTGCTGTGGATATTCTGGTTCTTGCCGTCTGCTTCCAGTTTGCGGGGCACTCATCGGCCCAAACCGTCGAGGAGAGTCGGGTCAAGGCGGCGTACCTGTACAACTTCGCCAAGTTTGTGGAATGGCCTTCGGAAGTATTCCAGAATCCCGGCGACCCTGCAGTGATTTGCGTGGTGGGCGATGAGCGCACCAGTGATGTGCTGGAACCGGCGGTCTCTGGCAAGAAGGTGAACGGACGACCGGTCGAAGCTCGCAGGCCGCGTTCCCCCGCTGAATTCAAATCCTGCCACGTCCTGTTCATCGGGTTCTCCGATAAAGAGAGCATCGCGGAGTTGCTCAACCGGCTTCAACGATCGAGTGTTCTCACCGTCGGGCAAAGCGACCAATTCATTCGGCTCGGGGGAATGATCAATCTGGCGCTCAAAAATACCACGATCGAACTGGAGATCGATCCTGAGGCGTCAAATGCCGCGGGTCTGAAAATCAGTTCGCGGCTTCTGGTAGTAGCCCGGCTGGTCAAGGCCCCGGGCTCAGCCGGAGGCGAACGATGAAGTTCCTTCCCAGGCTCACCCTGGCGCACAAACTGATTCTCACCATGATGGCCACCAGCAGCACTGCCCTTCTGGTAGCTTGCATCCTCTTTCTTAGCTACGATGTCATCACACTTCGCCACAACATAGCCGACCATCTCGACACTCTGGCGGATATTACCGGCGGCAACGTTGCGGCCGCTCTGACCTACAACGATCCCAAGAGCGCGAACCTGGTTCTTCAGGCCCTGCAAGCGGAACGGTACATCGTGGCAGCGCGCATCTACGACAGCCGCGGTCGAGCCTTTGCCTCCTATCGTCGCGTCCTCTCCGCGCCTCTTGCCCAGCTTCCGGACCTTCCGCCCGCCACAGGCAGCCGCTTGGAGCGAGACCGCGTAACCGAGTGCGACGCCATCATGCTTGACGGGGAACTGATCGGCTCCGTTTATCTCGTATCCGATTTGCAGGAAATCCAGGGACGCCTGCGGCGGTTCGTCATATTCGTGCTGATTCTGCTGGCCGCTTCTTCCGCAGTCGCGTTCCTGGTGGCCGTACTGCTAAAGCGCCTGATATCAAGGCCCATTCTGGACTTGGTGGAGGCCACCAGGACAATTTCCAGGGAGAAGAACTTCGGCGTCCGCGCGCCCAAGTATGCGGCAGACGAACTGGGCCTTCTGGTGGATGGTTTCAATGAAATGCTGGCGGAAATCGAATTCGCCGAGGGCGCCCTTCGAGCTGCGCACGCTGAGTCGGAGCTCTTTATCGACTCCGTTCCCTCCATCTTAATCGGGACCGATAACGTTGGTCGCGTCACCCGTTGGAACTTGGCCGCAGCAACCGCGTTCGGTATTCCCGCCGCCGCCATCTTGGGCAAGGCGCTGCAGAACTGTGAAATTTGCTGGTTGCACCCGCAAGGGGGCGAACAGGTCGATTCGTGGTTCCAGATTGAAAGCTCGGAGAAGCGCGAGAACGTGATATTCGAGAGAGACGGTCACAAACGCTTCCTCGGTCTGACGATCATCAACGTCGACCTCTTCGCCGGCGGTAAAGGTGCCGGATTCCTGATCACCGGGGCCGACATAACCGAACGCAAGATCCTGGAAGGGCAACTGCGCCAGGCCCAAAAGCTCGAGGCCATCGGACAACTGGCCGCCGGCATAGCTCATGAGATAAATACCCCGGCTCAATACGTCGGCGACAACGCCAAATTTCTGCAGGAGATGTGGCCCGCGGTCAATAGGATCCTCGGCCTGTGCTTGCGGCTTCGGGAAGAATCTCTGACCGGGCCCGTCGCTCCGGCTACGATTGCCGAGTTGCTGCAATGCACGGAGGAGGCTGATCCCACCTACCTTCTCCACGAAGTTCCGCAGGCGATTGCTCAGACATTGCAGGGCATGGAGCGCGTCTCGAAAATCGTCAGAGCCATGAAAGAATTCTCCCATCCCGGATCTGAAGGCAAATGCGCCATCAACATTAACCACGCGATTGAAACCACAATTGCCGTCGCCCGCAACGAATGGAAATACGTGGCTGATGTTCAGACTTCCTTTGCCGACAATTTACCTGCCGTAGTCTGTTTGGCTGGTGAGTTCAACCAGGTTATTCTCAACTTGCTGATCAACGCCGCTCATGCCATCGGAGATGTGGTGGGAAACGGCTCTGGATGCAAGGGAACGATTACCATCACCACGAGATGCGACGGCCCCTGGGTCGAGGTCCAGATCCACGATACTGGAGCCGGAGTGCCAGAAGACATTCGCGCAAGGATTTTCGAACCGTTCTTTACCACCAAGGAGGTCGGCAAGGGTACGGGACAAGGCTTGGCGTTAGCCCATGCAGTGATCGTAAAAAAACACGACGGCCAGATATGGTTCGAGAGCGAAGCTGGAAAGGGTACGACATTTTTTCTACGCCTCCCGCTGGAGTTGTCTGAAACCCCGGCGACTCCGGCCGGAACCCTATAGCAGACGCTTACGAGGCCCCTTTTACGAACGCGAGTGTGCTGGTTGGCATGGAGACGGTGACGTCCCCGGTAATCGCACGCCTTGCGTGGAAGTTCTTAAGTTTAAGTACAAGCGCAGAAGTAACTTCCTGCCCCTTCGAAACAAGCAGCATACCATCTGGGGTGCGGACTTCTTGTTGGATGATCATGCCCGGCACAAGGTCTTCGATCCGGCACTTTCGTATCTCCCCTTCTTCGGCATTCGGATCCAGCGTGATCAGGGCTTGGAAGAACTCTGGACTGAAGTCCTCGTTTTGGCGAGACAGAGTGCGTATCACATCAGTTCGCGAAGTCCCTTTATGGATGAGTTTTTCATAAGCCAGGGTCAAGCGCAGTATTTCCGCTCCCCGCCGTATATCCGCCGCCTGGGAATCGCCTGGTTTTGCCTCGGGAACAGGCTGGTTCTGGCGCTCGATCATCCACGCGATAGGCTCCAGGCGCGGGATTCTCGAAAGCAGATCGGATGCCACGCGAGGGTGTGCGTCATATTGTGCCTGCTCGTTCGGTACCAGTTTTTCTCCGTTGTACACCGCGTCTATTGTTTCGGCAGGCAAAGTAACACAGCCCAGTTGGGACATCATCGCCGCAACCTCATATTGCCACGGGTTTCCCAGCTTCATCGCGGTGACGACGTGATGAATGTAGCGGCGGGCACGCTCGGCACGGCCAAAGGCCGCGGGATTAACCAGGCTGAGCACTTCCGTCAGCACTTGAATGCTGCCCGTCAGCGTTTGTTCCAAAAGCTGCTTCTCCGCCGTAACCAGGCGGTACTGTAGCAGCGCTGCAGTCAGGGTCTTCGCCATTAACTCCTTGCTGCAGGGTTTGTTGAGGAAGCGGAAGATGCTGCCCTCGTTAATGGCGTTGATCGCCGTCTCAATCTCGGTGTTGCCGGTAAGCATGACCCGGATGGTATCCGGTGATAAAGCCTTAATTCGGCTCAAAAACTGGATGCCATCCATTCCTGGCATTCGCATGTCGGAAATCACGACCGCGAAGGGTCCGCCCTCCGTAGCGAGTCTCAGCCCTTCCTCTCCGCCCAAGGCGTTTTCCATTGAGAACTCGCGGCTCAAGCTGCGCCGGTAACCCTCAAGGATGAGGGGATCATCGTCGACTAAAAGGATCTTTTCAGCCATGGTGTTCCTTTTCTGATCGCCCAGCGTTTTAGCGGAGGCAGAATCATTCTCTGAAATCATCGGCTGTTGCCGCCCTTTGCTTTAAGTGCGCGGGATTAGTTGGTGCTTGCCCACAAAAACCCTGCAATCCTGCGGGTTCGTCACCGACAGCCTCGTCGACCAATAGAATCGTGGACCGCCAGAATCATGGACTACCAGAATCACGGACCGCCAGGACCTTTTCGCTCACCCGCTTCTCTTTGGGCTTTTGCGGCCATGTGCTCTTCGTGAAAACTGAGCCAGAGAGGTTCGCGCTCCCGCAGCCCAATGCGATCCAAATAGGTCACGTCCAACGCGATATCGCGATTCAAAGCTGAAGGGTCGGTCGCGCTCGCGATGGCGTCGGCGGCGTGCACCGCGGTCAGCGAGGAAAACTTGGTCTCTGCGGTCCCCGACGGACAATGGTGAAAGGCGACGGCATGCACCAGCGGTACCGGAAGACCCCAGATGCTCATCAAGTACGCGCCCACTTGCGGGTGCGTGCAACCCAGGCGCTCGAGTTCCATCGCTAAAATGGCCCCCGGATCCGCTCCCAGAATCTCCCGATACTTGCCCGACATCTCAGCCAGGAAAACCACTTTTCCGATATCGTGCAGCAACGCTGCCGTAAAACATTCCTCCATCACCGCTTTTGTGCAACGCTCCGAACTGGCGATGCGCTGTGCCAGCGACGCCACTGCCACACTGTGATCCCAAAGCGCCGGCAAGTCAGCGGCGACCTCGGAATCACCTTCGCACTGCGAAAACACGTGCACCGATAACACCAGCGTACGCACACTCTCCGTGCCAATTAAAGACACCGCCTGCAACAAACTCGATACCCGCCCGCGCGCGCCGATGAAGGCGGAATTCGCCAACTGCAGGATCTTGGCCGCCATTCCAACATCCTTTGAAATGATGCGTTCGATTTGGGCCAGCGACGGGTCTTGCAAACGCAACACGGCTGTCAGTTCATGGTAGAGGGTGGGCAAGCTCGGGATCGACGGCATGCGCGAGATGACCGTCTTTACTGTCTGATTCGAGAGCAGATCCCGCATCGCAAACGCCTCGCCGAGCCGAGCCACCAGTTCCTGAGGATCGCAAGGTTTGGACAAGAACTGATGGGCCCCCGCGATCGAGCGGAAAACCGCCTCCCGGCTCGATTGTCCCGAAAGGACTATGCGGATCACATTGGGGTGGCGTTGTTTGACTTGTTCCAGCAGTTGCGCTCCATCCATGACTGGCATGCGCATATCCGTGATGATGGCGTCGTAGGCCTCCTGGTCGAGAGCTTGCAGCGCCGCCGCGCCGCTGTCCACGAAATGCATGTCCCACTCCTGACGCATCCCATGTAAGGCCCGCCGCAGCCCATTGAGAACAAGAGCTTCGTCATCGACGAAGAGCAGCCGTTTGGACATCAATTCTCCTTCGCCGGGTTGGCCGGTTTTATCGGCAAGTCGAAAGAAGGTCATACCCCGGCGAAGCTCAACTTTCACGAATGCCTGAGCCGGCCGCTAATTGCCTGATGAAAGGCGCACTCCTTTGCCGGATACTTCGTTCCGTCTGGCCGGCTGTGATGGAGCAATTCGTGGAAATTGCTTCCCATCAGTTCATCAGCCCCGTAGCCCGTTGTCTTCAGCAGGGCGTCATTGCAGAACGTCACGTTTCCTTCCCGATCCAAACCGCAAAGCCCCTCGACGATGGCATTCAGGATTAGCTGTAGTTCAGCCTTCAACTCATCATCGGAGCTTTTTAGGAAACGGCTAAGGGGCATGGATAGACCCACGCTTGTTACATCGGCAGGACCGCGCCATCCTATGAATCATGCCGTCTCCCACCCCGATTACGCGTGTCACCTTCCGGACGACGTTCGCCCCGAAGCGTCGCGGACCTGCCCCGACCCGTGACTCGCTGTGAAGTCCACCCAGCAAACCAACCTCGACGCTGTTCCGTGTGCGCTTGATTGGCGGCGACTGTTTGTTCGGGTTTCGTAACAGGATTAACTTTCTGGCGCGGCGAACCCGGATCGGTGAAAAACTCCTTGGCACTGAGGGGGATCAGTGGTTCCGAAAGACTGCCCGCGCTGCGGCGGTAGCGGATATGTTGCTCGGCCTGTGGACATCAGCGGCAAGTCCGAAGGCGTTGCATTTATCCGTTTGAAGTGTCCGGCCTGCGCCGGCAGCGGACGGAAAAATTCGCCGCCCCCTTCGACCGCGGGCTGACCGCACGGCCTGTGGTGCTTGCGAAAACGTACCGCGCCCGGAGCGTCATGCCTCCTCTTGGATTTGCCGATCCGGGCCGGACGTTTGATCCCTTCTTACGCGATGCCTGCGGATTTCGTCCCGACCCGGCGGCGTGGAGCGGAGGCGGTTTCGATTCGATTGCGTCCTCCCGCTTTCGCGCGGTAGAGAGCTTTATCTGCTGCCTGAATAACTTCTTCCGCGGAAGGATTTTCCCGCCTCGAAGTCGCAACTCCCATGCTCGCGGTAACCGAAACGTCGGTCGACGGCGTTTCCCGGGAAAGCTGCCGGATCGCGTGACCGGTTTGGCTGCGCCCGCGCGGGCGCTGGTTGCGGCGATCCGGGCCGCGCGTTTCCTGGCGGCGGTCTGGGCCCCTCAAGTGGAGCCTGCTCGATTCGATTTCGCCGCGCAGTTTTTCTAAGGTTTCAAGCACCTCAACGGTTGTCTTGCCCGAAAACAGAATGGCAAATTCCTCTCCGCCACAGCGGTAGGCTTGGCCTCCGCCCGACACGCGCGCCAGGCGCGATGCGACCATGCGCAACACCTGATCTCCGGTGTCATGGCCGTAAGTGTCGTTGCAGCGTTTGAAGTGATCGATGTCGACCATCGCGATGGAATACGGCGCTTCCAGGCGAAGCAGCGCGTCGTGAAAGGCGCGCCGTGAGGGCAGCGTCGTCAGTTCGTCGTGATAGGCGAGAAGGTAAGAAGTCTCGACGATCGAACCTGCGAGCAGGAATGCGGCAGCTGCGAAATAAACCGAGGGAATTCGTCCCACTCCTCCAAAACGCAGCGCCATAAAGGATGCTCCCAGTGCCCACAGCAAGCCGCTTTCCACGGGCTTGCGAAAGAGAAAGTAGCGTATAAGCAAGACGATCGCCGCGGCCGCGAATGCGAGTTGGGTTGCGAAAGCCAGTGGCGCTGGAAAAAGCGCGTGATGCGAAGCGCGCGCTGCGGCAGCTAAAGGATCAGGCCGGCAGAGTACGGCTACAATCACCGACTCGACGAATAGCAGCAACCCAACCGGCGCGAGGCTGGAAAATGTGAATCCCTTCTCTCTCTCGAACGAGAGCAGAACGAAGTCGAGAGGCAGGATCAGGCCGATCGCAGCCAGCGCCGTGTTTCCTTGCGCGCTGGGCGGAACCTGCGCTGAAGAGAAGTAGGCGAGCGCTTGTTGCGCAAGGAACAGAACCAGCAGGGCGGAAAAGATGCGAGTCGAGTGAAAGCGCCAGGCCAGCAGCAGGCCCGCAATCCACGCTCCGTAGAAAGCGTAGCTAATGACCGCGGCGCCGGGCGCGATCAGGCCCGTATGCACCAGGGCCGCAACCGCCAGCAGGCAAACGCCAGGCGTGAGCAGGGTCTTCATCGAATTTGGAGTGCGACCTTCGAGAAGAATGCTCCTCCGCGCCGCCGGCTCCTCTGCAGATTATCGCCTGATATTGTCCAGCGAAGGAATTGACCGCCAGGGTTCAACGACAGCTCTCCCTCAGTAGTGCCTCAATTCGGAAGATGCCGATGTAGGGATTGCCACTGTCACTCTGCATCCATTGTCATCCTGAAGGAGCGCGTTCTTTGCGCGACTGAAGGACCCCTGCAATCCTGATCACCAGTTAAGCTGCCGCAGGGAGTTCTCTCATCGACCCCCGAAACGCTCCCTCTATGAGGAATTGGCCGATTGGGTTCCGCACAACGGGACAGATGTCACAGGGGTGGTGTGGGAAAGTGGTGATTGACATCCACAGCCGCCCCGTGTAATTTCCCCTGTAATCAGCGAGCAGGATTCCCAGGCCGACGGCTTTCCATTCCGTCCCCCACTTCCTCCTCGCCGCTTTCCCCTGAAGTTAGAACAGAAGTGAATGGACCGCCCGCTTCGCAAGCCAGCGTTCCATCCAGTGCGGATAATCTGTCGCACCACTCCCGGCGCAAGCCGGGCCGGGCCCTGTCTGCTCGTTAAGTAAGGAGGAAGCTTTATGGCTCGCCGTGCTGGTTGGATGTGTCCTGTTTTTGATCACTCTTTTGTCACGGTCGGACTCTGTGCTGCACTTTCGTTGTGCATCAGCCCAATATGCGCCACTGGACAGACAGACCCGCTCGAGACCCAAGGGATTAATTCCTGGGGATCGTACCAACACAGCGACATCGACTCTGTGAATTTAATGAATGGCGGCCTCGTTTTCCATGTTCCGTTGTATTCGTTGCCCCAGCGAGGAAAAATGTCTCTCAGCTTTTCCATCGGCGGGAACATGAACTCATTCCATGTGACGAAGACTTGCCAACAAAATTGCTACCAAGTATCCCGAGTAGATGGAAGCGCCGCAAACCCAATCGGGCCAAGAGTTCTGTTAGATCAGAATCTCGGTTGTCTTTCTCCCCCATGCCTCGATGTGGTCGGTATTTCGCAAATACGATATCCCGCGAATTCAAACACTTTTTACAACTTGTTCTCCATCACGGACTCTACGGGAGCAACCCACCCCTTGGGCTACGACAACAGTAATCTCGCGTTACTGAAATCCACTGACGGTTCAGGCTTCCTATATGCCCCTGCTACCTCGGCGCCATACACGCCATTCATCCCGGCGGGCGGATTCGGAGGCACGGTCTACACTTCCTCAGGTACCCAGTATCTTATTCAGAGCACAGGCTCCCCATATCCGACCATAACAATCAAGGATCGAGATGGAAATTCGATGGTTCTCTCTGTACCAGGGCCAACCGTCGCGTCCGCTCAAATCGTGGACACTCTGGGCCGGGTCATCCCCCAATTTCCTAGTTGGTACCTTATGCATACAACGTCCACTGTGGGCTGTCCGACTGTCAATGCGAACTACCAACCGACGACCAGCAGCGTGAGCTGGGCGGTTCCCGGTGCAAACGGGACCCAGCAGACGTATCTATTGTGTTACGCAACGGTCTATTACCACACAAGTTTTTTTGGGGGTTCTCTCTGCTGTCCGGGCAGTGGCGACATTGCTGGAACAGTACCAGCCCTCCAGAGCATCGTCCTTCCGAGTGGCACCTATTGGACTTTTACTTACGACGCCGCGAATCCCTCAGACGGAAGTTCGATTGGATACGGGCAAGTTGTCAAGGTTCAGCTACCAACAGGCGGCACAATTAGCTATCAGTATTTGCCCTTTTTCACTGGGTGCAGCGGACCCAATGGTGACAAGAACTACAATCGCGCCGTTTCAACGCGGACGCTTGATTCGGGAAACGGTTCCGCGGCGACGTGGAGTTACAATTATTCGTTATGGCCAACCGTAACGGCCACGGACCCCCTTGGAAACGATACTGTTGCGACCTTCTCATACCTCACAACCGGAAACTGCGATTACCATGAAAAGACACGGATTTTCTACCAAGGCTCCAAAACTGCAAACAAGCCGCTCCGCACGATAGCGACGACCAACCAATACGCCGCGACGAATCCCCAGTCGAACACGTTCGGGTTCGCTTACCCCAACGGGACCAATGCGGCGGTGTTCCCGTCAGTTGTAACTACGACCATGGACTCGGGTCAGGTGACCACAACTACCTACCAATACAACGACGGAGGCTTCGTTGACGTGCAAACTGCATGCACGGTGACCGGTTCCAACACGTACTCTTGCACGTACTCTCCGACACAGCAGATGCCATTCGGTCGGGTGACCTCCACCGCCATCAGCGACTACACCGGCTCAACTCTGAAAACCGTCAACACACAATATCAAATGCAGCTAAGCTCCTCCTACAAAGCGGCTGATTTCCTGGATTTAGTTGCGTCCACGACCACCCTGGACGGTTCCAACTCTCAGACGGCGAAGACGACCTACGGATACGATGAGAATAACGGCAGTCCGCAGGGCATATACGGGCACCGAACCTCCGTCGCCCAGATGCTAAACACCAGTTCCAACATTGTTCCGTGCAACGGCACGACAGCAGGATCGAACCTAACCGCGTGTACCGTCTACAACCCTCAAGGAATGGTGACGCAGAAGACCGATCCCAACGGGAATACCACAAAATATTCTTACGACTCGACAGGCGCATTTCTCAGCCAAATCCAATACCCGGACACCAACAACGGCACCATCGTGCATCACAGTGTGAACTTGGCCTTTGATCCAAATACTGGACTGCAGCTATCCAGTACTGACCAAAATGGAAACCTGACCTCGAACCAGAACGACGTCATGAAGCGCCTGACTCAAGTCAGCTACCCCGATGGCGGCTTGACAACATACTGCTACACGGACATAGGCGGGGCTACCTGTGCCCAGTCTGCGTCTCCGTACCAGGTCGTAGTCACGAAGAAAATCACTTCCTCTCTCAATGAAGCTTCCACCTTCGTGGTCGATGGTTTCGGACGCTTAATCCAGACCCAGCTGACTACCGATCCCCAGGGGACGACCTACGCGGTCACGACCTACGACTCGTTGGGCCGAAAGAGTTCCGTCTACAATCCGACCCGCTGCAACCCGCCAACTACCAATTGCGGCGAATCGACATGGGGCGTGACGACCTACCACTATGATGCTCTCAATCGCGTGACGAGCGTTGCCGAACCCGACGGCTCCGCCATCAATACCTCTTATTCCGGGAACTGCACGACGGTCACGGACGAAGGCGGTAAAGCTCGCAAGTCCTGCGCGGACGGACTGGGACGAGACCCCGGATCATCACCACACTTGAATTATGAGACCGATTACGTCTACGACTCGCTCAATAATCTTACAAGCGTGACCCAGAAGGGCGGAGCCACTTCCGGAAGTTGGCGAAATCGCACGTTTACGTATGACTTTTTATCCCGCTTGGTGTGCTCAGCCAATCCTGAAATTCAGGCAGTTACATGTCCCAGTTCTGCGACTGCAACATTTCCAACCGGCGCGATCACGTACAGCTACGATAACAATGGCAATGTCCTGACCAAGTCCGCTCCGTCGCCAAACCAGGTTTCCACCGGCACCGCGAAAGTGACGACGACGTACACATATGATGCCTTGAATCGTCTAACGGGAAAGAGCTACAGCGATGCGTATAACGGAAATCTCACCCTTGGTGTGACCTATGGGTACGACGGCGCCAATATCAGTAACTGCCCGACGGCGATTGGCTTCACAGGCGGGTCTGGGACCAACAGCCTCGGTCATCGGACCGCGATGTGCTTCGGAGGAGGAAGCAAGTCCTGGACTTTCGACCCGATGGGCAGGATTAGCTCGGAAAATGACCGGTTTATATGGTTGGTCCCTCCCTACTCTGCTGATGTGTACACTCTTAATGGTGTACCAACTCTTTCCGCAGACACGTCCTATTATTACTATCTGAACGGCGACCTTTTTAACCTCCACTATCCTGGACCGAAAGGGCCCCCGGACTACGAGTTCAGCACCGTAGAAAATGCCGCAGGCCAGGTCACCTCCGCGGGAGACATTTACTATAATGTCTTCACAAACGCCACATACGCGCCCACTGGGCAATTGGCCACGGCGGTGGTCGGGGCGAGCGGTTCGTACAACGGGAACAAGATCTCCAACACTTATAACAGTCGCTTACAGCCGGTGCTGGTGTCAGCTTCAACCTACAGCGGTACTCCCATTCTCAACCTCACCTATAACTTCAATCTCGGGAATGGCACCACCGGGAGTGACAATGGCAACGTGATCCAGATTGCCAACGGCAAGGACGGCAATCGCACCCAGAACTTCCTCTATGATTCACTCAATCGCATCCAGCAGGCGTACACCAATGGTCCGAACTGGGGCGAGACATATGCTGCAACCGCAACCAGCCCGGGCGTGGCCCCCTCAGCTCCAGGCATTGACGCCTGGGGAAACCTGACGAACCGTTCCGGCGTGACAGGCAAGAACACCTATGAACCCCTCAGTTGCTCGGCCAACACACAAAACCGACTGAACACCTGCTACAACTACGATGCAGCTGGGAATCTAATCAAGAACGGGAGCGCCAATTACACCTACGATGCCGAGAATCGGCTGATTGCGACGGCGGGAATGTCGTACGTGTACGACGGTGATGGCGAGCGCGTTGAGAAGTGCACCCAGGGAACGACGCCGGGGACGTGTGCCAGCAACGCTGCCGGCACGTTCTATTGGCTGCACGCGGGGGGCGGTACACTCGCGCAAAGCGATCTGGGCGGAAACTGGACGTCAGCGTATGGGTTGATTCGCGGCCAAATTGCATCCCGTGTTGATCTCCCGGCGAACGTCGTTCACTACTATTTTCACGATCGTCTGGGCACGGCGAACATCGTGACAGATGCAGTCGGCAACATCGTAAAAGATTCCGATTACTACCCTTACGGTGGCGAAATCCCAATTAGCGGCAGCGATTCCAATCACTACAAGTTCACGGGCAAAGAACGCGATAGCGAGAGCGGGCTGGACAATTTCGGAGCGAGGTATGACGCGTCAAGTATCGGGCGGTTCATGAGCCCTGATTCGAAGAAAGACAGCACCTTGGCTTCGAACCCGCAGACACTGAACACGTACACCTACGCACTTAACAATCCTCTAAGGTTTGTTGATGTTGGCGGAAAGTGTGTCGCCCCTGCCCTTGGTCCCGGCCAAGTCGGCATTTGCATCGAAACATATATCCAGGCAGCACGTTTTGGCTTCCTCAATCTAGGACTCGGGGATAATAGGTTACCTGTGGCAAATGATCCGAACGCAAAGTTTAGGACTCAAACCCTAATAACGGTGGATCTTCTGAAGCACACTGCGACCGAAACGTCGCAAGCGGGCGTGAGTGAGGTCGTTTCGAAGGGATTCGATCCGAAGCAAGGGACCGTGGACGCAAGCATTCAGAACGTTACGGTTGACCAGAAAGGGAATATCCATTTCGATGTCTCCGTCTCCGGCCTGAATGGGCAGAAGGCCGGCGGGGGTCCCGTTGGCTTCTTTGCCCCTTCAGGTACGATAGGGGCCACCTTTGACTTACTCGTCGACCCGAAAGGAACGGTTGTCCTTAAGGGCGGCGAGGCAAAAAGCTATCCCTCTATCAGCATATTCTCGTATTCCGATGGCAAGCCTAAGGACGTATGGGAGCAAAAGGAGAGCGGTGATCCCGGCGACCTGAACAAACCGATGCAGAAAATTACTTTGCCGGACACAGAGTCCGGTTGCGCGTTTGCGAACAAGAATTTTTGTTTCATATAGAAAACAAAACTCAACGAGGCATGGAGGTGTCAAATAAACGTTCCTCTGAATATTTTGTTACCGTCACTCATTGGCGTTGCGACGTTAACTCTCTTTCTGGCGTGGAAGCGACTGGGACCACTGGCTCGCGCTTTTCCGGAGGGAAGGGCTGTATTTTTTCCGCTAATCGCGACGTCAGCAAGTTACTTATTCTTTGCTGCAACCCTTTTGTTCCAGCAGGCCCTAGGCAAAGACTATAGTGCTCGGAGATATGTCACGATTGGCGTTAACTGTGGCGTCGTCGCCATATCGTCTCTCGTATCCATGTTCATAAAGAGCCCGCAGAGGTGGACACTCGCAATATCGGCTCTGGCCCTAGCACTTGTGTGGCTGATCGTCGGCGCTGCAAGCTCCGCGGTTTGAAGGAGGGGTTCGTCCAAGTATTCACGCGCGGGTGCCCCGCTGTTGCTTTTTTGCTAGGGTGGGATTACACGAACCTCAACTCCAGGGCTTTTCCTTCCTTAAGCGCCGCGAATCTTCCTCTAATCCAAAACTTGTCAATAGGCAAAGCCTACCCAACCGCACCTATGTTGCTCACAACATTGACCAAATATTTCCTGAAACGTGTCACACTTACCCCTCCGAGTGTGATATAATAGATATATAAGCTAAAACTTTAGGAAAACAAGGCGCG
>WNFC01004382.1_pt1 | contig 20250 bp, 23 predicted proteins | sample 5400541 | NCBI WGS metagenome assembly WNFC01 (sample SAMN13153342, study PRJNA577476) | soil metagenome | isolation source: 120 cm saprolite under Douglas fir tree site 2 hole 2 replicate 1 | place: USA:California | collected 2015-04-18
CCAGCCATGCAAGCCTTAAACGCATCCGGGTTTAGTCCAGACGCGGCGGCAAAATCCGCCATCTTCGTCCAGGCGTTCGCGGCGGATATAACCTCTTGCTGGTCATAAATCGCGTCATAGACCTTCCAGAAGGCCTTCGGGTCTTGCTGGTAAGCGCAGCGCCCCGCCAGCGCAGCCGTCCGGGCCCAGGGGTGCAGCGACTCGAGCGGGAAATCCTTGAAGACGACCCGGACCTGGGGAAAATTCGGCAGCATGCCGCGCAACACATCGTGCAGGCTGCGGCACACCGGACACTGAAAGTCCGAGAATTCCACCAACGTAACTGCAGCCTTCGAGTCGCCGAGCGATGGCGCATCGTTCATCTGAATACGTGCTCGCGTCTCCGCCAGCGGATCCTTCGACAGGTCCGATATTTCGCCGCGCACAAGATACTTCCCGTCCTTGCTGAGATAGAACTTCGCCGACTGCGAATTCTCGCCATCCTTCAGGTCGACCGTAGTCTCCAGCAAGCCTGGCACTTCGCTCTCTTTGGGAACGGACACGGTGAGCTGCACATTGGACCCAAACGCATAAAGATTCCGCAAATACGCCTCGACGCTCTTCTGCAGCGGCGTCGGCAGCGCTCCTCCCGTGGGAGCCTTACTAGCTGGTGTTGCCGGCGCAGGAGTCTGGCCTTGAGCCAACCCTGGCAAGCTGGCCAAAGCCACCACGGCGGCCAGCGCGGAAAGCCACCCGCTTCTCTGCGACCTCTGTGCGCTTCCCTCTGCGCACCCTGTGTTAAATCTTTTCACGTCAACCTCTTCTCGCAACCGCGAAATCGTTCACGGAATAAACCGCTGCGCAATAGGGAACGGCCGTCCAAATCCGAAAGCACGCGACGTGATTTTCAACCCCGGTGCGGCCTGTTTGCGCTTGTATTCGTTGCGGTCCACCAGCAGGGCAATGTCGCGCACCAGCTTCAGCTCGAAGCCGTATTTGTCGACAATCTCCTGCGGGCTTCGCAAATCCTCGATGTACGCCTTCAGAATCCGGTCCAGGACGTCATAAGGCGGCAAGCTGTCCTCATCCTTCTGGTTCGGGCGCAGCTCGGCCGAGGGCGCCTTCTCGACCGTGGACGCGGGAATCAGTTCCCTTTCGCGATTGATCCAGTGGGCCAACTCGTACACCATCAGCTTCGGCACATCGGAAATAACCGCGAGTCCGCCGGCCATATCCCCGTACAGCGTGCAGTAGCCAACAGCCAATTCGGATTTGTTTCCGGTGCTGAGCAGCATCGAACCAAACTTGTTGGAGAGCGCCATCAAATAATTCCCCCGAATGCGCGCCTGAATGTTTTCCTCGGCCACATCCGGAGCGCGATTGCTGAACGCCGGCGCCAGCGCCTCCAGGTATGACTCGAACACCTCAGTAATCGGAATGGTGACCATGCTTATGCCGAGGTTATGCGCCAGCGCTTTTGCATCCTGCTTGCTGCCCTCGCTCGAAAACGGCCCGGGCATGGAAACACCTTGCACGTTCTCTGCCCCAAGCGCATCCACGGCAATCGCCGCCACGACCGCGGAATCGATGCCGCCGCTCAGTCCGACCAGCACTTTCTTGAATCCGCACTTGGAAACGTAATCGCGCGTGCCAACTATCAGCGCGCGATAGGCGTATTCAATCTCTTCCGGCGGCTGCGGATGAAATTCGCCTTCTCCGGTCTCCGTATCGAAGAGGACCAGGTCTTCCTCGAACGCCACAGCCTGCGCAGCGACTTTGCCATCAGCGGTCACCGCCATGCTGGCGCCGTCAAAGATCAAACTGTCGTCGCCGCCCACCTGATTCACATAAATCACCGGACGTTTATGGGTCATGGCGATCGAGCGCAGCATCTCCAAGCGCAGCGTACGTTTGTTGATAGTGTAAGGCGATGCGGAAATGTTCAGCAGCAGGCTGGTTCCTTGCGCGATTAGTTCCGTTACCGGATCGCGCTCGTAGCGCAAATTGGTCCAGAAATTCTTGTCGTTCCAGACGTCTTCGCAAATGGTGATCCCGAGGAGTTCATTACCGAAGCCATAAGTAGATTGTTTTTCCGCGGGCTGGAAATAACGGGATTCGTCAAAGACGTCGTAGGTCGGCAGCAGCATCTTGCTCTGCTCAAAAACGATGCGGCCGCCGCACAGCAGCGCCGCTTTGTTGGCAATCGATTTTCCGGAGCCGTTTTTGACCCTGCCCGCGTAGCCGACGATCGCCGGCAACGGCAACTTCCCTGCCAACGCCTTCAGCTCCTTCAAGTTGCGGTCGATAAACGCAGGGCGTTCCAGCAAGTCCAGAGGCAAATATCCACACAAGCAAAGTTCGGAAAAAACCGCCAGCTTGGCGCCGCGTGCTTGCGCTTGCTCCGCCAACTTCAAAATGCGCGCGGAATTGCCCGCGAAATCGCCAATCGTGGGATTAAACTGCGCGAGGGCTATCTTCATGCCGGCACTCTAGAATACGGTCGCATCGTCGCGATTGCAATCACCCCGCAACTAACTGCGGCGAAGTTGTAGCTCAGGTCCGCCTTTTGGACCTGAGGCTTTTCCCCAGCCGATTTCAAAAACTAACCGGAGGGCCTCCGCGCGATCAAGCTCGCAATTCCCTTCCCGGCGCGCAGTTCCCGATAAAACAAATTGCGCAGCGCCGGAAACGCCGTCCTCAACTCTCCCGATTCCAAAAGATACTTTGGGTTTCGTGGGCCGCCCGCGAACTCGAGCTGCGCAACCGTGTAGGTCTCGAACAGCAGCACGCCGCCAGGAACCAGTGCTCGTTCGATCTGCGCGAAAAGCGAACGCTGCAGGTAATTCACGCAAACGACCAGCGAAAACGCTTGCGACGGCAGATTCACTTCCTCCAGATCTGCTTGCCAGATTTGAATCCCATGCTGTCGACGGGCAACCTGTGCCGCGCGCTCGATTCGACTGGCCGCGTAATGCGAAACCTGTGCGCGCCGCTCGAGCATTTCCAGCGCAACACTCGAAGAATCCACCGCGGTCACCGGCTGTTGACGCGAAGCAAGCAGCATCGCGTGTCGACCCGTGCCGCAGGCCAGGTCCAATGCAGGACCAAGCGGCAACAGCGGCAGTAATTCCCGCACGAACTCGGCGGGCTCCGCCGGCGCTTCTTCCGCCGCGGCGCAATACCTGGCGTTCCACTCTGATGCGCTGGCTGCCATAAAAAAGGCTCCTGAACGTTGTGTCCAGGAGCCCGAAATCCTCAACCGGAGTCAACCACCTCCGACGGTCAAAATTACACGCTGAACGAACTGCCGCAGCCGCAAGTGCTCTTCACGTGGGGGTTATTAAACTTGAATCCCGCACCCTCGAGCGTCTCGATATAGTCAATCTCCACGCCTTCGAGATACATCGAGCTCATCTGGTCGACGGCCACTTTCAGCCCGTCAAAATCCAGCAGTTCATCGGTTTCGTTGGTCTGATTTTCAAACGCCATATGGTATTGAAAACCGGAGCAGCCGCCCCCAACCACGGCAACGCGCAGCGCCACAGGCACCGGGCTCTGCATCTGCATGATTTCCTTCACCTTGGTACTAGCTACGGGCGTCAAACTGATCATAATTCCTTTCGCCTCCGCTCGCGGCCCCAAGCCGCCAGCAATCCTACACGCCTATTATAGCAGAACCTTATTTCAGCCGCACAAGGGCCAGTTCTTTTCGAGCAACCTGGCGCCGCCTTTCGACAACTATATGGCCTTCGCATACAATACGATGCAGCCATGCGGCACAAAGTCACGGTGATTGCGGGCGAGGGCATCGGCCCAGAAGTGGCGGCGGCCACCCGTCGCATCATCGATGCCGCGGGAGTGCAAATCGAGTGGGAAGAGCTCGCCGCGCGCACCGACAGCGCCACCGAAGCCGGCCAGCTCGTGAATCAAGCCGCGATCGATTCTGTGCGGCGCAATCACGTCGCTTTGAAAGGCCCGACCAGCACCGCGATTGCCGGCGGCGCTCCCAGCGTCAACGTGGCCCTGCGCAAAACGCTCGACTTATACGCCAACCTCCGCCCCGTCAAGAACTTACCGGGCGTCAAGTCACGCTTTGAAAACGTGGACATCGTGCTGGTGCGCGAAAACACCGAGGATCTCTACTCTGGCCTCGAGCACGAAGTGATCCCCGGCGTGGTCGAGAGCCTGAAAATCATCACCGAGCGCGCCTCCACACGCATCGCGCGCTTCGCCTTTGAATACGCCAAGAGAAGCGGCCGCAAGAAGATTCACGCCATCCACAAAGCCAACATCATGAAGCTGAGCGACGGCCTGTTCCTGAAGTCGGTGCGCGCCGTTGCAGAGCGATACAAGGATATCGAATACAAAGAACTAATCGTCGACAACGCCTGCATGCAAATGGTCTTGGACCCGCAGCAGTTCGATATGCTTCTCCTTCCAAATCTATACGGCGACGTAATGAGCGATTTGGCCGCCGGTTTGGTAGGGGGCCTGGGTGTGGTGCCTAGCGGAAACATCGGCGACGAGTGCGCCATGTTCGAGGCCGTGCACGGCACCGCCCCGGATATCGCCGGCAAAGGCCTCGCAAATCCCACCGCGCTGCTGATGAGCGGCATCATGATGCTCGATCATCTCGGCGAACGCCCCGCCGCCCGACGCATCGAAGCGGCCCTCGAACGTGTCTACCGCGAGGGCAAGCACGCCACCCGCGACCTGGGTGGCAGAGCAACCACACAAGAATTCACCGACGCCGTAATTTCTGCCTTGCCGATCGCGGCCACGGCTTGAGCTAGACGGCCGCGTAAATCTGATACACCATCAAATACACAATGACCCCGGTTACGCTAACGTAGAACCATAGTGGCAGCGTCCACCGCGCGATGACACGGTGACGGTCGAACTTTCCAAGCCAGGCGCGGCGTAGCGTGACCAGGATCATCGGTACAATGACCACCGCCAGAACGGTATGTGTGGTGAGCAACACAAAATAGACTGGGCGAATCCAGCCCTGGCCATGGAACGTAACATGCCCGACGCGGTAGTGATACAGCAGGTAGGAGCCAAGAAAAACCGACGAAACCACAAACGCGGAAATCATGAACGCCTTATGCACGGCGATCTTGCCGCTGCGAATTGCCGCGTAGCCGCCCGCCAAAAGAATCGCACTCGCACCATTCAGGGAAGCGTTCAGCGCAGCATGAGAAAACATCAGGCTAGTTCCTTAGCGCTAAGTCAGCGGAGGATTTTGTCGTAGACCATCAGGCCGAGCAACAGCGGGATGTATGCAACGGTAGCGTGCATGAGCCATCTGGCCCGAAAATTTGTCTTCTCGCTGGCGGCCCACACACAAACCTGCAGAAGGCCCACGCTGAGCGCCAGCGCCCCAAAAAAGTAAAGCTTTCCAGCAAACCCTGCGATCGCGGGCAACAGGCTGACGCCCACCAGCGCCACCACCGCCACCAGAATTTGCCGGAACGTCCGCGAGCCCTCGCGGTCGACCACTGGCAACATCAGAATTCCCGCACGCGCATAGTCGTCGCGATACATCCAGGCAATAGCGTGAAAGTGCGGAAATTGCCAGAAGAACAAAATCGCGAACAGCAGCCATGCGCCAAGATCGAGTCTGCCAGTGGCTGCCACCCAGCCAATCATCGGCGGAATCGCTCCCGGAAACGCCCCGACAAACGTGGCCCACACGGTGCGCTTCTTCAGCGGCGTGTACGCCAGCAAATAACTCAGGCACGTTGCCACGCCAAGCCCGGCCGCAAACGCACCCGCCGCAAAAAATAGATACAGCGCGCCGGCCACCGACAATGCCACTCCAAACGTCAACGCCTGTGGCGGCTTCAGCACGCCGCTCGGCAACGGCCGCGCCGCGGTCCTGCGCATCAGCCGGTCCGAGTCGCGCTCCACATAATGATTCAGCGCCGCCGTCCCCCCGGCGATCAGCATGGTTCCAAAAACGGTGTGAATCAGGTGCAGCCACGCAACCGGTCCGCGCGCGCCCATGTAGTAGCCGGCGGCCGTAGTGATCAGCACCAGGAACGATACATCCGGCTTCGTGAGCGCGACATACGCGTTCGCCCGCGATGCCAGCGTTAATTCCGCGGTGCGCAGCGTGCTCATCGCGCCGCCACCTGGCTCGCCGTCGCCGCCGCGACTTCCCTTCTCCGCGGCACCAATCGGTAGCAAATCAGCACGACCACAACGGAAAGCGCGAACAGCAGCGCGCCAACCACGGTGTGCGTCACGGTGAGCGCGACCATCACCGGCATGGGTTGCGGTGCATCCGCCGTCGTTAAACGCGACCAGTACGCTCCGAAACCCAGCACGAACTGCGTTCCGAAGACTGCGTGGAGCAAAATCCGCGCACGCGACATCTCTCGCGACGCGCCGAAGCGTTTACGCAGCACAACCGCCGTCCAGATGACCATCGCCAGCACAATAAACGCCCCAGTGATATGCGGCCACACAGGAATATCCTGGTGACGGAAACCCGCTCCGAGCACAACCTGGAAAAAAATCATGGCCGCATTCAGGATAGCTAAAGTGTGGATCGAAGGGCTACCTACGTCTTCCAACTGCGTGTGTTCCGAGACCCACCACCGGCTGGTGAACACCGCGATACTCAGAACCGCGGCAAAGACGATCTGAGCAAAACACGCATGCATCACCGGAAGCCAATAGTGCAGCAACTGCCTCACGACTTCTCCGCCCAAGACCGCTTGCACGACCACACCGGCCACGGCAATCACACCGAACCAGCGCAGCCAGCGGCGATTGTCTTTGGCCCAAATCAGGATCGCCAGCGCAATTGTCAAAAAGCCCAAGCCGGCAGCAATCAGGCGGTGTGAGTGCTCGTAACGGATGCCGCCCACCATCGGCGGCGTAAGACTTCCGTAGGATAGCGGCCAGTCGGGAACGGAGAGCGCGGCTTGGTTGGACGTGACCAGGGCGCCCGCGATCAACAGCAGAACCGTCCAGATCACGACAAAAACAGCAAACCGGTGAACACCTGGATTGTGGGCTGTGGTCATCCCATGTGTCCGAGGCCGCGATTATAACTCAAGTGCGGTTTTTCCCCTGCTTCCCGGTAAAAGCGGCCACGTCTTCGCCGTAAGACACTACCTCGCCATCGACGAGGCCTGTGCCGTCGGCTGCTCCGCTTCCATTCCTACGGCGCGCAGCACCAAATCTTTCAAAGCGGCGATGAAAAGTGGTGAATCCCCCACAGCCGGCATCATCCTGAAGGTTTCGATGCCAACACGCTTGGCTTCGATGCGAGCCTCGATATTAATTTCATGCAAAGTTTCGATGTGCTCGGTGACAAAGGAGATAGGCACGACCAGCACTTCCTTGACGCCTTCGTGTCCCAGCCGCTCGATGGTCCCCGTCAGCGGCGGTTGCAACCACTTCGCCGGACCAACGCGGCTCTGGTAGCACAGCAGATGTGTCCGCGGCCACCCCGCATATTGCCGGGCGCCCACCTCGCACACCAGCCGCACCGTCGTTTCGATTTGCTGCGGGTACGGGTCGCCTTTCTCCACCAGGCTCATAGGCAAACCGTGCGCGCTGAACACCAGATGGATGCGCGAGCTATCCGGAAACTGCCGCAGCACCGACCCAATCCGTTGCGTCACGGCCTGAATATACAGCGGATGATCGTAGAATTGCCCGACGGTGTGCTCTCTCCCGCCGCCATCCGGTGGGCCATACACGCGCCGCCATTCCTTCAAGCTGCTCAGCGTAGTCGCATAGGAACAATGCGGATACAGCGGCAGCAGCACGATGTCGTCCAGCGGCTCCGCCTTGTGCAACGTGTCAGCGGCTTCCGCGCTCAGCGGATGCCAATAGCGCATCGCGGTCACGGCCACCGCATCGATGTACGGCGACAGTGCCGCAACCAACCGCACCCTCTGCCGTTCCGTCAGCAAACGAATCGGCGAGCGCCGGCCAATCTCCGCATACTTGCCGGCAACCGGAATCGAACGCCGTGAGGAAATGAGTCTGGCAATTGGCCGCCGTAAAATCCCGAGCGGCCCGAGCGGAATAATGTCCGGATCGAGAAACAGATTCAGCAGGAAGGGCTCGACAGCCTCCAGCGAATCCGGCCCGCCAAGCTGAAACAGCACAATTCCGACGCGCTTCTTCCCTGCCAAGCTATTTCCCTCGCGTCAACGTTTCCTTCAACCGCTCCACGTCCTTGCGCAAGTCAGCAGTGCGGCGCGCCACGCTCACGAAATAGAGAAAAAACACGCCCCAGCCAATCATATACGCCACCATAACGCTGCCAAGATTCTTCACGCCGCCTCCGCCTCTTGCGCGAGCGCTTGTGCTTCGGCCCGCACTTCTTCCAGTTCGTAGCGCTGACGAATCAGCAAAATCATCAGAGCCGTCAAGCTTAGCCACGACAGATTGAAAACCTTGCGCATCTCCGCGTCCATGCCGCCGCTCGTGAACACCACCGGCTGTGGATGCTGCGTGCGCCACCACCAAATCGATCCATAGACCAGCGGAACGTCAAGGAAGATAAATACGCCATAAAACGAGCTGATCAGCGCGCGCCGGTCGGGGTCATCCACCATGGTCCGCAAGATCAAATAGGAAAGATAGAGCAGCCACAGCACCAGCGTGGAGGTCAGGCGCGCGTCCCACGCCCAATACACGCCCCACGCCGGTTTTGCCCAGATCGGACCTGTAAGGAGCACCACCGTGCAAAACGCCAAGCCAACCTCGGCGGAGGATACGCCCAGCCAATCCCACTTGGCTTCGCGTTTGAACAGATACCCCAAATTGCCCACGAAGCACACCATAAACGCGGCAAGCGCGGTCATCCCGCAAGGCGCATGCAGATAAAAAATTCGCTGCACGATGCCCATGGTCAATTCATTCGGCGCCACAAAGAAGGCGCCATACGCTGATGCGCCCAGAAGGATTACCACTGCCGCCGCACCGAGAAGCTTTGCCGTCATTGTTATGCTCGCTGACCCAGTCTCATTTCTCGAATATGGCCGTTTTCCATGTCTTTTGTTTTGATACTCTTACAAATCCCTTTTCCCGCAAGTCCTTTAGTTTGATATTGATCTGAATTGCCCGGGGGGTGGGGTACCTCCACCTCAAAACGTCCTCCACCTTGCTAGAACACCCGGCCCTCATTCTTCCAGGAGATATTCCCCGAAAAGCCATACCGCCGTCAAAAAAATGATGTCAAACGTAATCAGGAACGCCAGCCAATCCCAGCGCAGCACAGGATTCTCCGCAAACAGCGCGGCCGTCGCTTCCGTGCTGGCGATCAGCAGAGGCGTCAGTAGGGGCAGCAAAAGCAGCGGCAGCAGTAGCTCGCGCATGCGTGCCTGCGCGGAAATCGCAGACAACGTCGTGCCCGTGACCGAAAGCCCCAGGCTGCCCAGGAATAGCACCAGCGCAAGCTGCGGCACAACCCCAAGCAGCGGAACATTGTAGAGCACCGCGAAAATCGGAAGCATTAACAATTCCGTGATCAACAGGAAAAGCGTGTTGGCACAGAGCTTCGAGAGAAAAATCGCGAAGGGATCAGAAACGGAAAGACGCAACGCGCTGAGTGTGTCGTTGGTTTGCTCGCGCAAAAAACCCGGCTGGAGCATCAGTGACGCCGCGAAGAGAAATGCCAGCCACAGCAGCCCGGGTCCAAAGCGCCGCGACTCTTCCCGCGTGGGGTCAAACGTAAAGCTGAACAGCACCACCACCATCAGGATGAAAACCACTGTCGTGGTCAGCAACTCGCGCGAGCGCAACTCCGTGCGCAGCTCTTTGCCGAGCAGGACCGTCGTGTTGGAGAGCAAACTCATCTAGGCATTCGCAAACGTCAGGATTGAACGCAGGCTCGCGCCCGTTCGCGTGTCACCAACTACCGCGCCAGCATCCAGGCGTATCGCGCGCGTGGCCAGCGCGGAGATTTCCGATTCACCGTGCAGGCTCATCAGAATGGTCGAGCCGGCGTCGCGCAGCCGCCGCAGCGTTTCCGCCAGCCAGCTCACACCCTGCGGATCGAGCCCGGTGCCGGGTTCGTCGAGAAGCAAAACCGAAGGTTCATGAAGCAGCGCGCGCGCGATCGCCACGCGCTGGCGCATTCCGCGCGAAAATGTCCTCACCAGGGAATCGCGCCGCTCGAACAAGCCGACATCGCGCAGCAACAACTCGACGCGTTTAGCAGGTTCCGGAATTTCCAGCAGCCGCGCGAACAGCAACAGGTTCTCCTCAGCGGTAAGCTCGTCGTAAACCATCGTGGCATGCGCTACAAAGCCGGTATTCTTCGTCGCCGGCACCGCTCCTGTTTGCGCGGGCGAAAATGTCAGTTTCCCCGCCGATGGCCGCACCAACTGCGCCGCAACTCGCAGCAGCGTGGTCTTGCCGGAGCCGTTGCGCCCCGCTAGCGCCACGCACTCACCGGGTGCAATCTCCAGCGACACGCGTCGCAGCGCGTAGAGCCCGCCGTATCTTTTGTCGATATTTTCGAAGCGAAGACCGATGCGACGCGCTTCCCCCTGCGTCACCGCGCGCCCTCACTCGCCTGCGCTGCGCATCGCGTGAACACCCTCAGCCTCGAACCAAGTCGCGCAACACTTTTTCCGCGCGCGCGCGCTCCCGTGCGTACTCCTCCTCGGAAATCGTGCCCGCCTGTCTCCGCAGTTCCAGGCGAAACATTTGGTCCTTCAGCGCGTCGAGGCTCGTTCCCACTGCGGCATCGAGTTGCGAAAGTGCCGCAGACGGTGGCCCAGGAGCTGCCGTACCACTCGCCACAGGCGCACCGCCCGCGACGGCCACAACCGGCTTGCGCGCCAAGATCCTCGCACCCAGCGCAAAAATTGCCCCGAAGCCCGCAATCAGCGGCCACTTAAGCACGTCCAGTCGTCCTGGTATCGACTGTATGTTTGCCGCAGGCGCTGGGCCCTGCGCGTCCTGACCGCCTTGCCCACCGCCTCCGGATTCCGAGCCTCCGGACTGCAACGGCGGCGCTGTGCCAGAGACATTCACTGCCATCACGTTGTTGGCCGGCACATTCTCGCGCCCATACACGCTCATGCCCTGCTCCTGGCCGCCGCCCTGTAACCCGTCGCCGCTGATCCGCAGTGTCGGCGAAGCCACCACCAGCAGCCGCACAGAGGGATATACCGTCGCTACCTTCACAGTTGCGGTGTCGCCGGGATAGGGCACTTCGTACGAGTAGCGCACGGTGCTCTGTCCGGGCCGCAGCGCGTACGCGATTGCGTACTTCCCTTTCGTCTTGTCAATCGGCGCCTGCACCACCGGCATGCCCGTCGGCCCCGAAGCCGCGATCTGCTGCAGTTTCGCGCTCTCTGGTATCACAAACTCGAAATTGCCATCCGCTCGAAAGTACGCTTGCGGCGGCTGCGAATTGTTCTGAATCGAGTATTCCTCGGCCACCGTCAGGTTGGCACCGCTGGGCTGAAAAAACATAATCCGCGAAGCCACCGAAATGGTCTTGGGATCCTTGGACGGCTCGAAAATGCTGACCTCCACGTCGCTGCGCCCGGGCGGCACCGGCTGGTGGAAGTTGATCCCTTTGTAGACCGCACGCACCAGCATCGGCTGCGCGCCGAGCGACGGATTGTCAAACGAGAATTGGCCTTGCCCGTTGGTCTTGGAATTGGCCACCGGCTGCATTCCACCTTGCAACCGAATCAGTATGACCTCGACGCCAGCGGCGACCTTGCCGGTCGTTCCGTTCTTCACCGTGCCGTGAAGTTCGCCGCCGCGGACGGAAACTGCGAAGAGCAGAACTGCCGCGAAAGCCGCGCAAGAGTGCCGAAGCGGCCTCATCGCTGGCCACGCTCCGACCCCGCCGGCCGCACGCCGCGCGCCCGGCGAACCTGCGATTCCGTCACCAGATCGATTTCCGTCAGCACCAGCGCTGCTTCGTTCTCCAAAGAATTCTTCATCGCATTGAAGTCGCCTTCGGAATATTTCCCGGAGCGAAACTCAAAACGCAAGTCTCGCAAATTGTCGTAAATGGTGTCGCGCCGCTCCATCAATTGGTCCAGCCTGGAGCGATGCGGCGCGAGGTCGGAAGCATCAGGCTGGATGTAGAAAATAAAAAGCAGCGTAGCAATGGCCAGCGCCAGGCATGCGCCAAGCACTGCACCGTCCGCGGAAGTAATAACCATCGCGACTAGAAAAGGGGAAAAAGGGCAGATCATTAATCCTCAGTCTCTTGGGCCGCGCGTCGCCGCGCGCGCTCCAGCAATTCTGGTGAAACACCTGACACTGAAGACGCGCCAGCCGTCTGGACCGTCCGTGCGGGGCGCTTTCGCCACCGGCTGATCACGAAAACCACGAGGATAGCTCCGGTGAGCAAATACAGAACCGGCATAGCCCACGCCAAGCGCCCGATTCCCGTGTGCGGAGGCTCGATCAATGCCACTTGTCCGTACTCTTGCACAAACGATTGCACGATTAAGTCGTCCGAGTCGCCTCGCGCTACTTGCTGGTCGATTTTGTTCAGCATTCCCTTCGCTGTGCCGCAGGGACCTGAGAAGGCGCCGCCCACGTGAAAACACGTGGCAGCGGTGTCGTTGCATGCTCCGCACATGCATTTCAGTTTTTTCCCGATCTGATGAGCGCGATTGTCCTGCGCGCCCGTGGACAAAGCAATGACCATGCTCGAAGCCACGGTTAATCCAAAAACAAGAAAAGCCGCAATCAGCCTTCTAGTCATGACCTTCCTTAAGCGCCACGGAGGGCGCGAGCGCCTGCGGATGTTGCGCCCCGGCGCGTTCCGGTGCGCCAGCCAGCACCAGCACCGCTCGGCGGTTCGGCAGCAGCGTAACCAGCGTACCCAGCACCACCACCAGACCGCCAAGCCAAATCCACTTGACCAGCGGATTCAAGAACGCGTGAATTACCGGAACTTGCGTTTCCGGGTTTTGCCCCGCGTACACGACGTACAAGTCTTCGCGCATCGTCGAATAGATCGCCACCATCGTTCCCGACTGCTCGTTGGTCTGGAAGAAGCGCCGCTCCGGATACAACATCATCAGCGGCTTGTTGTCGCGCCATACTTCGACGATCATCCTCTCAGAGGTATAATTTCTCTCCGGCTTGGAATCGAGGCCTTGCAGCAACAGCTTGTAACTGCCAATCTGCAGCGTCGAGCCCGGCTGCATGTCCTTCTGCGCATCGCGGTTGAATGCCGCGCCTGCCAGCCCCACGAAAATCAGCACCATGCCGATGTGCACGATGTAGCCGCCGTAGCGGCGGGTGTTGCGCATGGTCAGGTCCACCGCAGAAGCGAGCAGCGACGCGCCGGAGCGTGCGCGAATGACGCGCGCGCCTCGAAAAAACTCCATGCCGATCGTGGTAGTCACAAAAATACAAAGGCTCAGGCACACCAGCGAGAAGAACTCGCGGACTCCTAGCGCAAAAACTACGACTCCAGCCAGCAAACCAGCGATCAGCGGCCAGCCGAAGTTGCGCTTCAAGCTGTCCGTGGAAGTCCTGCGCCAGGCCAGCAGCGGACCCACGCCGGTGAGAAACAGAAGGAGCAACCCGATGGGAATATTCACCTTGTTGAAGAACGGCGCGCCCACACTGATGCGCGAACCGGAAAACCATTCCGAAAACACCGGAAATAGAGTTCCTGACAGCACCGCGATGCAGGAAACCAGCAAAATCAAGTTGTTGAACAGAAAGCTCGATTCACGCGACACCATCGAATCCAGTTGGTTCTCGCTCTTGAGGTAGTCGCGATTTTTCACGTAAGCCCCAAAGCAAACCGCAAGCACCAGCACCAGGAAACCCACAAAATAGTTTCCGATGCTCGACTGCGCAAAAGCGTGAACCGAGCTGACCACGCCGCTGCGCGTCAGCAGTGTCCCGAGTATGCAGAGCATGAACGTGGAGAAAACCAGCCAGACGTTCCAGACCTTCATCATGCCGCGCTTTTCCTGCATCATCACCGAATGCAAGAATGCCGTGCCCGTGAGCCACGGCAGCAGCGACGCGTTTTCCACCGGATCCCAGCCCCAGTAGCCGCCCCAGCCCAGCACCGCGTAGGCCCAGTGCGCGCCCAGCAAAATGCCCACGGTCTGGAAACACCACGCGATCATCGTCCACTTGCGCGTGAGGTGAATCCATTTTTCGCCGGGATAGCGTGCCAGCAGCGCCCCCAACGCAAACGCAAACGGAATCGTAAATCCCGTGTATCCGGAATAAAGATTCGGCGGATGAATGACCATCTCCGGATACTGCAAGAGTGGATTGAGTCCGTTGCCATCAGCGCGAGTGAAAATCTCAAGCGCGCCATTCGCTCCGGTGGACGCCAGCACCTTGAACGGGCTGGCCACAAAATTATTCAGCGTCAGGAAAAAAATCTGCACGCCGGCCAGCACCACGCCGACGTACGGCATCAACTCCCCATTTTTGTTGCGGTAAACGAGCAGGACGGAAAAAACGTAAATCGCCAGCAGAAAGCTCCAGAAAAGCAGCGAGCCTTCCTGCCCTGACCACAGCGCCGCCACCTTGTAAAACGTGGAGAGGTCGCGGTTGCTGTGCGCCACCACGTAAGACACCCAGTAGCTGTCGCTGAAAAAGAGATAAACGAGGCTGCCGGTGGCCAGGAAAATCAGTCCACAGGTCGCAATCCCCGCCTGCCGCGCGCTCTTGACCAGTAACGGATGCCGCGTGAGAATCGCCGCGATGCCGCCGACGAATGCATATCCCGCGCACAGAAATGCAAGGAGCAACGCGAAGGAACCAAATACGTCCATTGCGGTCTGCCTTCCCCCGTAGCGCCCCCTGCAGCCCAAAGTCGCGCTACAACTCTACATCGTGCTGGGTGCCGCCGAATTGGGCTTCGCGTCGCCGCCGGGCGCTGCTTCATACTTCGACGCGCATTTGGCCTGCACGTGCTCGGCTACAAAGCTGCCATTGTTCGCCAAAGTGCCTTCCACGAGCGCTTGCGACTTGTCGACGAACGTGTCCGGCAGTGGCTCGCTGCCCACATACGTCACCGGTAGCAGCTTCCCTTCCCCGGCCAATACAAAATCCACGCGCCCGGAAAGCCGCTTGATCGTGCCCGGCTCAACCGTGCCGCCGACGCGGATGCGATGCGCGCGCGCCGTGCCCTGCAAGGTCTGCAGCTCCACAATGGTGTGGTAATACGTCTTGCTTTCGCCGTAGCCCAGCCAAGCGAGGAAACCCAAAGACACCACGATAATCCCGATCCCGACCCCAAATTTTGCCTGCTTCTGCACAGCGGCTCCCAAGAGAATGGTGTTCCTGAAAGAGAATTCTAGCACATTGCAAAAGCCGCTTGCGGCGGCAATATCCCCTACAGCCCGGTCGCATGGGCGCTCTGCGCCGCGACCGCGTTCCGTAGCCATGCTGTGGTCTTCGCCCTTCTCCAAGGGGCACTCCAACACATGCGTAAGGAAAAATCCGCGGCGCTGAAATTCCCCTAACGTTGCCTCGGTGGTTTTTCCTTCGATCGTCAACCCTGCGACAGCAAGCAAGATCTCGGCCTCCCCTCCCCAACCGCCACCAGGGGAATAGATAAACTCGGAGTCGTTTTGTGGAGCGACTGCCCCAAAGAGCAGCGTGCCAATATGCACCGGCCGGAAACGCGTGGTCCACTCCAGCCTCCGCAAACGTCGCGCTATATGTTCTGGAGAGGCTAGCTGTCCGCAGCCGTCACAACGCAAGGCGGTGGTGTTCAAAAGGCTGGAATTCATTTCGAGCACTTTCATGATGTTCGCTCCACGCAGCTCGCCAAAGACATGGGATATTTTAGCAAGCGTTCGAAGGATCCCGGTTCAGCAAGACACCGGAATGATCGCCCAATTCCCTGAATGTGGCGGTCTGTGCTCCTGATCCACTAAGGTGTCGCGAACGTTTTTATGCCGCTGATCACTCCATCGCTCGCACCACGCGCGTCGACAGAGTCCACCTTGTAATAGTAGGTGGTCTTCGACTTGAGACCGTCCACGCGCACGCGGAAAACTGTATAGGAATGGCTGGGATTCAGCCTGATGTGAGATTTTGCCGTCTCACTCAGATTTTTTGAATCCGTGCCGTAGTGCACCACGCCGAAGTGCTCGTCACTGCCCCCGGGGTTGTTGCTCGTCCACCTGATTATCGCCGAGTCGTCCGTAGCCGATTCAAGCGCCGGCCCTTCGCTAATCTGGACGTGTGTCGTTCGTTTGGCAGGAGGAGGCCCCTGGGCGGCTGCTGCCGACGACAAAAGCGAACCGCTCGCCACCGCCAGTATCAGGAGCAGTCTATTCATACACGCACCTCAAAATTGAATTGTTCACTCGACTTCCGACGAATATCAGAAAGGACGCATGGGGGTCGCGAACGGCCCCCTCATGCGTCCATTTTAGTTTTAACTCTTCTACGATCATGGTATTGGCATGGTCGGGAGTGGCGCAACGCCGCAGATGGCCGATGCGCAAGGCGGAAGCGGCGTCGGAGTCGGGATCAGGGTGTTGTTACCTTGCGTCGCAGCCGTACCACCCGTCATGCACACGCCGGTGTACGTATTGATGTCAGGATACGGTCTTGTGAAGCCGTCCGAGAGCGTTTGGAGGAAGGCCACGATCTGGTTCTCCTCCGTATCGGTCAAGCCCAGCATACCGACCGTCATGTCCATGTTGTTGGGAACCTCGGGATTTGGCCAGCAGTTGACCTTCTCAACCGTTCCTTTCGGGCAGTGCCCGGAAGTGACGTTGAAGTGAAATCCCTTAACGTCGCGCGTGTTGTAGAAGTGCACGAGTTGCTTCAGGCTCTTGATGTAGCCGTTGTGGAAGAACTCCTTTTGGAAGTACGGCCCTGGAGCCTCGGTGGTAGGACACTGCGGTGGCACCATGGCGACGTTGCGCGCCGAAGACGTCTGCATTTGGCCATCCGAAGTTGGCGCAAATTGTGTCCAATCGTCATTCGGGCTTGCCCAAGAGCCGGGACCGCTTCGTAGGAACGTTCCTAGTCCCAGATCTCTGAAGCCGAAGCCAAAGGGATTTGCGGTGAAGCCGAAGAAATCCGGCGTGTTCTGATAGTAGATGGCATCCCTCGGATTCAGCGGCAGTCCGAGGTTAGCCGAGCCGAAGCAGGTGAACACCGGTTTCGTGTCTGCCGCAGCGCCAGTATCTTCGCCGTTCGGCGCTGTGCCGTTTGCAGGCGTTGGCGCAGTGGACCTGCCGTCCAGATGGCAGGAGTTGCAATTCGCTTTCCCACGGAAAAGGTTGTAACCCGCCATTTCATCTGCGGACAACGGATTTGCGGTTGGGTCATGCAGGAAGGCGTCGAATTTCGACGAAAAGGCGCTGACATCCGGCGAAGTTTCATATTGATCAAGCGATTGTGCCCAGTGAGCGTAGACATCGCTTGCGATGGAGCGCTCCGCGGAAGTTAGCTTGATCGGCATGGTGTTCGTACCGAACACGCTAGCCCCTCCGGGGGTTTCGCAAATTTCCTCGGTGTTGTGTGGGAACTTAATTGTATCTATGGCATCGCCCCATACTTGGATAAAGAAAGGCTTATACACCGCGGTCTGAAGCCGGAACGCGATGCAAGCCGTGTCCGGCAACGCGTGTTCTTGCGTATCGACCGGAGGGCCCTGCGCCTGTTCTTGGTCGGGACTTCCAAGCCTATAGCCGGTCGCCCTCCCGGATATGCGACCATCGTCAGATTGACCGATGGGATCGGTCCGCTAAAGCCGACGTACGGCATATGACAGAACCCGCAGGCTCTGTCCTTGAAAGGGGATATATTCTTGTCGAAATTCATGGCCTTGCCCAGTAGGACGTTTAATCTTTGTCCGGTGTGGGCCAATACTGGCGGTTGATTTGTGAGGGTCGGAGGCGGCAAGGCACGTAGTTGTCCGAGCGCTTCGTTTTCGATGAAGTCAACTTCACGTATGACCCGGGCTATCTCGGAATCCAAATCGACCGGGAGGATCCCCGGCGGGTACGGGTTGTAAAACGGCGGTGGCTGGTCTTTATCATTTCCCTTGCCTTCTTGTCCCGTTCCATTTTGCGCCGACATGAACTGGGTGGAGATCAGCAACGTGGCCGCGACTACTGCGCAAAGTATCACTAGCGCTGTCAGTCGTCTTTCTCGCATGAGTAACCCCTTTCTTTTCATGATTTATCGTTTGGAATGGATGGTATGGACGGCGCACCCGACGAACACACCACAGGCTTCATTTCGAGGCGCCACTCTTTGGATTAAGCATTCAGTGCGGTAAGAAGCGGAGTTCGTTTTCTCGTTCGGCTTACAGCGGAGGACCTAGACAAATCAGTCACACTGGATTGGCTCAGCGGATGGGACTCGTCCGTGCCAATGGGGACAGAAATCAAAACTACCTTGCCTTCTCCTGCTATGTTTCTGGTCGCGACTGGAGTACTGAAGTGATCCAGTCGCTTAGACAAATTCCTCGGTCGCACAGTTCGCGACTTCCGACCCAAACGTAGAACGTCACCTTATTGTCGTCAATAGGGACAGTTCTGTAGTACTCACAGACAAAAGTTGCGCCGCGTGCTAAATTCAGAGGAGCTCGCTTCCCACTTAGAACACAGGCAGAATTCTGCACCGATGTAGGGCAGTGGTATCGCTGAGATGGATTTCGATTTCCAACACTCGGCGACGCGTACTTTGAAGGGTACCCGTCATTGGCCAAGCCGCAAGGAGTTCTCGCGTTGGACCTTCGGGCACCTCAATTCAAAATTTATAGAGGCAGTTCCTGCTCCGTCGGGAAGTGATGCTGCTGGCGTCCTACTTTGCCCTCGTATTTGGTCGTCATCTTGAATAATTCGAAGCGGCCGTCTGAAGCAAAGTAGCGGCTACGGTCGCGCAAGCCCTGCATCTCTGCCGCGCTTAGCGGCTGAAAGTTTACCGCGACCTGCAGATTTTGGTCGAGAACCTCCATCGTATCGATGCCACTTATCGTTGTTGAGACCGGAAGGCTCATCGCGTACCTCAATCCTTCGTGAGCCGTAATCGTTCCGTGGCGCACCATCTCGCCGCTACCGCCGAGGCTCTTCATACCGAGCGCCGCCATACCCGCGGCGGGTTACTTCAGGAAGCACCTGAGTTTCGAAGCTGCGGAAGCTGGCGTCAAAGCAATTCAGTGGCATTTGCACAGTGTCGAAGGGAAACTTGTGCTCCAGCATTCTGAGATGAATGGAAGGATCTTTGTGAGGGTGAAGCCGATGAATCGAACTTTCCCCTGCTGTTTGGCCGCGGTGAGAGCCTCGGCCGCACCATCGGGCGCGAAAATCAGGTCGGGGTCGTTGTCGTAAGCCACTTCGTGAATCTGCCATAGATCGAGGTGGTCGGTTTGTAAGCGGCGCAACGATTCTTCGAGCATGCGCATGGCCACAATCTTGTCGCGGCCATGGCTGCAAACCTTGGTCATAAGAAACGCGTGCTCCCGTTTCCCTTGCAATGCTTTCCCGAGGCGTTCTTCGCTAAGCCCGTCTTGATATTCCCAGCAGTTGTCGAAGAAATTGATTCCGTGATCGAGCGCCTTGGCGACGATCTCCAGAGCCGCGCGGTCGCTCCCCACCGAACCCAGATGGTAGCCGCCAAGCCCTAGCGCGGAGACCTGCACGCCCGTTTGTCCCAGCTGCTTTTTGGGAACCACGCCCGAAGGAACTTGCTCGACTTGCGGTTGTTGGTTGGGCTTGCGACCTCCGGGAAAAAGCGGCGCAGCGCCCAGTATGGCCGCATGTTTTAGGAAATTTCGTCGATTCAGATCGTGCGTGGAATCCACGGTGGCGCTCCTAGAAATGCTTTTCCGGGAAGGGGTGGCCGGTATTCTGTTCGGCATCGAGCATGTCTCTAACCTCAGACTGCTGCGTGTCGAGGGGAAAGCCATGCGCGATACGGGACTCGGGATTATCGAACTTCAGGGAGAGCTTGTAGAAGTTCGTAGCGGCCATCGGCAGCGGAGGCCTTGCAGCGATCGCGAAGCGTGGTCATCTCCACCGCCTGCATCGGCGTGAAGTTCTGGGCAATGAGCAAATTCTGGTGCAGGATCGCGAGGCTATTGATTCCCGTGATGGTGGTACTTACCGGCAGGCTCATGGCGTAGCGCAGGGACTCCTGCGCGGTGAGTACTCCCGCTCTGATCGCGTCGCCGTGGCCGCTGAATGGCTTCATCCCGAGAGCCGCGATTCCACGTTTATTCAGCTCTGGCAAGACTTGCTGTTCGAAGCTGCGGAAGTTTGAGTCGAAGACATTCAACGGCATCTGCGCGGAGTCGAAAGGAAAACC
>WNFC01006143.1_pt1 | contig 20250 bp, 14 predicted proteins | sample 5400541 | NCBI WGS metagenome assembly WNFC01 (sample SAMN13153342, study PRJNA577476) | soil metagenome | isolation source: 120 cm saprolite under Douglas fir tree site 2 hole 2 replicate 1 | place: USA:California | collected 2015-04-18
TTTCAACGGTCAACTTTCAACCCTCCCATCCCCCTTGCGGCCCCTTACGGCTGATCGAGCGTGAAGGAAAGGAAAAGCAGCTTCTGGTCGCGCTGGATCTGCAGAGCGACCGGCGCTCCCGGTGGCAGAGCCTTCAGCGCACTACGCAGCCGATCCAGCGTCGTCATCGGCTGGCCATTCAGCGTACGAATCACGTCGCCGGCGTTCAGCGGCACTTCCACGCCAGCGCCCGCCGAGCGAGCGGCAACGATAATCCCAAACGGGTCGCGCAAGTCCGGCGCCAGCGAGGCGATCTTCTTGTCAATTTCCACGCCAAGAATCCCCAGCGCCGGCACAAGGTTTTTCTCCGGGTCGGCCAGCGCGGTGATCTGATCCATATCGCGTGGCGGCTCCATCACCGGGACATCGAAAGCGAACCGGCTCTTTCCGCGAAGGATGTCGAGATGGACTTTGTCTCCCGTCTCCAGCAAATAGAAATGAAATGCCACCAGCGGCAGATTGTCGGCTGCCCTCCCGTCGACGGCGGCCAATACGTCTCCGATTTGCACCCCTGCCGCTTCGGCCGGGCTGCCCGGCAGAACGTCGGAGACGACCACCCCGTACGTTCGCGGGAGGCTCAGTGCCGCCGCCATGCTTGGCGTAATCGTTTGGATTCCGATTCCAATTTCAGCGCGGTGCAAGTGACCGAACTTCCGCAATTGCCGAAAAGCGACGTTCACCACATTGCTCGGGATCGCGAATCCCAGTCCTTCGTTTCCACCCGATTGCGTCAGAATGAAAGTATTCACTCCCACCACTTCTCCATCCACATTCACAAGGGGACCGCCCGAATTCCCGGGATTGATCGGCGCATCCGTCTGGATGTACACCATCGGCGAATCCGGTTCCGTCTGGCGCGCTACCGCCGAAACTACTCCCATCGTGACCGTATTGCGAAATCCTCCCGGACTCCCGAAGGCAAAAACGATCTCCCCCTGGCCCAGTTTTCGGTACGAACCCAGCGCCAGCGCGGGAAGTTTTTCTGCTTCAACTTTCAGGACCGCGAGATCGATCTCGCTGGACACTCCAACAACGCGGGCGGGAAGAATTGTCGTTCGAGTCGACAGCGCCGCAGCCACCGACCCATCGGCATCTGCGGACGGCAGCACCACCTGGACCCGCTGCGCTCCCTTCACCACGTGCGCGTTCGTCACAATGTACCCGCTGGGATCGATCACAAATCCGGAGCCGATCGCCCGTTGCCTGCCAATCACCGCGCTTGCGTTTCCGTGCTCACCTTCTTCAAGTGGTCCATACCCCGTTACCAGAATCTGTACCACGCTGGGCGAGACTTTTTTAATAAGGGCATCCACGGATTCGTTGAGCTTTCGCAGTGCATCGGTGGAATGATCCTGGGATTGCCCGTTTGCGGCCGCCAAATGGACAAGCAGAAATAACGCGCTTCCGCAGAGGGCACTTAAAAGTCGCAGCGCCCAACGCCGGCTTTGAATGGGGTGGCTGCTGGATTCGAACATGTCTAGTCTCCTCAAAACAGTCCTCAATCCATTGATGCTTGGTGGGTAAGCTAGAGTACAACGAATAACTTGGCCCCGCGGTTTCGCCCCTAAATCAGCAAAGGTAAAGGCCTGCTCAACGGCAATCTTCTTGTAATGAGACTGACCCAGAAAGCAGTCCCCTGCATCCAATGCTGGGGAGCATTCTGCCGCATGCGGGGCTTGCCGGAACAGGCACGCACAGCGACGTCAACGCTGCTGTTATCCGGGAAAAGTGGGACCATAGCCTGAAACTTTTGGCCGAGGGCCATCCAATCATGCCACGAATCCAGACCACCGAAGACCGGCGGCTCGAAGAAGCACGCACCCGCAAAAAGCATTGGAAGCGCTGGGGGCCCTACCTCTCCGAGCGCCAGTGGGGAACGGTCCGCGAGGATTACAGTCCGGGCGGTACAGCCTGGGAGTTTTTCCCGCACGACCACGCGCGCTCGCGCGCTTACCGTTGGGGAGAAGACGGCATCGGCGGGATAAGCGACCGTCACCAGATGATGTGTTTCGGGCTGGCGTTGTGGAATGGGCGCGATTCCATTCTGAAAGAGCGACTGTTCGGCCTCACTGGAAATCAGGGCAATCACGGCGAGGACGTGAAGGAGTATTACTTCTACCTCGATTCAACGCCCACTCACAGTTACATGCGCATGCTCTACAAGTATCCGCAAGCCGCATTTCCATATGAAACCCTGGTTGAAGAGAGCCAGCGTCGCGGCCGTGGCCAGCCGGAATTCGAATTGCTCGACACCGGTGTTTTTTCCGAGAACCGTTATTTCGACCTCTTCGTCGAGTACGCCAAAGCTGACGTCGAGGACATGCTCATTCGAATCACAGCCGTGAATCGCGGACCGGAAGCCGCCGCGTTGCACATCCTGCCGCAGCTCTGGTTTCGAAACACGTGGTCCTGGGGCAAGGACCTTCGCCGCCCCATCGTGCGAAAAGCCACCTGCATACCCGGAAGCAACTGCGCCGAATTGCAACATTGGCAGTATGGCAAGCGCTGGCTGCTGTGCGCCGGTCAGCCCGAGTTGCTATTCACGGAAAACGAGACGAACAGCGCGCGCCTCTTCGGCGGAAGAAATCGCTCACCCTACGTGAAAGACGCCTTTCACGAATACGTGATTCAAGGCAACAAGCCGGCCGTCAATCCTGAGCAGATGGGAACGAAGATCGCCGCATATTATCCGTTACAGCTTGACCCCGGTCAGTCTGTGACACTCAAGCTGCGGCTCACCGATCTCGAGCCCCTTGGCGGAATGGATCTAAACTCCGGAAGAGTCGGCACCATCACCTCGCCCGGACACGCCGAGCGCGCCGAAGGCGTTCCCGCCACCAACGACTTTGACGCTGGATTCGACGGCCTCTTCGCGACGCGCCAAAGGGAAGCCGAAGAGTTTTACGCCTCCCGTATTCCGAAAGAGCTCTCCGACGATGCGAAGGCTGTCATGCGGCAATCCTTTTCAGGAATGCTCTGGTCCAAGCAGTTTTATCACTACGACTTGCGCACCTGGCTCGAAGGCGATCCCGCCGGTCCCAAGCCGCCGGACAGCCGCTGGGACGGCCGCAACAAGGATTGGACGCATCTCTACAACGACGACATTATTTCCATGCCGGACAAATGGGAGTATCCGTGGTACGCCGCTTGGGACCTGGCGTTTCACTGCATTCCGCTGGCGCTCGTCGATCCCGATTTCGCCAAAGAGCAGCTCATCCTTCTTTTGCGCGAATGGTACATGCACCCGAACGGACAGCTACCTGCCTACGAATGGGCCTTCGGCGATGTGAACCCGCCTGTTCATGCCTGGGCCGCCTGGCGCGTTTACAAAATCGAGCGGCGCGTGCGCGGCGTCGCCGATCGCGGATTCTTGGAAAAAGTTTTTCACAAGCTGCTCCTGAATTTTACCTGGTGGGTCAATCGTAAGGATCCCGGCGGAGCGAATATTTTTCAAGGCGGATTCCTGGGACTCGATAACATTGGTGTCTTTGACCGCTCGGCGCCCTTGCCGACGGGAGGTCACCTCGAGCAATCCGACGGCACAAGCTGGATGGGAATGTACTGCCTGAACATGCTGGCCATTGCGCTGGAACTGGCGAAAGAAGACCCCGCATACGAAGATGTCGCCAGCAAGTTCTTCGAGCACTTCGTTCACATTGCACATGCCATGAACGATTTCGGCGAGGGTGGGCAGTCGCTATGGGATGATGCGGACGGTTTTTATTACGACGTATTGAAGCTCCCCAACGGCGAGGAACACTTCCTGAAAATCCGCTCGATGGTCGGATTAATACCGCTATTTGCGGTGGAAACGCTGGAGCCTGAAATTGTCGATTGCCTCCCCGGCTTCAAGCGCCGCATGCAATGGTTCATTGACAATCATCCCGACGTGCCGGAACACATTGAAATGACGCAGCGATCGGCGCGAGGGGTGAGGCGGCTGTTGTCGCTTGTGAATCGCAAGCATCTCAAGCGCGTGCTCACCCGCATGCTGGACGAGACGGAATTTTTCTCACCGTACGGCGTGCGCGCGCTGTCGCGCTACCATTTGGACCATCCCTACGAAGTGCATGTCAACGGAAATCTGAGCCGGGTTGAATACGAGCCTGCGGAGTCTCCGACGGGCCTTTTCGGTGGCAATTCGAATTGGCGCGGTCCAATCTGGTTCCCGGTGAATTATCTCCTCGTCGAATCACTCCAGAAATTTCACCACTACTACGGCGAAGATTTTAAGGTGGAGTGCCCCACGCATTCCCGCACCGAATCCGATCTCTGGCAGGTAGCCGCGGAAATTTCCCGGCGGCTCATTCACATTTTTCTCCGCGATTCGAGTGGCCGCCGGCCCGTAGCGGGCGGCACCGAGCTTTTTCAGAGCGATCCTCACTGGCGCGACCTCATCCTTTTCTACGAATACTTTCATGGCGACAATGGCGCCGGAATCGGCGCAAGCCATCAAACCGGCTGGACCGGACTGGTCGCGAAACTGATTGAGCAAAGCGGTGAGTAAGATGTTGATCGGAGAGGTGCGCTGATGAGTGCGAAATTCGAGGAGAAAGTGGTTCTGGTGGCAGGCGGCACTGGTGGATTGGGGCGCGCCGTGGCTCTGGCATTCCTTGAGGAGGGTGCCAAGGTCGTCGTTACCTATCGTGCGCAGGAAGAATTCGATGCTTTGAAGAGCGTGGCGGGGACAAACGGCTCGAGACTGGAAGGGCACACGGTCGATGTCACGGATGAAGCTGCCGTGCGCCAGTTGATCGAGAAAATCGTGGGAAAGTATCGCCGATTGGATGCCATGGTCAACACCGTGGGTGGTTACGCGGGCGGCACGAAGTTGTGGGAACTGGAGACGAAAGTTTTCGAACAGATGCTGGCTCTGAATTTGCGTTCGGGGTATGCGCTTTCTCGTGCTGCGGTACGAGCGATGTTGAAAGAGGGCCATGGAGCCATCGTAAACGTAGCCGCAAAAGCCGCGTTTGACCATGCCGATGGCGCAGCCGCTTACGCTGCTTCAAAATCCGCCGCGGTGGCGCTGCTGGATTCGCTAGCCGCGGACTTGAAGGGCAGCGGCGTTCGCGTGAATACGATTCTCCCGAGCATCATCGATACCGAGGCCAACCGCAAGGCTATGCCGAAATCGGATTTTGCGAAGTGGCCGAAGCCCGAAGACATCGCGCGCGTCATCCTCTTTTTGTGCAGCGCCGATGCCAAAGTCATTCACGGCGCCGCCATCCCGGTCTATGGAGATAGCTGAAACTTTCGTTCAAGAAGTGAATCTGAATTAAGCGGCCCCGGATTGCCGGGCCGGGTGCAATCCTCGGCGACCAAGGAGCGGTGGGTGCCGGAACAGGCGGAAGTTCAGTTTGGCCGCGAGATTTGTGGCGATCTCGCCGCGGCCGAATCGCGCGAGTGGCTGGTCACCAACGGAATCGGCGGATATGCTTCCGGTACCGTTGCCGGAAGCCAAACTCGCCGTTATCACGGAATGCTGGTGGCCGCCCTGCAGCCGCCCGTGGGCCGCATGCAGCTCGTCTCGGCCATCGACGAAATCGCTCACTATGCCGGGACGGAATTCTCTCTCGCCACCCATCGCTGGGCCAACGGCACCTTCAATCCGCAAGGCTTCCTACTCCTCGAGGATTTTCACCTGGAAGGCTCGACGCCGGTGTGGACCTACGCGCTAGCCGATGCGCTTCTGGAAAAGCGCATTTGGATGCGCCAAGGAGAAAACACCACCTGCATTCAGTACACGCTCGTGCGGGGAAGCAGTGCCCTCGAAATGGAATTGAAGGCGCTGGTGAATTATCGCGACTTCCATTCTTTGACCCATGCAGGCGACTGGCGCATGAATATCTCTCCGGTAGAGCATGGCGTAAAGGTGCTGGCATTTGACGGCGCAACTCCTTTTTATCTGAAAAGTTATGCGTCAACCTGCGAACCGCGCGACGAGTGGTACCTCGGCTGCTTCTTGGGGGAAGAAACTGCACGCGGCCTGAGTGACCGTGAAGATCGTCTTTTTGCCGCGCTGTTCCGCGGAAAACTCGAAGCCGGTTCCAGCATCACGCTAGTGGCGTCCACGGAAGCAGCAGCCTCGCTCGATGGTGAAACCGCCCGGGCGGAACGCGCCAATCACGATGTGAAGCTGTTCCACGAATGGCAGGCGAAAAACGAAAAGCTTGCCGAAGAAGCGCCCTCATGGCTTTGGCAGCTCATCCTCGCTGCCGACCAATTCATCGTCAAGCGCAGCCTCTCGGAAGAGCCGGACGGCCGGAGCATCATCGCCGGCTATCACTGGTTCGGCGACTGGGGCCGCGACACCATGATTGCGCTGCCGGGACTGACGCTGGCGACCGGCCGCGCCGGAGTTGCCAGGCAAATCCTTCTTGCCTTTTCGCGGTACGTGGACGGCGGGATGCTCCCCAACAATTTCCCCGACGCGGGAGGCAAGCCCGAATACAACACCGTCGACGCCGCGCTCTGGTATTTCGAATCCATCCGGCAGTATTTTGAAGCGACCCAAGATGCCGAGACTCTGCAGAAGCTTTTCCCGGTTCTCGCAGGCATGATCGATGCCCACATCGCGGGCACCCGCTACAACATCCATGTGGACCTGGCCGACGGGCTTCTCTATGCCGGCGGTCCCGGTGTTCAGCTCACGTGGATGGACGCAAAAATCGGCGACTGGGTCGTGACGCCCCGCACGGGAAAGCCCGTCGAGATTAACGCGCTGTGGATCAACGCGCTCGAAACGATGGCAGGATTTGCCCGGTTGCTCGCGAAACCAGGCGAGGCTTACGAAAAACTGGCGGCCAAAGCAAAGAAAAGTTTTCAGAAGTTCTGGAACGCGGACCGCAATTGCTGTTTCGACGTCATCGATTCGCCGGGCATCGGAAATGATGCGTCGCTTCGGCCGAATCAGATATTTGCCGCCTCCTTGCCGGTAAGCCCGCTTACGCCCGAGCAGCAAAAGGCGGTTGTCGATATTTGCGCGCGGCACCTCTTGACCTCGCATGGCCTGCGGAGTCTCGCGCCGGGCGAAACTGGATATACCGGCCATTACGGCGGAAGCCCCCGCGATCGTGACGCTGCCTATCATCAAGGCACCGTGTGACGCTGCCTATCATCAAGGCACCGTATGGGGCTGGCTGCTGGGCCCTTTCGCGCTCGCACATCACCGCGTCTACCACGACCGCGAAGCGGCGCTGCGTTTCCTCGAGCCGCTCGGCCGCCAGATTTATGCGAGCGGCCTCGGCACGTTAAGCGAAATTTTCGATGGCGATGCCCCCTTCACGCCACGCGGCTGCATCGCACAGGCTTGGACGGTTGCCGAAGTCCTGCGGTCTTGGCAGGAAATAGCGGGCGGAACAACCCCCGGAATCATTTAGCCGCATTGAATATCGCCGAATTCGAACGTCTATCCGCGAGAGTGCAATTCGTACAGTTCGATGAGCACCTTGCCGCCGTCTGGAGATGCGACGAGGAAAAAATTGACTCGCGTGCCATCCGCCCCATGCCGCGTGGCAGGATAGACGGGATCAACTCCAAATTTGTCTTTCAGGACTTGGGTGGCACGATCGACATCGGCACAGCGATATTCCACCTGTTGCATGCCCTCTCCAAACTTGGCCAGGTATTTTGCGATGGCTCCCGAACCGCCGGGCTCGCGCGTGGTCAGAATGTCCAGGGAAATCCCCTCGGCGAAATGAAGTTCGAATTCCTCGGCATCCTGATCCGGTGGCACCTCGGCGAGTCTGGGCGTGCCATTGGCAATTCGGATTCGCCCAAACGTATCGCGTTGCACCGCGAGCCCGACCGTTATAGCGGGAGTGGGTCCGAGGAGAAGCGCGGAGAGATCGCTCTCGGCCCACCAGTCAGAAATGGCAGATCCTGCGGTTGCCCGGCCCAGCCGGTAGATTTCACCGGCGGCCGCGAGCCTCTGGGATGCGTCGGCGGACGAGAGGTCCACGATGGATTGAGCGAGAGGGCTGGACATGGGAGCGTCAGGAATTGTAGCTTGAGGACGGCACGAAAAGAAGCTGAAGCCATACAGCAATCCTCGTAAGACGCAACTAAATCGAGGTTGTTTTCATCTGAGGGGTATGCCAAAGCCAGTTTTATTAACAGTGGATGACGACCCGGAAGTCTTGCGGGCCATTGAGCGCGATTTGCGCAGCCGCTACGCGAATCACTACCGCGTGATGCGTGCAAGTTCGGGCAGCGCGGGCCTTGAAACACTGCGCGAACTGAAAGCACGCAACAATCCCGTAGCGTTATTATTGGCGGACCAGCGCATGCCTCAGATGGACGGTGTGGGTTTCCTTTCTCAAGCGATGGAGATGCACCCGCTCGCCAAGCGCGCCCTGCTCACCGCGTATGCGGACACCAACGCTGCCATCGATGCGATCAACGAAGCCCGCGTGCACTACTACCTGATGAAGCCGTGGGATCCTCCCGAGGAAAAGCTCTTTCCCGCTCTCGACGACCTCCTGCACGATTGGACGGCCACGTTTCGTCCTCTGTATGAAGGGATTCGCGTCCTCGGCACGCGCTGGTCGAATCGTTCCTACGAGCTGCGTGAATTCCTTGCGCGCAATCAAGTGCCCTATCAATGGATTGACGTGGAATTGGCGCAGAGCGATCCCGAAGTGCGCGGACTGATTGACTCACTGGGGCCCGAGGCGGAAAAACTTCCCTTGATTCTGTTTCCCGATGGCACGCGCCTCCCGGAGCCTCCTTTGCCCGTTGTCGCGGACAAAATCGGCCTGCGCACCCATGCCCAAACCAACTTCTACGATCTTGCCATCGTCGGCGGAGGCCCGGCGGGGCTTGCCGCCGCTGTGTATGGCGCGAGCGAAGGCTTGCGCACGGTGATCATCGAACGCGAAGCGCCCGGCGGCCAAGCCGGACTAAGTTCTCGAATTGAGAACTATCTCGGCTTTCCTTCCGGACTCACTGGCCTTGACCTGGCCCGGCGTGCCGTAGCACAAGCGCGGCGCTTCGGCGTGGAAATTCTCTCCCCGCAGGAAGCGGTTAGCGTTCGTGTCGAGGGCCCCTACCGGTATCTTAAGCTCGCTGATGGTTCGGAGCTCTCCTGCCACGCGCTCCTCCTGGCCATGGGCGTTCAGTGGAGAACGTTGGACGTTCCCGGGATTGATCACCTGCAGGGCGCGGGTGTGTATTACGGCGGCGGAACCTCCGAAGCGCTGGCCTGCAAGGGCGAAACGGTTTACATCATCGGCGGCGCGAATTCCGCCGGGCAGGCCGCCATGCACTTTTCGAAGTTTGCGGAGAAGGTGGTGATGCTGGTGCGCGGAGTGTCGCTTGCCGCCACGATGTCGCACTACTTGATCGAGCAAATCGAAAAAACACCGAACATCGAGGTGTGGACGCGAACGAGCGTGGTCGAGGTGGCAGGAGAATCGCGGCTCTCGGGAATTACCGTCGAGTGCGCTCCCTCGGGAGAAAGAAAGAAGCTCCCCGCCTCAAGCCTTTTCATTTTTATCGGCGCGCAACCGCGGACGGAATGGCTTGGTGATGTGATTGAGCGCGATGAGCGCGGTTTCATTCTTTCTGGCCCGGACCTTCTCCGCGCCGGAAAGAGACCGCCGTCGTGGACGCTCGATCGCGACCCTGGATTGCTCGAAACGAATGTGCCCGGAATTTTTGTCGTCGGCGACGTGCGCCACGGTTCCGTGAAGCGCGTCGCTTCCGGTGTCGGCGAAGGAGCGGTGGTCGTGCAGTTCATGCACCAATATCTGGCGAAGGTCCAATGAGCGAAACACAGGATCAAGCACGTCTGGAAACGTTAGTCGCGGACTTGCGGAAAGTCCCTCCTTTTGCCGATCAGCCGCAAGCCGATCTGGAATGGTTTGTCGCGCAATCGGAAGAGCGCCGTATAAACGTCGGCGAAATCACCGTGAAGGAAGACACCCCGGCGGACACCATGTTCGTCATCTTCGAAGGAGAACTGCGAGCCCGGCGGGAAAACGGTCCCCAAGACGGTCCTGTGTTTACAGCCCAGGCTGGCGATGTCACGGGTGTGCTGCCCTTTTCCAGGATGAAGACATTCGGGGTGACTGGGCGCGCGGTGCTCCCCATCCATTCCCTTGCGTTTCCAGCGGCCAAGTTTCCGGAATTGTTCCAGCGCATGCCCCAGCTTTCCAAGCGCCTCGTGGGATTGTTGACGGACCGCGTTCGAACCGTTACGCGCGAAGAGCAGCAGCGCGAAAAACTAGCAGCGCTCGGAAAATTGTCCGCCGGACTCGCGCACGAGCTCAATAACCCTTCCGCTGCGGCGCGCCGTTCGGCGGCCGCGCTTCGCGATTGCCTGGAGCGCCTGCGCGTTGCCGCCCGCAGTTCGAGTCTGGGTCCGGAGGATTGCGGCCTGCTGGCCCAGCGCGAAGAGGAGATTCGCTCCGCGCTGAAGCCCGCTGAAAATAAAGATGAATTCGCCCGGGTCGAGCGTGAAGAAGCAATTCAATCGTGGTTGGAAGGGCACGGCGTCGCCGATGCCTGGAAACTGGCGCCGCTTTTGGCTGACGCGAACTTAACGGACGCGCAAATGGAAAGTTTTGCGGGCGCCGCCGGAACTTCGCTTGGCCCCGAGCTGACGCGATTCGGCACGTTGCTGGAAATGGAACGCATCGCCGATGAGCTTGAACACAGCACCGCGCGCATTTCCGATCTCATCAAAGCGATCAAAGAGTATTCCTACATGGACCAGGCGCCGCTCCAGGAAGTGGACATCAAGAGCAGCCTGGAAACCACGCTCATCATCATGCATCACAAGCTGAAGCGCGGCATCCTGGTCACGCGCGAATATGCTCCCGACTTGCCGAAGGTGATGGCCTACGGCAGCGAGTTGAATCAAGTTTGGACGAACCTCATCGACAACGCCGCCGACGCCATGAAAGAAAAGGGCAAGCTTCTCGTGCGCGCCGTGCGCGAAAATGATTACGTGCTCGTGGAAATCGTGGACGACGGTCCGGGCATCCCGCCGGAAGTGCAATCGCGCATCTTCGAACCTTTTTTTACGACCAAAGGCGTGGGCGAGGGAACCGGCCTCGGCTTGGACGTGGTGCACCGCATCGTGAAGAAGATGCGCGGGCTCATCAGCGTAAAGTCGGCTCCGGGAGATACGCGATTCCAGGTGCGAATTCCGATTCAAGCGGCGGTGTGATTCTGCGGGAGACAACTATGGCCGAAAACTGTACTCACCTCGATCAGATTAAGCGCGTGAAGCCAAAGACCAAAGGCTGCGAAGAGTGTCTGAAGATGGGCGACGGTTGGGTGCACCTGCGGCTGTGTTTGATATGCGGGCACGTGGGTTGCTGCGATTCCTCAAAAAACAAACACGCCACAAAACATTTTCACGCCACGAAACATCCGATTGTCCGGTCACTCGAGCCGGGCGAAAACTGGATGTGGTGTTACGTCGATGAACTGATGTTTGAAGAAGAATGAACTTTACGTTTTTTTCTTCGCGGGAATCAGGACCGACGCCAGCAGCGCGATCAGCAGCACGCCCCCCACAACTCCGAGTGACACCGTCACGGGAATGTGCAGCCACCGCTCCCCGATCATTTTTCCGCCGATAAAAACCAGAACGATCGCCAACCCCTCATCGAGAAAACGCAAGCGGTCGATGACTCCCGCCAACAGGAAGTACAGCGCCCGGAGCCCGAGAATCGCGAGCACGTTCGACGTGTACACAATAAAAGGGTCGCGCGTAATGCCGAACACCGCGGGGATAGAGTCCACGGCCAGCGTCACGTCCGTGATTTCCACCACCAGCAGCACGAGAAACAGCGGTGTAGCGAACAACCGGCCCGCATTGCGAACGAAAAAATGCTCGCCATGATAATCCTTGCTTACACGAAGATGCCGGCTCGCAAAACGGAACATCCTGCTTTGCTCCGGGCGAATCTCTCCTTTCTGAAAGAACAGCATGCGCACGCCGGCATAGACGAGGAACGCTCCCAGAACATACATCACCCAGGAAAAATGTTCGATCAATTCCGCGCCCAGCGCGATCATCACCCCGCGCATGATCAGCGCGCCGACCACGCCCCATTCCAGAAGGCGATGCTGCAGGCGCTCATCCACGGCAAACGCGCGAAAGATCACCAGGAAAAGAAACAGATTGTCGACGCTGAGAGCCTTTTCGATTAGATAGCCGGTAAAGAATTCCAGCGCGGGCTGGTCGCCATGGAAATAGAGCACTCCGAACCCAAAGAGGACCGAGACTGCGATCCAGCTAAAACTGGCGAGGGCCGCCTCGCGAATTCCGATCTTGTGGGGGCGGCGGTGGAAGACTCGAAGATCCAGCGCGATCGCAATAACGATGAAGAGATTAAACGCAATCCAGTGAAGGGGCGTCCCCATGGCGGCGCTTTAAGGCGCTAGGGGGTGGAGCTTTGCGCGTCGATGGAGTTCAAATTCGACAGTTCGACGCGAATCGTTCTGCCGCGTTCAATTTTTATGGGAACATCCCATCGCACGCGCATATCTCCAGCATCGGCGTCCAGATTGAGCGAGCTGATCCAATAGTCGCCCGGAGCAAGTCTCGAGAACGAGGCGTGTCCCTCGAGATCGGTCTCCAGCTTCGCCGCCAAAAATTTCAGCTGGGCCACGTCCGGGGCGACACGCTGCACTCGCTTTCGGCGATCGTTCTGCAGGGCGGCCCACTTACGCTGCGGATTGACGCCGTCCAGTTCGAGTTCCACACCGGAGACGGTCTCGGGACGCGAGCGAATGAACTTCTTGAGGCTGACCAAGTATTCGTTTTTCAATTTTTCGTATTTCTCTGGGTGTTCCGTTTTGTCGGCATCCGTATACTTTGGCTTCGGAAGTCCTTGGGTCACGCCGCCGCTGTTCGACCGCTGGTAGGCCAACAGGAATTCCGGAATCTTGAGGATGTCATCCGGGGTAAGCAGTTTGTCGAGGTCCGGTTCCGTGAGGTCGAGCGTGTCATGGCCCTTGAGCCAGACGCGCAGCTCGGGAGAAACCTTGAGGCCATCAATAAAATGATCGCGCGGCGGGACAGGGTCTTTTTCCTCCACTTCCTTCACGATCTCCGAGTAGCTTTTGGTGAGGATGTAAAACGTGAATTGGCGCACCGGCTCCGGGCGCGCCGCCGTCGGCGTGATGCGCGCGGTGAGATCAAGTGCGCCGGAGTCGCTCTGCGCACGCGCCCCGCTCACAAAGCAAAGGGCGCACATCGCGGCGCCCATGGTGAAAACGGCTGCTTTTCTCATGTCGAAATCGTAACAGAATTGGAAAACCAAAAGGCAGAAGTTACCCGGCACGTATCCTAATCCGAGAAGTCAAACGGTTCGCCCCGGAGCGTCAGACTCAGTCTATCCACCCCTGGCCCGCCTCAGATTTGGCCAGACTCCTCGACGAGACGGGCGGCGAACGGGTGATGAGAATCGGGGCGCAGCAGATTGGTTGCCCGCAAAAGGTGCGGTTGGGGAGCTTGCGAAGAAGAAGGACTCGACACAGACCGCACGGGAGGCCCAAAGCTCGCCCAACCTTTCGAGCTATGCGCGGGACATCGTGCTAGTAGAGGTGGAAAGTGACTTCGATCTGCACGCGGCAATTTACCGGCTTGCCGCTGGGGCCCACCGCCGGGCGCATCTTCCAGTTCTTTACTTGCGCCAGGGCTTTTTCTTCCAAGCCGAGGCCGGGGCCTTTGATGACAACCGGGTTGGTCACGCGCCCATCGGCGGTAACCGTCACGTCCAGCAACACGGTTCCCTGATACTTGGCCTTACGAGCCTCGTCGGAGTACTCCGGTTGCGGACAGTAGATACAGACTGGAGAGCCGACGCCGTTGACGCCAGCGCGGAACATGCCCCCGCCCGTGCCGCCGCCTTCGCCCGGCCCAAGGCCTCCGCCTGAGCCACTGCCGATTCCGGTGCCATCGCCGTTTCCAAGAGAATCGGTCACGCTCTTGGCCAGCGGATCACCGAAGTTCGCCATATTCGGACTCGGCACCTTCAAGTCCGGCGGACCGAGCAGCGAGGGGTCCATCGCCAGCTTGGGATTCAGATTCTGAATCTTTGCCTGGGGCGGAGTGAACTGCGTCCACTGGAACTTGGGGAGTTTCCCCTTTGAAGTCGGAGTCAGGGTATGGTTGTTTCCCCCGCCGCCGCCTCCGGCTTTGGCCGCGCCCGCGGGCAGCTTCGACATATAAGGCGAAATGTCCAGCGGAGTCACGTTCACCAGCTTGTTCTTTGCTTCTGTGGAAGCGGGCAGGACATTCGTGAAAATCGGAATGACGAACAATGCGATCACCGCAATGTGCAGGCCGATCGCGAGCACCTGGCTCCAGCCGAAGTTTTCATCCTTCGACCAGATGTCTTTCACCTTCACCGGCTTCACGGCGAAGGGCAGGGGTTCCTGCTTCGGAGGCGAGAAAAATTCCTTGATGCGCGTCCCAAAGCCGCCAAAATTCGATCCCCAGGCAACTGCCAGTTTGCTGTTTACCGGTCCCTTGGGGGCTGCACTGGAGCTGAAAAAATCCTTAAGGTTATCGCCGACGCCGGTACCGAAGGAAGTCTGAGTGAAGGGCGCATCTTTGCGCTCGCGTACTTTGACGGGGCGTTCGGTAAGGAACTGCACCAGGTTCGACCAGAAATTATCGGGGATGAGAATGTCCGGCGCCTCGAATTTCGGTACCGCCGAGGACGGTACTGGAACCGCAGCCCCGGGGCCCCCGGAAGACATTCTGGGTTTTGTAATCTCAGGCGGCAGAAGATTGATAAAGTTGCCCGGCACCGTTTACCTCTTCAAATTAGACGCAGTTTCCCTGCGTTCGGTGTACCTTGCCGATAAGATTCGCGCGGGCCGGGAAAGGTTGCGCGCCCCAAGCGGCTGACACCGACTGCCATTCATTGTAACATACGTGCTTACACTGCTTTCCGTTGTTTCCCGCCGTATACCTGTACAAAAGGACGGCATAGAAGGGATTTACAAGCGCTCTAATCATGGCCGAACCACTCGAACTGAAGAAGACGCTGAACTTGCCTAAAACGGATTTTCCCATGAAGGCCGGCCTGCCGCAGAACGAGCCCAAGCAGCTCGAAGCATGGCACGGAGGGAACATCTACGAACGCATTCTGGAGGCGCGCAAAGGCAAGCCTCTCTTCGTCTTGCATGATGGACCGCCCTACCCCACCGGCGAAATTCATCTGGGAACGGGTTTGAACAAAATCCTCAAGGACTTGGTCGTCAAGACCAAGAGCATGGCGGGGCACTACGCGCCTTACGTGCCGGGGTGGGATTGCCACGGCCTGCCCATCGAAACGCAGGTGGAAAAAGAACTGGGCGGAAAAGGAAAAGTGCCGCCGGCGGAATTTCGGAAGTTGTGCCGGCAATTCGCGCTGCGCTATGTCGAGCAGCACAAAAAAGACTTCAAGCGTCTTGGGATTTTCGGCCGCTGGAATGATCCCTATTTGACGATGAGCCATGAATACGAGGCCACCATCGCGGGTGCATTCCTTGATTTCATGGAAAAAGGTTACGTCTACCGCGGACGCAAGCCGGTCTACTGGTGCATCTATGACAGCACTGCGCTCGCCGAAGCGGAAGTCGAGTACGAAGACCACACCAGCCCATCGATTTGGGTCAAGTTTGCGGTTGTCGGCGGCGGCAAAGGGGATGCCACGAAAGTCGGCACTGATGTCAGCGCGGTCATCTGGACGACCACGCCCTGGACGATTCCTCACAATCGCGCGCTCGCGTTTCATCCGGATTTCGAATACGCCGTCGTCGAAACCGAAAAGGGCGCGCTGCTGCTGGCCGCCGATCGCGTCGCCGCTCTGCAAGCTGAGTGCGGTATCAAGGAAGCCAAAATTCGCGCCACGTATAAGGGCCGCGATTTCGAGGGGATGAAATTTCAGCACCCCTTCGTGTCGATTCAGGTGCCCGGCATTCTTGCCGATTACGTCACGCTCGATCAGGGCAGCGGCATCGTTCACACGGCTCCGGGCCACGGCGCCGACGACTTCTATTCCGGACAGAAATACGGATTGGAGATCTACGCGCCGATTGACGACAAGGGCGTCTACCTCGAAGGCTTGCCCGAATACAAAGGCAAGGATGTGTTCACCGCGAATCCCATCATCGTGAAATTGCTCGGCGACCGCGGCGCGCTGCTGGGCCACCACGAGTACAAGCATAGCTACCCGCACTGCTGGCGCTGCCACAATCCGGTAATTTTCCGCGCCACCGAGCAGTGGTTCATCAAGATGGACCAGGCCGCCAACGGCCGCCAAAAAACGCTGCGCCAGGAAGCCCTCGAAGAAATCCACCAGGTGAAATGGTTTCCTGCTTGGGGCGAAGACCGCATGTACGAAATGATTGAGAAGCGCCCGGACTGGTGCGTGTCGCGGCAACGATTCTGGGGCGTGCCCATCATTGTTTTTTATTGCGAGGGATGCGGAACGCGGCTGGAGGATTTCACGGCGCTCCGCAATGTCGTGAAATGGTTCGAAAAGGAAGGCGCCGACGCGTGGTACCAGCACACCCCGGAAGAATTGCTGCCTGCGGGAACGACCTGTTCCTGCGGCGCCACAAAATGGCGCAAGGAAAATGACATTCTGGACGTGTGGTTCGATTCGGGCTCTTCGAATCTATCAGTACTGAAGGGCGCCGAATGGCCCGCGGACGTCTATCTCGAAGGCCCCGATCAATATCGTGGCTGGTTCCACAGTTCGCTGCTTGTTGCGACGGGCGTGCGCGACGCTTCGCCCTATCGTGGCGTCGTTACCCACGGCTGGACGCTCGACGAGCAGGGCCGGCCGATGTCCAAATCGCTTGGCAACGCGCTCTATCCCATCGAGATTTGCGAAAAGTGGGGCGCGGATCTGCTCCGCCTCTGGGTCGGCTCGGTGGAATACCAGGCCGACGTAAAAATGAGCGAGCGCGTGATGACGCAGCTCAGCGAAGCCTATCGCAAGATTCGAAACACATTCCGCTTCGCCCTCGGCAACCTCGGCGATTTCGATCCCTCACGCGATGCGCTTTCGAACGAACAGCTCGAAGATTTCGATCGCTGGATGCTCGATCACACCGCCGAGCTCGTGAAGAAGTGCGGCGAATGGTACGCGAATTACGAATTCCACCGCGTCTACCACGCCATCCACGATTACTGCGTCGTGGACCTCAGCGCATTCTATTTCGACGTGCTGAAGGATCGCCTCTACACCAAGGCGCCCAAAAATAAATCACGCCGCTCCGCGCAAACCGCGGTGTGGAAAATCAGCAGCGCGCTAGTCCGTCTCGCCGCACCTATCCTCGTGTTCACCTCCGAGGAAATCTGGAAGTATCTGCCGAAATTGCAAAACGAACCCGAAAGCGTCCATATGACCTTGTTTCCGGAGGCCGAAGCGCTCGCCTGCGGAATCGCCAAAGACGCCGCAGAAAAGTGGGAGCGGCTCGCGCAAGTACGCTCCGCCGTGCTGGTTGCCCTCGAACAAGCCCGTGCCGCAAAGATCATCGGTGGCGGCCTCGAAGCGAAAGTCCATCTGCACGCCGGGCCCGAAGCGGCGGGCTTGCAGAAGTTGCTCGAAGAAAAACAGTCTCTTCTCCCGGCGCTCTTCATTGTTTCCCAGGTCGGAGTCCAGCCATCTGCCATCGCCGCATCCATTCCCGCAGAAACGTTGCCGGGCCTCACGATCAAGATCGACCGCGCCGACGGCGCAAAATGCGAGCGCTGCTGGAACTATTCGACGCACGTCGGCGAAAACTCCCGCTACCCAACCGTCTGCGAGCGTTGCTCCGAAGCCCTCGCCGAAATCGAAACCGACGACTCCGCAAACGTGGCGGTAAGCTGACTTGCTGCTTCGTCCCACAACGCGCCACCTTTGGAGTGCGGCGGTTCGCCGCCGCTTTTCTTCCGGCTGCAAGCCCCGCCACTCGCGCAGCTTTACCTCTGTCGCCCTTTTTTCTTCCTTTACTCCCTTCCTCTCATGACCCTCACCTCCCGCCTCCGCTTCCTCTGGCTCACCCTCGCCGTCGTCTTCCTAGACCGCGCCACCAAGACCTGGATCGAATCCCGCCCCGCCGATCGTTTTCCAGAGCCCGTTATTCCCAATTTTTTCTATCTCGTTGACTCGCGCAATCCCGGCATCGCCTTCAGTTTTTTCGCCGGACTATCCTCTCCAGCACTGCGCGTAATCCTCATCGCCGGCTCCCTCGTCATCATCGCCGTCATCACCTGGCTGCTCGTCGGCGGCCGCGGCATCAGCGCCGTGAACGCCGCCGGCCTCGCCCTTCTCCTCGGCGGCGCCACTGGCAACGTCACCGACCGCATCCTCCACGGCGCCGTCACCGATTTCATCGAGGTCTATCTTCACTTCCTTCCCTGGCAAACCTTCAATCCCTGGCCCACCTTCAACGTCGCCGATTCCGCCATCACCATCGGCGCCATTCTCATCCTTCTTGACGTATTGTTTGGTCACAAGCAACAATCACCCCAATCCAGTTAGTGCGTTCTCAGTCGAGGAGGAACTCTGTGAGCAGATGGAATCATTTCAATCGCCGTGAATTTCTCTCCACCGCTCTTGGCGCCGCTGCCTCCTTTTCTGTCCTGCCTCCCGGCCATCGCCTCATCACCGAACTGCTCGAGCCCCAGACGCGCTTCGCGCCGTTCCAATTTCCCGACGAATTTATCTGGGGCGCTGCCACCGCCGCTTATCAGATCGAAGGCGCTTGGGCCGAAGACGGCAAGGGCGAATCCATCTGGGACCGCTTCTCGCACACCCCCGGCAAAGTGAAGGGCGCCGCCACCGGCGACGTCGCCTGCGATTCATACCATCGCTATAAGGAAGACGTCGCCCTCCTGAAAGCGCTCAACTTGAACAGCTACCGTTTCTCCATCTCCTGGCCGCGCATCCTCCCCGATGGCGCCGGCGCACCGAATCCCAAGGGCCTCGACTACTACAAGCGCCTCGCCGACGCGCTCCTCGAAGCCAACATCCGTCCTCTCTGCACGCTCTATCACTGGGATCTCCCGCAAAAACTGGAAGAAGCCGGCGGCTGGCCCAATCGCGAGCTCGCCGCGCGCTTCACCGATTACGTTGACGTCACTGTTCGCGCCCTCGGCGACCGCATCTCCCACTGGTGCATTTTCAACGAACCCTGGGTCTTCACCTTTCTCGGCTACGCCCGGGGCATTCATGCACCCGCGCGCAAGAATTTCGCCGATTGCATGCGCGCCACCCACGTCGTCAACATTGCCCAGGGCCAGGCCTTCCGCGCCATCAAAGCCATCAACTCCAAGCTCCAGGTCGGCACCGCGTTCAGCATGGCCCACTGCCAGCCCGCCACCTCGAGCGACGCCGATCGCCAGGCCGCCGACCGCGCTCACGCGCTCGGCAACGTCTGGTTCGTCCACCCCGCCCTCCGCGGCGAATATCCCAAAGCCTTCCCCGGCGAAAATCCCCTCGACCTCATGGGCGTCAAGTCCGGCGACATGGATCTCTGCCGCGCCCCGCTCGATTTTCTCGGCATCAACTACTACCGCCGCCAATTCGTTTCCGCCATTCCTCCCGGCGCCGGCGAAGACGCTACCGGTGCCCACAATTTCGACGCCCACGAAGGCCCGCTCACCGATTTCGCCTGGGAAGTTTGGCCCGACGGCTTCCACGATCTCGTTTTCCGCATCTCTCGCGAATACAAAACCACGCCTCTCGAAATCACCGAGAACGGCTGCTCCTATCTCGATTCACCTGATGAACACGGCCGCGTTCCCGATGAGCGCCGCATCCAGTTCATGCGCGGCTACCTCCACGCCGTCGGCCGCGCCATGCTCCACGGCGCCAATGTCCGCGCTTATCACCACTGGAGCCTCTTGGACAATTTCGAATGGGCCGAAGGCTATGCCCAGCGCTTCGGCCTCACCTATGTGGACTTCCGCACCCAAAAGCGCACCATCAAGGACTCCGGCCACTGGTACGCCAAGCTCGCCTCCACCGGCAGCCTCACATAGTCTCGCGGCGACTGGGGCAAGGCAATGGCGTCTGTCGAAGAATTCGTTGTACGCATTACCTCCAATCGGGAAAAGATCGTCCGCTACGCGTGGATCCTCCAATTGTTCGCAGGACTGGTTCTCTTGGGCGTTTCCCATTTGATGGGCCACACGCATTTCCATCTGATCCGCGAAGGCGTGAGAGCGCCGGGAAGAATCGTCGGCTATAAGCAGGAGAG